>Ga0194128_10001884_pt1 | contig 35466 bp, 35 predicted proteins | sample TA2KigCa65mmetaG_FD_148650 | JGI IMG/M metagenome (GOLD analysis project Ga0194128, IMG submission 148650) | Freshwater microbial communities from Lake Tanganyika, Tanzania - TA2015037 Kigoma Deep Cast 65m | ecosystem: Environmental > Aquatic > Freshwater > Lake | place: Tanzania: Lake...
GCTCTGCGACGTCGCCGACCGCTCGTACGAGGAGATCGCCGCCACGCTCGGGGTGCCGGTCGGTACGGTGCGGTCCCGTCTCCACCGGGGTCGACGCATGTTGCGGGCGGCACTTGTCGCCAGAGGGGTGGTCGTGTGATCGAGCCGGGCGACGACATGCTCTCGGCGTATGCCGACGGCGAGTGCTCCGATGCCGAGCGCGAGGCTGTGGACGCGCGCCTGGCCGACGACGCGACCTGGCGAACCGAGCTCGCCGAGGTGGAGGAAGCACGCACGCTGCTCCGTGCGCTGCCAATCCGGGAGGCGCCACCGGGTTTCTGGGACACGCTGCTCGATCCGAACGCGGGGCCGAGCGCACCCGTCGCACAGGCGCACCGGCGTGGGGCGCGCGCGTTGCGCTGGGTGACTGGTGGCGCCGCGGCCGCGGTGATCGCCGCGGTCCTCCTCCTCCCACACGACTCGCCCGGCGCGCCGTTGGTCGCGCGCGAGTTCGACCAGCACCATGCGATCGAGTCCGTTCGCAGCGAGCCGATCGTCGAGCTGGCCACGGTGGGAGCACCCCTGCGAGCCCACCGATGACCAACTGCTCGGGGCGACCGACCCATCGGCGGCGGCGCGGATGAGTCGAGACGCGCGTCGGCCGGTACGCGGCGCGATGTTGCTGTTCGTGCTGGGCCTCGGCGCGCTCGTGGCCGGCCTGGGTGCTCCGACGGGCCGGGCCTCGGGCTCAGACGCGGAACAGGCGCGGTCCCTGCTCGAACGCGCGCGTTCTGCCGCCCTGCGCTACGACTTCGACGCCGTCATCGTGATGACCTGGCAGGACGGCGCGAGGTCGAGGACCCGACGCGTCGAGGCCAGCGCCCGAGCCGGCGTGCTCCGTCTCGGTGACGGCGAGGTGCTCGGCGACGCCGACCAGCGGGTGGTCGGCAGCGACGACGGCTGGCACGTGCTCTGGGAGGGGAAGGTCGCGCACGGCGGCGTCGACCCGGCACGCAAGTACCTGCTTCGCGTTCGGGAGGACGTCGACTGGGACGGCCGCGCCGCGACCCGTGTGATCGCCGTGCGCCGCGGGCACGGGAATCCGGTCCGCGAGCGCCTCACGTTCGACGACGAGACCGGATTGCTCCTGCGGCGGGTGCAGTTCGACGACGACGAGGAGGTCTGGCGCGACATGCAGGTGATGCTCGCGTCGGTTCCCGTCGCGAGCACGACGCCGCACTCGACCGACCTGCCGGGCCGCGAGCCTCGCGGTCACGCGGTGCTGTCCGTCGCCGACGTCGGCGTCGACGCGCCGCGCCGCTTGGGCGACGGCTTCGAGCTCACGGGGGCCTATCGGCGCGGCAGCGACGGCATGCAGTGGTACTACAGCGACGGCCTCCACGGGATCTCGGTGTTCGAGCGCGACGGCGATCTCGCGTGGGACGAGCTCCCCGAAGGCGGCCGCGACGTCGCGATGGCCGGTACAGACGCGCACCTCTATACGAACGCCGCGGGCACCGGTGTCGTCTGGGCTTCCGACGGCCGGGTCTATACGCTGGTCAGCGAGATCCCATCGCTCGAGGTGGCGGGCGTGATCGCGGATCTCGCGGACGGGGACGAGCCGGGGATGCTGGAGGAGGTCACGCGGTTCGTAACCGCTCCGTTCAGCTGGAGCTAGCCACTCACCGTGCCGACGCGACGGCTGCGCAAGATGCGGCGTCGCTCGCGCTCGGAGGCACCGCCCCACACTCCATGCTCGATGCGGTAGCGCAGCGCGTACTCGAGGCAGTCGACCTGCACCGGGCAGGTGGCGCAGACCTTGCGGGCCTGCTCGACGCCGACGCCGTCGGACGGGAAGAAGAACGACGGGTCCCGGTCACGACACAGGCCGTCGAGCATCCAGGTGTGTTCGGCGTCGTACTCTGGGAGCGGGTAGTCGTCCATCATGGTGATTCAACGGTCCAGCCTGCTCGATGGTTCCTGTGCGGCATGGCTCGTGGGTCACACTTCCCTCAGGGCTGTCTCAGGTGCCCGTGGAACGCTGGAAGCGGAGGATTCGTTCAATGACGACTGACCTGCCGGAGGAGGCGCAGGTGCCCCAGGTCGACGACATCGTAGGCGCCGGGCACCGGAGCCGACCATTTCACGAAGCAGAGGGTCCCGTGAGCGACGCTCCCACCGTCATCGAGCCCAAGATCGAGCCCGCCGGCATCGACGCGGCATCAGTAGCGGCCACCGATACGGCGCCGGCCGAGCGCCTCGAGGTCGTTCTCGACGGACCGCCGCCCTGGCCCGCGTCGACGCCCGACGGCGGGCGGGGTGTGCCGCCGGCGCCGAGTGACCGGGCTCCTTCGGGCTCGCGGCCCGGTGCATGGAAGCTGGTGTTCGTGAGCGCGCTGGTCGGCGCGCTGGTGGGTGGGGCCACGGCGAGTGGGGTGTTCCTCGCCACGAACGACGACGAACCGGGGAGCCGCACGGCACCGGGGAGCGCCACGGTGGTCGGACGTCCGTCCGATGCCGACTCGGGCCCGCCGCGCAACACGTCGGTGATCGGCGAGCCGCAGGACATCCGGGGGATCCTTGCCAAGGTCGAGCCGGCCGTGGTCGCGGTCCGTACGGGCGCGGCGACGAGCGACGCGACAGCGGCCGACGGCGCCGATGGAGGCGCGGGCACGGGGTTTGTGATCTCGTCCGACGGTGTGATCGTGACGAACAACCACGTCATCGAGGGATCCGGCGGTCAGATCGAGGTCGCGTTCGGCGACGGCACCAGCCTCGACGCCGAGGTGCTCGGCGGGTCCGCCGACAACGACCTCGCGGTGCTGAAGGTCGACGGGAAGAACCTCCCGGTCGCGCAGCTCGGCAGCTCCGATTCCCTTGCCGTCGGTGACGAGGTCGTCGCGATCGGCAACGCGCTCGCGCTCGACGGCGGGCTCAGCGTCACTCGCGGGATCATCTCGGCGAAGGGACGCACGGTGCCGGAGGCCGAGACGGGGGCGACGCTCTTCAACGTCTTGCAGACCGACGCGGCGATCAACCAAGGCAACTCGGGTGGCCCGTTGGTGAACTCGGCCGGCGAGGTGGTGGGGATCAACACCGCGCTTGCCGGTGGGAGCCAGAACGTCGGGTTCGCTATCAGCATCGACTCCGCGAAGCAGGTGATCGACGACCTCCGTCAGGGCAAGGAGGTGCGCATCGCGTTCCTGGGCGTCGAGTCCCGGGAGGTCACGCCGGCGCTGGCCCGCGAGCTCGATCTCCTCACGAAGCGGGGTGCGCTGATCCGGAGGACCACCGAGGACTCGGGAGCCGAGGCGGCCGGGCTCGAGGCGAACGACGTGATCGTGGCGATCGACGGGCGGGAGGTCGCCCGTCCTGACGACGTCGCGGCGTCGATCCGGCGCTACCAGCCCGGGGACCAGATCGAGGTCACGGTCGAGCGAGCCGGCGAGCAGAAGACCTTCACGGTGAAGCTGGGAGTGCGGCCTGACGACCGGTGAGGCCGGGTGAGCGCCGGCTGACGCGGGGCGCGGCACGCGCCGATGCGGGGCTCGGGGTCGGGCGCAGTACGCTGCGTTCGGCCCTGAACCGTCTTGGGGGAGTGTTGATGGCCGTCCAACCCGAAGAGCTCGAGCAGCTGCCGCCGGTGGGCCACGTGCGCGTGGTCTACCTCGGTCCTGTGTCTCCCCACTGGGAGGTGCAGGGGGTTTTCGGCGATCGGCAGCTCATCGACGAGTTCCGTGAGCGGGCGATGGCGCGCCTGCAGCTGCTGCCGCCGCACGACCCACAGTTCCGCCGCAACCGGGAGCGAGTGGTGCGCGACGCGGAGCGCGAGAACCTCATCCTCGAGTGGGACCTCGGCCACGACGAGGAAGAGGCGTAGGCGTCGCCCTACTCCTCGGCGCCGGGGTGGGTGCCGGTGACCATCCACTGGACGCGCTCGGCGATCGTCACCGCGTGGTCGGCGATCCGCTCGTAGTGCCGGGCCACCAGCGCGACCTGCACGGCCTGGAGGACGGTGCCCTCGTCCGACGCCCCCCAGGCCAGGATGTGGCGGAACAGGCTCTTGGTGAGCTCGTCCATCGAGTCGTCCATGTCCTGGAGGGCGGCGGCCCAGTTCGGGTCGGAGTCGGCGAAGGCGTCGATGGCGAGGCGGGTCTGGTTCGAGGCCTGGATGCCCATGCGGTCGATGATCCCGCGCACCTTCGGGTCGAGCTCATGGGGGTAGATGCGTCTCGTCGTCTTCGCGACGTTCACCATCAGGTCGGCATCGCGTTCGAGCTCGTGGTTGATCCGCATCATGGTGATCACGGCGCGCAGGTCGGCCGCGACCGGTGACTGCGTAGCGAGCACGAGGAGCAACCGGTCCTCGACGTGGTGGTAGAGCTCGTCGATCTTGTCGTCGCCCTCCACCACCGCCTCGGCCACGGCGAGGTCGCCGTCGAGGAAGGCCTGGGTGCCGCCGGCGATTGCCTCGGTGCTCAGCGCGGCCAGCCGGATGATGTCGTTGCGGATCTCGCCCAGCTCGTCCTCGAGTGGGCGACGGGCGGCAGGTACTGCTTCCATGGGCTCCTCGGGTGAGGTCGGGTTCCCATCATGTTCGCGCCGCCGGCGGTGCCGGCGTGGCCCGGCAGGTGGCGCACAGGTGAACGAGCAGTGAACAGGTTCGGCAGATCCCCGCGCGCCTCTGCCTGGAAGCGCAATCATCGGCCGGCGTTCACCTCTGGTTCATCACGTGGATTCCGACCGTCAAGGCAGCAGCCGTACCGTGACCCGGGTCATCGAGCCCGCTAGGAGGTCACCAGGATGATGTGCACTCGTACGTTGCGTCGCACGGCAGCGGCAGCCGTGCTGCTGGTGCTCGTCGCAGCGGCATGCAGCGAGGACAAGAGCGTCTCGGGCAACGGGGACGGAGGTGGGTCGAAGCTCTCGGGCTCGATCAGCGTCGACGGGTCGTCGACGGTCGCTGCGCTCACCTCGGCCGCAGCCGAGCTGTTCCAACAGGACAATCCCGACGTCCAGATCACGGTCGGCACGTCGGGCACCGGCGGCGGGTTCAAGAAGTTCTGCGCCGGCGAGACCGACATGGCCGACGCGTCCCGTCCGATCAAGGACGACGACGAGGGCGAGGCACCCGCCTGCGAGGCGAACGGGATCGAGTACGAGGAGATCGAGGTCGCGAACGACGGCATCGCGCTCGTCACCAACAAGGAGAACACCTGGGCCGAGTGCCTGACCGTCGAGCAGCTCAACAAGATCTGGGCGCCCGACTCGACCGTCTCCAACTGGAACCAGGTCGACCCGTCGTTCCCCGACCAGAAGCTCACGCTCTTCGGCGCGGGTACGTCGTCGGGCACTTTCGACTTCTTCACCGACCAAATCAACGGCGAAGAGGGTGCGAGCCGGTCCGACTACAACGCGACCGAGGACGACAACGTCACGGTGCAGGGCGTCGAGGGTGACAAGGGCGCGCTGGGCTACTTCGGCCTCTCGTACTACGAGAAGAACCAGGACAAGCTCAACGTGGTCGAGGTCGACGACGGCGAGGGGTGCGTGAAGCCGTCGACCGACACGGTCCAGGACGGCAGCTACGCACCGCTCTCCCGCCCGCTGTTCATCTACCCGAGCAGCGCGCTCGTGGTCCGCCCCGAGGGCGTCGGCTTCGTGACGTTCTACATCGAGAACTCCGACGAGATCGCCAAGAAGTCCCTGTTCGTGCCGCTGACGGCGGAGCAGCGCCAGACCTCGCTCGACGAAGTCCGCGCGCTGGCCGGCGCGGGCACCACGTCCTCGACGTAGGGCTGCGTTGATCACCGGCTCATCGACCGCACTGCAGATCCCCGGGTCGCTCACGAGCGACCCGGGGATCCTGCGCGGGCGGCCGCGTCACGGTGAGCGTGTGGTGATCGGGATCCTCTTCCTCTGCGCGGCGCTTTCGGTGGTGGTCACTATCGGCATCGTCCTGTCGCTGATCCCGCCGACGGTGGAGTTCTTCCAGGAGGTCGACCTCGGCGAGTTCCTCACGGGTACCGAGTGGGCCCCGCTGTTCACGCCGCCGAAGTTCGGCGTCCTTCCGATCGTCGCCGGCACGCTGGTCGTCACCGTGTGCGCGATCGCGATTGCACTGCCGTTCGGGCTCGGGACCGCGGTGTTCCTCAGCGAGTACGCCCGGCCCCGCATCCGCAAGTGGCTCAAGCCCATGATCGAGGTGCTCGCCGGGATCCCCACCGTCGTGTACGGGTACTTCGCCCTGAAGTTCGTGAGCCCCTACGTGCAGGACCTGTGGCCGATCGGCGACCCGCCCGGCGTGTTCAACGCGCTCTCGGCCGGGCTGGTGATGGGCATCATGATCCTCCCAATGGTCGCGTCGCTCTCCGAGGACGCGTTGGCCGCGGTGCCCGCAGGGCTGCGCGAGGGCGCATACGCGCTCGGGAGCTCGAAGTTCGAGGTGGCCAGCCGGGTCAGTGTTCCTGCGGCGCTCTCGGGGATCGTCGCGGCGTTCGTGCTTGCCGTGTCCCGCGCGGTGGGAGAGACGATGATCGTGCTCATCGCCGCGGGGGGCACCCCCAACCTCACCTGGAACCCCGGTGAGGCCATGCAGACGATGACCGCGTTCATCGCCGCGGCCGGTACGGGCGACCTGTCGCAAGGCAGCACCGGCTACCAGACGATCTTCGCGGTCGGGTCGCTCCTCTTTGTCGTGACGTTTTTCATGAACGTGTTCAGCAACCGGGTCGTGCGCCGCTTCCGGGAGGTGTACGAGTGAGCCTGCTCGAGGCTGACGCCGCTGCCGTCACCCCGCTGCCGCGCCAGTCCACCGGCAAGCGGCTGGCCGACCGCGCGTTCTGGGTGGTGCTCTTCGTGAGCTTCGGCGTCGCGGTCGTCGGACTGGTGGCGCTGCTCTGGTACGTGTTCGACACGGGTTGGCCGGCCTTCGGTGGCCGCCTCTGGCGCAGGTTCCCGTCGCTCGATCCCGAGATCGCCGGCGCGCGCTCGGCGGTGTTCGGCACGATCTGGGTGCTCGGCATCACCGCGGCGCTCGCGGTGCCGATCGGCATCGGCGCCGCCGTGTACCTCGAGGAGTTCGCGTCGCACGACCGCTGGTACACGCGCTGGATCGCGCTCAACATCCAGAACCTCGCCGGGGTGCCGTCGATCGTCTACGGCATCCTCGGGCTCGCGTTCATCGCCCGCGGACCCCTCGGCCTCGGGCCGACCGTGTTGACCGGAGGGATGATCCTGGCGCTGCTCGTCCTGCCCATCGTCATCATCGCCTCGCGCGAAGCCATCCGAGCGGTGCCACCCTCGATCCGCGACGGCTCGCTCGCGTTGGGCGCGACCCGGCTCCAGACGGTGCGGCGCCAGTTGCTCCCGGCCGCCATCCCCGGGATCGCGACCGGCGTGATCCTGGCCCTGTCACGGGCCATCGGCGAGGCGGCGCCGCTGATCATGATCGGCGCCTTCACCTACGTGCCGTTCAACCCGACCAGACTGGACAGCAAGTTCACGGTCCTGCCGATCCAGATCTTCGACTGGATCGGCCGGCCCCAAGAGGGCTTCACCCAGCTGGCGGCCGCCGCGTGCATCCTCCTGCTGATCATCCTGCTCTTCATGAACGCCCTGGCGATCTGGCTGCGCAACCGGTACCAACAAAGATGGTGAGCATGGAGTCCCCCGACCTGGGCCACGGCGACCCTGTCCGTTCGGCACCGCCCGCGGACATCGTGTTGACTCGCGAGATGCAGGCGGAGTCCGTTCCGGGGGCGCCGGAGCCCGACACGCGCCAGGTCGTGTTCGACATCCGCGGGCTCGATGTCCACTACGGACCGGTGCTCGCGGTCGCCGAAGTGGACCTCGCGGTGGCCGCGAGGGAGATCACCGCGCTGATCGGGCCGTCGGGCTGCGGCAAGAGCACCTTTCTGCGTTGCCTCAACCGCATGAACGACCTCATCCCGGGTGCGCGGGTGAGCGGGTCGGTGCTGTACCACGGGCTCGAGCTCTACGGGCCCCAGATCGATCCCGTCGAGGTGCGCCGCCGGATCGGCATGGTGTTCCAGAAGCCGAACCCGTTCCCCAAGTCGATCTACGACAACGTCGCGTTCGGACCGCGGGTCAACGGTCAGCGCAGGGGTCTCGACGACCTGGTCGAGCACGCGCTCGCGCGTGCCGCGCTGTGGGACGAGGTGAAGGACAAGCTCAAGAAGAGCGCGCTCGCGCTCTCCGGCGGCCAGCAGCAGCGACTCTGCATCGCCCGTGCGCTCGCGGTCGAACCCGACGTGGTGCTGATGGACGAGCCGTGCTCCGCGCTCGACCCGATCGCGAGTTCGCGCATCGAGGACCTGATGGTAGAGCTCAAGCGCGACTACACGATCGTCATCGTCACCCACAACATGCAGCAGGCCGCCCGCGTGTCGGACCGCACCGCCTTCTTCACGGCCGAGATCCGCGAGAGCGGCGCGCGGGTCGGCGTACTGGTGGAGTACGACCAGACCGAGACGATCTTCACGTCTCCGTCCGATCCGCGCACGGAGGGGTACATCACCGGACGGTTCGGATGAGCAGCACCCGGCGCGCGCCGGTCGATCGTCACAAGGCGAGCGCCGAGCAGCTCGCCGCACAGTGCGATCAGCTCGCCCAGGCGTTGGAGGCAGTGCCCGATGCGGTCGTGATCGTCGACCTCGAGGGCAACGAGGTGTTGCGCAACGGACCGGCGCAGCGCTTCGCGGACGGGCGCCATGGCGCCGCGCTTGTTGCGGATGCCATCCGCACGCTGCTCGAAGACGCGCGTCGCGGGCTCACCGGCGAGCGGGAGCTCCAGCTCTTCGGCCCGCCTCGGGAAGTCCTGCACCTGCGCGCGCAGCCGCTGGTAGCGCACGGGATGATCAACGGTGGTGTCGTGTTCGCGCGCGACGTCACCGAGGCGCGGCGCACCGAGAGCGTGCGGCGTGACTTCGTCGCCAACGTGAGCCACGAGCTCAAGACGCCGATCGGCGCGCTCGCGCTGCTCGCCGAGACGATGGCGGCGGGTGGCGACGAGGTGATGCTGCGCCAGATGGCCGAGCGGATGGCCCGGGAGGCCGAGCGGCTCGGACGCATCGTCGACGACTTGCTCGACCTCAGCCACATCGAGGCCCAGGAAGCGCCGACGCGCGAGCCCGTGCCGGTCGCGGTGCTCACGAGCGAGGCGATCGAGCGGGTCCGTCCGGCGGCAGCCGCGGCGGAGATCCCGCTGGAGACGACCGAGATCGAGGGTGAGCTCGTGGTCGACTGTGATCGCACGCAAGTCGTGAGCGCGCTTACGAACCTGCTCGACAACGCGATCAAGTACTCGGAGCAGGGTCGGCCGGTCGAGGTCGGCGCGTACGCCGCGTCGGATCTCGCCACGATCGAGGTGCGCGACCACGGCATCGGGATCCCGTCACGCGATCTGGAGCGGATCTTCGAACGGTTCTACCGGGTCGATCGGGCCCGCAGCCGCGCCACCGGTGGCACCGGTCTGGGCCTTTCCATCGTGCGACACGTGGCGCAGGCCCATGGGGGCGACGTGATGGTGGAGTCCCGTGAGGGCGAGGGATCGGTGTTCAGGCTGCGGCTGCCGGGGGCCAACGCCCGTGGCCGACCGCTCGCTGCGTCGCCCGAGGAAGCAACCTGATGGCCGACTTACCGCTCGTGCTCGTCGTCGACGACGAGCAGTCGTACCGTGATGCGCTCTCGGTCGCGCTGCAACGCGAGGGCTTCCTCGTCGAGACCGCGGCAGATGGCGTCGAGGCGCTCGAGCGGTTCAACGCCACGCGCCCCGCGCTTGTGCTGCTCGACCTCATGCTGCCCAAGATCTCCGGCGTCGACGTGTGCCGCCAGATCCGCGCGCAGTCTCGGGTGCCCATCATCATGGTGACCGCGCGCAACACCGAGATCGACGCCGTCGTCGGCCTCGAGGTGGGCGCCGACGACTACGTGTCGAAGCCGTTCCGTCTCCGTGAGCTGATCGCCCGGGTGCGCGCCGCGCTTCGTCGAGTCCCGGCGGGGGAGGAGCTCACGGGGACCCACCAGGAGGTCATCGAGATCGGCGACGTGCGCCTCGATTCCGGGCGCCACGAGGTTGCCGTGCGCGGCGAGCTCGTGGCGCTGCCGTTGAAGGAGTTCGAGCTGCTCGAGCTCCTGCTGGCCAACGCGGGACGGGTCCTGACCCGTGACGTGCTCATCGACCGGATCTGGGGACCCAACTACTTCGGCGACACCAAGACGCTCGACGTGCACGTCAAGCGGCTGCGGGCGAAGGTCGAGGACGATCCGACCCACCCAACACGGATCGTCACCGTGCGGGGTGTCGGCTACCGCTTCGAGAAGCCCCGAGTCCCCGCGCAGTAGCAACCGCCAGGCCTTTGGCGTCACAGCACCGCGATTATCGCGGTCTGCTGACGCCGAAACCCCGAGGTGGGTCGGTCAGTGGCGGCCGCGGCGGGTCCGGGCCGACGGGAGCAGGTCGTCGTCGAACGCCGCGAGCTCGTCGACGTGATCTTCTACGGGCGCGGTGGTGGGAATCGCGGCCGGCTCGGGCGCGACGTTCAGCGCCGCGAGGTGCGAGCCCCGATCGAGCACACCGATCGGCTCCGCCGCGCGGGGAGCGGGGGTCGTCGTCGGCGGTGCCTCGCCGTCCGGCCGCTCGTCGCCCAGCAGGTCCGAGAACTTCATGACACCTCGGCGAGCGCTGCCTCGTACTCGGCGCGGGCCCGTGGGGTCGAGAGGTTCGCCGACGCGAACGCCGCGACCACCGTACCGTCCTTGTCGATCACGAAGCTCCCGCGGTTCGCGCAGCCGAGCTGCTCGTTGAAGACGCCATAGGCCTTGGCCACGGCGCCGTGCGGCCAGAAGTCGGAGAGCACCGGGAACGTGAACCCCTGTTGCTCCGCCCAGATGCCTTGGGCATGACGGGTGTCGCAGGAGATCGCGAGCACGGCGGCCCCGGCGTCCTCGAAGGTCGACGGGTCGTCGCGGATCTCGCAGAGCTCTCCCTGGCACAAGCCGGAGAACGTGAACGGGTAGAAGACCAACACTACCGGCTGCTTGCCGCGGTAGTCCTCGAGGCTCACGTCGTTGCCTGCTTGGTCCTTGAGGGTGAAATCGGGTGCGGGTTGCCCCGGCTCGACGGCCATCTCGGTCGGTCTCCTCGCGCTGCGGTGGCGGACCGGCGCAGTGTAGAGGTCGGATCGGGTCAGGTCCCCGGGCCGCGTGGTGCTTTCCGGAGCCTGTTCTCGACCACTTCCGCCGCTCCCTTGAGGGGCGCTGCCACGATGCCGAGCAGCGGCGTCACCGTGGCCCAGCCCGCCTCGACCAGTGCCGCGTCGCTCTCGGGATGCGGCTCGTGGTCCGCCCCCTGGAACTCGATGCGCACGTCTCCCTCGCGGACGTCGGCCGAGGCCACCCAGAACTCGCCGTACGGCGCGAGGTGGGCCTGGCGCACGCCCCGCACCTCGGCCAGCGGCAGGTTCGGCACGTTGAGGTTGCACACGCGAGGGCTGTCGGCCGGTTCGGCGGCCCAGGCGAGCGCGGGAACCGCGAGCTGGGCGGCGGTCTGCCAGTGGTACTCCTCGGTGCTCCACTTCATGCTGACCGCCAGCGCCGGCACGCCGAGCCCGGCAGCGGTGAGCGCGGCCCCGACGGTGCCGGAGTGCAGCACGAGGTGCCCGGTGTTCGCGCCGGGGTTGATGCCCGACGCCACCGCGTCCGGACGGCCCCCGAACGCACCCAGGCAGGCGAGGTACACGGCGGTCGCCGGTGGCCGCTCGAGCGCGAGCACCCGGATGTCCGGGAGCTCGTCCCAGTGCCGCTGCGCGACGGGGATCGGCTCGGAGCGGTGGAGCGGGCCGATCGCGGCGCCGGCGCCGCTCAGGTCGGACGCGGGGGCCACGACGAACACCTCGTGGCCGGCGTCGTGGAGCGCGGCGGCCAACGCCTGGATCCCGGGTGACTCGACGCCGTCGTCGTTGGTGACCAGCACGCGCACGGCGAGGACGGTACCCGTAGCGGATCTACACCGGCTGACGCAGCGGTGGTCTGCCGTGGTCGGCTGGGGTCAGCCCGGCGTCAGCCCGGCGGCTCGAGGTAGCGGGCCTTCGTGACCTTGCCGTCTTCCACGCAGATCGCCCAGGTCGATGCCTTCTCGATCCGGTCGTCGTCGAGGGGGACGCCGCGTCGCTCGAGGGTCCACATCAGGTCGCCGATCACGTCGCCGTGGCTGCACAGCACGATCGGCGCGCCCGCGTGCTCCACGCACGCGAGCGCGTGTGCCCAGCCCGCGCCCTCGGCGAGCCGCTCGTCCTCCTCGACGGCCAGGCCGAGCCCCTTGGCCAGCGGCTTCACCGTCTGGATGCAGCGGACGTACGGGCTCGTGGCGATCCGCTCGATCGGTTGGTGCTCGAGCAACGCGACGATGGCCTTCGCCTGGGCGCGACCGTTGGCGGTGAGAGGCCGGTCGCGATCGTCGCCGTCCCAGCGGCTGCGGCTCTCCGCCTTCGCATGGCGGACGACAAAGACTTCCACGAGGGCTGGAGGCTAGATGCCGATGAGGGTCAGGACGAGATCGCGGTCGTGGTCGTAGGTGCACAGCTCGCGCGCGGTGGCGAGCGGGCACCAGCGGATCTCGTCGACCTCGTCGTTGGGAGCGAAGGACCCTATGCCGAGCACGGTCATCCGCCAGTAGCGTACGAGCTTCGGCCGACCCCTCCGGTCCAGGTAGCGCACCTCGCCGGCCGGAACCTCGATCGCCGCGTGAACGCCGGTTTCCTCTTCGACCTCCCGGAGTGCGCAGTCCTCGTCGGACTCGCCAGGGTCGCGCTTGCCCTTCGGCAGGCTCCAGTCGTCGTAGCGGGGGCGATGCACGAGCAGCACCTCCGTGTCGTCGGGCCCACGACGCCACACCAGTCCTCCAGCGGCGCGCAAGACTTCATGCGTCGCGGGCGGGTTGGCCGGTTCGGTGGTCACAGCCAGCTGCGCAGGCGCTTGTGGTTCACCCGAGCCCACGCATCGGGCCACACAGCGCGGGTGGCCCGCTCGTCGACGCGCACCATCCCGGCGACCATCCCGGCCACGAACGCCTCGGACCGGGTCTGAGCGGTCCTTGCCGCGTCTCGGAGCCACGCGATCGCGATCACGGCGTCCTGGTGGTCGCCGAGCACCGTCTGCAGCGCGGCCGCTGCCTTCGCGAGGTCGCGCGAGCGCTTGCCGAACGCCGGTGCGACCGCTTCGCTGGCGTAGCGCAGCCGCTTGGCACGAATCCGGATCGCGTGCAGCGCAGCGTCGGGCGGCTCGGCGCTCAGCGCCTCGACGTCGCGGCGCAGGTGCTTCCACGGCGTGCGTACGAGCGCGGGGAGCACCGCGGTCGCCGGCGCGTCGGCCACGGGCAGCAGCGCAGGCTCGTTCGCCGCGGCGACCAGTCGATCGAGGAGTGCGGCGTATCGACCGGAGCGCAACGCGACGAGCAGCTCGATGCGCGCCGTCTGCCAGCGCGCGACGAGCCGCTCGAGGAGGTGCTCGAACGCGGTCCGCTCGGCGGCCGTGAGCGCCGCCGCCTTGACTCGTAGGAGCTCGAGCAGCACCTCCGTGTCCCGGACTTTGCCGAGCTCGGAGCCGAGCCAGGCGAGCTCGCATCGGAGCGCTTCGTCCCACTCGGGCTCGAGCAACAGACGGAACGTGCGCAGGTCGGATCGGAGGCGACGGGACGCGACCCGGGCCTGGTGCACCATCTCAGGATCGTCACCGAGACGGGCGCCGGCGTCGTGAGCGAGCAGGTGCGCCACCGAGGTCGCGACGGCAGCGCGCACCACCTCGCGTGCACTCGAACCGGGCCCGAGGTCGGTGGGCACGACCACGTCGGGCGGCTGTGTGGCGCGCCAGCCGAGCGCGCGCACGATCTTCGGAGTGGGATCGGGTTCGCCGGTGCCCGCCGCGCGCAGGCGGGAGACGAGCGCGTCGGCCACGGCGTCCGCCGTCCCGGCGGCGAGCTCCACCTCGACCTCCCGGAAGCGGGCGGTGATGTGGCCGTCGTGGAGCACGGTCACCTCGTCGTCGACGACCTCGGCCGCGTCCTTGCCTGTCGCGTCACGCAGCTCGACGCGCCGACGCCGGGTCTTGAGGCGCGCGACGGGGACGAGGCGCGAGGTGCGCACCCACGCACGCACCAGGTCGACGGCGAACGCGGGCGGGTCGCCGGCGTCGCCCGGCACCGTGAGCTCGGCGCGGCTCAGCAGCGGGCCGTCGCTCGTGGCCGGCAGCTTGACCGTCCAGCGGTCGGGATCGCGATGGCGGAGGCTCGCCCCCGAGCGGGCCAGGCGGAGGTCGGGGGTGTCCCAGTAGACCGCCGAGAGGTCGAGGATCTCGTCGGGCCGCGCGGCGAGCCCTTCCGCGACGCCGTGGAGCGGCGGCAGCCGGAAGCCCGGCAACGGGCGGAGCTTCACCTCACGTTCGGGCATCGGGCGCCCACGCCTCCCTGGCGCGAGCTTTGGCGAGCTCGGCCAGCCGCCGGTGGGTGTTGACGCTCCGGACGGTGGGAACCTGGCTCCACGAGCCGTCGGCGTGCAGGTCCCACGCGAGCGCGTCGTCGGCGAGGTTGATCGTGAGGATCTCGTCGAGGCGCGCGCGCAGCGCGGGCGCGGTGACCGGGGTGACGGCCTCGACCCTGCGGTCGAGGTTGCGAGGCATCAGGTCGGCGGAGCCGATGAGGTACTCGGCGCTCGCCGCGTCGGCCCCGAAGCGGTAGATGCGGCTGTGCTCGAGGAACTCGCCGATGAGCGATCTGACGCGGATGTTCTCGGAGAGGTCGGGAACGCCGGGACTCAGGCAGCAGATGCCGCGCACGATGAGGTCGATCGGAACCCCGGTCTTCGACGCCGCGTACAGCGCGTCGATCAGTGCAGGGTCAACGAGACTGTTCATCTTCATGACGATCCGGCCGTCGGCGCCCTTGGCCGCTTCGCGCTCGATGCGCGCGAGGAGGCCGGGACGCAAGCTGACCGGCGCGACGAGCAGCTTCCGGTACCGGCCCTGACGCGAGTAGCCGGTGAGGTAGTTGAACAGCTCGGTGAGATCGGCTCCGAGCTCCGGATCCGTGGTCAGCAGACCGAGGTCCTCGTAGAGGTTCGCGGTGACCGGGTTGTAGTTGCCGGTGCCGATGTGGCAGTAGCGGCGGATGCCGTCGTGCTCCTGACGCACGACGAGGAGGATCTTGGTGTGCGTCTTGAGGCCGACGAGCCCGTACACGACGTGCACGCCGGCCTCTTCCAGCTCGCGGGCCCGCTCGACGTTGGCCTGCTCGTCGAAGCGGGCCTTCAACTCCACGAGCGCGACCACCTGCTTGCCCGCGTCCGCGGCGCGCACGAGCGAGGCGACGATCGGGCTCGCGGGCCCGGCGGTGCGATAGAGCGTCTGCTTGATGGCCAGCACGTCGGGATCGCGACTGGCCTGGTCGACGAACGCTTCGACGCTCGTCGCGAACGAGTCGTACGGGTGGTGCACGAGCACGTCGCCGGACCGGAGCACCCGGAAGAGGTCGGCGGGCGGTTCGGTGCGCGCCAGGACGGCCTGGGTCTGGGGCACCCACGGCTCGCCCTTGAGCTCGGGTCGGTCGAGCGCGTACAGCGCCCAGAGGCCCGAGAGGTCGAGTGGCCCGTCGATCACGAACGCGTCCTGCTGTGAGAGCTCGAGTTCGCGGCAGAGCAGCTCGAGCACCTCGTCGGTGATGCTGGCTTCCACCTCGAGGCGCACCACGTGGCCCGAGCGCTTGCGCAGCGTGAGCACGCTTTCGATCGCCTCGAGCAGGTCCTCGTCTTCGTCCTCAAGCTCGAAGTCGGCGTCGCGCGTGACGCGGAAGGGGTGGTGGGCGAGCACCTCCATCCCGGGGAACAGCTCGTCGAGGTGCGCGGCGATCACCTGCTCGAGCGGCACGAACCGCTCGCCATCGGGCATCACCACGAAGCGGGGGAGCAGCTGCGGCACCTTCACCCGGGCGAAGCGCTGTTCGCCGCTCTCGGGGTCGCGCACGACGACCGCGAGGTTGAGCGAGAGGTTGGAGATGTAGGGGAACGGATGCGCCGGGTCGACCGCGAGCGGGGTGAGCACGGGGAAGACCTGTGCGTCGAACACCTCGACGAGGTACTCGCGGTCGTCGTCGTCGAGCTCGTCCCAGCGCAAGAAGACGATGCCGACCTCCTCGAGCGCGGGCGCGATCTCCTTCGTGAAGACGGCGGCCTGGCGGCCGACCAGCTCCTCCATGCGGGCGCGGATCGCGCGCAGCTGGTCGAGCGGGTTCATGCCGTCAGGGGTGCGGCCGCGCGCGCCGACGGCAACCTGCTCCTGGAGCCCGGAGACCCGCACCTGGACGAACTCGTCGAGGTTCGTCGAGAAGATCGCGAGGAACTTGGCCCTCTCCAGCAGCGGGCGGTTCTGGTCCTCGCCGATCGCCAGCACGCGCGCGTTGAAGTCGAGCCACGAGAGTTCGCGGTTGAGAAGTCGCTTGCCCGGCGCGGCCGGGTCGTCCTGCCGATCCACCTGTGCATGGTACCGGTGCTTTCCCGAACCTGGACAGGGGTTCGCGGGGCGAGGAGCCCTGGTTCGCGCGCCTGGTGGGTGGGCTCGGCGCAAGGGCGGCCGGTGCGTCCGGGCGCGAGGGGCGCCCCGGTAGCCTGGATCGGCGGATGGTCAGCCGTGATCCGCGTACCTACACGTTGAACCCGTTCGGTCGGCTCGCGGCCGCACACGCCTGCTCGGTCGTCGGAGACGCCTGCCTCACGGTGTCGCTCGCGGGGTCGATCTTTTTCACTCAGCAGGTCGGCGAGTCGCGGACCCAGGTGCTGCTGTACCTGCTGCTGACCGTCGCACCGTTCGCGGTCGTCGGCCCGGTGATCGGCCCGGCCCTCGACCGCAGCCGGGCGGGCCGGCGCACACTCATGGCAATCGGCTGCTTCGGCCGGGCCCTGGTGTGCTTCCTCATGGTCGGCCAGCTCGACAGTGTGCTGCTCTTCCCGCTTGCGTTCGTGGCGCTGGTGCTGGCCAAGGGCCACGCGGTCGCCAAGTCGGCGCTGGTACCAGCGGTCGTCGCCGACGAAGCGGTGCTTGTGGAGGCCAACTCGCGCCTGTCGCTGATCTCGGTGGTCGCGGCCGTCGTGGGCGGCCTTCCCGCCGCGGCGCTCGTCGCGATCCTGAACGCGCGCCCGTCGCTGCTGCTCGCGGCCGCGGTGTTCGTGGTGGGTGGCCTCCTGTCGTTCCGGATCCCGGCCGCCGCCAAACCGACCGCGGCCGAGACTTCGGAGGAGCGTTCCGAGCTCGCGGTGCCGAGCATCGTGTTCGCGGGCACCGCGATGGCGGTGCTGCGCGGCGGGGTCGGGTTCCTCACGTTCCTGCTCGCGTTCCTGCTCAAGCAGGCGGGCCAGCCGGCGTGGTTCTTCGGTCTGGTGCTCGTGGCGAGCGCGGTCGGCGGGTTCCTGGGGGTGATCGTCACTCCGTGGCTGCGCCGGCGGGTGAACGAGGAGACGATCCTCGCGAGCTCCCTGATCGTGCCGGCAATCGTCGCCTTGTTCGCCGCGCGTGACGGGGGGCGGCTCGGCGCGATCTCGATCGCGTTCGTCGTGGCGGTGGGAGCGTCGGCCGGCCGGATCGCGTTCGACTCGCTCCTGCATCGCGACGGTCCCAAGCATCTGCACGGCCGCGCGTTCGCTCGCTTCGAGACCCGGTTCCAGCTCGCCTGGGTGGCCGGCGCCCTCGTGTCGGTGGCGCTGCTCGACGTGATCACGAAGCGCAGCGGGTTCTTCCTGCTCGCGCTCGTACTCGGCTTCGCGGGGCTCTCGTACGTGGGCGGCCTCCGGGCGCGCCACGAGTGGGGTCCGCAACGGCCGGTATCGCCGCCGTCTCCCGGGCCGGAGCCGTTGCCCCCGACGCGTACGACCGAGCCGGTGCCGGACCCGCCGGATAATCGTGGGGCGGAGACCGGCCGCGATTGGTAGACCATTCGCCGTGGACCTCCTCCTGCGCCCGATCGTCTCCGACGAGGTCGACGCCTTCGTGCTCGCCGACGCGTACGGCTTCGGCGAGCGCCTCGACGACGTCGAGCGCCACGAGACGTGGATCACCGGCGAGCTCGATCGGACGGTGGCCGCGTTCGAGGGCGACGCGATCGTGGGCACCGGCCGCAACTACTCGCTCGAGGTGACGCTCCCCGGCGGAGCGATCCTGCCCGCGGCCGGGGTGAGCTGGATCTCGACGCGCCCAACGCATCGGCGGCGCGGGGTGCTGCGCGCGGTCATGACGTATTTGCTCGAGGACGCGGTCGCGCATGGTGAGTCCGCGGCGATGCTCACCGCGTCGGAGGGCTCGATCTACGGGCGTTTCGGGTTCGGTCCCGCGACGACGGTGATGGGGGTGCGGCTCGAGTCAGCGGCGGTCGCGTTCCGTGATCCGCCGGCGCCCGGCCGGCTCCGGCTGGTGGAGCTCGAGGAGGCGTCCAAGCTCGCGCCCGAGCTGTTCGACCGCGTGCGCCGCGCGCGGGCGGGCGCCGTGTCGCGTCCCGACATCTGGTGGCCGGGGGAGTGGGCGCCGCGCGAACCGGGCCACCGATTCGACGTGGTGTACGAGGTCGACGGCCGGCTCGACGGATACGTCGTCTACCGGGTGCTCGGCGACTGGGGCGAGGGGTTCTCGGACAAGCACGTCGAGGTGCGCGACCTCGTGGCCGCGACCCCCGAGGCGGAGCGCGCGCTGTGGCGGTACCTCTGCGAGATCGACCTGGTGCAGGAGGTGCGGGCCTTCGCGGTGCCGGTCGACACCGAGCTGGCCTGGCAGCTACACGACGCGCGCCAGGTCCGCACCACGTCGATGCGCGACTTCCTGTGGCTGCGCCCGCTCGACGTCGGCGCGCTGCTCTCGGCCCGGACCTACGCCGAGTCGGGCGAGCTCGTGCTCGAGGTGCGCGACGAGATGCGTCCCGACGGTGCGGCCGCGGGCCGGTTCCTGCTCGAGGGTGGTCCCGACGGTGCGACCTGCGCGCGCACCGACGCGCGCGCCGATCTCACGCTTGGGGTGGCGGACCTCGGCTCCATCTCGCTCGGCGCGCTCTCACCGGTGACGCTCGCGCGTGCAGGAAGGGTGGAGGAGCATGTTGAAGGCGCGGTCTCGCGCGCGCGGCGGATGCTTGCCACCGACCGCGCCCCGACGTGCTTCACCTGGTTCTGAGGGCTTGACTTCTACCAGTGTTCAGACGGTCCTCGACAGAAACGACTACAGCTGTTGAGCCGACCTGGTAGAGCATCTGAAGCTTGAGTTTGGCCATGCGTGAGCCTCGGCCCGTCTCAACGGTCATCTGGACTGCAATCGGGTTGGCGATAGTCGCAGGGTTGGTCATCGTGTTCCTCTTGTTCTGGGCGATCGCTGCGATCGGCAATGGATCGTTCAAGTTGCCCTAGCTACCCCGTTAGCGAGCGAGCCGGGATGGTTGGTGGGCGACATTTCCAGCACTTCACTGTGATGGCGAGAACCTCGGCAGTGCGCCTTCTCTTGAGCGCACTCGTCCTAACTGCGTGCAGCGCGAACGGCGGCAGTGCCGCACTGGCAAATAAGCCTCGGACGCTGACCTCGGATTCGCTGTACGGGGGGTTGCGCGCTGCCGAGGCTGCTGACCAGTGCACTCGCTTTCGCGATCGACGGGCTATTGGCGAATGGGTTACGTCCGAGCCCATGATTGCCGGAGAGGTTGCTAAGGCACTTGTGTCGCACCCTGCGGATCGCCCGCCCTGGTCTGGAAGACCCGAAGGGCAGGAGGCAGCGAGATGCGGTTACCTTCCCCAAGACGCCGACAATGCCGACGATCTTGTCGACTGTGGGGACGGCATCCTGGTGCTCGAGCGAGGCTACGACGAGTACTTCGTGAGCCAGGACCTGTCTTGGACGGAGGTACCTTCCGATCTCCGCGAGCCGACTCCCGATTGCAGGTGAAGCTGGTGACGGTGCCCCGCCCGCCTGGATGATCGCTCCTGCTCGCGGTCCGGGTACGCTTCCCCGGTTGGTCGCTGTGGTGACACGCTGTGGCGACACGCTGTGGGGGATCGGGCATGGGTACCAGCGGGCGGAGCCTTCGGATCACTGGGCTGATAGGGGTCGTCGTGCTCGCGGCAACCGGGCTTGGCGTGGTACCGGCCGCGGCGGCGACCGGCGAGGCGTACACCTGGGGCGGTAACTCGCTCGGCGAGCTCGGGATCGGCGGCGGTATCGGCCGGCTCACCCCCGGTCTCACCGCGGCGTTCGGCGACGTCGCCGACGTGGCGGGCGGCCGTGATCACGCCGTCGCGCTCCTGACCGACGGTCGCGTCTTCGCGTGGGGTGAGAACGGCAGTGGCCAGGTCGGCGACGGCACGGTCACGCAGCGCAACAGCCCGGTCGCGGTCACCACGCTCAGCGGGATCGGTGCGGTCTCGAGCGGCCACTACCACAGCTACGCAGTCACGACGACCGGCGCGCTCTACGGCTGGGGCCGCAATGCGAGCGGCACCGTCGGCGACGGCACCACGACCAACCGCAGCCGTCCGGTCGCGATTGCTGGCCTGCCGCCGATCGCGGCGGTCTCGGGTGGGCGCGACCACACGGTCGCGCGCACCGTCGACGGTCGCGTGTTCGCCTGGGGGCTCAACGCGTCTGGCGAGATCGGCGACGGGACCACGACGCGGCACAACAGCCCGGTCCAGGTCCTCGGGCTCGGCGGTGTCGTGGCGGTCGCGGCGGGCCGCAACTACAGCCTGGCACTCACATCGAGCGGCGCCGTCTACGCGTGGGGTGAGAACGGGCTGGGCGAGCTCGGGCAGGGCGACACCGCCGACCGCTCGTCGCCGACGCTCGTCGGGGCGCTCTCGGGGGTGACCGCGATCGGTGCGGGCGCGAACCACAGCCTCGCGGTCAACGGCGCGGGGGCGTGGGCCTGGGGCCGCAACGCCGACGGGGAGCTCGGCGACGGTACGTTCACCGCCCGGCGCGTCCCCACCAGGGTGCAGGGCCTGCCCACCGTCGTGGAGGTCCACGGCGGTCGCAACCACTCGCTCGCGCTCACCGCAACCGGCGACCTGTGGGCGTGGGGTCGCAACGAGGCCGGCCAGGTCGGCGACGGCACCACCATCGACCGTCGCGTCCCCGCGCGCGTCGCCGGGATCTCCGACGTGGTCGACGTCGGCGCCGGGCGCCAGTACAGCATCGCGCTGCGATCCGGAGACGACCCGCCGCCGCCACCCCCGAATCCGGCGCTCTTCTTGAGCGGCTTCGACACCGGCTTGACCGGCTGGAGCTCGCCGGTCGACGTCTCGGTCGACACGACGCTTTTCCCACCCGGCAGCGCGGCCCCGAGCGCGCGGGTCAGCGTGAACGGGCAGGTGGGGTGGACCTACGCCCCGCTGGCTGCGACCACGTCCACCGCCTGCGCGTCGGCGCGGGTGCGCGTCGAGAGCATCGGCACCGCGGGCGTGGCCCTGCTCAAGCTGCGCAGCGCGACCGGCAGCGCGATCGGACGGCTGAGCGTCAACGGCTCGACCCGCCGCCTGCAGGTGCGCGCCGACGTGCCCGGTACCGTGTTCACGTCCACGCTCACGATGCAGCTCGGCACCTGGCACACCGTGCGGCTCTGCGGCACCGCGGGCGCCGCGGGCACCTGGCGAGCGGAGCTCGACGGCACGAGCTCGCCCACCTGGAACGCCAACAACGGCTCCGCGCAGTTCGGCCGGGTGCAGATCGGCGACAACGAAGCGAAGACGATCACCGTCAACTACGACGACGTCCTGGTCACCGCCTCCTGACCGACCTCTGACCGACCTCTCCTGACCGGCCGCCCACCAGTCCCGGCCCACCTCCGGGTTCGTGCGCTGAGGAGCGCATACCGCTCCTCCTGCAACAATCCGGGCCGACGGTCGGGTTGGGTTCGTGCGTCGAGGAGCGGATAGCGCTCCTCCTGCAACAATCCGGGCCGACGGTCGGGGCCGGCCCTCAGCTCCAGCCGCTGCCGGCGCCCTTCACCATGCCGAACGGGCCCGAGGGCCAGCGGTAGCAGTCCATCATGAGCCGGTCGACCTCGTCGGCCGACGCGATGCCCTCGTTCACCACCTTCTGGGCCTCGGTCACCATCGCGAAGTACACGCGGTTCGCGACGAAGCCCCACGCCATCGCGGTGTCCTTCACCACCACCGCGTTCTTCCCGCAACGCTGCGCGACCGCGCGCACCGTCTGGACCGTCTCGTCGCTGGTGTCACGTGTGCGGATGATCTCCGCGAGCTTCATCACCGGTGCGGGCGACGCCCAGTGCCAGCCGATCACCTTCTCGGGCCGATCGGTGGCCGCGCCGATCGCCTGGATCGGGAACCCCGACGTGTTCGACGCGAGGATCGTGTGCGCCGGCGCAGCCCTGTCGAGGTCGCGGAACACGCGGATCTTCAGGTCGAGGCGCTCGGGCACGGCCTCCACGATCAAATCGGAGGACACCACCGCGTCGTAGTCGCCGGTGAACGTGAGCCGCGCCAGCGCGACGTCGGCCTCCTCACGGCTGAGCTTGCCCCGCTCGACCCCGCCGTCGAGCCCGAATCGCCCCGTGGTCGCGTGCTCGAGCCCCGCGTCGAGCGCGGCCTGCTCGATGTCGTAGCAGGTCACCTCGTAGCCGGCCGTCGCGCACACCTGGGCGATGCCGCCGCCCATCACACCTGCGCCGAGCACGCCGATCCGGGCAACGTCGGTCACTGAGCTGCTCCTTGGTCGTCCCCGAGCTCGGGGAGGTCGATGCGGGCGAGCCAGAGGCCGGGTGCGTCGAGCTCGTTGGGCGTCGGCAGCATCCGTGGCGACGCCCACAGCCGGTTCAGCCCTTCGATGCCGGCGCGCTCGATCACGCCGCGCGCGAACGCCTGGCCCTTCTCGTAGTGCTCACGATCGAGGTGAAGCCCGAGCAGTCCCTCCACGAACCGGCCGGCATCGCCGCGGTCGACGTGGTGGCGCTGCATCGCCTCGTGAATGCGGGAGAAGTCGGGCAGCAGGCGTTCGCCGAGCCGCTCGAGCACCACGTCGGAGTAGCCCTCGATCACCATCGTGAACCCCTGGAGGCGCGCCAGCACCCTGTCCTGGCGCTCGGAGTGCATCGCGCCGAGCAGCGCCTCGGGATGGGCCGCGACGCTCGACAGCGACGTGGGGTCGGTGGGGTCGATCGCGCCGAACTGCTCCTCGAGCAGGTGCGCGTCCATCTCGAACGCGCTCACGTACTCGACCGCGAGCGCCACGAGGTGTTCGCGGACCCACGGTACCGAGCGCTCGGTGGCGTGCACCACCTCGTGCAACGCGACGTAGAAGCGCAAATCGCGCCGGTCGAGCGACCAGGCCTCCTCGAACGTCACGAGGTTCGGCGCGACGAACAGCAGCATGGGCGCGTCGTCGGTCGGCAGCGGCAAATCGTAGCGACCGAGCGCGTGCTGGGCGAGATGCCCCACCATCGACCCGGACTGCACGCCGAGCAGAAGCGGCGCGAGCATCGTGAGCATCCCGGCGAAAGGGTCGTCGCCGCCGGGCAGGCCGAACGCCGTGCCGAAACCCAGCTCCGACGGATGCCCGGGGACACCGGGCTCGTCGCCCTCGGGCATCTCGGGCTCCAGCGTGCCGCGCATCGCGACCGCGAGCGCCTCGAGCACGCGGCGCAGTGCGTCGAGATGGAGGTCGGCCCACTCGCGTCGGCCGACGACGCTCACAGTGAGACCGAGTGGGCTGTCGAAGCCGGTCTCGGCGGCCACGTGGCTCTCCGCGGCGCGGGCCAGCTCGGTGAGCTCCTCCACGGCGCTGTCGGCCACCGGCGGCTCGTCGGTCTCGCCGTCGAGCGCGACAAGGCCCGCGACCTGGTGCGCGATCTCCCAGTTGACCGGACCGGGTGACGCGAGCCAGCGCATCACCTGGGCGAGATCGATCTGGCTGACGTCGAACCCAGGGATCTGCGGGAATCCGGGGATCTGTGGCGAGTAGAACCCCTCGGGCCGGTCGGGCTCGTTCGGCTCGCCGTCGGGCTTGCCGGTTTGAGGATCGTCCGTCACCCGGCCAGTCTAGGGATCCCCATGGCAGCTTCCGTCGTCGCGGTCACCGGCATCTCAGGCTTCCTCGGGCAGCAGCTCGCCCCGAGGCTCGAGCCCGTGCCGGGGGTTACACGCATCGTCGGGCTCGACGTGCGTGAGTCGCCGCGGCGCACCGCGCACCTTGAGCACCACCGCGTCGACATCGCCGGTCATGACCTCCAGCCGTTGCTCGCAGGCGTCGACACGGTGGTGCACCTAGCGGCCGTCGTCGACCCGATCGCAGACGACGCGCTGATGGCGCGGGTCAACGTCCACGGCACGCGGCGGGTGCTCGACGCGGCCGCGGCGGTGGGCGCGCGCACGGTCATCCGGGTGTCGACCGCGGCGGCCTACGGCGCCTGGCCGACCAACCCGGTGCCGCTCACCGAGGATGCGCCGCTCCGACCGAACCCCGGGTTCGGCCCGGCGGTGCAGGCGGCCGAGGTCGAGCGGATGCTCTACGAGTGGCAGCGAGAGCACCCCGACGTCACCGTCACCACACTCCGGGCGGCGCCCGTGCTCGGCGCCGGTGCCGCTCACCTCTGGGCCCGCCTGCTCACCGCACCCGGCCGGGTGCGGGTGCGGGGCGAGGCGCCGCCCGTGCAAGTCGTCCACGTCGACGACGTCGTCAGCGCGCTGCTGTGCGTGGTGCACGGCGAGCATCCCGGGGTGTTCAACGTCGCCGCGGAGGGCTGGCTCGGGCCCGATGCGGTCGCCGCGCTCGTGCCGCCGGCCACGATGCCGGCGCTGCCCTCCGAGGTACTGCGGCGCGCGCTCGCGCGCACGTGGGCCACGGGCGTCGGGGACATCCCGCTCGGCGTGGTGCCCTATCTCGTGCACCCGTGGGTCGTAGCGTCCGACCGACTCGAGGCGCTCGGCTGGCGGCCCGCGTACAGCATCGAGGAGACGCTGATGGAGACGGTGGACGCCGCACCGACCAGCGCGATGCCGTCGTTGCGCACGATCGCGATCGTCGCCGGCGCCACCGCGGCCGGCATCGCCGCGGGGCTGACCCTCCGCTCGCTGCGTCGGAGGGCCATGCGGCGCTGACGGTCAGGAGGAGATGGGGGCGAGGTGCTGGTCGCGCCACTCGTCCCACTCGGGACTGAAGTAGCGGACACGCACCTTCTTGTACTCCTTTACCGACCACAACAACGCGTAGTCGGTGATCCCCGTCTCGTCACGGATGGCCTCGATCGTCTCCTGGCAGTCGCGCGCGGAGCGGCCGTGGACCATGGTGAACACCGTGTAGGGCCAGTCGTCGTAGGTGGGCCGTCGGTAGCAGTGCGACACGGCCGCGAACCCGGCCATCTGCGGTCCGATCTCGCTCAGCGCGTCCTCGGCGACCGCCCACACGCCCATCGCGTTCGCCTTGAAGCCTGCGGTGCGGTGGTTCATCACCGCCGCGAAGCGACGCATCAGCTTGCGCTCCTCGAGCGAGTGCAGCGTGTCGAGCAGCTCGCCCTCGGTGCAGCCGGCCTGCTCGGCGAGCGCGGTGAAGGGACGCTCTACGAGTGGGAGGTCGCCCTGGGCGACACGGATGACGGCCATGTCGCGTTCGGAGAGCGTCGGGGCCTCCATGTCGGGTGTGCGCTCGGGTCGCTCGTGCTCGAGCACCTCGGACTTGGCGTTCGCTTTGTTCTTGCCTGTCATGTCGAGCTTCACGCCGATCTTGAAGAGCTGGAGGGTGGGGAGCTTGCGGGTGACGAGCGCCCCCGAGGCGCGGTGCAGCACGTCGAGGTGCTCGTCGAAGTCCTCACCCGGCGGCACAGCCAGCGTGTACCAGAGGTTGTAGGCGTGGTTGCGCTTGTAGTTGTGGCTGACCCCGGGGTGACCGTTGATGACCTCGGCGGCCTGGTCGACCCGTTCGGGGTCGACCTTCGCGGCGACCAGCGCCGAGGAGTACCCGAGGGCTCGGGTGTCGAAGATCGCAGAGAGCTGGCGCAGCACGCCGAGCTCCTTGAAGCGGCCCAACGACGCGCGCACCTCGGGCTCGGTGCTGCCGAGGCGCTCGGCGAGCTCGGAGAACGGCTGGGCCTCGAGCGGGAAGTCCCACTGGATCGCGTTGAGGAGCTCGCGATCGGCGTCGGTCAGCTCGACGGCGGGCGGCTCGGTACCGGGGCTCGGGCGCATCGCCGTCATTGTCTCACTCGGCGGCCGCGGTTGGGCTACCCGGCCGCGTCGAGCGGAACCGCCCCGGCCACCTGGGCCGGTTCGTCTGCGCCGGTCGAGGTGGCCGTGCCGAGCACGACGGCGATCCGCCGGGCCGTGCCGCCCCTCCGAACGCGCACCTCGACGGTCTCGCCCGGCAGGCGTCGGCGGATCACCACGATCAGGTCTGCGGTGTCGCGTACCGGGCTTCCGGCTACGGCGACCACCACGTCGCCGGGCTCGATCCCGGCCGCGGCTGCACCGCTGTCGGACTCGACGGCAGTCACGCGCGCCCCGCGGGGTGCGTCCTCGTCTTGCACATGGGCGCCCAGCGCGCCGTGCACGGCCCAGCCCTGTTGCGCGAGCTGCGTCGAAACGCCGCGCGCCACCGAGACCGGGATGGCGACGAGCGCGCCGTCGCCACCGGCCCTGCCGGCCAGGATCCCCACGACGTGCCCGCTGCGGTCGACGAGCGCACCCCCGTGGGCACCCCCGGCCGCGGATGCGTTGGTGACGATCATCCCCGCCCGTTTGGTGCCGGTGCCGTCCTCGACCCAGCCGCCCAGTGAGGAGACGACCCCCGTGCTCACCCAGGGCGTGCCCTCGCTGGCGCCGAGGGCGAGCACCCAGGCACCGACGTCCACGGGATTGCCGCTGGCCAGGCGCGCCGGCTCCAGCGGTGATCCCTCCACCTGCAGCAGCGCCAGACCCGCCAGCTCGTCGCGACCGACCACCGTCGCCGCATGGCTGGCGCCGTCGTCACCCGACACCGAGATCGTGCTGCTCCCGTCGACCGCCGCGGTCGTGGTGAGCACGAGGCCGTCGCGCAGCCCAACCCCCGACGAGCGGCGCGGGCCCATCGCGGTCGCCGCGACCACGCCGCCCACGGTGGGGCTGGCTGTTGCGGCGAGCCGGGCTGCGGTCTCGGTCTCGGCGGTCCGGTCGCGTACCAGGTGGGTCGACTCACCGTCGCCCAGGATCCCGGCGGCTCCGAGCATGAGCACCATGCCCAGTGCTCCGACCACGCCACCAGCTAGCGCGAGCGTGAGGTCGCGACCCCGGGAGGATCGGGCGGCCCGGGGGGCGGCGCGCGCGGTGGGGCGCGGGGCCCTCGAGCGGGCGAACATCTCGCTGGGGTGCACCCAGGGGCGGTCGAGGGGATGCGGCGGCGGCCCGCTCACGCCCTCGTCCCCAGGCTCGTCGTCGGGCACCCGGCCGAGTGTACCGACGCCCCCTGGTGGATTGACCGCGCCCCTGGGCCCGTCGACGCAGTGGCGCGGGGTGACCGGACGGGACCACCGCCTCCGCCGCTCGGTACCATCGCGCCGTGCTCGCTCCCCCTGCCGGGCCCGATTGGGTCGCGTGCTCCGAGGATCCCCTGCCCGTCGACGCCGCGGTGGTCTGGGCGACCGAGCCCTCCGCCGGAGCCGTCGTGAGCTTCCTCGGTGTGGTGCGCGACCACGCGGAGGGACGCACCGACGTCGTCGCGCTCACCTACGAGGCGTACCTGTCCGAAGCCGAGCGCGGCTTGCGCGGGATCCTCGAGGCGGCCCGCCGCCGGTGGCCGACGCTGTGTCGGTTGGCGATCCTGCACCGCACCGGCCGGCTCGAGCTCTCGGAGACCTCGGTGGCAGTCGTGGTGTCGGCCCCGCACCGGGCGGAGGCGTTCGACGCCGCCCGGTACTGCATCGACACGCTGAAGGAGGCGGTGCCGATCTGGAAGCAGGAGCACTGGGCCGACGGCTCCGGCTGGGGCCTGGGGGCGGTGCCGATCCGGCCCGTGTCCGCGGAACCGGGCGCCTGACGTGGCGTTCCTCGCGCTCGCGCTCGGGTTGATCGTCGTCGGGGTCGTGTTCGTCGTGCTGCGCAACCGGCGGCCGACGGGCATCGACGCCGGCATCGAGGACTTCGAGGCCCGCCGCCGGGCGCTCGCCTCCGACGAGGAGCAGCCGGAGCCCAGGGGCGGCCGCGGCCTTGGCTAGGGACCTGGCGATCGACCTCGGCACCGCCAACACGCTCGTCTACTCGCGCGGCCAGGGCATCATCCTCAACGAGCCGACGGTCATCGCGCTCAACAGCCGCACGCAGGACGTGCTGGCCATGGGCCACGAGGCCTGGCAGATGATCGGCCGCACCCCCGGCTACATCGTCGCGGTGCGCCCGCTGCGCGGTGGCGCGATCACCGACTTCGAGATCACGCAGCGGATGATCCGGCTCCTGTTCCAGCGCGCCGGGGTGTCACGGCTCTACCGCGCGCGGGTGCTGATCTGCGTGCCCTCCGCGATCACCCACGTCGAGCAACGCGCGGTGCTCGAGGCCGCGCGCCGTGCCGGTGCGGCGGCGACCTACCTGATCGAGCAGCCGATGGCCGCGGCGATCGGGGCCGGGCTGCCGATCCACGAGCCGATGGGCAACATGGTCGTCGACGTCGGCGGTGGAACCACCGAGGTCGCGGTGATCTCGCTGGGTGGCGTCGTCGCGCTGGAGGCGGTGCGCGTCGGCTCGTTCGACATCGATGCCGCGATCCAGGCGTACGTGAGGCGCGAATACGGCATCGCGATCGGCGAGCGCACCGCCGAGGAGATCAAGCTCGCGATCGGTTCCGCGTTCCCCACTCCCGACGAGTACAAGGCGGAGGTGCGGGGGCGCGACCTGATGAGCGGCCTGCCGAAGACGATCATCCTCTCGCCCGAGGAGGTGCGGGAAGCGATCGAGGAGCAGGTGCGGGCCATCTGCGACGCGGTGATCGCCGCGTTGGCACAGACGCCGCCCGAGCTGTCCCAGGACCTGATCACCCGCGGCATCCACCTGGTCGGCGGCGGCGCGATGTTGCGCGGTCTCGACTTGCGGATCGCGAAGGAGACCGCGCTGCCGGTGTACCTCGTGGAGGCCCCGCTCGAGTGCGTCGTGCTCGGCGCCGGCCGTTGTCTCGAGTCCTTCGACCGCCTGAAGGACATGTTCATGGGTCGCCCGCGGACCTGAGGTCCTCCGCGGCCTGACGGACCTGCCAGTCGGGGTCCGCGAGGGCCTCGGCCAGCGCTGCCTCCACCGCCGGACCCTCGAAGGGCGCGAGGGCGAGGACCGCCCGCCGCCTGATCGCGGGCCGGTCGCGGCAGGCGCTGAGGACGGCGTCGACGCCGGCCGGGTCGCCCAACGCCCCGAGCGCCGCGACGGCCGCCTCCCGTACCAGCGGGTCGCCGTGGGTCACCGTGGCGGTGGCCAGCGCGCGCACCACCTCGTTGGCACCGGGCGGTTCCCATGCGACCTCGCCGAGCGCCCATGCGGCCGCCTCCGCCACCAGGGGGTCGGGGTCGGTGAGGAGCTCGAGCAACGGTCCGGGGACGACATGGGGCACGCTCGGCGCGAGCTCGGCGGCGCGCCGGCGCACCGTCCGGTCGGGGTCGGCCGTCGTGCTGCGCCAGAGCTCGAGCGCATGCTCGGTGGTGTCGTCGACGGTCCTCGCGGCGGCGGTCGCGGCCCGAACGACGGCGCCGAGCGCCGCGGCGCGCACGCGCGGGTCGGGGTCGTCGTGCAGCGCGGCCCGGGCCTTGTGCCACAGGGCCGGGTCGGTCGCGTCGGCCACCGCGAAGCGGGCTGCTCGCGCTGTGTCGGACACCCTCACCGTCCCCGAGTAGGTCGTTCGACCCTACAGGGCCCTCGCAGGCGCGCCGATCACCCTGGTGATGAGGGCCTCGTACCGCTGCCGCCGCCCGTTCTGGGTCTCCCTGCTCGCCACGATGGTGCTCCTCGCCGTGGCGTTCGTCGCGGTTCCGGTTCAGGCCGACGTGCCGACCAGCTCGCTTCGGCGGGGGCCGACGGCCAACCGGCTCGCGATGACTCCTGTGCCCACCGTCGACCCGGCGCTGGTCGCCGCGGTCACACCGGTAGTCGATCCGGCGTGGCTGCCGACACCGGTACCCCTGCCGGACCCGTCGACGCGCGTGCCGCTCGTGGAGGTCGGTCGCATCCAGATCCCGCGCATCGGCGTCGACGACGTGGTGCGCGAGGGTGTGGAGCAGATGGTCATCGACGCCGGGCCCGCCCACTGGCCCGGCACCGCCGCGTTCGGGGGCTGGGGCAACGTCGTGCTCGCCGGCCATCGCAGCTCCTCGACGTCACCGTTCCTGCGCAACGGCGAGCTCACGCCGGGTGACCTGATCGTGCTCTCCGACCTCACCGGCTCCTACTCCTACCGGGTGACCGCGCTGGAGGTGGTCGACGCGACCGCGCTCTGGATCGTCGACCAGCACCCGGGTCGCACGCTGACCGTCTTCACGTGCCACCCGATCGGGTCGAGCGCGCAACGGCTGGTCGTGCGGGCAGAGCTCACGACCAGGCCTCGCACCGAGGCCTGAGGCTCGTTCGGCGACGGCGGTCGCTCGGTCGCCTCAGGCCGACGCTCAGGCTCGGGGCAACGACGGTCCCGGGCGCTCGGCACCACGTCTGACCGGCACCGGCTCGGGTTCCTCACCGGCGCGCCCCGTCGCGGGGCATCGCGTGGCAGGCTGGGGAACCCGTCATGAGCATCCCAACCGCCCCTCCGGCGCCTCCTGCCGACTCCGCTCCGCCGATCCCGCCCCCGCCGACCCGGCGGCGCCGATGGTTGGCCGCGCTCACCGTCGCGTTCGTCGGCGCCCTGGTGGTCGTGATCGCGGGGACCCTGATCCGGGTGCCCTACGTGATCTCCTCGCCCGGCGCCGCGACGCCGGTGCGAGACGTGGTGCGGATCGAGGGCACGAAGACGTACCGGCACCGAGGCGAGGTGCTGTTCCTCACGGTCTCGGTGTCGAGCAAGCGGCCCAACCTGTGGCGCTTCGTGTGGGCGAGCAACGACCCCGACGCCGAAGTCATCTCCGAGGACGACTATCTCCAGGGCCAGTCGCCGAAGAACGTGGAGCGCCAGAGCGTGGTCCAGATGGACGAGTCGCAGCTCCTCGCCAAGAAGGTCGCACTGGAGGAGCTCGGCTACCGCGTGACCGTGACCGGGGCCGGCGCGCGGGTCGTCCAGGTCATGCCGGACAGCCCTGCCGACGGCGTGCTGCGTCGCGGCGACGTGATCACCGCGATCGACGGGGTTCCCGTGCGCCTGCGCGAGCAGGTCGGCGAGATCGTGCGGGCGCAGCCCGTCGGCACGATCTTCTCGCTCACCCTGGTGCGCAAGGGCCAGACCGTGACGACGGCGATCACCACCGAGGAGGCGACGAGCGGGGAGCTGCGCGGCAAGCCCCACGTCGGCATCTCCGCCGTCACCGAGGACCTCGACGTCGAGTTCCCCGTCGACGTGCAGATCGACCCGGGGCCCGTCTCGGGTCCGTCGGCAGGCCTTGCGTTCACGCTCACGATCATCGACGAGCTGTCGCCGGGCGATCTCACCGGTGGGAAGTCGGTGGCGGTCACCGGTACGATCGACGCGGAAGGCAACGTGGGCGAAGTCGGTGGGGTCCGTCAGAAGACCGCGGCCGCGAAGGACGCCGGCGCGACGCTGATGCTCGTCCCGCGCTCCGAGGTCGGGCTGGCCCTGCCGGCGGCGGGCGACATGGAGGTGGTCGGCGTACGGACGCTCGAGGACGTGCTGCGCGTGCTGCGGCGCCATGGCGGCGCGCCGGTGCGCGCGATTGCGCCCGCGGCCTGAGCCGGCGGCGGCGCGCATCCCTCCGGCCGCCCGCTCGCGGAAATACGATGGGCGGTCGTGACGACATCGGGAGCCTGCGATGGCTGACGTGCAAAGGCGCGTGGTTTCGAGCGCGCCCCGGCTTTCGCCGGAGGAGATCGCCAATCGCGGTTTCGCGAGCGCGTTCCGCGGGATCTCGGAGACCGAGGTCCGCAACTTCCTGAAACGGGTCGCCGACGAGATGGCGGCCACCCGGAACCGTGAGGTCGAGCTCGCGGCGTTGGTCGACGACCTGCGCGCGCAGCTGCGCAGCCCGGCGCCGCTGACCGAGCAACAGCTGCTCGACTCGCTGGGTGAGGAGACTGCCCGCGTGCTGCGCTCGGCGCAGGAGGCCGCCGAGGAGATCCGTTCCCGCGCCGAGGAGCGCGCCGCCGTCCTCGTTCGCGAGGCGCAGGAGGAAGCGACGCGTCGCCGCGAGCAGAGCGAGGTTGCGTCCCGCGAGCGCCTCGAAGGCGCGGAGCAGGTCGCCACCGAGCGCACCGAGGCCGCGGAGGCCGCGGCCAAGCAGCTACGTGACGACGCCGAACGGGCCGCGGCCGAGCTTCGGGCCGCGGCCGAGCGGGAGGCGCACGCCATCCGCGAAGCCGCGTCCGCCGAGTCGGAAGCCGAGGTCGAGGCGGCGAAGGAGACGGGGCGCGGTCTGGTCAACGAGGCGCGTGCCGTGCGCGAGCGTGTGCTCGCCGACCTCGGGCGCCGCCGGAACCTGCTGCAGGTGCAAGTCGACGAGCTGCGCGCCGGCCGCGACCGGCTGCTCGACGGGTATCGGGTGGTGAAGCGCACGCTTACCGACGCCACCGAGGCGCTCGCCGGCGTCGAGGTTCGCGCGGCCGCCGAGCTCTCGGGTCCTGCGCCCGCGGTCGAGGTCCCGCCGGTCGAGGGCGAGCTCGAGACCCTTTCGGGTGAGCAGACGCCCTCCGCGGAGGTGGTCGCCGTCGAGATCGACGCGGTCGCCGCGCTGGTCGGCGAGCCGGGGGAGGGCTCCGGGGCGGAGGTCGACGCCCTGTTCGCTCGGCTCAAGGCCGAGGCGAGTGAGCGCGAGGCGCCGGCTGCACCGGTCCAGCTCCCGGCACCGGGGGCGGAGGCGGGATCCGAAACCGCGGCGGGATCCGGGACGGCACCGGTGGAGATCGCCGACGCAGCCGGCGCGGCGACGGAGGCAGCACCGGAAGCCGAGCTCACCGGTGACGACTCGATCCGCGCGGAGCGCGCCGCGGTGCTCGACCCGCTCGGCCGGGAGCTCGCGCGCAAGGCCAAGCGAGCGCTCCAGGACGAGCAGAACGATTTGCTCGATCGCATCCGCAAGGTCAAGGGAGCTCCGAGGGCGCTCGACGTCCTGACCCCGCAGGAAGGCCGGCACCGGGCGTGGTGCGACGTGCTGCGCGCACCGCTCACGGCGGCGTACGCGGGTGGGTACGGACTTGGCGGTGGGGGCAAGACGCGCAAGCAGGTACCGGCACAGATGCTCGACGAGCTGGCCGACGACCTCGTCGCACGATTGCGCGACCGCCTGGTTGTCGCGATCGACGAAGCGGCCGACACCGACGACGTCACCCAGCGACTCGGTGCGCGCTACCGGGAGTTCAAGGGGCAGGACCTGGATCGGGCGCTCGGCGACGCGCTCGCCGCGGCATGGGCCAGGGGCACGTTCGACGTCAGCCCGGCCGGGACGAGCCTGCGATGGGTCCCGGAGGTGGAGGGTCGTTGTCCCGACTGCGACGACAACTCGCTCGAGCCGACCGTCCGGGGCGAGCCGTTCCCCACGGGGACGCCGCACCCGCCCGCGCATCCCGGGTGTCGTTGCCTGTTGGTGCCCGAGAAGGCCTGACCCAAGGCCGATCCCGGCGCGGCGGGTCCCCCGCCGGGATCACGTAGGCTCGCCGGCGATGCGCGTCCCCCCTGTCGAGAAGCGGCCCAGACGCAGCCTGCGCGTCCGCGGGTGGATGATCGCACTGTTCGTGGTGCTCGTCGTGCTGTTCCTCAGCGCGCGGGGCCTGGCTGGGTTCTACACGGACTACCTGTGGTTCGACGCGATCGGGTACGGCAAGACCTGGCGGGGGCTGCTGTGGGCCCGCTTCGCGCCTGCCGCCGTGTTCACCGCCGTGTTCTTCGCGCTGATGATGGCCAGCCTCACGATCGCCGACCGCCTCGCGCCGGGGACCCGTGCGCTCGGGCCCGAGGACGAGATGCTCGCCCGGTACCAGCAGTCGGTCGGCCCCTACAGCGGGCGGATCCGCATCGCGGTGTCGGCGTTCTTCGCCCTGGTCGCCGGGGGGAGCGTATCGGGCCAGTGGCAGGACTGGATCCTCTTCACGCACGCGCAGAGCTTCGGGATCGACGACCCGCAGTTCCACAAGGACGTGGGCTTCTACATCTTCCGACTCCCGTTCCTCACCTTCGTGTTCGACTGGCTGTTCGCCGCGCTGCTCATCGTGCTGATCGTGACCTCGGTCGCGCACTACCTCAACGGCGGTATCCGGTTGCAGGCCCCGTTCCAGCGGGTGACCCCGCAGGTGAAGGCGCACCTGTCGGTGATCCTGGCGCTGATGGCCTTGGTGAAGACGGCGCAGTACTACCTGGCGCGCTTCGAGCTCAACTTCTCGACACGTGGGGTGGTGGAGGGCGCCAGTAAGACCGATGTGGCCGCCGAGCTGCCGGCGCTCAACCTGCTGATGGTCATCTCCGTGGTCGCGGCTGGCCTGTTCGTGTGGAACATCTGGCGGCGCGGGTGGGTCCTGCCGGTCATCGCGGTCGGCCTGTGGGCCTTCGTGTCTCTGGTGATCGGCGCGGTCGTGCCCGCCGTCTACCAGCAGTTCTTCGTGAACCCGAACGAGCAGGCGAAGGAAAAGCCGTACATCGGTCGCAACATCGAGGCCACGCGGGCCGCGTTCGACCTTGACGAGGTGTCGGTGCAGGCGTTCCCGTACGCCGAGGATCTCACCGACGCCGACCTCGTGAGCAACGCGCAGACGCTCGAGAACGCACGACTGTGGGACCCCGACACCGCGGTCAGGGACTACACGCTCTTCCAGGGCCTCGTGACCTTCTACAAGTTCGCCGACGCGGACGTCGACCGCTACGTCATCGACGGCGAGCTGCGCCAGGTGCTGATCGCGGCCCGCGAGCTGAACCAGGAGGACCTGCCGAGCCAGACGTGGGTGAATCGCCGCATCGTCTACACGCACGGCTACGGCGCGGTCGTGTCCCGCGCCAACTCCGCGGACACCGACGGGCAGCCGTCGTACCTGCTTCAGGACGTCCCGCCGGTCGGCGACATCCCGCTTGACCGGCCCGAGGTGTACTTCGGCGAGAAGCTCGACGGGTTCTCGCTGGTCGACGCGAAGCAGGACGAGTTCAACTACCGCAAGGGCGAGAAGGACGTCTTCACCCGGTACGAAGGATCGGGCGGCATCGGCCTGTCGAGTTGGGTGCGCCGGGCCGCGTTCGCGTTGCGGTTCAACGACGTGAACCTGATGATCTCCGGGCAGATCACCTCCGACACCAAGATCATGTACCTGCGCGGAATCGCGGAGCGCGTGAAGAAGGCCGCGCCGTTCCTGCGCATCGACGCCGATC
>Ga0194128_10001886_pt1 | contig 35449 bp, 30 predicted proteins | sample TA2KigCa65mmetaG_FD_148650 | JGI IMG/M metagenome (GOLD analysis project Ga0194128, IMG submission 148650) | Freshwater microbial communities from Lake Tanganyika, Tanzania - TA2015037 Kigoma Deep Cast 65m | ecosystem: Environmental > Aquatic > Freshwater > Lake | place: Tanzania: Lake...
CGCTGGACGCCTTCTCGCTCCTGAATCTGGCGGCCAGCTACAATCACGGGTCGTTCCAGTACAACCTCAGCGTGCAGAACGTGACCGACGCGTTCTACTACGCGTCGATTCGCGGCAACGCGCAGTTCTATCCGGGCGAGCCGCGCCGCGTGACCGCGACGGTGAACTGGAACTTCCGGTAGGCTTACGGGCGACGCGACGGGTCGCCCCTACCGCGACATGAGACGCATCCTTTCGTTCTGGATCTTCGACTGGCGCAAGCTGCTGGCCTATTCGCACCGCTGGCTGGGCATTGCGCTCGGCCTGCTCTTTGTCGCCTGGTTCATCTCCGGCGTGGTGATGATGTACGCCCGCATGCCGGGGATGGCCAACGAAGAGCGCCTGGCGCGCGCGGATGTGCTCGATCTCTCGACCGTGACGCTCTCGCCCGCGGAAGCGGCGGAGAAGGCGTTCGTCGAGAACCCGGGGCGCGTGCAGGTCGCCATGCTCCAGGGACGGCCGGTCTACAAGTTCGGCGGCCGCGATCAGGCCATCGTCTTCGCCGACACCGGCGAGTTCTTCGAGGGCGTCAACCAGCAGCAGGCGCTCGAAGCGGCGCGCCGCTACGCCCCCGGCTACACGGGCGAGATCCGGTTCGAGGAATACGTCGCGGAGCCGTACCCGGACCAGTGGGCGCTGGGCGTGCGCAACCAGATGCCGCTCTACCGCTTCGCGCTCGACGACGAGGAAGCGACGCGCATCTACGTCTCCGAAGCCACCGGCGACGTGCCCCTGCGCACCACGCGGACGGAGCGGTTCTGGGGATACCTCGGTCCCGTCTTCCACTGGGTCTACTTCACGCCGCTGCGCCGTAACCAGCCGCTGTGGTACGACTTCATCGTCTGGTCCTCGCTCATCGGCTCCGTGATGTGCATCACCGGGATCGTCTGGGGCCTCTGGCGCTACTCGCCGCGGAAGGTCTTCCGCCTGAAGCGCGTGCCGTCGGTCTCGCCGTACGCGGGGTGGATGAAGTGGCACCACGTCTCGGGGCTGATCTTCGGCGTCATCTCGCTCACCTGGGCGTACAGCGGCCTGCTGTCGATGGGGCCGTTCAACTGGTTCCGCAGCCCGCAGCCGGGCCGGGCCGAGCGTGAAGCGTCCACGGGCGGACCGCTGAAGGTCGATCTCCTGACGCTCGACAGCATGCGCGCGGCCGTCGCCGCGATCGGTCCGTCGTTTGCCGTGAAGGAACTCGAGACGATGCAGTTCCGCGGCGAGCCGCACTGGGTCGCCTACGACGCGCCGTCGGAGGCCGAGGCCGTGCGGTACATGCAGGACGGGCTGCTGCCGCGCGCGCCGCGCCCGCGGCTGGCGCACCGCTACGTGTCCGCCGTGAATCCGGCCGAGGGCGCCAAGACGACGTTCGGGCCGGAGAAGATGCCCGAGATCGCGCGCGCCGCGATGCCTGGCGTGCCGATCCAGGACGAGGTCTGGCTCACCGAGTACGACGGCTATTACTACGACCTGCGCAGCTCACGGCCGCTGCCGGTGCTGCGCGTCCGCTACCAGGACGAGAACGAGACGTGGCTGTATCTCGACCCCGAGCGCGGCGGCGTCGTGCAGCGCTCGACCGAGGTGAGCCGGCTGCGGCGCTGGCTCTATCAGGGCCTCCACAGCCTGGATTTCCCGTTCCTCTACTTCAAGCGCCCGCTCTGGGACGTCGTCGTCATCGTGCTGAGCATCGGCGGCACCGTCCTCAGCTTCACGACGCTGCTCCCGGCGTATCGCCGCCTGAAACGCCACACGGTCGCGATCCTGTCGTGGCGGCCGGCGCGGCCGAGGACTCGTGTCACGCTGCCCCGCGAGGTCACGGAGGTTGCGGAGGTAACGGATTTCACACGGAGACGCGGAGGAACGGAGGACGCACGGAGCGGAAGCGTCACGCCGGTGCCGCGCTTCGCGCGGCATGGGTCGAGCGACGGACCGCTTACAAGCCTCTCGGATCGGTGAACGGCTTGTAAAGCGGTCCGTCGGTCGACCCATGAGCCGGCCGGAGGCCGGCGGAACCGGCGTGACGCCTCCGTGCCTCCGTGCCTCCGTGTTAACCCGTTGCCTCCGTCCCCTCCGTGACCTCGGGTAGCATAGACCCCCATGCGCATCCTGCTCGCGGCCACGATCCTCACTGTCACGGCAACGGTGCTCGGCGCGCAAGGAGGCGGCGTGGCGTCCTTCTACGATCTCGAGACGAACACGCTTGACGGCAAGCCGGCCGATCTGTCGCGGTATCGCGGCACGGTGAGCCTGGTCGTCAACGTGGCCAGCTACTGCGGCTACACCCCGCAGTACTCCGGCCTCGAGAAGCTGCACCGCGAGCTGAAGGGGCGCGGCTTCAACGTGCTCGGCTTCCCGAGCAACGACTTCGGCGAGCAGGAGCCGGGCAGCGCGCAGGAGATCGCCGACTTCTGCCGGCGCACCTACGACGTCACGTTCCCGATGTTCGAGAAGGTCGTGACGATGAAGGGGCGCGGCCAGTCGCCCGTCTATACGTTCCTCGGCCAGTCCGGGAACCTCCCGGCCTGGAACTTCAGCAAGTACGTCGTCGACAAGCAGGGCAGGGTCGTCGCGTTCTTCCCGAGCGACGTGACGCCCGAGGATCGCCGGCTGCGCGCGGCGATCACCCTCGCGCTTCAGTAGGCGTTACTTCTGCACCTCTGAGGTCACGCACTTCCCGCCCTCGCAGCGGTTGTTCTCCTCGCACACGAACTCGAGGATCTTCCACGTCGGGTGCCGCTTCATGCCGAACTGCTGGCTGAACGGCCTGGTGAAGACCTTCGGGTCGTCGAGCGTGATGGTGTAGGCGACCGTGGACGCGTCGGTGAAGCGCAGGCGCTCGACCGTGTGCAGCGCGTCGCTGTGCCAGCGGTCGTGGCCGCCCTCGGGACCCGCCGAGGCGTCGAGCATCCATTCCTTCAGGCCGACCGTGTCGATGACGAACGTATCGCCCTCCCACCAGCCGATCGAGTCGCCCATCCACGTCGGCTCCACGTCCGGATCGTGCGCGCGGTTGGGCGCGCCGATCGGGATCACGCGGAAGAAGTGCATGTACTCGTAGAGGATCACCATCATGGTGGGCGTGTGGATCCACTGCTGCGCGTACGGCGAGAGGATCTGCCGCGTCAGCCCGTTCGGCAGGCAGAACGCCGTCGGGTCGTCGAGGCGCGGATCGCCGGTCGGCTTCCTGCGCAGGTACGCCACCTCGGCGCCGGGCCGCAGCGGCGGGAAGAGCTTCGCGTCGTACATCGTCACGCGCGGCGTGTCGGTGTCGCCGGGGCCGACGACGTGCGTGAAGCCGGGGCCGGCCCAGACGCCGTTGAGATCCGGTTTGCCGTCCGCGGCACGCGACTGGGCGTAGGACGGTGACGCCAGCACGCAGGCGGCGAGCGCTGCGATCGAAAGCGTTTTCATGGGAATCTCCCGTTGTAGGGGCGACGCATGCGTCGCCCGCTAACGTGGCGCGCGGTCTTCGGCCGACGCGGTGAACACCTGCCGCCCGTCGGCGAACGTGACGCGCCCGCCCGAGGCGTTGGACGATCCGTCGCGGGCCAGGAAGCCCTCGACGACGACCGTGTCGCCAATCTTCAGCGCATCCTTCCGGATGCCGCGGCGCTGGAGCATGCCGGGCGGCGCGCCGGAGAACCCCCACACGGCCTGGCGTCCCGTCGTCTCGTCCCTGCCTTCGACGTAGAACCAGATGTGCGGGTTGGCCCACTCCACGCGCTTGACGACGCCGGTGACCTTCACGGGTTTCGTGCCGTCATATTCGGCGGCGAACGAGTGATGGGCGTGGACCGCGGGCGCGATCGCCACGACCGCGGCCAGACCGAGCAGCGCCTGTCGCATGGCAGAGCCTCCTGGGCGAGGAAGTGTAACGCTTCAGCCTGCTCACGGGATATTCTTTGGCCCCTATGAGCACAGTGGCCCCGCCGTCCGTCCCGACCGCCACCGACACCGCGCCTCGATTTACCCGGCTGATGGGCCTCGGCGTCGCGCTGGCCGTGCTGGTCGGCATCGTGACGCTGCTCCTGCCGACGCCGGACGGGCTGACGCCGCCGGCGAAGAATCTCGCGGGCGTCTTCGTGATGGCGATCATCCTCTGGGTGACCGAGCCGGTTCCGATCGCCGTCAGCTCGCTCCTCGCCATCGTCCTGCTGGTGGTGTTCGGCGTGACGACGCCGGGGGCGGCCATCGTCGCCACGATGACGCCGGTGTTCTTCTTCGTGCTGGCGATGTTCTGCATCGCCCAGGTGGTCGTGGACTCGGGGCTGGCGCGGCGCTTCGCGCTGGCGCTGCTGACGCGCGCCGGCAGCGACAGCCGCCGGGTGGTGCTGGCGTTCATGATCGGCGCCGCGATGATGTCCACCGTCGTCTCCGACGTGCCGGTCGCGGCGGTGTGGATGAGCATGGCGCTGCCGCTGCTGGCCCGTGTCGCGCCAGTGCCCGGCGGCTCGCAGTTCGCGAAGGCCCTGATGATCGGCATCCCGTTCGCGTCGTTCATCGGCGGCGTCGGCACGCCCGCCGGCAGCTCGATCAACATCCTCGGCCTGTTCCAGATCCAGCAGTTCGGCAAGGTGGACGTCTCGTTCCTGCAGTGGATGGCGATCGGCGTGCCGATGATCATCGTCCTCACGCCGGTCGCGTGGTGGGTGCTGGTGTGGTGGTTCAGGCCGGAGGTCGCGTCGGTCGGCGACCCGGCCGAGCTGCGCGCCGAGCAGCAGGCGCTCGGCGCCTGGTCGGGGAAGGAGATGAAGGTCGCGGGACTGCTGGCGCTGATGATCGTGCTGTGGATTGCGAGCAGCTGGTTCCGCTTCATCGACACGACGATCGTCGCCCTCGCCGGCGCGGTCCTGATGTTCGTGCCCGGGATGAACCTGCTCACCTGGCAGCACGCGCAGCGGAGCATCGGGTGGGACGTCCTGCTGCTGGTCGGCGGCGTGACGTCGCTCGGCGCGGCGGCGGGCGCCACCGGGCTGGCGAAGTACCTCGTCGCCTCGCTGCCCGACATGACGATGTGGTCGGTGGCGGCGGTGATTGCGCTCATCAGCGTGGTGACCGTGTTCATCCACCTGCCGCTGCCGGTGAATCCGGCGATCGTGGGCGTGCTCATCCCGCCGATCGCGCTGCTCGCGATCTCATCCGGGCAGAATCCGGCGCTCTACACGCTGCCGGTCGTCTTCATGACGTCGTGCGCGCTGCTGCTGCCGCTCGATTCGGTGACCGTCATCACCTACGCGAAGGGCTACTACCGGATGACGGATATGGTCGTGCCGGGCCTCATCATCAGCGTCGTCTGGGTGCTCGTGATGACGGCGATGATGGTCTGGGTCGCGCCGCTGACCGGCCTCATCTGAGCGCGCTGCGTCCATGACCCAGAACCCGACCGACGTGGGCAAGCTGATGGACGAAGGCGGCTGGAGCGGCTACCAGAAGCTGATGGTGGCGGCGACGGCGCTGACGATCATCTTCGACGGCCTCGACAACCAGCTGCTCGGCGCCGCCATTCCCGCCATGATGCAGGAATGGGCGCTGCCGCGCCCCGCCTTCGCCAACGTGCTCGCCGCGGCGCTGTTCGGCATGATCATCGGCGGGTTCACCGGCGGCTACATCGGCGACCGCCTCGGCCGCCGCGCGGCGCTGCTCGGCAGCGTGATCACCTTCGGCGTGCTGACCGTCGGCGTCTCGTTCGCCGGCGACGTGAACACGCTGATGATCCTGCGCTTCCTCGCGGGCCTCGGCCTCGGCGGCGCGATGCCGAACGCCGCCGCGCTGGCCTCCGAGTACGTGCCGCTGCGGCGCCGCCCCTTCGCGGTCACGCTCACCATCGTCTGCATCCCGCTCGGGGGCACGCTGGCCGGCTTCACCGGCGGGCTGATCCTGCCGACCTACGGCTGGCGCGCGCTGTTCCTGGTGGGCGGCCTGCTGCCGCTCGTGCTCGCCGTGGCGCTGTGGAAGATCCTGCCGGAGTCGCCGCGCTATCTGGCGCGCGACCGCTCCCGCTGGCCCGAGCTGGCCGCGCTCCTGAAGCGGCTCGGACACGACGTGGCGCCGGATGCCACTTTCGTCGATTCGCACGAGAAGGCGGTCGCGAAGGCGACCGTCGGCTCGCTGTTCGTGCCGGAGTACCGCCGCGATACCATCGCGCTGTGCTTCGCCTTCTTCTTCTGCCTGCTGTCGGTCTACACGGGCACCAACTGGGTGCCGTCGCTGCTCGCGAGCGCCGGCTTCGCGGTCGGCATGGCCGGCTACGGGCTGATGGCGTTCAACCTGGGCGGCGTCGTCGGCGCCATCATCGGCGCGGTGATCTTCGCCAAGCTCGGCTCGCGCATCACGATGCTCGGCATGACGGCGGGCGCCATCGCCGGCTGTCTGCTCCTCGGCAGCCTGTCGATCGGCAACCAGTCCGCGTTCTCCGTGCTCGCGATGCTCGCGTGGACGGGCGGCCTCATCAACGCGGTGCAGACGACGATGTACGCGCTGGCCGCGCACGTGTACCCGGCGGGCATCCGCGCCACGGGCGTGGGCACGGCGGTGGCCGTCGGCCGCGTCGGCGGCGTGGCGTCGCCGTATGCAGGCGCCTGGGCGCTCGAGTCTGGCCCGTCGGCGATGTTCAACCTCGTCGCGGCCACGCTCAGCGTGGTGTTCGTCGCGCTGGCGTCGGTGCGCAATCACATCCCGCGGCACCCCTCGAAGCCGCAGATCGGGCATCTCCGGGAGTCGCCAGCGCGGACATGACAGGGTCTGCGCGATGACCCTCGGGTTCGTCGGGTTCGGCGAAGCCGGATTCACCATCGGGCACGGACTGCGGTCGGCGGGTGTCGAGCGCCTCGTGGCGTTCGACATCAACCGCCGCGACGCGAGCCGGGGACCGCTGATCGCCGCGCGCGCGGCGGCCAGCCAGACAGCGCTGGTCGAGTCGAACGAGGAACTGGCCCGGCAGGCGCCGGTGATCCTGTCCACGGTCACCTCGAGTGAGGCGCTCGACGCCGCGCGCCAGACGGCGCCGTACCTGACTCCCAGCCACATCTACGCGGATCTCAACTCCGTCTCGCCGGCGCTGAAGCAGGAGATCGGCGCCGTGATCTGCGCGGCCGGCGCGCGCTTCGTCGAGGTTGCCGTCATGGCGCCCGTGGCCCCCTACGGCCACCGCGTGCCGATGCTGCTGGGCGGGCCGTCCGCGAGGGCGTTCACCGAGGCGATGGCGTCCTTCGGCATGAAGCTCGAGGTGCTCGACGGCGTGGCCATCGGCAGCGCGGCCGCGGTGAAGATGTGCCGCAGCGTCGTCGTGAAGGGGCTCGAGGCGCTGATGGTCGAGTGCGTGCTCGGGGCGACCCGCTACGGCGCCGACGAGTACGTGTTCCAGTCGCTCAACGAGAGCTGGCCCGGCCTCGACTGGAAGAAGCTGGCCGACTACATGGTCGGCCGGGTGGCCGTGCACGGCGAGCGCCGCGCGCGCGAGATGGAGGAAGTGGCCGAGACGCTGCGCGCCATCGGCATCGAGCCGATCATGGCGGAGGCCACCGCCCGTCGCCAGGACTGGGCGGCGCCGCTGCGCAAGCAGTTCGGGCCGGACGGTCCGAAGAGCTATCGCGACGTCATCGAGAAGCTACGAGCCTGAGCTTCTGCATCCCCTGGGTCGTCTGCGCGACGTAGAGGTTCCCCTTCGAGTCGGTGGCGAGGTGATGCCCGCCACTGGTCATCCCTTCCGGTTTGATCGTTCCCGCGATCTGCATCGTCTTGCGGTCGACGACGACGATGTCCGGGCCGTTGCCGACGTAGAGGAACTGCTGCGCGGCGTCGTGTGAGAGCGCGAGGTCGCGCGCGAACGTCGTGTCGGTCTTCACGATCTGGTTCAGGAACGTGCCCTCCTTCGTGAACGCCTGCACGCGCCGGTTCTCGCGGTCCGCCGCGTAGACGGTGCCGTCCCTGGCCACGCGCAGCGCGTGGACGATGCTGAACTGCTGCGGGCCGGGGCCGGGCGGGAAACTGGACGGCGTGACCACCTCGCAGTGGTCGTCATCGGCGGGCGCGTTGCCGAAGGCGCCCCACATGCGGCGGAAGGCGCCGGTGCCGGCATCGAACACGATCACACGGTGGTTGCCGTAGCCGTCGGCGACGAACGCTTCGTTGGTGGCCGGGTGGACCCAGACGTCGGCCGCACGATGCACGTTCCGGCGGTCCGCGTTGCCCGTGCTCGCGTTGCTCCTGCCGATCTGCAGCAGGAAGCGGCCGTCGGGCCGGAACTTCAGCACCTGGTCGTCGGCGACCGGCTTCAGGTTGGCGATGCCGTTGGTGGGGCAGTCGTTGCCCGTGATCCAGACGTTGCCCTGGTGGTCGATGTGGATGCCGTGCTCGCGCTCGGGCCACTCGAAGCCGCTGCCGGCTCCGCCTGCGCCTCCCCAGGCGCGCACGAAGTTGCCGGCCGCGTCGAACACCATCACCGGCGGCGCGGCCAGCTTCGCGTCGTCCGGCTTCACCAGCGTGCGCGGCCGATGGAGCAGCCAGACGTTGTCCTGCGCGTCGATCGCGAAGCTCGAAGGATCGCCGAGCTTCCACTTCGGCGGCACCTTCGGCCACTCTCTGTCCACCTCGAAGACGGGCATGCGCGGCTGCGGCTGAAGGACCAGGAAGAGCACGAGCAGCGTCAAGGCTTTGGTCATTTTGTTCGCGGCCCCTCGTATTGATCGATTGGCGGGGTCCCGTGCGTGTGGAAGGTCTCGATGGTCTTGAGTCCCCAGGCCTGGCCCTTCTTGCGCTCGGCCTCGGTCCAGACGACCGGCTGCCAGTCGGGCGCGAGCACCAGCCGCGCGCCCGCGTTCGCCACCTCGACGCGGTTGCCGCCGGGCTCGTAGACGTAGAGGAAGAACGTCTGCTGGATGGCGTGCTTGTGCGGCCCGGTCTCGATGTGCACGCCGGCCTCGAGGAAGATGTCGGCCGCGCGCAGGATGTCTTCGCGGCAGTCCACCGCGTAGGTGACGTGGTGGAAGCGACCGTGCGCGCCGTAGTGGTCCAGCGTGAAGGCGAGGTCGTAGCTCTTGTTGTTGGAGGTGACCCAGACGCCGGCCTCGACGCCGCTGTCGAGGCGAATCGTTTCCGTCGTGCGGAGCCCCATGACGTCTTCCATGAACCCGCGCATCTCGGTGACGTCGGAGCAGAGCAGGTTCATGTGATCGAGGCGGCGGACGTTGGCGCCGCGCCCGGGGAAGCGCTGCGCCTGGTTCTTCAGCGACGGCTTCAGCTCGGGCGGCGGCGAGTACCACTCGGTCTCGTAGTAGACCTCCATGTGGTGGCCGTCCGGCGTGTCGAACGCGTAGGCCGGCCCGTGGCCGATGTCGCCCGTCGTCCATCCCTTGCCGAGGCCGGTCGCCTCGATCAGCGTCACGCGGCGCTGCAGCGCGTCGGGGCTGCTGGCGCGGTACGCGAAGTGGCCGAGCCCGGCCACCTTCGACGCGGTGAGCTTCAGCGTGTGGCGCTCGTAGTCGTCCCAGCCGCGCAGGTAGACGGAGTCCCCCTGCCGGCCGCTCTCGGTCATCCCGAACGTGTCAACGAAGAAGCGCAGGCTCTCGTCCGGTGTGGGCGTCAGGATCTCGACGTGCCCGAGGTGCGCGATGTCGTAGGAACGGATGGTGGGGTCCACGGCGGGCAGCATAGCATTTGCGATTTGTGATTTGTGATTGGGATTGGTGATTGGGATTTGGGATTTGGGATTTGGGTTTTGGGATTTGGTATTCTTCCGCCCATGAAGACACTGGCCGCCGTCATCCTGTCCGCTGCCATACTCGCCATTGCCGGCGGAGCGCAGATCTCCGCGCATCATTCGCACGCCATGTTCGACACCAGCCGGGAGGTCGCCATCACCGGCACCGTGACGAACTTCGTCTACCGCAACCCGCACGTCTTCCTCTTCGTGGACGTCAAGGACGAGAAGGGCCAGGTGCAGGAGTGGGCGGTGGAGATGTCCAACATCTCCAACATGGAGCGGCGCGGCATCTACCGCTCGACGTTCAAGACGGGCGACACCGTGACCGTGAAGATCAACCCCCTGCGCGACGGGCGCGCGGGCGGCAACTACACGTCGGTGACCACGGCGGATGGGAAGACCCTTGACTAAGTACGTAGCCGGGATCTGTGTCGCGCTCGGCGTCTCCGTACTTGCCCAGCAGCCGGTCACCTTGTTTACGACGCAGGACTACCGCAAGGACCAGGACCGCTGGGCCGATCCCGCCTACTACCTGCACAACACGGCGCGCGAGCTGACCGACATGCAGGTGGACAACCGCTTCGGCCAGAAGGGGAGCGGGCGCGATCAGTACGACATCCAGTCGCCGTACCCGTTCAAGACGTCGATGGAGCACTACCAGGCGTGGCTGAAGCGGGCCAACGGCGGCAGCCGGCACACGCTCGCCACGCTCCCGGACTGGGACGGCATGTGGAACGCCGGCGCGACGTGGCTGGGGAGCAACAACATCCAGGCGAGCACGATTGCCGCGGCGCTCACGCCGCAGTACCGCGAGTACTACGTGCAGCAGGTGAAGGCGGAAGCCGAGGGCCGGCACTGGTGGGCGGCCTCGTACTGCCTGCCCGACGGGTTCATCCGCGGCCTCACGCGCGCGGAGCAGTTCCTCGTGCGGCCCAACCAGGTCGTCATCACCAGCGACATGCTGTCGGGCGTGAACGTCCGCTGGGTCTTCACCGACAAGGGTCATCGTCCCGAGGCGCAGCAGTTCCCGCAGTGGCAGGGCGAGTCGATCGGCTTCTGGGACGGCCACGCGCTCGTCGTGCACACGAACCAGCTCCATGCGTGGAACGCGACCCACTCGATGTTCGAGTGGAGCGACCAGATGACGGCGGTCGAGCGCTACGAGCGCGCGGGCAACGAGCTGCGGATGGAGATCACGCTCTACGACCCGGTCGCGTTCGTGCAGCCGCTGCACGCGACGATCACCTACACGCGGGCGACGGGCGACGAGCGGCCGGTGTTCAGCACCTGCAGCGACACCAACGGTCCGTCGAGCAACATCTTCACGGGGCCCGACGGCATCACCAACGAGCGGGTGAAGGGCGACCCCGGCTACTGGGATCCCAACGACGCACGTCCGTGGGCCACGCACTATGCGATCGGTGAGAAGGCTCAGCAGCGGCGGTAGGGCGGGCCTGTACGGCCCGCCGGCGCTGGCGTGGATCGCGCTGAGCGTCGCGCTCACCGCACAGCAGCCGCGCACGCTGTTCGACACGCCCGACTACCGCCAGGACCGCGCGCTGTGGGCCGACCCGGCCTACTACCTGTTCAACAGCTCGCGCGACCTCACCGACATGCAGGTGGACAACCGCTTCGGCCAGAAGGGGAACGGCCGCGACGACTACAGGATTCGCAGCCCGTACCCGTTCACCTCGTCGTGGGAGCACTACCAGGCGTGGCTGAAGAGGGCCAACGGCGGCACGAAGCACACGGCCGCGACGCTGCCGGACTGGGACGGCCTGTGGGCGCCACGGGCGACGTGGCTCGACAGCCGGAACATCCAGGCCGCCACCGTGGCGGCGGCGCTGACGCCGCAGTACCGCGAGTACTTCGTCCAGCAGGCGAAGGCCGAGGCGGAAGGGCGCGGCTGGTGGGCGTCGGCGTTCTGCCTGCCCGAAGGGTTCGCGCGCGGCTTGTGGCGCGTCGGGCAGTTCGTCGTGCGGCCGTCGCAGGTGGTGATCCTCGGCGACGCCAACCAGGAGACGCAGGTCCGCTGGATGCTCACGGACGGCCGGGGGCACCGGCCCGAGGACCAGCAGTTTCCGCAGTGGCAGGGCGAGTCGATCGGCTTCTGGGACGGCAACGCGCTCGTCGTGCACACGAACCAGATCAAGGGCTGGAACGCGACGCACGTGCTGTTCGAGTGGAGCGATCAGCTCACGGCAGTGGAGCGCTACGAGCTCGTGGGCGGCGAGATCGTCGGCGAGGTCACGCTCTACGATCCGGAAGCGTTCCTCTATCCGCTGCATGCCGCGCTGCGCTTCTCGCGTGATCAGGGCCGGCCCGTCTACGGGACCTGCTCCGACACGAACGGACCGTCGAGCAACATCTTCGCGGGACGCGGCGGCGTGCTGAACGAGCGCGTCAAGGGCGATCCCTTGTACTGGGATCCGAACGTCGCGCGCCCGTGGGCCGCCTTCTACGCGCTCGGCGAAAAGCGCCCGTAGGGCGGGCCTGTACGGCCCGCCAACAGCTGAACCGTACGTTTCTGTTGGCGGCGGCGCCGCCCCTAAGTACACTTTGCGCCTGATGATGATTGGCGCTGCCGAAACCGCTTCGCTGTTCACCCGGGGACCCCAGTCCGTGCGCCTCGTGCGCCTGGGACGCCCCGACGGTCCCGTGCGTCTTCTCGTGCTCGGCCCGGGCACATCCTCTTCGGTGTACGAGTCTCCCGACGCGGTCGACTGCGTGAGCTACCAGTCGCAGATCGAACGCGCGCTCGTCGGCGAGGGCTACCAGCTCGCCAGCTTCGCGTCCGCCGAGCGGCGCTCGGGCGGCGACCGCCGCCGCAACTCACGCGATGCCCGCGGCGACCGCCGCCGAGAGTTGCAGCCTGCGTTCGCCTAGCGCGGTTTCGACTTCTTCTACGACGTTTCAGAAACCGCTCTAGGGCTTCGGCTCGAAGTTCAACGCCACGCCATTGATGCAGTAGCGCAGCCCCGTGGGCGGAGGCCCGTCCGGGAACACGTGTCCGAGATGCCCTCCGCAGCGGCTGCAGTGCACTTCCGTCCGCGTCATGAAGTGACTGCGGTCGGTCGTCGTGCCGATGGAGCCGGGAAGCGGCTCGAAGAAACTCGGCCAGCCCGTCCCGCTCTCGAACTTCCGGTCTGCCACGAAGAGCGGCTGCCCGCATCCCGCGCAGCTGAACGTCCCGGCGCGATGCTCGTGCAGGAGCGCGCACGTGCCCGGATACTCGGTGCCATGTCCACGCAGGACGGCGTACTGCTCCGGCGTCAGCATGCGCCGCCATTCCTCGTCGGTCTTCACAACTTCGTACGATTCTGATGTGTGTTTCATGACGTGGTAGGGGCGACGCAACTTGTCCCGCCGTAGCTTCAGCGAAGGCGGACGCGTCGCCCGTCTAGTCTAGTTATAATCGTGCGCTTCTCCGCACTGGCATATCACCGACAGGAGATTCCCGCATGACATCATGGCGCGCGACGCCCCTCGTACTCGCTGTCAGTCTGCTGCTTCTGCCCGCTGCCGCGCGCTCGGCTCCTGCCGCGGCCAGGTGCCGTGCACGGGCACGGCGACATTCGATCTGTTCCCGAACCGCACCGTCTACGAGGACCGGCTGCAGCAGGTGGACCTGCGCTTCAGCCGCATGTTCCGCTTCGGCCAGATCGGCCGCGTGCGGGGCAACCTCGACATCTACAACCTGTTCAACGCCAACAACGTGCTGAACATGACCACGCGCTTCGGTCCGGCGTGGCTCAACGCCATCCAGGTCATGGGCGGCCGGCTGGCCAAGGTCAGCGTGCAGGTGGATTTCTAGGTGGTAGGTGGTAGGTCGCAGCTGGTAGGAGAAACCATGAAGCGCATGTTCTTTGTCATCGCTGCCGCAGCGCTGATGTCATTCAACCTCGTCGCACAGGATGCGGCGTCGGTCGTCGACGCCGCCGCGAAGGCGATGGGCACGGCGGGGCTGCAGTCGATTCAGTACTCGGGCACGGGAACGATGAACCAGCTCGGCCAGGCCGCGCAGCCCGGCGGGCCGTGGCCGCGTTTCCGGCTGACGAAGTACGTCGCGTCGCACAACTACGCGGTGCCGGTGATGCGCATCGAGCTGGTGCGCATCGACAACGAGCGGCCGCCGCGCGGCGGCGGCGCCGGTCCGTTCAACCCGCAGACGGGGCAGGGTGGCATCCGGCCGATTCCCGGCGACATCATCCAGAACCAGACGGTGGACGCGCGCACGGAGAACGGCGCGCTCACCCTCTGGCTCACGCCGCACGGCTTCCTGAAGGGGGCGGCCGCCAACAGCGCGACCGCGAAGGTGGCGACCTCGCGCGGGCGCCGGATGGTCTCGTTCTCCGCGTTCGGCAAGTACACGGTCACCGGCACCATCAACGCCGACAACCTCGTCGAGCACGTCGAGACGCGGATCGACAACAACTTCACGGGCGACACGCTGGTGGAAGGCGACTACTCCGATTACCGCGACTTCCCCTCGACTGGGCCCGGGGCAGGCAACGGCGTGAAGTTCCCGATGAAGATCGTCATGAAGCAGAGCGGACATCCGACGCTCGACCTGACGGTGGCCGAGGTCACGCCGAACAGCCCGGCGGCGCAGCAGGTGCAGGCCAACCCGCCGCGCGGCGGCGGGCCGGGGGCCGGTCCCGCGGCCGGCGGTCCGCAGATCACGGCGGACAAGATCGCCGACGGCGTCTGGTTCATGACGTTCGGCGCGCCGCAGACGATCCTCGTCGAGTTCAGCGATCACGTCGTGCTCATCGAGGGGCCGACGGGCGACGAGCGGTCGATGGCGACCATCGCCGAGGTGCGGCGGATGCTGCCGAACAAGCCGATCAGGTACCTGGTGAACACGCACCACCACTCGGACCACGCCGGCGGCATCCGCGCCTACGTGGCGGAGGGGATCCCGATCATCGCGCACGAGGCCCAGCGGCGGTACTACGAGCAGCAGATCTTCCGCAACCCGCACACGCTGAACCCCGATCGCCTCGCGCGCGCGCCGAAGCCGCTGCTGCTCGAGACCGTCAGGGACCGGCGGGTGCTGACCGACGGGACGCGCTCGCTGGAGCTGCATCACATGCGGGGCAACTTCCACAGCGACGGGCTGCTGATGGCCTACCTGCCGGCGGAGAAGATCCTGGTCCAGGCCGACGCGTTCGCGCCGCGCCCGGGCGTGCCGCCGCTGCCGGCGCCCAGCCCGTACACGATCAACCTGGTGGAGAACATCGACCGGCTGAAGCTCGACGTCGAGCGGGTGGTGCACGTGCACGGTGGCAGCGATCCCATCGCGACCGTGCGCGCTGCTGCCGGTCGTACGCCTACCGAGTAAAGGGGACGGAGGGGGCGGAGGGGACGGAGGGGGCGGAGGGGACGGAGGGGGCGGAGGGGACGGAGGGGGCGGAGGAGACGGAGGGGACGGAGGGCACGGATTTCACACGGAGACACGGAGACACGGAGCCACGGAGGGAAGGCCACGCCGGTGCCGCGCTTCGCGCGGCTGGCTCGAGCGACCGATTCGCATCACAAGCCTTCGACGATTCAGAGCGGCTTGTGATGTGAATCGGTCGCTCGACACCGAGGTCGGCCGAAGGCCGGCCGCACCGGCGTGGCCTTCCATTCGTCCTCCGCGCCTCCGTGCCTTCGCGCCTCCGTGTGTAAACCGTGCCTCCGTAACCTCCGTGCCCTCCGTAACCTCCGTTAAACCTCCGTTACCTCCGTTACCTGTAACCTCCATAACCTCCGTAACCTCCGATCCCTCCCGACCGTCAGCCCGGCTGTATTCCAGCTGGCGCAGCCTTTGCTCTTCTCAGCCATGCGGAGGGGAGGCGATGAGCATCAGCTGGATTCTTTCGGTGATCGCGTTAGCGCGGTTTCGACGTTTCAGAAACCGCTCTAGTGCTCGCGATCGTGTCGCTGCTCGGGGTCGGCGCGATCGGCGCGGCGCTGCCGCTCGCGGTGCTGTGTCCGGCGCTGGCGCACGTGCTGCCAGGCATCCCGGTACGGATGCGACGGTAGAAGCTATTCGAAGCGATCGCCGAGAAGCTTTCGGCGAATGAGATCGAGCCGCTGCTCTTCGTCGTGGCTGGCCACGATGAGGAGCCGCGGCTCTGTTGTCGACAGGCCGTTCAGCCACGCGAGCTGCGCGAGCACGGCCTCGCGATCCTCGGTCACCCAGGGCGCGTCCTTGCCCTTGACCTGCCGCACGCCGTCCATGTGCCACGTCGCGTCGCCGACGAGCAGGTACTCCTGGCCCGATTCGAGCGCCACGTAGACCATCTGCGATCCCGGCGTGTGGCCGGCGGCCTTGATCAGCGCGATGCCGGGCGCCACCGGCATGTACAGGTCGTAGTCGACGACGCGGTATTGCGACACGAGATCCGGCGTCAGCCTGATCTCGGGCATCTGCGGCGCCGCGAGCAGCACGCGCACCTGGTCGCGCGTCAGCAGCGTCCTGGCAGCCGCCCTGGCGGCATCCGGACCGGTGACCACGCCGGCGACGTGGTCCCCGTGCTCGTGTGTAAGCACGATCAGCCGCGCACGCGCGACCGCTTCGTCCACCAGGCGCGCGGCGGCCGCGTCGTACGGCTCCTCCACACCTCGTCCGAAGAAGCGGTGGACCTCGAGCGGCATGCCCGCATCCACCATTACGGTGCCGCCCGCGTACGCGACCTGAAATGCCGTACGGGCCTGCACGCTGGGCTCAGCCGGCGCGCCCTGCACCGAGAAATTTTTCGTGCGGCGGCTCTCGGCGAACTTGACGACGTTGAGCCGGAGCGGACGCGGGCCGGGAATCAGCGCGGCTGTGGCGCGAATCCCGGCAAGGCTGGCCGTCCAGGCCGGACCCTGTGCGGCCGACGGAACGTGTAACGCAAGGGCGACGAGGATCGTAATGAAGGCGGGGCGCACGCGCGCGATTCTAGCGCGTCGCGCCCGTGTGCCAATCCATGAGAAAATTGGCGCTCCCCGCGTCATATCGGTTGCCCATAATGCGCTCATATTTCCCGGTCGTTGTCGGTCTCACTATCGCTCTGTTCGGCGCCGTGCCAGACGCCGCCGCGCAGCAGAAGACCCTCGCCGTGACGGCGGCGCGGGCGAGCGCGCCTCCCGTCATCGACGGCGTGCTCGACGACCGTGCCTGGCAGGACGCGCTGACGCTCACCGACTTCATCCAGGCCGAGCCGTTCGAGGGGCAGCCCGCCACCGAGGCCACCGACGTCCGCATCCTCTACGATGACGAGGCGATCTATGTCGGGGCGACGCTGCACGACAAGGACACCGCGCAGATCGTGACCACCGACACCCGGCGTGACGCCGGGCTCGGCGACATGGACTCGATCCAGATCATCTTCGACACGTTCCGCGACCGGCAGAACGGCTTCGTCTTCGGCACCAACACCGCCGGGATTCAGTACGACGCGCAGGTACGCAACCAGGGCAACAACACCACGAGCTGGGACGGCAGCTGGGACGTGAGGACCAGCATGACGGAGACGGGCTGGACCGCGGAGTTCCGCATCCCGCTGCGCACGCTCCGCTACGGCCCCGCGCCGCAGACGTGGGGGATCAACGTCTTCCGCAACATCCAGCGCACGCGCGAGCGCGCCTACTGGGCGCCGCTGCCGCGCGTCTACAACCTCGGGCGCCTCTCGTCGGCGGGCGAGCTGCGCGGCCTCAACCTGCCGACCCCGCGCAACTTCAAGATCCTCCCGTACGCGGTCAGCTCCGCGAACCGCAATTTCACACCGGGCGCGACGGTGGACATGGACGGCGACATCGGCTTCGACGCGAAGTTCGGCGTCACCGGCAGCCTGAACCTGGACGCCACCGTGAACACCGACTTCGCGCAGGTCGAGGTGGACACGCAGCAGATCAACCTGACGCGCTTCAACCTGCGCTTCCCCGAGAAGCGGCCGTTCTTCCTCGAGAACTCCGGCCTGTTCACCATCGGGAAGGGCAACGAGCTGGATCTCTTCTTCAGCCGCCGCATCGGCCTCGACGATCGCGGCGCGCTGGTGCCGATCCGCGGCGGCGCGCGCCTGAGCGGCAAGGCGCGCGGCCTGAACGTCGGCGTCCTCAACATGCAGACGGCGGACGTCGGCACGCGTCCCGGGAACAACTTCTCGGTGGCGCGCGTGAGCCGCGACCTGCCCAGCCGATCCGGCGTGGGCGTCATGTTCGTCAACCGATCCGCCACGGGCGCCCTCGCGCGGTCGAACGATTTCAACCGCACCTACGGCGCGGACGGCCGGCTCGGCGTCGGGAACTACTTCACGATGAACGGCTTCGCCGCGCGCACCGAGACGCCGGGCTTCCGCGGACGCCAGTACGCCTACAACGTGGACACCGAGTACGACGACGGGCGGCACCGGCTGCAGTGGCAGTACGGCCTCACCGGCGAGGATTTCAACCCGGAGGTCGGCTTCCTCGAGAACGAGGACGGCTACCGGCGCATGTACTTCCAGGTCGAGGAGACGATGCGGCAGGACTGGGTGCGGAAGCTGGGCTTCCGCGAGTGGCTGCCGCACGTCAACGCGAACCGGTACGACTACCTCGACGGCGGCCTCAACAGCGCCGACCTGCACATCGACAACCACTGGGACTGGGAGAACGGCTGGCGGATCGACACGGCGCTGCAGGGCGGCTGGGAGGGGCTGCGCGTGCCCTTCGAGATCTACCCGGGCATCGTCGTCCCGCCGGGCGAGCATGGCGGCTTCGGCTACCGCCAGCGCGCCAACAGCGATCGCCGCAAGTGGATCTCGGGCCACTTCAACTGGGACGTCGGGCGCTTCCTGACCGGGAACCAGAACAGCCCGACGTTCGGGCTGCGCCTGCGCAGTAGCGGCAACTTCACGGTGGACACGACGTGGAACTACCGCATGATCGACCTGCCGCAGGGCTCGTTCCGCACGAACCTCGGCAACATGCGCGTCACCTATAACTTCTCGCCGCTCGTCTTCGTGCAGAGCCTGCTGCAGTACAACGACCGCACGCAGCGGTGGTCCACGAACCTCCGCTTCCACTGGCTCGAGACCGCCGCCACCGGGCTCTTCGTCGTCTACAACGACACCGAGAGCCTCGAGGGCCTGGGCCCCGTCAACCGCGCCTTCATCGTCAAGTACGTGCGCCAGTTCGACATCCTGCACTGATGCCGCGGATCGCTCTCTTCCTGCTGTGCGCCGTGGCGCTCGCCTCCGACGCGGCGGCGCAGCCGCCGACGATCCGCGCGGTGCGCGTGGACGCGCTGACGATCGACGGCCGCCTCGACGAGGCGCTCTACCGTGAGGTCGAGCCGATCTCCGGCTTCGTCCAGGTCGAGCCGAACGAAGGAGAGCCGGCCACGGAAAAGACGGAGATCTGGGTCGCCTTCGACCGCGAGAACTTCTACGTCACGTTCCGCAACTGGGAATCGCGTCCGGATCGGGTGGTGGCCAAGGACATGCGCCGCGACGGCAGCATCTGGCAGAGCGACGACATCGTGGCGTTCCTGATGGACACGTTCCACGATCGGCGCAACGGCGTGCAGTTCACGATCAATTCCATCGGCGGACGCAGTGACGGCCAGACGACCGAGTACCAGTACATGCGCGACTGGAACGCGATCTGGGACTTCGCGACCGGACGCTTCGAGGGTGGGTGGATCGTCGAAACCGCGGTGCCGTTCAAGTCGTTGCGCTATCGTCCCGGTGAGGATCAGGTGTGGGGCTTCAACGCCTTCCGCACCAACCGGTGGAAGAACGAGCTGTCGTTCCTCACGCCCGTGCCCAAGGCGCGTGGCCAGAGCGGGATTCAGGTGACGTCGATGGCTGCGCAGCTCGTCGGCATCGCGGCGCCGGCGGGTTCCAAGAACCTCGAGATCAAGCCGTACGCGATCTCGACGGCGACGACGCAGGCGGCAGCCTCCTCCCGGAGCACCGACCTCGACGGCGACTTCGGCATCGACGTCAAGTACGGGGTGACGCAGAACCTGACCGCCGATGTCACCTACAACACCGACTTCGCGCAGGTCGAGGCCGACGAGCAGCAGGTCAACCTGACGCGCTTCAGCCTGTTCTTCCCCGAGAAGCGCGAGTTCTTCCTGGAGAACCAGGGCACGTTTCAGTTTGGCGGCGTGAGCGCGAACAACTTCGGCGGCGGCGCCAGCGACGCGCCGATCCTCTTCTACAGCCGGCGCATCGGGCTGGAGAACGGGCGCGCGGTGCCGATCGAGGCGGGGGGGCGGTTGACCGGCCGCGTCGGGCGCTACACGCTGGGCGTGCTCAACATCCAGAGCGGCGCCGATGCCACCGCCCGGGCGCGCGCGACCAACTTCTCCGTCGTGCGGCTCAAGCGCGACATCCTGCGGCGCAGCAGCATCGGGCTGATGGCGACCGGGCGCAGCGCCGCGGACAGCCGCTCGGGAGACAACCTGGCCTACGGTCTCGACGGCACCTTTGCCTTCCTCGACAGCCTGCAGATCAATACGTACTGGGCGCGGACGCAGGCGCCGGGCGTGTCGCGCGACGACACCAGCTACCGCGGGCAGCTCGATTACAACGGCGACCGCTACGGCGTGCAGCTCGAGCACCTGGCGATCGGCGACCGCTTCGATCCCGGCGTCGGGTTCCTCCGCCGCGACGACGTGCGCCGCTCGTTCGCCCAGTTCCGCTTCAGCCCGCGGCCCCGCGCCAGCAGGCTGGTGCGGCGCTACGTCTATCAGGGGTCGGCGGCCTACCTGGAGAACGGCAGCGGCCTCGTCGAGACGCGGGAGCGCGAAGCCGAATTCGCCGTCGAGTTCCAGAACTCCGACCGCTTCCGGGTCACGTACGCCGGCGCCTACGAGTTCCTGCCCGCGCCGTTCCGCATCGCCAGCCACGTCACGCTGCCGGTCGGCGCCTACGAGTACGACAACATCGCCATCGGCTTCACGCGCGCCCAGCACCAGCCGCTCTCCGGCCAGCTGACGGCCGAATACGGCACCTTCTACAACGGGCATCGGACCGCCTTCAGCGCGTCGCGCGGCCGCATGGCCATCTCGGCGCGGCTCTCCCTCGATCCGACGTACTCGCTCAATCGCGTCGACCTCGCGCAGGGCGCGTTCACCACGCATCTGCTCGGCTCGCGGATTACCTGGTCGGCGACGCCCATGATGTTCACGAGCGCGCTGATTCAGTACAACTCCAGTACGCAGTCGCTGTCGGCGAACGTGCGCCTGCGGTGGGAGTACCGCCCCGGCAGTGAGCTGTTCGTCGTCTTCAACGAGGACCGCGACACGCGCGCGCGGCGCTTTCCCGACCTCGCCAACCGCGCCTTCATCGTGAAGGTCAACCGCCTGTTCCGCTTCTGACGTGCGCGCCGCCGTCCTTGCGCTGTGCGGCGTCCTCCTGGCGTGGCCGGCGCAGGCGCAGCCGACGCTGCGCGCGGTCCGCCTGGCCGCCCCGCTCGAGATCGACGGGCGCCTTGACGAAGCGTTCTACGGCACGACGCCGTCCATCTCGGACTTCGTGCAGATCGAGCCCGTCGAAGGCATGCCGGCGACGGAGAAGACGGAGCTGTGGATCGGCTTCGATGCGGCGAACGTGTACGTGACGTTCCGCAACTGGGAGTCGCGTCCGGACCTCGTGGTCGCCAAGGAGATGCGGCGCGACAACACCACCATCTACACCGGCGACGACAACGTCACGTTCTTCTTCGACACCTTCTACGACCGGCGCAACGGCGTGGAGTTCACGGTCAACGCGATCGGCGGACGCATCGACGGCCAGACCTTCAACGACCGGCAGTGGAGCGGCGACTGGAACACGATCTGGGACGTCGAGGTCGGCCGCTTCGAAGGCGGATGGACGGTCGAGGCGGCCATCCCGTTCAAGTCGCTGCGCTATCGCCCCGGCGACGCGCAGACGTGGGGCTTCAACGCGTTCCGGACCAACCGCTGGAAGAACGAGCTGTCGTACCTGACGCCCGTGGCCAAGGCGCGCGGGCAGGGCGGCGTGCACCAGGCGTCGGTCGCGGCGCAGCTGGTCGGCATCAGCGCGCCGTCCGGTTCGAAGAACCTGGAGATCAAGCCGTACCTGATTTCGACCGCCTCGACGCACGCCGCCCCCGCGGGCACCAGCCGCGACCTGTCCGGCGACGTCGGCCTCGACGTGAAATACGGCGTGACGCAGAACCTGACCGCCGACCTCACCTACAACACCGACTTCGCGCAGGTGGAGGCCGACCAGCAGCAGGTCAACCTGACGCGGTTCAGCCTGTTCTTTCCCGAGAAGCGCGAGTTCTTCCTCGAGAACGCGGGCACGTTCCAGTTCGGCGGCGCGCAGGTGAACAACTTCGGCGGGGGCGCCGACACGCCGATCCTCTTCTACAGCCGGCGCATCGGCCTGGAGAACGGACGCGCGGTGCCCATCGACGCCGGCGGCCGCCTGACCGGGCGCGTGGGCCGCTACAGCCTCGGCGTGCTCAACATCCAGAGCGGCGACGACGAGCTGGCGCGCGCGCGCGGCACGAACTTCTCGGTCGTCCGTCTCAAGCGCGACGTGCTGCGCCGCAGCAGCATCGGGCTGATGGCCACGGCCCGCCACGAAGCGGGAGCGGGCGGCGCGGACAACGTCGCCTACGGCGTGGACGGCACCTTCGGCTTCTTCGCCAACCTGGCCGTCAACACGTACTGGGCGCGGTCGAAGTCCACGGGCGTGACGCGCGACGACACCAGCTACCGCGCGCAGCTGGACTATGCCGGGGATCGCTACGGCGTGCAGCTCGAGCACCTGGCGATCGGCGACCACTTCAACCCCGGCGTCGGCTTCGTGCGGCGCGACGACATGCGTCGTTCGCATGCGCAGGTCCGGTTCAGTCCTCGGCCGCGCGAGAGCCGGCTGATCCGTCGCTGGTTCTACGCCGGCTCGGTCACCTACGTTGAAAACGGCGCCGGCGTCGTCGAGACGCGCGAGCGCGACGGCGAGTTCGCGATCGAGTTCCAGAACGCCGATCGGTTCCGGGTCAACTACAACGGCACGTACGAGTTCCTGCCGGCGCCCTTCCGCATTGCGCCCGGGGTGACGCTGCCGGTGGGCGGCTACGACTTCGACGCCCTCTCAGTGGGGTTCAACCGCGCGCCGCGGCACCGCATGTCGGCGAACCTGGGCGTCGAGTACGGGACGTTCTACAACGGGCATCGGACGACGGTGAGCGTGGCCAGCGGACGCGCCACGTTCACGTCGCGCCTCTCGGCGGAGCCGACCTATGCGGTGAACTGGGTGGATCTGGCACAGGGGTCGTTCACGACGCATCTGCCGGGAACGCGGGTGACGTGGACGATCACGCCGCGGATGTTCACGAGCGCGCTCGTGCAGTACAACTCCAGTACGCAGTCGGTGTCGGCCAACGTACGCCTGCGCTGGGAGTACCTCCCCGGCAGCGAGCTGTTCGTCGTCTTCAACGAGGATCGCGACACGCGCGCGCGGCGCTTCCCGGACCTCGCGAACCGTGCAATCATCGTGAAGGTCAACAGGCTGTTCCGTTTTTGAACATTGATACGCTCCGTTCCGGGGTCTGACCCCGGAACGGAGCGTCACCGGGGTCTGACCCCATGAGCGAATCGACTCAAGTGGCTATCGTCGGCGCCGGCCCGGCGGGGCTGATGCTCGGGCACCTGCTGCACCTGCGCGGCATCGACTCGGTCATCCTCGAGAACCGCAGCCAGGACTACGTGATCGAGCGCGTCCGCGCGGGCGTGCTGGAGCAGGGCACTGTCGACCTGATGAACGAGGTCGGCGTGGGCCAGCGGCTGATGCGCGAGGGCATGCGCCACGACGGCCTCTACTTCGCCTTCAACGGCGACCGCCATCACATCGACCTCGCCGGCCTGACCGGCGGGCGCGCCATCACCGTCTACGGCCAGAACGAGGTGGTCAAGGACCTGATCGCGGCGCGCGTGGCGACCGGGCGGCCGCTTCACTTCGAGGTCGGCGACGTCAGCGTCCATGACTTCGAATCCGGCGCGCCGCGTGTCCGCTACACCCGCGACGGGCAGTCGCACGAGATCGTCTGCGACGTCATCGCCGGCTGCGACGGGTTCCACGGCATCTGCCGGCCCGCGATCGGATCGCACCTGCGGATCTACGAGCGTACGTATCCGTTCGCATGGCTCGGCATCCTCGCGTCCGCGTCTCCCTCATCGCCCGAGCTCGTCTACAGCCTGCACGAGCGCGGCTTCGCGCTGTTCAGCATGCGGTCGCCGAGCGTCACGCGGCTCTACCTGCAGTGCGCGCCGGAGGAAGACATCGCGAACTGGCCCGACGACCGGATCTGGGAGGAGCTGCGGACGCGGCTGCGCACGAGCGACGGCTGGGAGCCGAACCAGGGGCCGATCACGCAGAAGTCGATCACGCCGATGCGCAGCTTCGTGGCCGAGCCGATGCGGCGCGGCCGGCTCTTCCTCGCCGGCGACGCCGCGCACATCGTGCCTCCCACCGGCGCGAAGGGACTCAACCTCGCCATGGCCGACGTCTGGCGCCTCGCCAACGCGCTCGTCGAGTTCTACGGCTCGTCCCGGCAGTCGCTGCTCGATACCTACTCGGACCGCGGCCTGCGGCGCACCTGGCGCGCGCAGCGGTTCTCGTGGTGGATGACCTCGATGCTCCACCGTTTCGAGGACGAGAGTCCCTTCGATCATCGCCGCCAGCTCGCCGACCTCGAGTACCTCGTCAGCTCCCGCGCCGCGATGACGAGCCTCGCCGAGAACTACGTCGGCACCCCGCTGGATTGAGGAGACGTGACACTTCCAACTTCCAACTTCCAAAATCCAACTCCCAAGGCGCTTTGGAAGTCGGGCGTTGGAGGTTGGGAGTTACCATAGCGCCCACTCGTGGCGAGGCGCCGACCCCGACAACCCACGCATCGACGAACAGCGGCTGGCGGGGCCGCCGCGGGCACCAGCCCGTCCGTGACGCGCTGGCTGCCCCTCGTTCTGGCCGTGCTCGGCGCGCTCGTGTACGCCAACGCGCTGTCGGGTCCGTTTCTCTTTGACGACGAGAATTCCATTGTCCGGAATCCGCAGATCAGGCAGCTCTGGCCGCTGTCGGAGCCGCTGTCGCCGCCCCGCGACACGCCGGTGGCCGGCCGCCCGCTGGTCAACCTCTCGTTCGCGCTGAACTACGCGGCCGACGGCCTCGACGTGGGCGGCTACCACGCCGTCAACATCGCGATTCACATCCTTGCCGCGCTGACGCTCTTCGGCATCGTCCACCGGACGTTGCGGGCGAGGCATGCCTCGCCCCTGCACGGCAACGAGGGATCCCTGCCGACAGGGGCGGCTTTCGTCTGCGCGCTTGTCTGGATGCTGCATCCGCTGACGACCGAGCCCGTGAACTACCTGACGCAGCGCACGGAGTCGTTGATGGCGTTGTTCTATCTGCTGACGCTGTACTGCGCGATTCGCGGCTGGACGGCCAGAGCGGTCGCCTCCTGCGCAGCGGGGATGCTCTGCAAGGAGTCGATGGTCACCGCGCCGCTGATGGTCGTGCTCTACGACCGGATCTTCGTCTTCGGCTCCTTGCGGGAGGCCTGGCGCGCCCGCCGCGGTCTCTACGCAGGTCTGGCCGCGACGTGGCTCGTGGTTGCGGCGGTGATCGCGACGCGCCCGCGCACGTCGGTCGGCTTCGAGGGGGCCGCCACGCCGTGGGTGTATCTCCTCAATCAGGTCGAGCTGATCGCGCGCTATCTGTGGCTCACCATCTGGCCGCGGCCGCTCGTCCTCGACTACGGCCTGCCGCGTCCGCTCACGCTCGGGGAGGTCTGGCCGGAGGCGCTGCTCGTCGTGGCGCTCGGCGTCGCGGCCGTCGTGGCGCTGGTCCGCTGGCCGCGCATCGGATTCCTGGCGGCGTGGTTCTTCATCACCCTCGGCCCGACGTCCAGCATCGTCCCCATTCAGACGGAGGTCGGCGCGGAGCGGCGGATGTATCTGCCGCTCATGGCGCTGGTCGTGCTCGGCGTCGTGGGCGTCATACGCTTGGTGCCGCGCAAGAGCACTCCAGGCACTTTAGGCACCCCAGGCACCATCGCTCTTGCCGTCGTGTGCGTGTTACTCGCGACCGGAACGATCCTGCGCAACCGGGAATACCGGTCGCGGCTCTCGATCGCGCAGACCATCGTGGACCGCTGGCCATCGGGCCGCGGCTACTTCCTGCTGGGCAGCGAGCTCGTGGACGCCGGCCGCAACCAGGAGGCGATGGTGGCGCTGCGCGCCTCCGCCCGCGACTACCCGGGCGGTCACTTCGCGCTCGGCACCGAGCTGCTGGCAGCGGGGAAGATGGACGAGGCGATCGTCGAGCTCGAGGAGTTCCTGCGGCTGCAGCCGGAGGGCGCCAGCGCGGTCCCCGCGCACGACATGCTGGGCCGGGCGTACGTGACGAGAAACGACCCCGAACGCGCGCTCCAGCACTTCGACGTCGTCCTGCGCGCGCCCGACTACCCGTTCCGGACGGAGATTCAGGGTTATGCCGACCAGCTCAGGAGGCTGAGAGATCGGTGAATTTGCTGAGAATTTGCTGAATTGTGAAGTAAACGGTTTCGCAGGCCTGGCAAACGCGGATACAATCCGGCCTCGCACGAGGAGCAACTGAGAGTCGACCAAGGCAAGCAACCATGAGAGAGACGGCCGAAGCGTCAAGTCTGGCGTCGGAAGCGTACGCGGTTGTCCGGCAACGAATCCTGCGGGGCGAGCTGGTGCTGGGGCAGGTAATCTCGCGCCGCAAGCTGGCGGCCGAGCTGGGGATGAGCTTCCTGCCGGTGTCGGAGGCGCTGCTGCGCCTCGAGTTCGAAGGGCTTCTCGAGAGCCGCCCGCGCGCGGGCACGCGGGTCCGCATCCCGTCGCTCGAGGACGTCAAGGGGCATTACGTCGTCCGCGAGGCGCTCGAGGTGCAGGCGGCGATGCTGTTCTCGGTGGTGGCCACGGCGGGTGAGCGCGCGGAGCTGAAGAAGCTGGCGGCGCGCGTGGACGCCCTCTCGATGCAGACCGACCGGATCCTCTACCTCAACCTGCACCTCAAGCTGCACCGCCGCATCGCGGAGTGCACGCGGTGCGAGACGCTCTGCGACGCGATCGAGAAGACGCACGCGCTGGCCACGATCTGGTTCTGCGTGATGCGCAAGCCGCTGCCGACCGACTCGCCGACGCGGCACCAGGACCTCGTCGAGACGCTCTGCGGCAACGACCCGCTCAAGGCCGCCGAGGCCGTGCGCGAGTACATCGCCGTCGGCATGCAGCACACCATCGAAGTGCTGGAGCCGTACTTCAAGATGCGCAAGGCCAACGGCAAGACGTTCTACCGCAGCGAGAAGAAGCTCCGGAAGACGGGGCTCGAGCCGCTCACGATCAACTGATCGCTCAGGCTCAGTGGGCGGCGGACGGCGCCGGCGCGGTCTCCGGCCGGTAAGGGCTCCGCCGTCCCATCACCACCGTGCTCAGCGCCACGACGGCGGCGGCCATCGTCGCCGGCACCGCGCCTGCCTGGAAGATCTGCTGCGGCGTCCACTGCAGCCCGAGCATCGCCCCTCCGATCAGCGGACCGACGATCGAGCCGATACGGCCCACGCCCAGCGCCCAGCCGACGCCGGTGGAACGGATGCTCGTCGGGTAATACATCGCCGCGAGCACGTTCAGTCCGCCCTGCGCCCCTTGCACCGTGATGCCGAGGATGAACGTGATCACCATCAGCAGCTGGAAGTTCGCGAACATCACCGACGCCGCCAGGATGAGCGCGAGCGATCCGAAGAACTCCGTCATCATCGCGGGGAATACGCCCATCAGCTTCATCAGCGGGCCCTGGATCAGCGTGCCGACGATGCCGCCGAAGCTGAACGCCGCCACCGCGGTGATGCCGGCGGACACGGGCATGCCCGCCTGCCGCAGCAGGCTGGGAAGCCAGCTCAGGATGAAGTAGAGGATCAACAGGTTCATGAAGAACGGGATCCACAGCATCAGCGTGCCCGTGGCCCGTCCTTCGGTGAACAGGTGTTTCAGCGCCATGCCCTCCAGCCGCTCCGAGGCGGGAGGGGGGGCCAGCGGCGCGTCGGCGGCCTCCGGCGCGAGCTTCCGCACGATGCCGGAGATGCGCTGCCGGTCGGCACCCTTCGCGGCGAGGAAGCGCAGCGACTCGGGCAGCACCTTGATCAGGATCAGCGCGAGCGCGATCGGCAGCACGCCGCCGACCACGAACACCGACCGCCATCCATACGCGGGGATGAGCGCACCGCCGACGATGCTGGCGAGGACCGCCCCGCCGCCCATGCCGGCGAAGATGGCCGGCACGAGAGTCGGCTGCATCCGCTTCGGCGCGTACTCGGAGGAGAGCGCGACGACATTCGGCATCGCGCCGCCGAGGCCGAGGCCGGTGAGGAAGCGCAGCAGGATGAGGCCGTTGAGCGTGGAGACGAACGCGGTCAGCAGGGAGAACAGGCCGAAGATGATCGACGAGACGATGATCGCCCACTTGCGGCCCCAGCGATCGGCAATCGGGCCGGCGAGCATCGCGCCGATCATCAGGCCGAACAGGCCGGCGGAAATCACCTGGCCGAAGGCGGGAAGCGGGATGCCGAGATCCTCGGAGATCGGCGGCACCAGGAAGCCCAGGGCCTGCGTGTCGAAGCCGTCGAGCAGCAGCACCGCGCCGCACAGCAGGATCGTCGTCAGCTGAAACCCGCTCAGCGGACGTTCGTCGATGAGGTCGTTGACGGTAAGAGTGCGAGGTTGAGTTGCCATGTGTGCTCCCGCCGGGAGATTATCACGGACACGATGACCAGCTATCAGCCGATTGAGGAGACGCTGCGGCGTACGCTCGGCCTCGCGCGGCGCCCCGTGGCGATCACGTTCTGCGACAGCGCGCCGCAGGGCATCGATCGGTTCACGGGCGTCGAGCCGTCGAGCTGCAGTTACTGGCGCCTGGCATCGGCCGGGCGTTCGTTCTACACGCTCGCGAGCGATCACTACAACTGCCCGGTCGGCGCGTACACGCACAACGTGCCGCTGCCGCCGGGGCGCGTTGGCGAGCTCGAGGCCACGCTGACGCTGATGTCCGAGGTCGGCTACATCCGCATGGAGGAGGTGCCCGGTATCCCACAGCTTCCGAAGACGCCGGCCGCCGTGGCGTACGCGCCGCTCGGCGCGGCGACGCTGGCGCCGGACGTCGTGCTGGTGTGGGGCAGCGCGGCGAGCATCATGCTGCTGAACGAAGCGGCCATGCGCGCGGGTGTCGGCGGCCAGCTCCAGGCGATGAGCCGGCCGACGTGCATGGCGCTGCCGGCCGCGCTGACGTCGGGAACGGTCGCGAGCGTCGGCTGCATCGGCAACCGCGTCTACACGGGCGCGACCGAGGGCGAGCTCTACGCCGCCGTGCGCGGCGCGGACATTGCGAAGGTCGCGGCCGAGGCGGGCACGATTGCGAGCGCCAACGCCGCGCTCACCGAATTCCATACTCGGCGGCGCTCACTCGCCACCGAGTGATTTTTGATTTGTGATTTGTGATCTGTGATTTGTGATTTGACATCACAAATCGCAAATCACAGATCACAAATCACAAATCACAAATCGCCCTATTCGATTGGTTCGCCGGGCGTGGGCGCGCCGGCCAGCCACGCCTTGCCTTCCGCGTAGAGCTTCTCCGTCGAGGGCCCGCGCAGACCGGGCAGGCCGTCTCTCACCTTGAACCCGATCGTCGTCTGCAGGTAACCGAGATGGCGGTACCCTTCGGGGAACGTCGCCAGCAGCGCCGGATCCAGCTTCACGGTCGCTGACGGATCCACCGGGTCCATGCGGTCCTTCTCGTAGCAGAGCCGCCGCCGGACGATGCGCCACTCGCCGTGGCGCTTCTCGAAGAAGTCGTAGAAGCGGCCGACGCAGAGCACGTCCACGAGCACGCCGTGCACCTCGGCGCGCTGGCTGATGCTCATCTTCGTCTGTGCGATGGCGCGCGGGCCCGCCACGTCGCACGTGAAGCCGCCGAGAAAGTGCAGGATGCTGACGCCCCTGTTGAACCCGTCGCGGCTCACCTCGATGAACGTCGTCGCGGGCCCCTGAAACCAGGTCGCCCACATCTCGGCCTCGGGGTGCCACACGGTCTTGAAGCGCTCCCAGTCGCCCGAGTCGCGCCACAGCGCCCAGTTCTCGACGACCTCTTTGATGGCTGCTTTGTCGGAATCCATATCAGCTGCAGACGATGCGGTTGCGCATCGTGCCGATGCCTTCCACGTCGGTTTCGAGGATGTGGCCGTCGAGCAGGAACTCCTGCGGCACGCGGCCGAAGCCGACGCCGTCGGGCGTGCCGGTGGCGATGATGTCGCCGGCCTCGAGCGTCAGCCCCTGCGACAGCGACTCGATGAGCACGTTCACCGGGAAGATCATCTTGCTCGTGCTGCTGTGCTGCTTCTCGACGCCGTTGACACGGGTGATGACGTCCTTCTGCTGCGGGTCGCCGAATTCATCGGCCGTCACGACCACCGGTCCCATCGGGCAGAACCCGTCGAGGCTCTTGCCCTTGAAGAACTGGAAGTGGTTCTTCTGCAGGTCGCGCGCGGTGACGTCGTTGATCGCGGTGTAGCCGAAGACGTGGCGCATGGCGTCGGTGCGCGCGATGTCGCGCCCGGTCACGCCGATGATGACGCCGAGCTCCGCCTCCCAGTCCACCATCCGGGTCGTGGACGGGCGGTACGTCACGTCGTCGAACGGCCCGTTGACCGTCGTCGGCGCCTTGGTGAAGTAGACGGGGATCGTCGGGATGTCCACCTGCTGGCCGCGCGCCCTGGCCTGCTCCTCGATGTGGCTCACGTAGTTGCGGCCGACGCAGAAGACGTTCTTCGCCGGGCGCGGAATCGGCGCGTGCCAGCGGATCGTCGCCGGGTCGTGCCGCGCCACCGGGGAGCGCGGCCGCGTCCACGCCGCGGGGCCCCCGTGAATCAGGTCGAGCAGCGTGCCCGGCAGTTCGAGGACCGCGCCGTCCTGCAGCAGGCCCAGGCGGCGGGTCGTGTCGTGTTCGATTGAAAAGGTCAGATACCGCATGTCGGAGGGTCGAATAATATCGAATCCTTACGGGCGACGCATGCGTCGCCCCTACAACGTTGACTGACATTCTTCATGGTAGGGGCGATGCATCGCATCGCCCGTAGACTGTCACGGTGAATCAGAAACACGCGCTGGCCGGTGTTCGCGTTCTCGAACTGGGCGGGCTGATCGCCGGCCCGTATGCGACGAGCCTCTTCGCGCAGTTCGGCGCCGACGTCATCAAGGTCGAAGCGCCCGGCGAGGGCGATCCGCTGCGCCGCTGGCGCAAGCTGCACGACGGCACCTCGCTGTGGTGGTACTCGATCAGCCGCAACAAGCGATCGATCGCGCTGGATCTCAAGTCGGAGGAAGGCCGGCGCGTCGTCCGGGCGCTGGCGGCGAGGGCCGACATCGTGGTGGAGAACTTCCGCCCGGGCGCGCTCGAGGGCTGGGGCCTCGGCTGGGAAGAGCTGTCCGCGCTCAATCCAGGTCTCATCATGGTGCGCATCTCGGGCTACGGCCAGACGGGGCCGTACCGGGATCGCCCGGGCTTCGCGGCGATTGCGGAGGCGATGGGCGGGCTGCGCTACGTCACCGGCGATCCCGGCCGCGCGCCGGTGCGCACGGGCGTGAGCCTCGGCGACTCGCTGGCCGCGCTCTACGGCGTCATCGGCGCGCTCGTCGCGCTGCACCACCGCAACGTCAACGGCGGCCGCGGCCAGGTGGTGGACGTCGCGCTGTACGAGGCAGTGTTCGCGGTGATGGAGAGCCTCATCCCGGAGTTCTCGCTCGGCGGGTTCATCCGCGAGCGCTCGGGCGGCAGTCTTCCAGGCATCGCGCCGTCCAACACCTATCCGTGCCGCGACGGCAGCTACGTCGTCATCGCCGGCAACAGCGACGGCATCTACAAGCGCCTGATGCACGCCACCGGACGTCCCGATCTGGCCGACGATCCGGCATTGGCCCACAACGAAGGACGCGTCAAGCAGATCGACGTCATCGACGGGGCGATCGCGGCGTGGACGTCGCAGCGGTCGCTCGACGAGGTGCTGGACGCCATGCGGCGGGCGGACGTGCCGGCCGGAAAGATCTATAGTGCAGCCGACATCCACGGCGACGCGCAGTACCGCTCGCGCGGGATGATCGAGCCCGTGACGCTGCCCGACGGCGCGCGGCTGGACATTCCGGGCGTCGTGCCGACGCTGAGCGAGACGCCCGGCGCGACACGCTGGATCGGGCCGCGGCTCGGGCAGCACAATGACGAGGTATTAGAGGAGATGCGCCATGAATAGAGTTGTGTTCGCCGTTGGACTGCTCGTGTTCCTGGCCGCACTGCAAGCACCCCAGGCACTCCAGGCACCCCAGGCACCCCAGACACGCGAGGCACAGATCGAAGATCTGGTGATCGCCAACCGCGTGCTGGCGCAGTACGAGATCGTGGACGGGTACGGCCATGTGACGGTCCGCAGCGCCGCGAACCCGAACCGCTATTTCATCTCGCGCTCCCTCGCCCCGGCGCAGGTGACGGCCGCCGACATCATGGAATTCGATCTCGACAGCAACGCCGTGAACGAGACGCGCGGGCGCACCTCCTACCTGGAGCGCTTCATCCACGGCGAGGTGTTCAAGGCGCGCCCGGACGTCATGTCCGTCGTGCACATGCATGCGCCGTCGGTGATCCCCTTCGCCAACTCGAAGACGCCGCTGCGGCCGATGTATCACATGTCCGCCTTCATCGCGCAGGGCATCCCCGTGTTCGAGATCCGTGACGTCGCGGGCATGACGGATCTGCTGATCTCGAACGGCATGATCGGCCGCGCCCTGGCCAAGACGATCGGGCAGGGCCCCGCGGCGCTGATGCGCGGCCACGGCGCGACCATTGTCGGCCCGACGCTGGCGATCGCCGTCGCGCGCAGCGTGTACCTCGCCGCCAACGCGTCCATGCAGGCGCAGGCGATGGCGCTCGGCGGCGGCGTGACCTATCTCGACCCGGAGGAAGCCAGGAAGGTCGGCGACCAGGGCGGCTACCTGCGGTCCTGGGACCTGTGGAAGGCGGAGGCGCAGGCACGGATGGCCAGCCGCTGAAACATCAGAATGTTGAACCGCTGCCGAGGCGGGCGTATACTCCCCGATCACTATGAAGAGCTTGCGAGTTGCCAGGATTTCCGTCCTCATACTCGGCCTGGCGGTGGTCGCCACGCCCGCGTTCGCGCAGGTGGACTTCTCCGGCGAGTGGTCGCCGCGGCACCACGAGGACCAGCCCGAACGGGCCCCCGGTCCGGAGCTGGGGGATTACCTCGGGATTCCGATCAACGAAGCGGCGAAGATGCGCGCCGACACGTGGGACGCGTCGATCCAGACGCTGCCCGAGTGGCAGTGCCGTCCGCACTCGGCCGACTACATCTGGCGCGGGCCGTCGCAGCTGAAGATCTATAAGGAAGTGGATCCGGTTTCGCGCGAGACCACGGCGTATCACGCCGAATTCCTGCGCTCGGTGGACCGTCCGATCTACCTGGACGGCCGGCCGCATCCCCCGGAGAACGCGCCGCACACCTGGGCAGGCTTCTCGACCGCCCGGTGGGAAGGCAACATGCTGGCGATCCGGACGACGCACCTGAAGGAAGGCTACCTGCGCCGCAACGGGCTGCCGCGCAGCGACAAGGCGACGATCTCCGAGCGCTGGATCCGCCACGGCGACTGGTTCACCGCCGCCGTCATCATGTACGACCCCGTCTACATGACGGAGCCGTTCATCCGCACCAGCGACTACGAGCTGGCGCTCAACCAGCAGATTCCTCCGTACCCGTGCGGGGTCGTGCAGGAAGTGGACCGGGCGAAGGGCGTCGTGCCGCACTTCCTCCCGGGCCAGAACCCGTACCTCCTCGAGTTCGCGCGCAAGTTCAACATCCCCGTCGCTGCCGTCGCGGGCGGCGCCGAGACGATGTATCCGGAATACCGGGCCAAGCTGAAGACGTTGCCGCCGCCCCCGCCGGCCGCACGCGCCGCTCGTTGATCCTTCAAGGCGGGTAAGGCCAGTGGGGCGAGTACGGGGGTGGGTTAGCCCACCCGCCTCACCCGCCCTACTCGCCCCACCCGCCCCACTCGCCCCACCCGCCCCACCCGCCCCACCCGCCCCTTCATGTTCGCCAGCCTGAGATATCAGAATCGTTGGACGCACGCGGCTGCGGCGGGTATACTCGCCCGGCACCGCAAGGTGCTCCGTCACAACTGACTAAATACCCTCATAGTCGAGGAGGCATTGAATGAATCGCGTTTCGCGCGCGCTGCTCGGCGGCCTGTTCGTCCTGCTGCTGGGTGCCACGAATGCCCTGGCGCAGGCGACGGCGCAGATTAACGGGACCGTCGTCGACTCCAGCGGCGGCGTCCTGCCAGGCGTCACCGTCACCGCCATCCAGACCGACACCGGCATCCGCCGTGAGGTTGTCACCAACGAGACCGGTACATACGTCCTGACGAACCTGCCGATCGGGCCGTATCGCCTCGAAGCGACGCTCTCGGGGTTCCGCACGTTCGCGCAGACCGGCATCGTCCTGCAGGTGGGCAGCGACCCGACGATTCCCGTCACCCTGCAGCTCGGCGAGCTGGCGGAGACCGTGTCGGTCGAAGCGGCGGCGCCGCTCGTCGAAACCCGCAGCCCGAGCGTGGGCGGCGTCATCGACAACGAGCGCGTCGAGGAACTGCCGCTGAACGGGCGCAACTCGGCCGACCTGATCGAGCTGTCCGGCGCGGTCGTCCGCGAAGGCACGTCCTCGAGCCGCAGTTCGCAGGGCATGGCCGGCGGCGTCGGCTTCTCCGTGGCGGGCGGCCAGGCGTTCGGCGTGGCGTACCTGCTGGACGGCGCGGTGCACAACAACCCGTACGACAACTTCAACCTGCCGCTCCCGTTCCCGGACGCGCTGCAGGAGTTCCGCGTGGAGACGAGCTCGCAGAACGCCCAGAACGGCTTCCACTCGGGCGCGTCGGTGAACGTCGTGACCAAGTCGGGCACGAACCTGTTCCACGGCGACCTGTTCGAGTTCTCGCGGCATCACCGCTTCAACGCCACCAATCCGTTCAACACGATCGATCGCGCCACCGGCGAGCGGCGTGACGACGGCCTGAAGCGCAACCAGTTCGGCGGGACGCTCGGCGGCCCGATCGTCAGCGACCGCTTCTTCTTCTTCGGCGCCTACCAGGGCGGCATCACCGTCGAGCGGCCGTCGGACAACCTGACGTTCGTGCCCTCGCAGGCCATGCTGGCGGGCGACTTCACGCAGATCGCGTCCGCCGCCTGCCGCACGCAGGGCGCGCTCAACCTCCCCGCGCCGTTTGTCGGCAACCGCATCGACCCGGCGCTCCTGAACCCGTCGGCGGTGGCGATCGCCCGGCGCCTGCCGGAAACCACCGACCCCTGCGGCCGCGTCGGCGTCACGAACCCGCGCACCATCAAGGAGCACCAGTACATCGGGCGCGGCGACTACCAGCTCACGCAGAACCACTCGATCTTCGCCCGCTACATGGCGACGACCTACTTCTTCAACCCGCCGTACGCCGAGTCGGGCAACATCCTCTCGACGACGATCGGCGGCCGCGACAACCTGGTGCAGTCGATCGCGCTCGGCGACACGATGGTGCTGAGCAATACCGTGGTCAACAACCTCCGCTTCGCGTTCAACCGCTCGGCCATCCAT
>Ga0194128_10001887_pt1 | contig 35439 bp, 31 predicted proteins | sample TA2KigCa65mmetaG_FD_148650 | JGI IMG/M metagenome (GOLD analysis project Ga0194128, IMG submission 148650) | Freshwater microbial communities from Lake Tanganyika, Tanzania - TA2015037 Kigoma Deep Cast 65m | ecosystem: Environmental > Aquatic > Freshwater > Lake | place: Tanzania: Lake...
TGACCCCCTTCGGCGGCATCAAGGATTCGGGCCTGGGCTACAAGGAAGGCGTGCAGGAGTGCTGCAAGGCGTTCACCAACGTGAAGACGTATTCCATCCCGTGGTAGGCGTGGCAGGGTAGATGCAAACCCTGCTGAGTATCCTTTCCGGGGTTGCGCTCCTCGTCTGGGGTACGCACATCGTGCGCTCAGGGGTGTTGCGCGTCTTCGGCGGCAACCTGCGCGCGATCCTCGCCGAGAGCGTGTCCAACCGCGGCCGCGCGTTCCTGGCGGGGCTGGGGGTGACGGCACTGGTGCAGTCCTCCAGCGCCACCGCGCTGATCGCGAGTTCCTTCGTCTCGCGCGGCCTGATGGCGCTCGCGCCCGCGCTCGCCATCATGCTGGGCGCGGACGTGGGCACCAGCCTGGTGGCGCAGCTCTTCTCGTTCGATCTTTCCTGGCTCGCACCGGTCGCGATCATGGGCGGGGTGATCCTGCACCTGTCGAGGAAGGCCACGCGCGCGGGCCAGATCGGCCGCATCGCCATCGGCGTGGGCCTCATCATCGTCGCGCTGCAGACCATTCTCTCGGCCGCCAGGCCCTTCACGCAGGCCGCGGGCGTCAAGGTGATCTTCGCCTCGCTCACAGGCGATGTCATGCTCGACCTGCTGATCGGCGCGCTGTTTGCCGTGATGGCGTGGTCGAGCCTCGCGGTGGTGCTCCTGACCGCCGCGTTCGTGGCAAGCGGCCTCATCGGCCTGAAGGTGGCCTTGTTCCTCGTGCTCGGCGCGAACCTGGGCAGCGGCCTGCTCGGGGTGCTTGCCACGGCCGGCGCCAACCCGGCCGGCCGCCGGGTCGCCATCGGCAACCTCGCCTTCAAGGCGGCGGGGTGCCTGCTCATGGTGCCGCTGATGCCCACCGTGGAGGGCCTGCTCGCGCTCTTCGACCCGGACCCGCAGCGGCTGGTGGTCAATTTCCACACCGCGTTCAACGTGCTCCTCGCCGCCACGTTCCTCTTCTTCACGGTGCCGGCGGCGCGGCTTATCACGCGCCTGGTTCCGGACGAGGCGGCGAAGTCGGCCGGCTCGCGGACGAAGAACCTCGACCCCGGCGCACTGGAGACGCCGGTGCTTGCCCTTGCCAATGCCTCGCGCGAGGCGCTGCGCATCGGCGACATCGTCGAGGAGATGCTGGGCAACCTGGTGCGGGTGCTCAAGGAGAACGACGGCAAGCTCGCGCGCGAGATCAAGAAAAAGGACGACGAGGTGGACGAGCTCTACACCGCGATCAAGTTCTACCTGACGCAGGTGAGCCGCGAGGCGCTGGATGAGCGCGAGAGCCGCCGCTGGGCCGAGATCATGTCCTTCACCATCAACCTCGAGCACGTGGGCGACATCATCGAGCACATCGTCGATGATGCCGAGGACAAGAAGATCTCCAAGGGCCGCTCCTTCTCCGCGGCCGGCATGCAGGAGATCGAGGAGCTGCACGGCCGGCTGATGACGACGCTGCGGCTCGCGCTCAACGTGTTCCTGCACGGCGACCTGAAGACCGCACAGATGCTGCTCGCGCAGAAGGTGGAGTTCCGCGACCTGGAGCGCCGCGGCCGCGCCGCGCACCTGGACCGCCTGCTCGGGCAGACCGCGCAGTCGATCGAGACCAGCTCGCTGCACCTGGACATCATCAACGACTTCAAGCGCATCAACTCGCACTTCTGCGCGCTCGCCTACCCGATCCTTGAGGCAGCCGGCGTTCTTGCGCCCTCGCGCCTGCGCGAGGACGTGGCGAACGGCGCGGCGAGGAACGGTCATGCCTGAGAGGGCGGCCGAGGAGCGCACCCTGACCGATTTCTGTACCTCGCCGGCGGGGCTCTATGATCCTTGCCACGGTGCGCTGGTGGCGGGGTAACCCCCGAAAGCTGGGCGAGCCTGGAATCGACGATGCGCAAGGACAACCTGCGTTCGGAAGGTGATGTCAACCTCTCGCCGCTGCGCCAGCGCTGGCAGGACCAGCATGTCGGCCCCGCGTCCCGCGCGCTGCTCGCCGAGGACGCGAGGCACTTCCTGCACCAGTCGCTCTCGACGCCGTGCCTCGACACGGTGAAGTCCGCCTCGGGCATCTGGCTCGAGACCGCCGACGGACGGCGCATCATGGATTTCCACGGCAACAGCGTGCACCAGGTCGGCTACGGCCACCCGAAGGTGCTCGCCGCCGTCAGGCAGCAGCTCGATACGCTGCCGTTCTGTCCAAGGCGCTACACCAACGCCGCCGCGGTGGCGCTTGCCAGGCGCCTGGGCACCCTCGCGCCTGCGGGCCTCGACAAGGTTCTGTTCGCGCCGGGCGGCGCCGAGGCGATCGGCATGGCGCTGAAGCTCGCGCGCGTCGCCACCGGCCGCCACAAGACCGTATCGATGTGGGATGCGTTCCACGGCGCCTCCCTCGACGCCATTTCGGTGGGCGGTGAGGCGATCTTCCGCGCCGGCATCGGGCCGCTCCTCCCCGGCACCGAACACGCGCCGCCCTGCGATCCGGCGCATTGCCTGTACCGCTGCGGCCGGACCTGCGATGCGCGCTGCGCCGAGTACGTCGAGTACGTGCTGGCGAAGGAAGAAGACGTCGCCGCGGTGATGGTGGAGACCATCCGCGCCACCGACGTGCAGGTGCCGCCCAAGGCGTACTACGAAACCCTGCGCCGCGCCTGCGACCGGCACGGGGCGCTCTTGATCCTGGACGAGATTCCCACCTGCCTCGGCCGCACCGGGACGATGTTCGCCTTCGAGCGCTACGGCATCGTTCCGGACATGGTGGTGATCGGCAAGGGCCTGGGCGGCGCGGTGTTTCCGATGGCGGCGCTCATCGCGCGCAACGCTCTGGACCTCGCCGGCGACCGCGCGCTCGGGCACTACACGCACGAGAAGAGCTCAGTCGGATGCGCGGCGGCGCTCGCGACGCTGGATGTGATCGACGAAGAGAAGCTCCTCGAGCGCTCGCGCGAGCTCGGCGCGCGTGCGCTGGAGCGGCTGCGTGCCATGCGGGCGGCGAATCCGGCGATCGTGGATGTGCGCGGCGCGGGGCTCCTGCTCGCCATCGAAGTGAAGAGCGCGGAGATCGCGGACGCTGCGCTCTATGCAAGCCTTGCGAAAGGGCTTTCGTTCAAGGTCGGGCAGGGCAGCGTCATCGTGCTCGCTCCGCCGCTCGTGATCGACGAGCGCGACCTGGGCCGCGCGCTGGACATCCTCGAGGCCTCGCTGCGCGAGGCGGCGGCATGACCACCGAACTGAGCCTGGAGGTGACCCTCGCGGTGCTTGGCGCGGCGCTTATGCATGCGACCTGGAATGCGATGGTGAAGAGCGCCGGGGACAAGCTGCTCGACACCGCGCTGGTCTGCATCGGCGGTGCGGCCGTGGTGGTCCCGTTCATGTTCGTGGTTGCAGTGCCGGCGCCGGCCGCCTGGCCCTGGCTGGCGGGCTCGATGCTCGCGCATGTGGCCTACTTTTTCTGCCTTGTCGGCGCCTACAAGTCGGGCGATCTTTCGCACGGTTACCCGATCATGCGCGGCACGGCGCCGCTGCTGGTCGCCGGCATCGCGTTCCTTTGGCTGGGCGAGTCGATTTCCGCGACGGTCTGGGCCGGGATTCTCCTCATCTGCGGCGGCGTGCTGTCGCTCGGGCTGGCGGGCAAGCCGACGCGCACCGGACTCGCCTGGTCGCTCGGCAACGGCGCGATCATCGCCGTGTACACCATGGTGGACGCAGCCGGGGTGCGCGCCTCGGGCGACGCCGCGAGCTATGTCACCTGGATGTTCGTGCTCGACTGCGTGCCCTTCGGTCTCATCGTGCTGTTGTGGCGGGGTCGGGCATTGGTCGACTACCTGCGCGCCAACATCGTTCGCGGCATCGTCGGCGGTATCTGCTCCTCCGGCGCCTACGGCATCGCGATCTGGGCCATGGCGCGAGCCCCGGTGGCGTCGGTCGCGGCGCTGCGCGAAACCGCGGTGGTGTTCGGCGCGCTGATCGGCGCCTGGTTCCTCAAGGAAGGGCACCTGCGCGCGAGGCTTTCGGGCGCCGTCGTGGTGGCCGCCGGCATCGCGGCGATCAAGTCATGAGCGCGGCGCCTCAGGCGGCGCTTGCCTTGGCAGCGCGCAGGCAAGCGGATTGGCCGTTTAGCCGCCCGGCTGCCTGAAGAAAATGAGTGACATCGCTCTTCCGCACCACGCGAACATCGTCATCGTCGGCGGCGGCATCGTCGGCGTGAGCGTCGCCTACCACCTGGCGAAGCTCGGGCGCAAAGACGTGCTGCTGCTGGAACAGGGCTCGCTCACCTGCGGCACCACCTGGCATGCGGCGGGGCTGGTCGGCCAGATGCGCCCCAACCGCTCGATGACCCGCATGAGCCGCTATGGCACGGAGCTCTACGCCACGCTGGAAGCGGAAACGGGCCTTGCCACCGGATGGAAACGCTGCGGCAGCGTGAATGTCGCAAGGACGCCCGAGCGCTGGATCGTCTACCAGCGCCAGGCGGCGATGGCGAAGAGCTTCGGCATCGAGGTGCACCTCATCTCGCCGAAGGAAGCCGCCGAGCGCTGGCCGCTCCTGCGCACCGACGACCTGCAGGGCGGTCTCTGGTTCCCGCAGGACGGCAAGGCGAATCCGGCGGACCTCACGCAGTCGCTCGCGCGCGGTGCGCGGGCGTCAGGGGTGAAGATTGTGCAGGGAGTCAAAGTCCAGGGCGTGGAACTGAAGAACGCGGCGGTCAAGGGAATTCAGACCACTCTAGGCAGGGTTTCCTGCGACATCCTGGTCAATTGCACCGGCCAGTGGGCGCGCGCCTTCGGCGCCAAGGCCGGCGTCAACGTGCCGCTGCATTCGGCCGAGCACTTCTACATCGTCACCGAGAAGATCGCCGGCGTCACGCCGGATCTGCCGGTGATGCGCGACCCGGACGGCTACACCTACTTCAAGGAGGAGGTGGGCGGCCTGCTCATGGGCGGCTTCGAGCCGGCGGCGAAGCCCTGGGGCATGGACGGTATCCCGGAGAAGTTCGAGTTCCAGCTGCTGCCGGAGGACTGGGACCACTTCGAGATCCTGATGCGCAACGCCATTCACCGTGTGCCGGCGCTGGAAACAGCGGGCATCAAGACCTTTCTCAACGGGCCGGAGAGCTTCACGCCGGACGGCAACTTCATCCTCGGCGAGGCGCCGGAGGTGAAGAACTACTTTATCGCCGCGGGCTTCAACTCCGCCGGCATCGCCAACGCCGGCGGCGCGGGAAAGCTCCTCGCCGAGTGGATCGAGGCGGGCGAAGCGCCGATGGACCTCTTCGAAGTCGACATCCGGCGCTTCGGCCCCTATGCCGCGGACGCAGATTGGCTGCGCGCGCGCACCGTGGAGTCGCTCGGCCTGCATTACGCGATGCGCTGGCCGCGGCACGAGCTGGAATCCGGCCGCCCCCTGAGGACTTCGCCGCTCTATGAGCGACTGAGGGCGACGGGCGCGCAGTTCGGCTCGAAGATGGGCTGGGAACGGGCAAACTGGTTTGGCCCCTCCTCGCCCTACACCCTGGGAAGGCCCGAGTGGCTTACGAGCGTGATCAAGGAGCAATTCGCGATCCGCAACGCGGCCGGGGTCATCGACCAGACTTCCTTCGGCAAGCTGCGCGTTACCGGGCGCGGCGCGCGCAGGCTGCTCGAGCGGGTCTGCGCGAACCGCATCGGCGAGCTCACGTACACGCCGATGCTCAACCGCAAGGGCGGCTACGAAAGCGACATCACGGTGCAGCGCTGGGCCGAGAACGACTACTTCATCGTCACCGGTTCGGCGCAGCCGATTCGCGATGCGGCCTGGCTGAGAGGAAATATTCAGGATGAGGAAGTCAGAATCGAAGACCTGACCGCGGAGTGGTCGGTGATTTCGGTGCTCGGCCCGCAGTCCGGTTCTTTGTTGTCAGGGATAGACCTCGGAAACGCCAGAGCGGTACCCGCCTCCTATGCCGGAGGCCCTGGAACGGAGTTGTACGTCCCGATTGCGGAGGCCGCAGCGCTGTACGACAGGATCTGCGGCGCGGGAGAGGTGAAGAATTGTGGCTACTACGCGCTCGATGCGTTGCGCATCGAGGCCGGTCGCCGCGCGTTTCCGAGCGAGCTTTCGCCCGACTGCACGCCTTGGGAGGCTGGCCTTGGCTTCACGGTGAAGCTCGACAAGGGCGAGTTCCTCGGCCGCGACGCGCTGCTGAAGGCGCCCCGCGGCAAGCTGACGACCCGCCTCCTCCAGTTCACTTTCCCCGCGACCGAGCTGTTCGCCTGGGGCGGCGAGCCGATCCTGAGGGACGGCGCGCCGGTGGGTGAGCTTTCTTCGGTCGGCTACAGCGCGGCGCTTGATGCAATGGTGGCCCTGGGTTTTGTGCGGAGCGCCCGCCCCGAGGACCGGGACGAAATCCTGCGCGGCGCCTACTCGATCGAGATTTCTGGCACCACGGTAGCGGCGCACGCCATGCTGAAGGCGCCTTGGCCATGAAGGCGGTCCGTACCGATCGCGAACTGGAGATGGGCGGCCTCGACGCGGCGCTGCGCGCGCGCGGGGTCGAAGTCGTGCTGTTGCCCGACGGCGCGCCGGAGGAGACGATCATCCGTGAGCTGCGGGACGCCGACCTCCTCCTGATGTGCTACACACCGGTGAGCGCCCGCATCATCGCATCGGCGCCGAAACTGAAGGGCATCGTCAAGTACGGCGTCGGCATCGATGCGATCGATATCCCGGCGGCGCGCGCGCGCGGCATTCCGGTGGTGAACGTGCCGGCCTATGCCGAGGAAACCGTGGCCGAGGGCGCCTTCGCCCTGATGCTGGGCCTCGCCAGGCGTTTCAAGGCCATCCAGCACGAGATCGACGCTTCCGGCTGGGCCTGGCCGACGGCGCGCTGGCTCGGACAGGATCTCTCCGGCGCAACGCTCGGGCTGGTGGGCGTGGGCAGGATCGGGCGCAGCATGGCTCGCATGGCGGCGGCGTTCCGCATGCGCGTGCTGGGGTTTGACCCTCGGCTGGCGGCGGATTTTCCAGGAGAGAGGCGGGAAGACCTGGTGTCGATGCTTGCCGAGTGCGATTTCGTCTCGATCCACTGCGTGCTGAACGCGCAGACGCGCCACCTCGTCGGCGCGGCCGAAATCGCGGCGATGAAGCCCTTGGCCTTCCTCATCAACGTCTCCCGCGGTGAGATCGTGGACGAGGCGGCGCTGCTCGCAGCCCTGCAGGCAAAGCGAATTGCCGGCGCGGCGCTCGATGTCTACGGCCGCGAACCGCTGGCGAGGAACAGTCATCCGCTCTCCGGCCTCTATGCCATGGACAACGTCATCCTCTGGCCGCACCTCACCTTCTACACGCGCCAGGCGATGCACCGGCTGGAGGAGGAGACGCTCGCGCGTTGCGTCGAGATCCTCGAGGGCAAACCGGTGCTGGTGAAGTCGACCGACCCGCGGCTGCGGGCGCAAACCCAGGGCGTGCGCTTCCCCGACTAGCGGCGCAGGTGCCAGGCCTTTGGCCGGGTGAAAGCCAGGATGCCGTAAGTGGAAAGCGTGACGCCGACCCCGGAGTGCCCGATGCCCGACCAGGGCAGGCGCGGGCTGACGCGGTCGCAGCAATTCCAGTAGACGGAGCCCGAGTTGACGCGGGCGAGGATGAGCTTCGCGCGCGCCTCGTTCGGTGTGTAGACGCCCGCTGTCAGGCCGTACTCGGTGTCGTTCATCAGCGCCAGTGCTTCGTCGTCGTTCTTCACTTTCTCGATGCCGATCACCGGTCCGAAGCTCTCCTCGCGCATCAACGACATGCGGTGGTTCGCGTTCGCAACCACGGTCGGCTCGAACCAGTTGCCCGGCTGCGCGATGCGCTTGCCGCCTGTCAGCAATACCCCGCCCTTGGCGATCGCGTCGGCGATCTGGGCTTCCAGCACCCCAAGCTGCGGCGCCCGTGCGAGCGGCCCGTAGTAGGTGTCGTCCGCAGACGGATCGCCCGTCTTCCAGCCTCGTACGGTCTTCAAGAAGTGCTCGACGAAGGCGTCATAGATCTTCTCGTGCACGTAGAGGCGCTCCACCGCGCAGCAGCTCTGGCCGGCGTTGTACATCGCGCCGTCGGCCAGCGATTCCGCGGCGGTTGCCACATCCGCGTCTTCGCAGACGTAGACTGGGTCCTTGCCGCCCAGTTCGAGCTGCAGCTTCACCATGCGCGGCGCGCAAACGGCGGCGATCTTGGCGCCGGTGGCGTAGGATCCGGTGAAGAACACGCCGTCAACCGGCTGCTGGATGAGCGCGGTGCCGGTTGCACCGGCGCCGACCACGACCTGGAACACGTCGGCGGGCACCCCTGCGCCGTGCAGCAGCTCGCCGATGGCAAGCCCCGTGAGCGTGGCGAATTCGGAGGGCTTGTAGAGCACCGCGTTGCCCGCGGCGAGCGCCGGGACGATCACGTTGCCGCCGACGAACCAGGGGTAGTTCCAGGCCGAGATGTTGGCGATCACGCCGAGCGGCTCATGCGTGATCTGTTCCTTGAGATCCGTTTCCTCGAGAACGGTTTCAGCCGCCAGCACGCCTTCGGTGTTCTCGAGGAAGAACTTCAACCGCCCATCGAAAGACTCCAGCTCGGCACGCGCCTGGCGGATCGGCTTGCCGGTTTCCTGGGTCAGCGTGCGCGCCAGGCGCTCGCGCTGCCGTTGCACGGCATCCCGGAACAGGGCGAGTTTCTCGAGGCGCTCCGCAAGCGGAGTCGCCGCCCAGGCCGGGTGCGATGCCCGCGCGCGGGCATACTTCGCCGCCACCGCCGCGGCGGAGTCTTCCGCGATCTCGCGGATGAGCGAACCGTCAGCGGGGTTGCAGACGTTCAACGAATTCGCGCAGCAGAGGCGCCGCGTCCAGGACCGGGTTGGGATTGTCGTGCAGGAACTCGGGATGCCACTGCACGCCGACGAGGTATTGGGAGTCCTCCAGGCGGATCGCTTCCACCAGTCCGTCATCGACGGACACCGCCTCCACCCGCAGCCCGGGCGCGAGCTTATGGATGGCCTGGTGGTGCAGCGTGTTCACCCGTGCGCGCTGCACCCCCGGGTAGAGCGCGGCGATACCGCCGCCGGGCACGATCTCGATGTCGTGGTAGTTCTCGTCGTAGATCGCCGGGTTCTGGTGGACCCGCGCGCCGGCTTTCTGGCTCGCCGCGTCCTGGTAAAGCGTGCCGCCGAGCGCCACGTTGATGAGTTGCTGGCCGCGGCAGACGCCAAGAACCGGCTTCTTCAGGTCCAGAAAACGCCGCAGCAGCTCGAGCTCATAGCGGTCGCGCGTCGGATCGCCCGCCCATTCGGGCCGCAGTGGCGCTTCTCCATAGGCTTCGGGCGCGATGTCCGTGCCGCCCTGCAGCACCAACCCGTCCAGTTCGGCGGCGTACTCGGCGAGGCCCGCGCCGGCATCGGGTACCAGGAACACCAACGCGCCGGAAGACTGGAGCCAGCGCGCGAACGACTGTTCGAGGTAGAAGACGTTCTTTTTCAGGTAACCGGGCCTGGCAGCGTCGCCGTACTGAATGCGCGCTGAAACGCCGATGCGAGGCCGCCTCATAGCGCAGCGGCGAACAGGCGCTCGAAGTCCGCGCGCGTGCAGGGACGCGGGTTGGTTTGATGGCAGATGTCCTTCTCGGCCACCTCCACCAGGCGCGGGATGTGCTCGGACCTGACCCTGAGCTCCGAGAGCCTGGCGGGGATACCGATCGTCTTCTTCAAGGTTGCGAGGTAGCTGACAAAGTCGGCAGTCCCGATCACCCGCTCCAGCTCCCGGAATTTCTCCAGCGCCGCTTCACGATTGAATTTCATCACGTGGTCGATCATCACGCCGTTGGCCAGGCCGTGGTGCAAGTCGTTGACGGTGGACAGTGCGTGCGCGCAGGAGTGCACCGCGCCCAGGTCTTTCTGAAACGCGATCGCGCCCATCATCGATCCCATGAGCATGTCGGAGCGCGCTTGCAGGTCTGTTGCGTTCTTCCACACCAAAGGCAAGGCACGGGCGACGATGCGCACGCCCTCGAGCGCGATGCCGTCGCACAAGGGGTGGTAGGCGGGAGAGAGGTAGGACTCGACGTTGTGCGTCAGCGCGTCCATGCCTGTGGCGGCGGTGATCGCGGGCGGCAGCCCGAGTGTCAGCTCCGGATCGGCAAATACCGCCTTTGCCAGAATGGCAGGGGAGAAAATGATGCGCTTCACGTGGGTATCGTCTTCCGACACCACGCTCGAGCGTCCGACTTCGCTGCCGGTGCCTGCGGTCGTCGGCAGCGCGACGAAATGTGGCAGCGGATTTTCGATCGGCCGCACTTGCGGATGGTCCCAGGCGTATTCGAGCACCTCGCCCGGGTGCGTTGCCATGAGTGCCACGGCCTTGGCGACATCCAGCGCCGCGCCCCCGCCAAAGCCGACGACGGCGTCCGCGCCATGTGCCCGGTACGCCGCCGCGCCCGCCATCACCTGTGATGCCACGGGGTTGCCCTGGAGGCCGGAGAAGACGCAGGTCTGCAGGTCCTTCAGCTCTGAGACGAAGTTCCTCAATAAGGGCAGGCCCGACAATCCCCTGTCGGTCACGATCAACGGCCGGTCGCATCCGGCGGCCTTGAGGTTTGCGCCGACGAGTTTTCTTGCCCCCGGCCCGAAGTGGATCGCGGTCGGGAAGGCAAAGCGGTGGATCGTCATCAGATGATTTCGAAGTAGCGGCGCATTTCCCAGTCGGTGACGGCGTCCTGGTACTGGCGCCATTCCCACTCCCGCGTGCGCGCGAAGTGCTCGACGAAGGTCTCGCCGAAGAGTTCCTTCGCGGCGCTGGAGCGCCTGAAGTTGGCGGTCGCATCGCGCAGGTCGCGCGGCAGGCGCGGGATCTTGGCGGCGAGCGCCGCGTCGCCTGCGAGCGGCGCGTCCTTGAGCTTCAATTTCTTCTCGATTCCCCAGAGGCCGGCGCCGACCGCGGCGGCAAGCGCGAGGTAGGGGTTGCTGTCGGAGCCTGGGCAGCGCGTCTCCAGGCGCGTCGACTTGGCCGATCCCGGGATCACGCGCAGGCTCGCGGTGCGGTTGTCGACGCCCCAGGTGCGCTTCACCGGCGCCCACATGCCGTCGACGAGGCGCTTGTAGCTGTTCACCGTCGGCGCGAACAGGCACTGGATGTCTTGCAGCAGCGCGAGCTGCCCCGCCAGGTAGCTCTCGAAGAGCTTCGACATCCGGTAGGGATGGCGCGCGTCGTAGAAAAGGTTCTTCTTGCCGTCGGACAGGCTCTGGTGGACGTGGCCGCTGCAACCAGGGTATTTCGTGCTCCACTTGGCCATGAAGCTCGGCATGATGCCGAAGCGCTGGCCGATGTCCTTCGCTGCGCTCTTGAACAGCACGCCGCGATCCGCCGACTCCACCCCGGCGCTGTAGAGGATCGCCGCCTCGAACACGCCGGGCCCGGTCTCGGTGTGCAGGCCCTCGACCGGCACGCCGAACTTTTCCATGTCCACCATCAGCGCTTCGAAGTAAGGCTGGTTCTGGCCGGCGCGGAGGAGCGAGTAGCCGAACATGCCGGGCGTGATCGGCTCCGGGTTGGCGTAGCCCTTGGCCGCGAGCGTCTGTGGCGTCTCGCGGAAATTGAACCACTCGTACTCCAGTCCGGTGAAGGCCTGAAAACCCGCCTTCTCGGCGCGAGCCAGCACGCGCTTGAACACCTGGCGCGGGCAGACGGGGTTCGGCGCGCCCGAGGGCTCGACGAAATCGCCCAGGAAAAACGGCACGTCGCCGTCCCAGGGCACGCGGCGGAAGGTGGCCAGGTCGAGCTGCACCATCGCGTCCGGAAACCCGGTGTGCCAGCCGGTCCACGCCGTGTTGTCGTAGGGCGCGTCGTTCGCATCCCAGCCGAAGACCACGTTGCAGAAGCCGAACCCGCTCTCGGCGGCGGCAAAGAACTTGTCGCGGTGCAGGTACTTGCCGCGCAGGACGCCGTCGGTGTCGGTGACCGCGACCTTGACGCGCGTTGCGTTCGAACGGCGGATCTCTTCGAGCACCCGGCGCGCATCGGCGGGCTTCAACTGCGGCATCGTTCCCCCTTGGCTATCTGCACGGCAAATCGCAACGTTGCATTATCTCCCCGAAGCCCGGCCCGTGCGGCCGGCGCCCGCCCGCGCGGCCAGCCGCTCGCTGCGCGCCAGAGCGCGCCGCAGCGCCGGCCTGCCCGCGCCGGCACGCGCGAGCCAGTCATGCACGATCAGCGCCGCCTCGGCGGTGAATGCGCCCTGCGCCAGGCGCCGCACGAGGCCCGCACAGCCGCTTCTTTCGAACGCAGACACTTCGCCGTCGAGGTTGCGCGGCCGGAAGCCGGCGCCGACCTCGAGGTCGTAGACGAACAGAATCTCCCGGTGCAGGCCCTCCGGCACAATGCGTTCGATCATCAGCGCCTTGACGAAGCGCGCCCGCCGCGCGCGCGCCGCTTCGATTCCCGCCTCTTCGCGCGCCTCCTTGAGGAGCGTCTGCCAGGCGCTGAGGCCGGCGGCGATGCCGCCGCCGACGAGCGTGTCCCACAAGCCCGGATCGATGGGCTTGGCGGCCGAACGCCGCGCGATCCACATGCGCCGGCGCGCGCCCCGGCCACTGAAGACGTTGGCGTGGGCGGCGTGCGAAAGAAGGCCGAAACGGCGCATCGCGGCGCGCTCGATGCAAAAGAGCGGCCCGCCGCCGGGAGCGTGCACGGCATAGAGCTCGCCGCGCCAGCCTTGGATCCAGCCGGTGCGCGCCAGCTCGCGCGTCGCCTCGGCAAGCGCATCGCTGCGCTTTCGCTCGTCGGCCGGAACCAGCGCCACGCCGCCGGCGTCGAACGCGAACACGGCGGGCCAGCCGCGCAGGGCTCGGGCGAAATCCGGCCGCAGCGCGCCGATGACCTGTGTCCCGGCGCGAAACGGCACCAGCATCACGCTGCGCGACGGCGCAGGCGCAGCACCGGCCAGCCGCGCTCGAGCGCGAGGCGCTCGAGCCGCGGATCGGGATCCACCGCCACCGGGTGCGTGGCGCGTTCGAGCAGAGGCGCGTCGTTGATGGAATCGCTGTAGAAACGCACGATGGGAAAATCCTCCGCCGACTTGCCGCGCCCCGCGAGCCAGCCCGCCAGGCGCTCGATCTTGCCCTCGCGGAAGCAGGGCGTGCCCGCGACGCGGCCGGTAAAGCGGCCCTGCTCGATTTCGGGCTCCGTCGCGATCAGGTTCGGCACCCCGAGCTCGGCTGCGATCGGCTCGGTCAGGAAACGATTGGTGGCGGTGATGATGAGGCACAGCTCGCGGCGGTGCGCGGCGATCAGCTCGCGCGCCGCGGCGGAAACACGAGGCAGGATGCGCTCGCGCACGAATCGCTCGCGCCAAGCGAGCAGCCGTTCCATGCTGTGCGGCACGTAGCTGCGCAGGAAGAACTCGCAGAATTCGATCGCGCCGGCAGCGCCTTCCCGGTAGCGGCGCATGAGGCGCTCTTTTGCGGCGAACTCGGTGTCGCGGTCCAGCGCCTCCTCGGCGATCAGGAACTCGAGCCACTCTTCGTCGCTGTCGCCCTCCAGCAGCGTGTTATCGAGGTCGAAGAGGACGAGCTCTCCGGCCATTTCAGGCGGCGGCCCTGCTCGGGGACCCGCTCCTCACCCCCATTGCCGTCAGCGACTGCCCGACCGCGGCAACCGCGCCGGCCAATCCTGGCGCGCCGGCATGATCGCCGTACCAGCCGATGCAGCCCACGCGAAAGGTTTCGATCTGGGTGAGCTTCCCCGGATAGAGGATGTAGCCGCGCTTCTTCACCTCGGCATAGAAGCGCTTGAATTCATAAGCCGGATCCGCCGGCGCGTGGAAGGTGACGATGATCGGTGCCTGGATCGCGGCCGGCAGGAAGCAGCGGAAGCCGAGCGCCTCCATCCCCGTTACCAGCTCGCGGCAGTTGCGGGCATAGCGGGCGCCGCGCGCCGGCAGGCCGCCTTCCTCCCAGTATTGCGCGAGCGCTTCGGCCAGCGCCGCCACGACATGGGTGGGTGGCGTGAAGCGCCACTGCGTCGTCTTCTGCATGTATACCCACTGGTCGTACAGGTCCATGGCGAGCGAATGGCAGTTGCCCTGCGCCTTTTCCAGCGCGGCGCGGCGGGCGAGCACGAATCCCATGCCCGGGACGCCTTCCAGGCACTTGCCGGAGGCCGCGATCACGGCGTCGAACGGCGTCTTGCGCGCGTCGATCTCCAGCGCGCCGAAGGAGCTCATCGCATCCACGATCAGGCCGCGGCCGTGGCGAGCAGCGACCTCGGCGATCTCGTGCAGCGGGTTGAGGATTCCGGTGCCGGTCTCGCAGTGCACCAACGCGACGTGCGTGATCGAGGGGTCCGCGGCCAGCAGACGCTCGACCTCGCCGGCGCCGATCGGCTGGTGCTCCGGCACCTGAAGCGTCGTGAGCTTGCGGCCGATCACCCGGCAGATCTTCGCGATGCGCTCGCAATAGGCGCCGTTTACCGGAACCAGCACGTGCCCGTCGTGCGGGACCAGCGTACCGATCGCGGCCTCGACCGCGAAGGTGCCCGAGCCTTGGAGCGGAACGCAATCGTGCGTGCCCTCCCCCCGGATGATCCGCAGCAGCTCTGCGCGGATGCGGCCGGTGATGCGGTTGAAATCCGCATCCCAGGAGCCCCAGTCGCGCAGCATCGCCTGCTTCGTGCGGCGCGAGGTGCTCAACGGGCCCGGCGTGAGCAGGATCGGCTCTTCGAGGATGTCGACTTGTTTCAAGCGGGCTTTCTCCAGGTTTGCGTGCGGCGCTCGACCAGCCAGCCGAGGCCGAGGTAGAGGATACACACCACCAGCGAGGTGGCTGCGATCAGCACCGCCACGGCGGCGGCGGCGCCGGGCTCGCCCGCTTCGTCGAGGTTGAGGATCGCGATCGAGGCCAGGCGGGTATCGGGGGAATACAGGAACACCACCGCGGAAATCGTGGTCATGGCGTTGATGAAGAAGTAGCGGCTGATGTCCACCAGCGCCGGGGTGCAGATCGGCAGCGTCACGCGCCAGGCCGTCTTCCAGAACGGCACCTTGAGCGAGGCGGAGACCGACTCGAACTCGGCATCGAGAGCCTTGAGCGCGGTGACCGCGGTGAGCTGGCCGGTGGTGTAGAAGTGGACCACGGTGCAGGCCACCAGGATCGCCATCGAGTGATAAAGGAAGTTCAGCGGATTGTCCGGCGCGTTGAAGAAGAAGATGTAGCCCAGTCCCAGCACCAGTCCCGGCACCGCCATGGGCAACAGACCCAGGAACTGCACCGTGGCGCGAAGCCACGCCGCGCCCCGCAGCTTCTCGGTCAGGTAGGCCCCCGCGAACACGGTGGCCGTGCCGGCGAGCGCGGTGGCGAACGCGAGCTTCAGGCTGTTGCCGAAGGCGGTGCCCGCCTCGTTGTCGACCAGCCCCAGCACATAGTGCCGCAGGCTGAAGGAGAGGTCGTAAGGCCAGAATTTCACGAACGAGGCGTACACCGCCATGCCGAACACCGCCAGCATCAGCAGCACCACCACCGAGCAATAGGCGGTGATCGCGGCGTCGAAGCCCCGGCTCGCGCGCGGCGCGTAGGGCACGGCTCGAGCCGAGAGCATGGAAGTCTGCTTGCGCTGGACCATCCGGTCGACCACGAAAGTGAGCAACGCCGGTGCGAGCAGGAACACCGCCACCACCGCACCTTTCTGAAAGTCCTGCTGGCCGATGACCAGCTTGAACACGTCGGTGGCGAGGACGTTGAAGTTGCCCCCGATCACCTTCGGTATGCCGAAGTCCGTGATCACCAGCGTGAAGCTCACCATTGCCGCGCTGGCAAGGCCGTACTTCGCGCCGGGCAGCGTGATGGTGAAGAACTTGCGGGCGTCTCCGGTGCCGAGGGCGTCGGCGGCCTCATACAGGCGCGCATCCGCCAACGACAGCGCTGTGATGAGGATCATGAGCGCGTGCGGGAAGACGCTGAACGCCTGCGCCAGCACGATGCCGGGGGCGCCGTAGATCTGCTCGATACCGAGCGCCTGCATCCACTCCTTGAGCACGCCCTGGTTGCCGAACCAGTAGATGAACGAGATGGCGGCGAGCAGCGACGGGGCGAGGAGCGGCGTCAGCGCGACGGTGCGGAACACGCCTTTCAGCGGCATGCAGCTGCGCGTGAGGCCGTAGGCGAAAGCGAAGGCCGCCGGCACCACCAAAGCGGTGACCAGCAGCGATACCCAGACGCTGTTCCAGAGCGAATGCGCCAGCGCCGGCGTCTCGAAATAGGCGAAGTAGTTATCCAGGCCGATCACGCGGCCGCGCGCGTCCTCAATGCTCTGCAGCAGGATCGCGGCCAACGGCGCGACAAGGAACGCGGCAAGCGCCGCGGCGAGCGCGGCGAGCATCAGCTCGCCCGCACGATCGGTCCAGTGCACGCGCTGGCGCGCAACTGCGCGCGCGCCCAGAACGGCGGCCATCAGGCCTCGAACACGCGCATGCGCTCCGCGAGCACACGCAGGCGCAGCCTGCTGCCTTGCGCGAGGCCCTGCTCGGAGAGGAAGTTGAGCGACAGGTAGACGGTCAGCGGCTGCTCCTCCATCCCGGCTGCCCGAACGCGGACCAGGCAGTACGAGCCCAGGAATTCGATCTTCTCGATCGTGGCCTCGAATACATTGGCGTCGCTCTCGGCGATCGGCCGCGCCACGATGTCCTCCGGGCGCAGGTAGGCGCGCACGCTGCGGCCGGCGGCCTTATCGACCGCGACTCCGGTGAAGGTCTGGCCGGCCACCTGCACCCGGCCCGGGCCCCGCACCGTGGCGGCAAGCATGTTCACCTTGCCGACGAAATCGGCGACGAAGGGCGTCGCCGGTTCGCGATAGATTTCCAGCGGCGAGCCCACCTGGTCGATCGCGCCGTGGTCCATGACCACGATTCGGTCGGCCATCGACAGCGCCTCCTCCTGATCGTGGGTCACCATGATGGTGGTGACGCCCAGGCGCTGGTGCAGCGCCCGGACTTCGGAGCGCAGGTGCACGCGCACGATCGCATCGAGCGCCGAGAGCGGCTCGTCGAGCAGCAGCAGCCCTGGCGAGGTGGCGAGTGCCCGGGCGAGGGCCACGCGCTGCTGCTGGCCGCCGGAGAGCTGCGCCGGGTACTTCGCGCCCGCCTCCGGCAGCCCGACCAGCCGGAGCAGCTCGGCGACGCGCGCCGCGATCGCCTCGCGCCCGGCGCGGCGGTTGACCAGGCCGTAGGCGACGTTGTCGTAGGTCGTCAGGTTGGGGAACAGCGCGTAGGACTGGAACACGATGCCGTAGTCGCGCTCCGCGGGCGGCAGCCGCGAGATGTCGCGCCCGTCCTGGTGGAGTGTCCCCGCGCTCTGGGTCTCCAGGCCCGCGATGATGCGAAGCAGCGTCGTCTTGCCGCAGCCCGAGGGGCCGAGGAAGCAGACGAACTCGCCCCGTGCGACCTCCAGCCGGATGTCGCGCAGGGCGTTGAAACTGCCGAAGTCCTTGCGGATCCCCTCCAGCCGCAGGAAGGGCGCGCCGCCAGCCACCCTACTTTCTCGGCTCGGACTTGGCGTCGTAGCGCTTGGTCCACTCCGCGAGGATGCGCGCGCGCGATTCCGCGACCTTCTTGAAGTCCATCTTCACCAGCCGCTGTTCATAGTCCTTGGGAATGTTGGGCAGCGGCTCGGCCACGCCTGGCTGCGCGGTGATCGCGAAGTTCTTGCCGTACAGGATCATCGCGTTCTTGCTGGAGGCCCAGTCGGCGAGGCGCCGGGCCGCCTCGAGCTTCTTGGTGCCTTTGTGGATCGCGAAGGCCTCCAGGTCCCAGCCCAGGCCCTCCTTCGGGAACACCAGGTCGATGGGCGCGCCCTTCGCCTTGTTGCTGTTGGCGCGGTACTCAAACGAGATGCCGACGACGAATTCGCCGGCGGCGGCCTGGTTGCAGGGTTTCGAACCGGAGTGGGTGTATTGCGCTATGTTCTGGTGCAGCTTGTCCATGTACTCCCAGCCGCCCTTTTCGCCCCACAGCGTGAGCCACGCCACCACGTCGAAGAAGCCCGTGCCCGAGGAGGCCGGGTTGGGCATCACCACCTGCCCCTTGTAGGCCGGCTTGGTGAGGTCCTGCCAAGTTTCGGGTTTCGGGATGTTGCGCTTCTTCGCCTCCACGGTGTTGAAGCACACGGTCGCGCCCCAGACGTCCATCCCGAACCACGCCGGCGGGTTCTTCGAGTCCCGGTACTTGTTCATGATCGCATCGAGGTTGAGCGGCGCGTAGGGCTCGAGCATGCCGTTGGAATCGAGCAGGGCCAGGCTGGAGGCCGCCACGCCCATCACCGCGTCGGCCTGCGGGTTGGCCTTCTCCGCCAGGAGCCTCGCGGTGATCACGCCAGTGGAGTCGCGGACCCAGCGGATCTCGATGCCGGGGTGCTCGCGGTAAAAGCCCTGCTCGTAGGCCTTCAACTGGTCGGTCTCCAGCGCGGTGTAGACCAGGAGCTGGGTCTTGCCCTGCGCCTGGGCGCCGGAGGCGGCAAGGAGCGCCACGGCGGCAACGGCCAATCGGACGAATTTCATGGTTCCTCCCTTAGGATGGCGGTCGCGGGCCTGCCACGCGAGGCCCGTCACCTTGGATGGTAGACGATACACGCGGCCGCGCATCGGGGCAATTGCCCGCCGCGATCCGGGGGCGCCAGATCGGGGCCCGGCGCGCGGCTTCGACCGAACCGGTTTCAGGACCCCGCATTGCCCGGGAGCGCCGCGTCGAAGGCGCGCGCGAGCTTGTCGACCAGTTCGTCGAGCTGTGCCTCGGCGACGACGTAGGGCGGGGCGAGCAGGACGTGGTCGCCGCGCTCGCCATCGATCGTGCCGCCCATCGGGTAGCACAGCAGACCCGCTTGCATCGCGGCTGCCTTGACCCGGGCATGGATCTTCCGGGCCGGATCGAATGCCCGCTTGGTTGCACGGTCCTCGACCAACTCGATGCCCCAGAACAGCCCGCGGCCACGGATGTCGCCGACGTGTGGGTGGCCGCCGAAGCGCTCGCGCAGGCGCGCCTCCAGCCGCGGGCCCAGTCCGCGCACCCGAGCGACGAGCCCGCGCTCGCGCAACGCTCTCTGCACCGCCAGCGCACCGGCACAGGCAGCCGCGTGGCCGATGTAGGTGTGGCCGTGCTGGAAGGATCCCGACCCGCGACTGATCGCATCGTGGACACGGTCCAGGACGAGGGCGGCGCCGATCGGCTGGTAGCCCGCGCCCAGCCCCTTCGCGATGCACACGATGTCGGGTGCGATGCCTTCCTGCTCGCAGGCGTAGAGCGAGCCGGTTCGGCCCATGCCGCACATGACCTCGTCCAGGATGAGCAGGATGCCGTGGCGGTCGCAGATGTCGCGCACCAGGCGGAAGTACCCCGGCACCGCCGGCACGGCACCGAGGGTGGCGCCGACCACCGGCTCGGCCACGAACGCGATCACCGAGTCCGGCCCGAGGCGCTGGATCTCGTCCTCCAGCTCGCGCGCGAGCCGCCGGGCGTAGTCCTGCGCCGTCTCCTCCGGCCGGCGGCCGCGGTACTCGTAGCAGGGCGAGACGTGGCTCACCTGCATCAGCAGCGGCTCGAACTGCCGCCGGCGCGCGAGGTTGCCGCCGACGCCGAGCGCGCCCAGGGTGTTGCCGTGATAGCTCTGCAGGCGCGAGATGACGCGCTTGCGCTGCGGCTCGCCGATCTCGAGGAAGTACTGGCGTGCGAGCTTGAGCGCGGCCTCCATCGCCTCCGAGCCGCCGGAAACGAAGAAAACGCGCTCTAAACCGGCCGGCGCGTGGCGCACCAGCTCGTCGGCCAGCGCCTCCGCCGGCTCGCTGCTGAAGAACGTGGTGTGCGCGTAAGGCATGCGGTCCAGCTGGGCCTTGATGGCATCGACCACCGCGCGGTCGGAGTGCCCGAGGCAGGAGACCGCCGCGCCGCCGCTGCCGTCCAGGTAGCGCTTGCCGTTGGCGTCGACCAGGTAGCAGCCGTCGCCCGCGACGACGACCGGATAGCTCGCGCGCGAGCTGCGGTGCAGGATGCGGCTCACTGCCACGGCGTCACTGCGGCGTGATGCCCGCCTCGCGGATGAGCTTGCCCCACTTGTCGATCTGGGCGCGCAGGAAGTCGTCCAGCCCCTGCGGCGTCATCGGGCTCGCCTCGTAGCCGTCGCGCGCGTAGAGCTCGCGCAGCTCCGCGCTCGCCACCGCCCGGTTGACTTCGAGGTTCAGCCGCTGGATCACTTCCGCCGGGGCTTTCGCCGGCACGAACATCCCGAACCAGGACGCCGCTTCGAGGCCCCTGACCCCCATCTCGTGGAAGGTCGGCACCTCCGGCAGCGCGCTCGAGCGCCTCAACGCGGTGACGCCGATCGCGCGGGTGCGGCCGGCCGCGATCTGCGCGCGCGCGGGGCCGACGTTGTCGAACATCAGGTTCACCTGCCCGCCGATCAGGTCGGTGAGCGCCGGCGCGGCCCCCTTGTAGGGGATGTGGCGCAGCTCGATGCCGGCTTGGCGGTTGAGCATCTCCAGCGTGAGGTGCCCCATGCTGCCGGGGCCCGGCGTTGCGACGGTGAGTCCGCCCGCCCTGCTGCGCGCGAGCGCCAGCAACTCGGTGACCGAGGCTGCCGGCACCGACGGGTGCGCCACCATCACCACCGGCGCAAAGGCGACGAACGCCACACCGCGAAAATCGCGCAGGGTGTCGTAAGGGAGCTTGGCCACCAGCGCCGGGTTGGTGCCCATGGGCGTGGAGGTCAACAGCACCGTGTGTCCATCCGGATCCGCGCGCGACACCGCCTCCGTTCCGATCACGGAACCGGCGCCCGCCCGGTTCTCGACGATCACCGCCTGGCCCAGCGCCTCGGCCAGCTTGCGGCCGACCGCGCGTCCGAGCGTGTCGGCGGCACCGCCAGGGGGATAGGGCACCACCATCCGAACCGGGCGCGCGGGCCAGCTCTGGGCGCTGGCCGCCGAGGCGGAGAGGCCCAGCACCAGAGCTGCAAGGATCCACGATGTCCAGCGCATGACTTGCCTCCCGGTCGCGATGACTATACTGCGACACTAACGCAACGCTGCAGGTTGACGCAACGTTGCTCAGGGTTCATTCCGGAAGGATTGCCGATGACCGCCGCGACGCAGAACAAGAGCCTGATCTGGACCGAGATCGACTACGAGCGGGAGGGCAAGCAGGTCGGCTACCTGCACCTGCCGCACTCGGTCACGCGCTCGGCCTACGGCACGATCGCGATCCCGATCGCGGTGATCCGCAACGGCGAGGGCCCGACGGTGTTCCTGATGGCCGGCAACCACGGCGACGAGTACGAGGGCCAGATCGTTCTCACCGGGCTGATCCGTTCGCTGGAGCCCGGGCAGATCCGCGGCCGCGTCATCGTCATGCCCGCGGCCAACCTGCCGGCGGCCATGGACGGCGCGCGTGTGTCGCCGATCGACGGCGGCAACCTCAACCGCGCCTTTCCCGGCGACCCCGAGGGCAGTCCGACCTTCGCCATCGCGCACTACATCAATACCACGCTCTACCCGATGGCCGACTACCACCACGATCTGCATTCGGGCGGCTCGTCGCTCGATTACCTGCCGTTCTGCTCGGCGCGCCTGGGGCCCGACGAGGAGCTGAACCGCAAGGCGCTCGCGGCGCTGCACGCCTTCGGCGCGCCGCTCAGCTTCGTCTGGGCCTATTCGCCCGACAACCGCCTCGCCGCCGCCTCGGCGATCGCCAACGGCGTGGTCGCGCTGGGCGGCGAATTCGGCGGCTGCGGGCGCGTGTCGATCGGCGGCGTGAAGATGGTCGAGCGCGGCGTGCGCAACCTGCTCGCCCATGCCGGCGTGCTCAGGGACTGGACCATCCAGCACGACGGCCCGACCCGCCTGGTCGAGCTGCGGGACAAGGACTACTACGTCTACGCGCCGGAGCCCGGCCTGTTCGAACCGTTCTGCGAGCTCGGCGAAACGGTGAAAAAGGGCCAGCCCTGCGGTCAGGTCCTCTTCCCCGACAATCCCGCGCGCGACCCGGTGCTGTGCCATTTCAAGCGCGACGCGCTGCTGGTGTGCAAACGCCACCCCGGCCGGGTCTTGCGCGGCGACTGCGTCGCCCATCTGGCGACCGATCGCGCGCGATGAACCTCGATCCCGGCGTCGCCCGCCGCGTCCTCGTCTACTCCTCCGCGGGCCATGCGCTGATGCACCTGATGACCGCGTTCTACGCCGTCATCGTGCTCACGCTCGCGGTCGAATGGAAGCTGCCGGCCGAGCAGTTGCTGGCGCTCTATGCGCCCGCCACCATCCTGCTCGGCGTCATGTCGCTGCCGGCGGGCTGGGCGTCCGACCGCTTCGGCGCGCCCGCGATGATGGTGGTGATGTTCCTCGGGCTCGGCCTGTCCTCGACCGCCTGCGGCCTGGTGCCGGCGGGCGACGCCTGGCTGCTGTCAGCCGGGCTGTGCGGTCTCGGCACCTTCGGCGCGATTTACCACTCGGTCGGCATCGGCTGGATCATCCGCACCGCCAGCAGGCAGGGCCATGCGATGGGCGTGAACGGCCTGTGGGGGTCGGCCGGCCTTGCGCTCTACGGCATCGTCCCGGGCGTGCTGATCACGCTCGCCTCATGGCGCGCGGCCTTCATTGTCCCCGGCATCGTCTGTATCGTCCTCGGGCTGATGCTCTGGGTCGATCTCCTGCGCGGCCGCGTTGGCGACCGGCCGATGCCGGCGCGGGCAGGCGTTCAGCCGGGCAGGCGCCAGTTCTGGCGCGTCTTCTCCGTGCTCTCGGTCACCATGGCGCTGGAAGGCATCATCTGGCAGGCCGTCATGTTCGGCGCGGCGCTGGTGTTCGAGCAGCACGTGACGAACGTCCTGCTGCTGGGCCTCGCCACCTCGATGATCTACGCCGTCTCCGGCCTGGCGCAGTACGCGCTCGGCCGGCGCATCATCGACCGCTACCCGCTGAAGACGACCTACGTCGTTGCCTCGGCATTGCAGATCGGCGCCATGCTGGCGCTGGCGGCGGGCAACGTCTGGCTGTCATTCGCAGGCGCGATCGCCTCTGCGGTGCTGTCGTCGGCCTCGGGGCCGATCGAGAACATCCTGATCGCGCGCTACACGCCGAGCCGCTACCACGGCCTGGGCTTCGGCGCCAAGTTCGTCGTCGCCTTCGGCGCCGCGCCGCTCGCCATCATGGCGATCGCCCGGATCCGCGAGGCGACCGGAAGCCTCGATCTGTTCTTCCTTGGGCTTGCCGGCGTCGCCGCGCTCGTCGCGGCTGTCGCGCTTTTGCTGCCGGCGAGCGATTTCGCGCGCGATGCAAGCGCGGCAACCGCGCCGGTTGCGGCCAAGTAGCGGCTGCTGGCCGCCCCTTCTCGCCTGCTCGAGTCGCCGTGCAGGCCAACCCCGGAGTCGGGCGCTTTTCGCGGATGCGCGAACCAGGGGAGCGGTGAGCTTCGGAAACGACAGCACCCACAGCCTGACCAGCCGCGCGCGTTCAGCGCCGATGCGTGAAGGCCTCGAGCGCCGCCGTGTCCGTGATCACGAGCGTACCGCGGCGGGACTGAAGCAAGCCGCGCTTTTTCAGGTCGCCGAGGGTCGCGTTCGTGAACTGGCGCGTCACCCCCGAAATGGCGGCGAGGTCCTCGTTGGTGAGCTTCAGGTCGATCTGCATGCCATGCGGCGTGGGTTGCGCGAAGCGCTCGGAAAGCGCGAGCAGGACCGTGCAAAGGCGCCCCGACGCATTCTGCGTCTCCAGCGAAACGGCGAGATGCGCGACCCAGCGCAAGCGCACCGAGAGTGCCCGGATGACCGCAAGCCCGACCTCCGGAAACCGGCGCACCAGCGCGTTGAACCGCTCGATCGACAGCGTGTAGATCACACAGGGCTCCAGGCAGCGTACCGTCATCTGGCGCGCGGTCGGAAGGCCGAGGTCCGCCGCGCCGAGCAGGTCACCCGGACCCCAGAACCCGGTGGTGCCGGTCCTGCCGTTGCGGCTCTGGTAGGACGACATGACGCGCCCACTCGAGAGAATGGCAACGTAATCGGCCGGCTGGCCCTGCGACCAGATGACACCGCCCTTCTGCAGCACGCGCCGTTCGCACTGCTCGAGCACCGCGCTGCGGTACTCCAGGGGGATGGACCCGAGCACGTCGAGATGCCCGGAGGCGCGTGCGCTGGGCGAAGTGTCAGCCATCGGGCAATCCCCCTCCCCTAGAACGCAACATAGTACAGACCGATGGCGAACAGCACCACGGCGATGAAGGTCTTCAGCGCGCGATCGTTCATGCGCCGGCTGGCGAGCGGACCGAACATCGAACCGACAACGATTCCCGGCACCTCGAACGCGAGCAGGCGCCAGTCGACGCGCACGTCGAGCGCGAAATAAGCGAGCACGCTTGCCACGAGCGGCACCATCGACGCGACAAGGCTCGTTCCGGTCGCCAAGTAGACTGGGTAGAAAAGCACGCTTGCGAGGAACGGCGTGATCAGGAACCCGCCGGCAATGCCGAGCAGCGCGCCCACAAAGGCGATCGCGAACCCGCCCGCCGCGGCTGTCCAGGGACTGAAGTCGAAGTGCTCCCCGGCGAACCGCACGCGAATCTGCGTCAGACTGGTTTCGAGCGTGCGCGGCGCCTCCCTTGCCCCGTCCCGCGCCCCGCGCGAGGACGCCTCGCGCGCCCGGCGCAGGCGTGCATCGGCGGCGACCGCTGCCCCCCAGGCCTCGTAACCCACGCGTGCGGCCACCGCGAGCACGAGGAGCCCGAACGCGATACGGTACGCGCCGATGTCCGACAGCCACGCTTTCGAGGCCCAGGAACCGGCCACGGCCCCGAACGGCGCGCCGGCGCTGAAGGCGAGCGCAAGGCTCCACGAGATCCTGCGCTGCCGCTGGTAGAGCGGCACCGCGACGATCCGGCTGGCGAACTCGAGGATCTGGTTCAGCACCTTGATCTGGTTCGCGTCGGCGATGCCGAGGATCGACAGGTGACCGATGCCGGCGAGGACGCCGCCGCCGCCCACGCCCATCGACATCACGAACCCCGCGAACACGCACCAGATGAACGCGACCCAGGGATCGAAGGTGAGCGGCAAGCTAGCGCCGCAGGCGCTGAACGAGCCGCCCCAGCTCCGGCCGCAGCGCCCAGAGGATGAAGCCGAAGGCGAGCGCCATCAGCACGCCGCTCTTCGGCCGCGTGAAGAAGATGGTCAGGTCGTTGGCGTAGTTCGCCATCGAGGTGAGGAAGTAACCCTCCGCGAGCGGCCCGAGAATCACGCCGAGGACCAGCGGCGCAGTCGGAAAGCCGAAGCGCTTCATGTAGAAACCGAGGATGCCGAAGGCGATGCAGATGTAGACGTCGGCGATGTTGTTGCGCACCCCGAAGGCGCCGACCAGGCTGAACACGAGGATGAACGCGCAGATGATGGTCGGATCGGCGCGCATCAGCGTGGCGAATCCGCGCGCCACGAGGACCGAGATCACGATCATGAAGAGGTTGGCGAGCGTGAAGCTGGCGAAGATGGCGTACAGCATGTCCGGGCTCTTGGTGTAGAGCAGCGGCCCCGGCTGCACGCCGTGCAGCGTCAGCGCCGCGAGCATGATCGCCGCGGCCGCGCTGCCGGGAATCCCGAGCGTCAGCAGCGGAATCAGCGCAGTGCCGGTGGTGGCGTTCTTAGACGCTTCGGGTGCCGCGAGCCCGTCGGCGACACCGGTGCCGAACTCGCGACGTCGCGGATTCACCTGGCGCTCGATGCCGTAGGCCACGAGCGCGCCCACCGCCGCGCCGGCTCCCGGAATGATGCCGATGACGCTGCCGATGCCGGTGCCGCGGGCGACCGAACCGCGCAGCGCCCACAGCTCCCGCGGCCGCAGCACGCGCATGCGCGCCTTGTGCTTGGGTGCGAAACCGGCCGCCTGCCGCGCCGCGAGCGCATCCAGCACCTCGCCGATGGCGAAGATGCCGATCATCACGACGACGAAGTCGATGCCGTTGTCGAGGATCGGAACACCGAAGGTGAGCCGCGACACCCCGTACAGGGGATCGGTGCCGATCGAGCCGAGGACGATGCCGGTGAAGAGCGATACCAGCGACATCAGCAGATTGCCCTTGGCGATCGCCAGCACGCTGACCAGGCCGAGGAAGGTGGCGGCGAAGAACTCCGGCTGATCGAACGACAGCGCGAACTTCGCGAACGGTGGCGACGCAAACGAGAGCAGCAGCGCGCTGAAGAGGCCGCCCACCGCGCTCGCCGTGATGGCGATCGACAGCGAGCGTTCGGGCCCTTCGCGCTGCGTGATCGGGTAGCCGTCCCAGCAGCTCGGCAGCGAATCCGGATCGCCCGGGATGTTCACCAGCAACGACGAAATCGAGCCGCCGAACACGCCGCCGACATAGATGCCACCGAGGAACAGCATCGCGAGCAGCGGCGACATGAAGTACGTGAACGGCAGGGCGATCGCCATCGCGTTGACGAACGAGATGCCCGGCAGCGCGCCTGCGATCACGCCGACCAGGACGCCGACGACCATCACCGCGAGATTGAGCGGCTGCAGCGCGATCCAGATACCTTGGCCGAAGCCCGCGAGCGCGTCCATTGCCCTGCCCCCTCAGTAGATGCCCAGCAGGCGGTAGAGGGTGATGGTCGCGGTCTCGAACGCACCCTTGCCGCGATCCAGCGGCATCAGCGACACCTTGACAAACACGTAGAGCAGCGCCACGGTGCCGATGCCCGCCGTGAGCACCACCGTGCGCGGACGGCGCACGCCGCCCAGCAGCAGTACGGCGGCGATGAAGACGGCGGTGGAAAACGCGAACCCGGCGATCGGCAGCGCCCAGGCGTACGCGAGCAGCACAGCGATCGCCGCAGCGCCACGACCTTCGTGATACTCGCCCTTGCCCCCGTCCACATCGTCGGGCACGCCTTTCGCGAACTGCCAGAGGCGGACGAGGAACACGACCGCCGCGCTCGCGAGCAGGCAGGCAAGCATGGCCTTCGGCCACACCACCGGTCCGAGCGGGCCGCGCGTCATCGATGCGGTATCCACGCCCGGCGCGAGGTAAAAGGCGGAAAACACGCCCGCTGCGACGGCGACCGCCAGCGGTCCGGCGAGCCGGAGCAGCCGGGTTACGCGGAACTGCCGGCCCGGCGCGTGTGCAGGCATGCCCCCCCTACTTCACCATCCCGTACTCTTTCATGAACCGCGTCACGTCCGCCGAGTTCTGCACAACGAACTTGAGCGTCTGTTCCGGCGACATGCGATCGATGCACGAGTACGTTTCAGCACAGAGCTTCTTCCATTCCGGGGAATCGAGCGCCCTGGCCGCGGCGGCGCGCAGTGTCGCGAGGGCCTCGGCCGGCACCTTTGCGGAGGCGACCACGCCTCGCCAGTTGGGCAGGTCGATGTGCTGCCCGAACTCGGCTGACGCCGGCGTATCCGGGAAGGACGGGTGGCGCTTGGGCGCGAACACCACGAGCGGACGGTACTGCTTGGACTCGAGGAACTGCACCACGTCGCCCGGCTCCTCGAACAGGACCTCGCTGTGACCTCCGAGCGGCGAGGCATAGCGCTCGCCCGGCTTCGCGAACGGCACGTTGACCATCGGGAAGCCCTGGGTGCCGAGGAACTTCACCGCGATGTCGTCGAGCGTGCCGTAGCCTGCGGTGGCAACGCGGATCTTGCCGGGATTCGCCTTTGCCTCGTCGAGCAACGCCTTGTAGTCCTTGAACCGGCTCGCGGCCGGCACGAAGAGCATGGAAGGAGAGGACTGGCCGATCGCGATATAGGAGAAATCCGGGATCTGCATCTTTCCCAGTCCGCTCGCCCAGGCGGAAATCGTCAGCCCGGTCATGGTACCGATGGTGTAGCCGTCGGGCGTGCTGGTGAGGACCTTGGTGAGTCCCGCGTTGCCCGACGCGCCAGCGACGTTGGCCACCGGCACCGGTACGCCGAGGATCGGTTCCATGATCTTCGCCATCGCGCGGCCGATCTGGTCGGCGCCACCGCCCGGGCCGAAGTTGACGATCATGTCGATCGGCCGGGACGGGAACTTGCCCTGGGCATGCGCCGCGAGCGGCACTACGGAAATGCATGCCGCTGCCATGACGACTGCGCGCGCGATCGTGATTCTCATCATTTTGGGCCCCCTCCGGTCCGCTTGACGATGCCTGAACGGATGCCGGCTTCGTTCGGCCGGCACACATCCCCGACTCCCTTACTGAGGCATGCTAATTCTGATTCCCTGCCGCCGATGTCAACTAGTTGACAGCGCCAGGGCGACACCGGACCCCGAATGCAGCACGTTCCGCGTGCCGCGGGTTTGCGCGGCGGTCGTGTGCCCACCGCTCACGGCGCTCGCGTGACGCGGCACAGCAGGGTCTTCAGGTTGGTCTGGTCGGAGATCGGATCCCGCTGCGTCGGGTCGGTGAGGAAGTTCACCGAGCGCCAGGGATGGAAGGGCTGCCGTTCGCCCCAACCGATCGGCACGAACACGCTCGACTCGCGGATATTCGGCGTCACCCAGGCCACCGCTTCGATCGCGCCGTGCGCGGTCTCGATCCGCGCCCGGGCACCGTCTGCGATGCCGGCAGCGGCCGCGCGCAGCGGATGGATCTGCACGTACAGGTCGGACCACATTTCCTGCGCCTGCCAGAAGTAGTGGGTCCAGCTGTGAAACTGCGGCGCGGGCGGCCGTCCGGTGATGAGCTCGAGGTCGAACCCCCCCGCGCGCAGGCGCGCGCCCGGGGAATCGGCGCCCGGCTGCCGGATGCGCGCCGGCGAGGCGCAGACCGGCGTCTTCGTGAAGGGGGTCAGCACCCCCGCGGCGTCGTCGCCCTCGTCGAAGCTCACGTAAGGGAGGTCGATCAGCTGCTCGCGCTCGCTGTAGAACTCCGGCAGCGCGGAGAGGCCCATGGCGCGGAACTTCGCTTCCATCGCTTCGGTGTAGAACTCGAGCCTGCCGCTCGGGGTCGGAAAGCGCTTTCCGGGATGGCCATGGGGCGAGCTTCCCTCGAGGAACAGCGTCTCTTGCTCGGCGGCGTCCTCTTGCGCGAGCGGAAAGCGCACCCAGCGCCACGGAGCCGCGTGAAGGCGCTTCTGCGTGATGCCGCGCATCTGCGGGTTGTCGATGCACATCTCGTCCCAGAAGCGCGCCGAGTCCTTGTACTCCTCCTTCAGCACGTCGTCGAAGCCGAAGCGCTTGCCCAGTTCGATCCAGATCCAGTCGTCGGACCGCGCCTCGCCCGGCGGCTCGATCATCTTGTCGATCCACACCACGCGACGGTCGTCGGTGGAGCGCGCGATCTCGCCCTTCTCGATGCCGGTGGCGGCCGGCAGTACGTAGTCGGCGAAAGCCGAGGTCTCGTTGGCGAAGAGCTCGATGTGCACCAGCAGGTCGAGCGCGAGGAACGCTTCCCGCGCCGCCTGCTGTCCCGGCCAGTTCGACATCGGGTTGTTGCAAGCGATCATCGCCCTGAGGGGGTAGGGCTTGCCCTTGCGCATCGATTCGATCCAGCCGGTCGGGCTGCGGCGGATCATCGGGCGCTCGACTTTCGCCCGCCGCGCCGGCGGCGCGGCGGGCGAGATCGGTGCGCCGATCGACAGGTTGAGGAAAGCGCCCCCGCGCCGGCCCCAGTTGCCGGTGATCGCCGCAAGAAACATCAGCGCGCGGTTGGTCTGCACAGCATTGGTGTGCTGGTTGATGCCGCGGCTGGCGAAGAGCACGCAGCCGTCCGCGCCGGCAATCTCCGCGGCCAGTCGCCGGATGTCCGCTGCCGCGATCCCTGTGATCGGCGCCGCCCAGTCGGGCGTGTAGCCGCGCTCCGCGATGAAGTCGCGCCACCGCTCCCAGCCCTCGACCCATTGCTCGCAGAAGCGCCGGTCGTGCAGGCCCTCCTCGAGGATGTGATTCGCCATCGCCAGCGCGAGCGCCAGGTCGGTCCCGCTGCGGATCGGCAGCCAGCGGTCCGCCTTGCTGGCGGTGACGGTGTACCGCGGGTCGACCACCACCATCCGCGCACGGTTGCGCACGCGCCAGTCGTTGATCATGCCGAAATTGACCGGACGTGCCTCGGCCTGGTTCTCGCCGAAGTAGACGTACATCGACGCGCTGCCGAGGTCGGCCGCCGTGTAGCTGTTAGGGCAGGTGGTGTCCCCTTGCGTCAGCTCGTAGGCGAGGTGTTTGCCGGCGGCGCAGAACGGATCGGTGCCTTCGACGTTCGGCGTTCCCCACATCTGCGCGAAGAGACGGATGTAGCCGTTGCGGGTAATCGTGCCGGTGCGCGTGCCGGCAAAGATGCCAAGCGCTTCGGCCCCCCAGGTCTCGCGCGCGCGCCGCATGCGCGCCGCGATCTCGTCGAGTGCCTGGTCCCAGGAGACCGGCTCGAAGCGCCCCTCGCCGCGTTCGCCGACGCGCTTCAGCGGCCGCGTCAGCCGCTGTGGATTGTTGTAGAGCTGCACCGTGAGTTGCGACTTCGGGCAGACCTTGCCGCGCAACACGGGGTCCTCCTCGTTCCCGGTGACCCGCACCAGCCGGTCGCCGCGAAAGTGGTACTTCGTGGAGCAGCCGTTGAAGCAGATGTTGCACCCGCCCGGCACTACCCGGTCGGCCTCTCGTTCCTCGCGCCGCACGCGGTAGGGGAAATCCGGCCGCGTCCCCTGCAGGCTGCCGCTCATCAGCGCCGGGCGCCGCCGGCCCTCGACCGCGTCCGCGACCGCGCCGCCGCGGGCCGGCGTTTCACGCGGCAGGCGATCGAGGTACACGGTCGCCGGCCCCATCAGGAAGTGGTCCTGGTCGCGCACCGTGCGGCCCTCGGCGGCCGCCTGCTTCAGGTGGCCGCTGCGGGGGCCGAAGGAAATGGCGTGACCCGGACAGACGCTCGCGCAGGCGGTGCTCGCGGCGCCGGCCGCGCGGCTCTCGGCGCACAGGTCGCATTTCACCGCGTGGTGATCCACGCGGTCGTAACCCATCGCACCGTACGGGCAGGCAATCACGCACTCGCCGCAGCCGGTGCAGCGGTCCTCGACCACCCGCACCACACCGGTGGCCGGATCCTTCTCGATCGCCTTCGGGTTAACCGGGCAGGCGCGCAGGCATGCAGGCCGCTCGCAATGCTGGCAGGTGACGGTGAGGAAATCGAGCGCCGGTGCGGCTGCGTCGCCCAGCCACACCACCTTGTTGCGGTATTCGCCCGGCCCGAGGCCGTGTTCCTGCTTGCACGCGGCCTCGCAGCTCTTGCAGCCGATGCAGCGCTCGAGGTCGATCATGAGGGCGAGACGGTCCATGCTCACCACGCCCTGAGGTGCCACCACGTGATCGGGCCGCCGTCGGCGACATAGCCCGCGAAGAAGGTCACCGTCACGACGTGGATCAGCAGGCCGATCACGAGAAGTGCTGCGAGCGCCAGATGCAGCGGGCGCCACCAGGCCTGATCCATGCCGACCGATGCGCGCGTGCCCACGAGGCGGTTCTCCTCCCGCACGAGCCTTAGATATGCGAGCGTCAGCCACGGCGCGCGCACCCAGTGCGCGAGGGAGGGCGAAAACGTCGCCTCGTTCGCCGCCGGGTCGAGCGCGGCGAGGACCGCGCGCTTGCGCGAGATGAGGTCGGCCAGCGCAGCCCGGTCCACGGCCGGCGTGACGCGGAATCCGCGCTCCTTGCTGCCGAAGGTCGCCGCCATGCGGGCCGAAAGCCGTACGCGCGCCCAGACCCCGAGAACGGCGAGACCGAGCAGCGCGAGCAGCAACAGCGCCGGTGGGCGCCGCAGGAACCCGCCCGAGTGCACCGCCACCAGCACTGCGCCGGCGCACGCGCACACGACGTGCGCCACGAACCACGCCGGCGCCGCGTGTCCGCGGCCCGAGCGCTTCACGATCAGGAATGCCACCGAGACGAGCAGCAGCCCCGCCCCAGCGACGCCGGCAAGGTACAGCTCCGGGCTGCCGGGCGTGTGCCACGCCTCCGGCGCGAAGGGTCGCAGCAGCGTGAACCAGGCCGCGATTGCGAATGCGGCCCCGCCGACCAGCGCGACGAGCAGGCGATCGGGCAGGTCGGGATGGTGTCCGGACATCCGCCCGATCCTACCCGGTGGGGCGCGGCTCCGGCTATGCCCTGAGCTGCAGGGCGTCGATCGCCGCGCGCGAGAAGAAGTTGATGCGCGAGCGCTGGTCCATGTCGCCGAAGGTCTGCAGATAGCGCACGACGCCAGACACCCCGCTCGAATCCCAGTGCGGGTAGTCGCTCGTGCAGGCCATGTTGCGGCCCTCGAACCACTTCATCGTCTCGGCGAGGAGCGCTTCCTCGGGCTCGAAGGAGCAGATCACGCACTGGCGCTTGAAGTACTCGGAGGGCGCCATCTTCAGGCCGATCATCTCCTTGGGCCGCGCCGTGTAGTGATTGTCGAGGCGGAACAGCATGTACGGCACCCAGGTCGCGCCCGCTTCGGCGAACATGACCATCAGCTTGGGATGCCGCTCGAGCACGCCGTAACCGAGCAGCCCGGCCACTCCGGTCGCCATCTCGAGCGGATGCGAGACGGCATGGGCGATCCAGTAACGGTCGTACTTGTAGTCGGTGCTGTAGGTCGCGTTGTACGTGCCGGTCGCCTCGTGGAACATCAGCGCCATGCCGAGGTCGGTCATCGTCTTCCAGACGATATCCCAGTCTTCGTTCCAATAGCGCACGCCCTGCATCACGTTTGGACGCATCCAGACCGCGGTCGCGCCCATTTTGTGGCAGCGCTTGATCTCGTCGACCGCCCACTTCGGCTTGAGCGGGATCGTGGCGCACCAGAAATGGCGCTTGCCGGTGGCGAAATCCTTGCTGGTCCAGTCGTTCAGCGCCCGCATCACCGCGTATTGGAAGTCCGCGTTCGTGATATCGGGCGTGAACAGTCCGAGCGTCGGGAACCAGACCGCACAGTCGATCCCTGACAGGTCCATGTCGATGTCGCGGTACTTGAAGCAGTGCTCGTGCGCATGCTGGTAGGAGAGGCCCTCGCCGCGCGGACGCTGGTCACCGCAACCCTCGGTGCGCCCGGGACCCCAGCCGGTCATCTTCTGGTACACGCGGCCCTCGATCAGCATCCGGGGCGCCCCGCGGTTGTCGGTCACGGGCTTGGGCGCCATGTGCTGCCATTCCTTGTCGAGGTACTTCGTGAACGCCTCGGGCGGCTCGATGATGTGGCGGTCGCAGTCGATGACGAAGTACTCCTTGCCGACCTTCTTCTTCGGCGAACGGTACTTCGCCTCGACCGCTGCGTAGTAGTCCTCGAGCTTCTGCTTGCGCACTGCCTGTCCCATGTGCTCCTCCGTGCTAGGTGGTTACCGATGCCGCGACGCCGCCCGGCGTCAGGCGATGTTGTCGATCAGCAGGTGTTCGACGACCTGGCCACCGACGATGTGCTTTTCCAGGACCTCCTGCGCGTCCTGCTTGGTCGGCACGTGGTACCAGGTGCCTTCCGGATAGACAACGACGGTCGGTCCGTGTTCGCAGTGATCGAGGCAACCGGCGCGATTGATGCGCACCTCGCCCTTCAGGCCGGCCTTCGCGGCCCCGCTCTTCAGGTGATTGAAAATATCTTCGCTGGCGCGGCCCAGGCAGCAGCCGCGCGGATGGCCGGCGGGCCGCTCGTTGAGGCAGACGAAGACGTGTCGCTTAAATCCGGCCATCGGCAATTCTAGTGTGAATCGAGTCGCAACCCTAATCGCACGGCCGCGCGCGCGCTGTCAACTACTTGACACGAGGCTTCGTTTTCCAAGAGGACGCGCGATTGCCATGGTTACAATCCGCCCCTCGTCGCATCGTCCGAACGGGGGCCCCAGCGTGGCGAAGAAGGTGGCGAAGAAGGCGAAGGGAACAGTGCTGTGCAAGGCCGATGCGGTACCGGCCGATGGCCTGCTGCAATGCGCAGCGGGCAGTCTGAAAGTCTGCGTCGCGCGCTCCGGCAAGGACTTCTACGCCTTCCAGTCCGAGTGCCCGCACAAGCGCACGCCGCTGTGCGACGGCGCGCTTGACGGGCACGTGCTCACCTGCCTCGATCATATGTGGCAGTGGGACATCCGCAGCGGCGAACCCGAGGGCCTTGCCGAGCAGCCGATCAGGACGTTCAAGCTGCGGCGCGACGGCGACAGCCTCGTGCTCGTCGAATAGAAGTCGCGGAATCGAGGAGGGAATCCGATGGAGATCAGCGCCTGCAACAGCATCGACGGGACCGTCACGTCGATGAAGAAGGGAAAGGCGACCACCGATCTGCGCATGTCGAGCGCGATCGGCGAACTTGCGCTGGTCGTGACGAGCTCCGCCGTCGAGGCGCTGGCGCTTGCGCCTGGGGACACGGTGGTCGCGTACTTCCGCGAGATCGACGTCATGCTGACGGCCGGAGGCGGTACGATCAGCACCAAGAACCGCTTTCCCGCGCGCGTCGTCGGTGAGGTCAAGAAGGGGAACGTCACGGCCGAGTTCCAGCTCGCCCTCGCTGGCGGCAGGACGATCACCGCCGTGGTCGCCCGGGCGGCTGCGGAGGACATGGGTCTCGCGCCAGGCAGCGAAGTCCTCGCCTGCGTGCGCGAAGGCGACCTGCTGCTCGCCAAGGGCGGCCAGCTGAGCGTGCGCAATCGCAGCACGGGTACGATCACCGACCTGCGCCCGGGAACGGTGACCACCGAGGTCACCGTCGCGGTGGAGGGGGGTACCGTGCAGGCGTTGCTCGCCCGTTCCACCGCGGAGGCGATGCGCCTCGCGATGGGCGACCGCGTGCAGGCCCTGTCGCGTGAGCGCGACACCCTGCTCGCGCGCTGAATCGGCGCGCGGGCCGCCCACGATAGCCGCTCGAGGCGGCGGCAAGTCCCTGACGCAGCGGCGCCGCGCGACCCCGGTCTGCGCGTCGAAGGGGCTCGTCGAGGGCGGGCCGGGCGTTCGCTTCGAGGCGACCTGGGTGGGCGACCCCTGGCCGGCGTTCCTCGTGCGCTTCGAGGGGCGCGTCTACGGATACCTGAACCGCTGCAGGAGTACCTGAGCGACATTTACGAGGAGGCTGACGAGCCGGCGTGGTCGGTGCCGCAGATCACCGAGACTCGCGCGGCGCTCGCGCGCCTGCTCGGCATCAACCCGGCCGAGATCGCGTTCACCAAGAACACCACCGAGGGGCTGACGATCGCTGCCCACGCATTCGACCTCGCGGCCGGCGACAACATCGTGCTCACCGACATGGAGCACGTCGCCAAAGTCTGGGTGTGGAAGCACTGGCAGGCGAAGGGAGTGGAGATCCGCGTCGCGCGCAACCGCGCCGGCCGGCTGCCGGCGGAGGCGTTCGAGGAGGGCCTGCGCCACGCGCGCGCAGGCCGGGGCTAAAGCCGCTTCCCCGGCAGCGCCTGAATGCGTCCCTGCACGTAGGTCGCGGCGACACAGCGGTCGTCGCCGAGCATGATGAGGGCGAACAGCTTCTC
>Ga0194128_10001888_pt1 | contig 35439 bp, 31 predicted proteins | sample TA2KigCa65mmetaG_FD_148650 | JGI IMG/M metagenome (GOLD analysis project Ga0194128, IMG submission 148650) | Freshwater microbial communities from Lake Tanganyika, Tanzania - TA2015037 Kigoma Deep Cast 65m | ecosystem: Environmental > Aquatic > Freshwater > Lake | place: Tanzania: Lake...
TCGCCATCGTCGGTGACCCCGGCCAAGTCGCGAGCAAGATCCGCGAAATCCGCGACGCCGGAGTGTCGACCTTCATCCTCTCCGGCTACCCGCACCTCACCGAATGCGACCTCGTCGCCCGCCACGTGCTGCCAGAACTGCGCGACGACTGAGCCGATTCGTCGCTCACGACGACTGAGCCGATTCGTCGCTCACGACGGCGCAACGGCGAAGCCTCACCCCTTCAATCGCGCTTCCGCCATAGCCTGAAAGGACAGGTCGCATGAAAATCTCGGTCTTTGGCGCTGGTTATGTCGGCTTGGTCACCGCGGCGTGCCTTGCAGAAGTCGGTCACCATGTCACGTGTTGCGACAAGGACGACGCCAAAATCACCTCACTGCGCGCCGGCCAAGTGCCGTTCTTCGAGCCGGGGCTTGCGGATCTCGTCGCGAATGGCGTGAAGAGTGGACGACTCGATTTCACCGTCGATACCGCAACCGCAGTTGCCGCGTCGCGAGTCGCCATACTCGCCGTCGGAACCCCGCCGAGGGCCGACGGCTCGACCGACCTCGGCCAGATTCACGGCGTTGCCAGAGAACTTCGTGGTCACGTGACCGGCCCACTGACGGTACTGATCAAGAGCACGGTGCCGGTCGGCACCAACGCCTCGCTCGCCGAACTGTTCGCCGGCATGCAGGTGAATGTGATCTCCAATCCTGAGTTCTTGCGCGAAGGCTCGGCCGTTGCGGATGGTCTGAAGCCCGACCGAATCATCGTTGGCGCGCGCAACGAATCGGATCACGACCTCATCCGCGCGTTGTACGAACCGTTCTCGCGCAACCATGAGAAGATCATGTTCATGTCACCCGAATCGGCAGAGCTGGTGAAGTACGGTGCCAATTCGATGCTCGCCACTCGCATCTCCTTGATGAATGAGCTCGCGGAATACTCCTCGCGAATCGGTGCGGATATCGAAGACGTCCGTCGAGGCATGGGTGCTGATCCACGAATTGGTTCAAGCTATTTGTATCCCGGCCTCGGCTTCGGGGGAAGCTGCTTCCCCAAGGACTTGCGGTCGCTCGAGTCACAGATGGCACAGCACGGTGTGATGCCGAGCGTGGTTTCGGCGGTGATTGCCCGCAATGAGCGCCAGATTGATCTCGTCGTCGACGCCGTCGTGCGCGCGACGAACGGTCAGTCTGCACCGGTGGTCGCATTGTGGGGCGTTGCCTTCAAGCCCAACACGGACGACATTCGCGAAGCTCCGTCATTGAAAATCGCCCGTCGCCTACTTGATCAGGGTCATGCAGTCCGGCTCAGCGACCCAGTTGTCAGCAAGGCACAGGCAGACGCGGCGCTGGCCGGTTCGAGAGTGACGTTCGCAGACACAGAACTGCATGCAGCCGAGGGTGCCGATGTCGTCGTGCTCGTGACGGAATGGCGCCAGTATCGCCGCCCGGAATTCGCCGAGCTTCGCCGAGTGATGCGTGGTGCAACCGTCATCGACGGCCGCAACCAGTGGAGCCGCAAGCAAGTTGAAGCCGCAGGTCTCGCGTACATCGGGATCGGTCGCCGTTGACCAAGGTGCTGGTCACTGGTGCCGCCGGGTTCATCGGCGCGGCCGTAGCACAGCGCCTGTTGGCAGAGGGACGCGAGGTCGTTGGCATCGACAACCTGAACAGCTACTACGACGTACGGTTGAAGCAACACCGGCTCGACGCACTGCGCACGCATCGCGGTTTCACGTTCAAGCAAATCGACATCGCTGACAGCGAGGCGATGACCGGTCTTGCTGGCATCGCCGCTGGAACGCCAATCATCCACCTCGCGGCACAGGCCGGCGTGCGACACTCGCTAAAACAACCACTTGACTACGTCGCAAGCAACCTCGTCGGATACACCAACATCGCCGAGCTTGCGCGCCACACGCAGTCGCCGCATCTTGTGTATGCCTCGACGAGTTCGGTCTACGGCTTGAACGCGGAGCGCCCGTACCGGGAGATGCACTCCGTGCGCCACCCACTCAATCTCTACGCGGCGACGAAGGTGGCGAACGAAGCAATCGCGCACGTCTACTCGCACCTCTTCGCACTCCCCACGACAGGCTTGCGATTCTTCACCGTTTACGGCCCTGCCGGGCGTCCGGACATGTCGCCGTTCATTTTCGCGCGCAAGATGCTACGCCACGAGACGATTGAGTTGTACGACCATGGCAACGGCGTGCGCGACTACACCTATATCGACGACATCGTGGACGGCATACTCGCAGTCGTCAATCGACCGCCCGCAGCCGACAGCGCATTCGATGCGGCCCGACCCGCAGCTGATCGCAGCACGGCACCATTTCGCATCTTCAACATCGGGTCTGGGAAACCGATCGTCGTGCGCGAGTATCTCGACATGCTGAGCAAGGCACTCGGCGTCGCGGCACGCGTCGAGCATCGTCCGGCACAAGCCGGCGACATGGACGCCACGCATGCCGACACGTCGGCCCTGCACACTGCAACTGGCTGGCAACCGCGAACGTCATTGGCCGACGGCACCAGTCGTCTTGCCAAGTGGTGCCGCGACAACCCGTCGTTGCTCGGAACCTGAGGTCGCTACGCGGCGAAAGTTAGACTGGAGTAGATGTCACTGCCAAGCGAGTTGGTGTTGTGCGTGATTCCTGCGAGGGGTAGCTCGAAGGGCCTGCCGGGCAAGAATCTGATGCACCTTGACGGCGAGACCCTAGTGGCGAGGGCGGTGCGGCACGCCCGCGAGTCTGGCGTTTGCGACAAGATCATCGTCACGACTGATAGCGCCGACATTGCCAACGAGGCCCGCCGTGCCGGGGCAGAGGTTCCCTTCTTGCGTGACGAGTCCCTGGCGGGCGACCTCGCGACCACCGAGGCCACTCTGCAAGACGCGCTCGTGCGGTCAGAGCAGGCGTTCGGCTGCGCCTTTGGCATTTGCGTGTTTATCGCACCGACCGACATCTTCCGCGTGCCGCATTGGATTCACGAATGCGTCTCGGCACTGCGCAGTGACCCGACGCTCGAAAGTGCGTTCGTCGGACTCTCTACCCACAAGAACTATTGGGAACAGTCGGAGGATGGTTCGTGGGTGCGCTTGCGTGACTGGATGAAGGTGTATTCATCCCGACAGATTCGCCGGCGTGTGGTGCGCGAAGACACCGGTCTCGCAAGTGCAAGTAGAGCTTCATTGTGGCGAGCGGGTAGGCGCATCGGTGATCACGTCAAGGTGATTGCGCACGACGACGATTTCACCTCGATCGACATTCACAGGCGCGAAGACCTTGAGTTGGCACAAGCTGCCCTGGCGATTAGGAAGTCGTGACATGGCATCGCTGAAGGCCTCGATCATCGTCCGCACCAAGAACGAAGAGCGCTGGATTGACAAGTGCCTGCAGGCAATTTCGCAGCAGCGGTACACCAACCACGAAGTGATCGTGGTCGACAACGCCTCCACCGACGCCACGGTCAAGAAAGCTTCGGCGTTCGACGTAAGGCTCGTGTCGATCACCGAGTTCCGCCCGGGCGAGGCACTCAACATCGGCATTCGAGCATCGTCGGGCGAGATCATCGTTTGTCTGTCGGCCCACTGCATACCCTCCGATCCCGAGTGGTTGGGCAATCTCATTGCACCGCTCAGTGACGCCAAGGTGGCCGGCGTATACGGCCGGCAAGAGCCGTTGCCCTTCTCCGACCCGCACGACAAGCGCGACTTGCTCACGGTGTTTGGTCTCGATCGCAAAGAACAGCGACGCGACCCCTTCTTTCACAACGCCAACTCGGCGCTGCTGCGAACGACGTGGCAAGCCTTCCCCTTCGACGAGCAGGTGAAGAACCTCGAAGACCGCGTCTGGGGACAAGCGGTCGTCAACGCCGGGCGAACAATCGTGTACGAGCCGTCAGCGAGCGTGTACCACTGGCACGGTATCCACCAGGGGCTAGATCCGGAACGAGCCCACGGCGTGGTTCGCGTGATGGAATCGATCAACGGCGAGAGCGCGATGCCCGACTTCCTCGCGCCGGAGAAACAGAACAATCTCGTCATCATTCCGGTGCGGGCCCAGCCCGACTTCTCGCTGCAACAGGAATTGCTGGGTGTCACTGTCGTGCAGGCGCGTGAGGTGACCCGTGCGTCGCGCGTGGTGGTATCCACCGATTCGGAGGCGCTCGCCGAGGTTGCGCGTCACGCCGGTGCAGAGGTGCCATTCATGCGTCCGGCCGCACTGGCTGAGAAGACGGTCGACATCGTCGACGTGGTTCGTCATGCGCTCGGTGAGGCCGAGCAGAGCGGCCCGATTCCCGACGCGGTGCTATTGATGGAGGTCTCGTATCCACTTCGCCGCACCGCAGACCTGTCGTCGATGCTCGATCGGTTGTATTCCGAGGGGCTCGAAGTCGTGGTGCCTGGTCGTCGCGAACGCCGTGGTCTGTGGGCTGACCAGGGCGGCAACGTGGTGCAGGTTGGTGAGGGCTTCAAGCCGCGCGACAGCAAGACCGCCTCTGCGTACATCGGCCTCCTGGGGTACGGCACTGCGATTCGCGCCGCAGCCCTGCGTTCAACCGACACGTTCGGTTCTCGTGTTGGCGTGTTCAACATTGACGACGAGCTCGCCGCACTCGAGTTTCGACCAGGCCTTGATACCGACGCAGCGCACGTGCTTCTCGCGCAAGTTACGCGTAGCCGTAAGTGGCGATGAAAGTCGCGCTCATCGGCTGCGGGCGCGTGGCCAAGCATTACCGCACGATGCTCGCCGAACCATTGCTCAGCGATGTACAGGTGGTCGGAGTGGCCGACGTTGATGCAGTGAAACGAGACGACTTCGCGGAGCATTTCGGTGCAGTCGCCGCGTCGTCGGTGGAGGAGTGCATCGAGCGCAGCAATCCGGACCTGGTGGTAATTGCCACCCCCTCGGGTCTGCACGCCGAACATACGCGAGTTGCACTCGAACATCACCGCCACGTTCTCGCCGAAAAGCCTGCGGCGATGCTGCCATCCGAGATTCGCAGCCTCGATACGCTCGCCAGGCAACGAGAGCGCATGTACGGTGTCGCCTTTCAGAATCGGTTGAATCCGGCGATTCAGTTGCTGCGTTCGTGCGTCGAAGAGGATCGCTTCGGCGCGGTGACGAGCCTGTCGGTTCGTCTGCGCTGGTCAAGAGAGCAGTCGTACTACGAAGACGGCTGGCACGGCACGTGGAAGATGGACGGGGGAGTGATCAATCAACAGGCCATCCACCACGTCGATGTGTTGCAATGGCTTTTTGGCCCGATCACCGAGGTGTCGGCGACGATCGGTAATCGACTCAATCGGCTCGAGGCAGAAGACACGCTCGTCGCCGCGTTTCGCACGAGTGCTGGGGCACTCGGCACACTCGAGGCGACCACCGCGGCGCGACCCCGCGACTACGAGGCTTCACTTACCGTCACCGCCGAAGGTGGCGTCGCCCGCGTCGGTGGAGTCGCGCTCAACCTGGTGGACGAATTCGACTTCGTCTCAGCACGCGCCGACGATGCACGACGTGCCCGAGAGTCGTCCATTCCGGTACCGACTGGCTATGGCCTCAGCCACGGTCCGCTGCTTCGCCACATCGCCGACCGGTTGAAGTCGGGTCGCACCGACGCACCAGTCAATGCCATCGACTCCGTGCACACGTGCGAAGTCATTCACGCTCTCTATCGAAGCCACGAGGTGCATGGGTGGGTGCCCGTCGGCGAGCAGACACAGTCGGCCAGACTTGGAAAGGTCTCCTCATGACTGAGATTCAAAATAGGTTCCCCGGCAAGGACGTGACACCCGAAGATCTGGCGTCGAAGTTTCCGCTCGTTGCCAAACGCGATCCGTCGCACTACTCCCGCTTCACCGTTGCCGGTGTTGAATTCGGTGGTCGAGACGTGCCGATCATGGCCGGCCCCAACATGGTGGAGTCTCGCGAGTTGATCATCGACATCGCAAAGAACGTCAAGCAGCGCGGTGCACACTTCTTGCGTGGTGGTGCCTTCAAACCGCTCACCTTCCCGTACCGCAGTGCGAAGTACAACGAGACCCGGGAGCAGGGCATCCAGTGGCTCGCCGACGCCAAGCAGGCCACGGGACTCCCAGTAATCACCGAGGTGATGGAGGAGCGCTATCTGCCACTCGTATGTGAAGTCGCGGACATCCTGCAGATCGGCTCGCGGAACATGCAGAACTATCCGTTTCTCACGGCGTGCGCCAAGACCGGCAAGCCGCTCATGCTGAAACGCCATTACGGCGCGTCGCTGCGCGACTGGCTCGGTGCCGCGGAATATCTACTCGTCGAGGGCAACGAGAAGGTCATGCTGTGCGAACGTGGTATTATCACCGCCCACACGCACCGCGCGACGTCACGCTTCTTGCTCGACTTGCAAGTGATTCCGGCAGCGAAAGAACTGACGCATCTACCAGTGGTATCTGATCCGTCGCACGCCACGTTCTGGGCACCGTGGGTGACGCCGATGGCGTTGGCCTCGGTCGCCGCAGGTGCAGACGGATTGATGATCGAGGTGCATCCGACGCCGAGCGAAGCAGCAGTAGACCCGCTGCAACCGCTCGACTACAAGCAATTCGGTGACATGGTGCAACAAGTTCATCGGGTGCGGGATGCCGTCAGACCCTCTTCTTGATGCTCTGCGTCAGGTCGTAACGAACGACCTTCCGCCATCGCTGCCGGCGCGTACGGCATTTATCGTCGGCTCGAACCCATCGAAGGGCGCTCGATCTCCGAAACTGTGGAACGCGGCGTTCTCGGCACTGGGGCTCGACGGTGCGATGTTTCCGCTCGACGTGACCCCTGACAAACTCGGCGAGCTGCTCTCGTTGCTCGACACGGACAAACGAGTGGTAGGTGTCGCGGTGGCTGCCCCATACAAACCTGACTTCGCCACGTTGTTGGGAGAGCGGCTTACTGCAGCCGCGAAACGCTGCGGGTCAATCAATCTCATGTCGCGCGATGCAGGGGGCCGTTTGCACGGCAGCAACACCGACGGCAACGGTGCGGTGGAGTCATTGCGCGAAGCATGCCCGAGTTTCGCCGAGTTGCAGATACTCGTGCTGGGTTGCGGCGGCACCGGGCGGGCGGTGATTGCCACGTTGCTCGGCGAGATGCGGCCATCGCAGGTCACGGCTGCAGTGCGGGGCGACAAACACACCACCTGGCTCACAGGTCTTGGTGTCTCTGCGTGCCCAGCCGACCTTCGCCGGGTCGACCTCGGGCGCTTCGGCGTCGTCATCAACTGCACGACCGTGGGTTGGGGTGACCACGCGAGCGCGTCACCGCTCTCCGACGATCAGATCGCCAAGCTGAGTCCCGACTGTACCGTCTTTGACGTTGTCTACCAGCCCGACCCAACGGTGTTGCTCGCTCGTGCCGGCAAACGCGGGCTTCGAACCCTGTCCGGCACTCGGATGAACCTGCTGCAAGCGGTCATCGCCTTTAGCACCGCAAACAGTTGTGCTGATTCAGCAGCCGTTGCAGCAGCAATGAAAGCCGCAGTTGCGCGGTGATGTCAGAGCCGATTCACCAGGTCTAGGGCGACGACAGATGCGACGCATTGAAATAGCGCCGCCGCCCGAGGCAGACGTCGCAGTGCTGTCGAGAAACCTCGATCTGTGGCCCGTGCTTCGCGAGATCGTTGATGGCTGGCGCGTTGTGGAAGTCGAGACGATTCAATCACCGATTGGTCTATTGGACGCACCGCGCATCTGGCGGACGATGCGCGGGAAGGGCACTTCGTTGGGATACGCCTCGATGGCTGCTCGGATTCACCGATCCGGCGCCAAGGTGCTCGTCGCTGTCGACCAGACGTCGGAAGTCATCGAAGAACTCGGTCGGCTTCTTCCCGAACTGCACCAGGTGTTGATCGCCCACGGCTCCATTCGGGCTGATCATCTCTCGATGCACCGAATCACACACCGAGAGAATCGCGTGTTTTGCGTGTGGGGTCACTCGGACGCTGAGGTCTATCGAACGCTCGGTGACATCGCCGTCGACTGCCAGCCCGTCGGCTCGTTACGCAACGCCGGTTATGTTCGTCAATACCCGCTGCACCAACCTCGAGTGATTCATCACCCCGTGCTGCTGGTCTCGCAATACTCTGGCGCGGACGAAGAACAAGCGTCATCGACCCGCAAGCGAGACCAAATTCTTCGCACGCTGAAGGATCACGTACGTCGTTACTGCGTGGCGAACAACTTGCCGCTTACCATTGCGCTGCGACCTCCGGCGTCCGCGCCGCATGCTCCCCGCCAGGTTGATGCCGAACGTCGCCACTATGAGCGTGTCTTTGATGGTGTGCGCCTCAACTTCACTGACCCGTCGCAGGCCTACTCCACATATCTCGCTAGTGACGAAGCGGACGTGACAATTGGGGTCCCCAGTGGCGCACTTACCGAGAGCTTCGGCCGCGGTAATAAGGTGCTGATGATTCGCCAGACTCCTTCGACGGGTACCTACTACGGGTTTCCGATCGAAGGGGATTGGCTACTCACGGAGCCCACGTATGAAGAGTTCGCGGCGCGGCTCGATAAGTTACGCGCTGCAACCCGCGCAGACTGCGCTGCACAGTGGCAAGTCGCACGCGAGTACGTGGTTGCGAATGCCGAAACAGACTCGCCAATCGAGCTCGTGCGTAGCCAAATCGCGAGGGCGCTAAGCAGCGCTACTTGATTCGGCACGGCATGCGTTTGATGCCGTTGATGAAGTTGCTCTGCAGGTACGCCGGCTCGCCGGTGATGTGCAGGTAGGGAAGTCGGCGGCGAATCTCGTCGAACATCACGGCGATCTCGCGGCGCGCGAGGTTGGCACCGAGGCAGAAGTGCGGTCCGCCCGCGCCGAAACCGATCTGTGCGGGCTGGATGGCGCGTGTGACATCGAAGCGATACGGGTCTTCGAACAAGTCCTCGTCGCGGTTGCCGGAGTTGTACCACATCACCACCTTGGTGCCCGCCTTCATCTTGATGCCACGCAACTCGGTGTCTTGCGTGGCGGTGCGGCGGAAGTGAATCACCGGCGACGCCCAACGCACGATCTCTTCGACCGCGGTGCGCGTGTGCTTGTCGAAGTCGTTGAACCAGATCCGCTGCTGGTCGGGGCGACGCGTGAACTCGAGCATCCCGTGGCTGATCGCATTGCGCGTGGTTTCGTTGCCGGCGACGACGAGCAAGATGAAGAAACTGCCGAATTCCTGGCTGGTCATGCGCTGGCCGTCGACTTCAGCATTCATCATGATCGACGTGAGGTCGTCGGACGACTTCTTCAGGCGCGCCTCACCAAGTTGCTGGGCATACGAGAAGATTTCGAGCGCCACCTTTATCAAGTTCTCGAGCGTTCCGCCGAAGTCGGGGTCGGCCGCACCGAGTATGACGTTCGTCCAATCCAAGATCTGCTTTGCATCACTGCGCGGGATGCCCATCATGTCGCAAATGATTTCCAGCGGGAATGGCGCAGCCAACTTCTCGACGAAGTCAAACTCGTCGTCGCCATGCTGCTCCAGCACTCCGTCCACCAGGGTGCGGGCCACATCCTTCACGTACTCCTCGACGCGCGTGATCTCTTTCGGAGTAAAGCCCTTCGACACGATTGAGCGCAAGCGGAAGTGCTTGGGGTCGTCCATGTTGATCATTGATCCGAAGAATTCGTTCATCTCCGGTGTCAACGTGGTGATGTTCGAGCCCTGCCCACTGCACCACAACTCGGGATTGCGGCTCACCGCCCAGATGTCTTCGTGCTTGGTGAGCGCGTAGTAGCCCGGCCCGACCGGGAAGTTCTCCAACTCGACTTCCTTGAAGAACTTGATCGGCTCCTCGCGGCGTAGTGACCAGAATGCCGACTCGCGGTGCTCGCGCGGCGCCAGCCAAAACTCAAGGTCTGACAAGTCGATCGTGTTGACATCCACTGGGGTCAACTGCATGAACGAATGGTACCGTGGCGTCCCATTATGACTGAAGCCGTAATCGTCGCCACTGCCCGTAGCCCCATCGGTCGAGCCAACAAGGGCTCGCTCGTCGACCTCCGCCCCGACGACATGAGTGCACAAATCGTGCGCGCGCTCATGGCCAAGGTGCCGCAGGTGAAACCCGACGACATCGAGGATTTGTTGATGGGCTGTGGTCAGCCCGCCGGCGAGGCTGGCTTCAACATCGCGCGCATCGTGGCGGTGCTTGCGGGGCTCGACAACGCACCGGGCGTCACGGTGAACCGTTACTGCTCCGCCAGTTTGCAGACGATACGCATGGCGGCACACGCCATCAAGGCCGGCGAGGGCGACTGCTTCATCGCTGCAGGCGTCGAAACGGTCAGCCGTTATTCGAGCGGCGCGAGCGACATGGGGCCGAATGCAATCTTCAAGAAGCCCGGCGAGCGCACCAAGGCGCGTGCTGCGGGCGGTCAACCAGCGTGGACCCCGCAACAGGGCATCCCCGACATGTACATCGCGATGGGTCAGACGGCAGAGAACGTGCGCGAAATCGAGGGCGTCACGCGCCTAGAGATGGATGAGTTCGCTGCGCGTTCACAACAGCGCGCCTGTGCGAACGTCGACAACGGTTTCTTCGAGCGTGAGATCACCCCGGTGACGCTGCCCGATGGTCGTGTGATCAGCAAGGATGACGGCCCGCGCCCCGGCACCACCGTCGAAGGTCTCTCAGGTCTGAAGCCCGCTTTCCGCCCCGACGGACAAATCACCGCCGGCAACGCTTGCCCGCTCAACGACGGTGCAGCCGCAGTGCTCGTGATGAGCGACACGAAGGCAAGGCAACTCGGTGTGCAGCCGCTTGCTCGCGTCGTGTCGTCGGGCGTGTCAGGGCTGAACCCCGAAATCATGGGTCTCGGCCCGATCGAGGCGTCGCGTCAGGCGTTGAAGCGCGCCGGCATGACGATCGACCAGATCGACTTGGTCGAAATCAACGAGGCGTTCGCTGCCCAGGTGATCCCGTCGGCCAAGCACCTCGGCATCCCGATGGACAAGCTCAACGTGCACGGCGGTGCGATCGCCCTCGGTCACCCGTTCGGCATGACCGGTGCCCGCATCATGACCACGCTGATCAACGGCTTGCAGCACCGCAACAAGCGGTTCGGTCTCGAGACGATGTGCGTCGGCGGCGGCCAGGGCATGGCGATGATCGTGGAGCGCCTCAACTAGCGACGTAGTTCGTCGAGCACCGCCGACGAAAACTGCGGCCAGTGGGCGAGTGCCCACTCGTCGAACTCTCGCCCCGTCAGCACGGCACACGCAACGTCGGCCATCGGATCGACCCACACGAACGTGCCGCTACCGCCGAAGTGTCCGTAGGTTGCGGCCGAATTGTTCGGAGACGTCCAGTGCGGTGACTTCGCGCCGCGAATCTCCGGACCAAGCCCCCACGGGCACGGGTCGAATCGTCCGACGCCCGGCACGATGCCCTCAAGGTCGCCGAACTGCGGCGTTACTGCATCGACGAACGTGTCGCGCGAGATGAGTCGAGATCGGCGCAGTTCGGCCAGAAACAGCGACAGGTTCACGATGTCGAGTCGCGCATCCTTTGCCGCACTGCCCGACTGCGGGGAGGCCACGATGCCGAGCGGCTCGAACACCGCAGAAACGACATAATCCCAGAAACTCATCTCGCTACGCGTGGCAAGGTGTGCTGCGGCGAGTTCATACCCCGTGTTGGAGTAGATGCGTTTCGTGCCAGCCGCACCCACGGCTGCCTCACCGTCGAACGGATACCCGCCGGCGTGCGCCAGCAAATGCCGCAGCGTGCAGCCCCCCTGACCGACTTCGTCGTCGAGCGACACGGTGCCTTCTTCGCACGCGACGAGCACGGCCCAGGCCGTAATCACCTTGGTGACCGATGCGAGCCGAAACTCGCGCGACTCGTCGCCGTGGCAATGGATTTCGCCGTTGCGGTCGATCACCGCAGCGGCGGCATTGTCGACCGGCCAGGTATCGATCAACTCGAACGCGCGCACGGCGAGCGACGCTAGTTGGGGTGGTGCGCCAGACTCAGCCGCGCACTGCGCCGGCGCGATTGGCGCGCAATGCGCCGACGGGGGAAGCGCCGACTATTTTCCGCTGCGCACCAAGTCGGCGACCTGGAAGGCAAGGTCGATCGACTGGCGCGCATTCAGGCGCGGGTCGCACACCGTCTCGTAACGCACGTCGAGATCGTCTTGCGACACCGCCTCGACACCACCGAGACACTCGGTGACGTTCTCACCAGTGAGTTCGATATGGATGCCACCCGGCCACGTGTTCTCGGCGCGATGGGCGGCAACGAAGCCGACGATCTCGCGCAGGATCGCGTCGAAGTGGCGTGTCTTGCGACCATTGTCGGCGGTGAACGTGTTGGCATGCATCGGGTCGCACGCCCACACCACCGGGTGACCGGCCTCGCGCACGGCACGCAACAGTGGGCGCAGCGACGCCTCGACATTGTCGGCGCCCATGCGTGAAATCAGCGTGAGGCGACCTGGCACGCGCTTGGGGTTCAGCACCTCGCACAGCGACAACACGTAGTCAGCGGTCGTCGTCGGGCCGATCTTCACACCGATCGGGTTGCCGACGCCCCGCAAGAACTCGACGTGTGCGCCGTCAAGTTGACGCGTGCGCTCACCGATCCACAGCATGTGGGCCGAGCAGTCGTACCACTGGCCGGTGAGCGAGTCTTGACGGGTGAGGGCTTCTTCGTAACCGAGAATCAGCGCTTCGTGTGACGTGTAGACGTCGACTTCGTGCAGCGCGCTGTGGCTTTCGGTGTCGACGCCGCAGGCGCGCATGAAGGCGAGCGCCCGCTCGATTTCGGCAGCCATCTGTTCGTAGCGCTGACCTTCGGCGCTCGTTGCGACGAACTCCTGGTTCCACGCATGCACACGACTCAAGTCGGCGAAACCACCCTTGGTGAACGCGCGCAACAGGTTGAGCGTGCTCGCCGACTGGTGGTAGGCCTGCACCAAACGCTGCGGGTCGGGCGTGCGCGCTTCTTCATGTGCGGCGGGGTCGTTCACCATGTGGCCGCGGAACGACGGCAGTTCGCGCGAGCCGACCTTCTCGATCGCCAACGAGCGCGGCTTGGCAAACTGGCCCGCAATGCGACCCACCTTCACCACCGGCACGCTGGTCGAATAGGTGAGCACCACCGCCATCTGCAGGATCACGCGCAACTTCTCGCGGATGTTGACGGCGGTGAACTCCTCGAAACTCTCCGCGCAGTCGCCAGCCTGCAACAAGAACGCGTTGCCAGTGGCCACCTGGCCAAGCGACGCAAGCAGCGTGCGTGCCTCACCGGCAAACACCAACGGGGGATACGACTCAATCTGCTTCAGCGCACGATCGAGCGCGCCGGCGTCGGGCCATTCCGGCTGTTGCTCAGCGGGAAACGCCTGCCAGGTCGTTTTCGTCCAGTTCTTTGGCATGTCGCTCCTGGCTTTCAGGCTAGGGATGCGGATTCGGCTTGCTCGGCCGAACGTTGGTAATCGCGACTGGTGTCGCGACGACGTTCAGACCGTGAGGTAGTCCGGCGCGTCTTCCCGCAGCGATTCCACGGCCCGGCTGACGAGACGGCGGGCTGCCTCGGCAGTGACGCCGAGATCCTCACCGACTTCGCGGAAGCTCTTCTTCTCGCCACCAAAGAGACCGAAGCGGGCCTCCACGGCGTAACGTGCGCGCGGGTCGAGCGTGTCGAGCAACTTGTTCAGCATGTCGTCCGACGCGCGCGACATGACGGTCTCTTCCGGGCTCATGTCGTGGTTCGGCACGAGGTCGCCGAGGGTCGCATCGCCATCGTCACCGATCGGCTTGTCAAGCGACACCGGCGTGGTGAGGCGGTGCAGTTCGGCGTTCTCCGCAGAGAGACCTTCGGCATCGCCCGAACCCTGACGCAGCGCGGCACGCAGATTCGCCGAGCGGTCACCAGGGATACGAATGAGGCTCGCCTTCTGGTCGAGCGCCCGGCCGATGGCCTGGCGAATCCAGAACGTGGCGTAGGTCGAGAACTTGAAGCCGCGGCGCCAGTCGAACTTGTCGACGGCGTGCTCGAGACCGAGGTTGCCTTCCTGGATGAGGTCGAGCAAGTCCATGCCCTGGGGTAGCGGGTAGCGGCGCGCGATCGACACGACGAGTCGCAGGTTGGCGCGGATGAAACGGTCCTTGGCGCGCTTGGCGTCGCGCATGTCCTTGCGCAAGGCGGCACCGCGCTGGCCCTTCTTCCACTTCGCTTCGGCGACGCGGCCGGCCTCGATGGCCTTGGAGAGGGTGCGTTCATCCTCAGCGTTGAGCAGCGGCACCTTGCCGATGTCGTTGAGGTAGAGACCGATGGAGTCTGACATTGTGAATTCTTTCTGTTGGGGAGACGACACACGACACCCACGGGGGGTTGTGTGTGGCGTCGGGGGGTTGTGGGGGGTTGGGGGTGGTATTCGGGGAAATGCAAAGTTACAGGATTGTCACGCACGATGTCAAGAGGAAAGTTGCAAATTTCACCTGGTGCCCGATAGAAGCACCCAAAGTCGCATGGTTGTGCGGTTTGGCGCCGCGCGGGCGATGCGGGTCGGGGCCTGCGAAACCCTGTGACTCCTAGAATTCGCAGCGTGCCGCAACGTCTCGGGGTGTTCGGCGGCACCTTCGATCCACCGCACAGGGGGCATCTGGGGGTCGCCATGGCGGCCCGCGAACGCCTCGGGCTCGACCGTGTGCTGCTGGTCGTCGGCAACGATCCGTGGAAGAAGTCGCCCGAGCGCGCGGTGACCCCGGCCGCCGACCGGTTGGCTCTCGTCGAGGCGCTGGTGCGCGGGGCCGACGGGCAGGCGCTGCCCGGTGTGGTGGCGAGCGACCTCGAGATCCGTCGTGGTGGGGCAAGTTACACGGTGGTCACGCTGCGCGAGTTGGCTTCGGCGCACCCCGACGCGGAACTTTTTCTGATCATCGGTCGTGATTTGGTGGATGAGTTTGCGTCGTGGCACGAGTCGGCGGAGATCGAGCGTCTCGCCACGATTGTCGTGGTAGACCGACCAGGTTATGCCGCCACCGTCAAGCCTGGATGGATGTCGCTGTACGTCGAACCCGTCGACGTGAGCAGCACCGAGTTGCGCGATCAACTACGTGCCGGTCGCGATGTGTCGGCATATCTCACACCCGCCGTCATGGCGGAGGTGCGGGCGCGCAACTTGTATCGCGTTGGCGCGACTGCATGACGACGTTTCACGCCAAGCGTGTGCGTGCCCTGCGTATCGCGATTGCGTCGGGCGTTGCCGCGGCACTCGTGCTGCCGCTCGGTGTGGCGGTGGCGTGGAATCAGTTGCTCGACTCTCGCGCGTCGACGGCAATCGCGACGAGTGCAGTCACCATCCCCGATACTCCTGCTGCACTCGTCGCGGGGCTCGGCGAGGGTGGGCAGTTGAGTCACCTCTTTGTGGCAACGCTCGACGCAAGCGGTGTCGGTGGCACGGTGGTGCTATTGCCCATTGGTGCAGCTACCGAGGTTGAAACGCCCGACGCCGATGACGCGGCGGCGGATACGTCCACCGCCGTGCCCCAGCGGCTCGCCGAGGTGTACGCCACCGATGGCCTGGGTGGTCTGGCCAATGAGGTGCAGGGGCTGCTCGATGTGTCGTTCGTGGCGGTCGGTGCGCTAGGGCGGGTGGAGCTCATCAACGTGTTGGCTCCGCTCGGTGGTGTCGATGTGTTGCTTGATCGCGATGTGGTGACCGTGGCCGTCGACGGCACGCCGACCAAGTTGGCGAGTGCCGGCGAGAGTTCGTATCCAATCGACCGTCTCGTCGACATCGCGTTGGCTCGCCGCCCCAACGAGAGAGAGTCCGAGCGTTTCGCGCGGCACCGCGAAGTGTGGAACGGCATCGTGAAACGCGTCGGCGCCGGCGTCGACCTGCCACCCGAAGTCGACACCACACCCGCCGGTTTGGTTGACGCCACCAACTTCATGCGGCGCGTGCTCGGCGGTGCGCTGCAAGTGTGGCAACTCTCGGCTGTTCCGGTGCTCGACAAGACCGTGAACCCGAAACGGCAGGACATGTACGCGCTCGATCGCGCGGAAGTGGTGATGGTGTTTGCGTCCGTGGCGCCGAGTGCGATGTCGGGCGGTGATTATCCGCTCACGGTGATGATTGATAGCGCGTTCAACGATCCGCTAGTCAGTCGGGCCGCCGTGGCCGCGCTGCTTGACGCTGGTGTCGGTGTGGGTGTGATGCGTGAGGTGTCGGCGCAAGAAGCATCGGATACCTTCATCAAGGCCGATGGCGAGGTGGCCGATGTGCTGGAGGCGTTGCTGAGCGGGGCACTCGGGCCGGTTCAGAAGGGTGCGTGGGCGAGCCCCGTGGTGGGCATCGATGCGGCGATCACCCTCGGCGCGGACTTCGTAGCCTCGGTGCGCAACAAATGACGACGCCAAACGACTGCGCAGCCGCTTCGTGACGATCGGGGTCGATGCCGACACCCTCGCGCTTGCGTCCACAGCGGCACGCGCCGCCGACGACAAATTGGGCAGCGACATTCGCGTGATCGACGTGTCGGAGGTGTTGCCCATCGTCGGACTGTTCGTCGTGACCAGTGCCGGCAACCCGCGGCTCGTGCGCACGATCGCCGGCGAGGTAGAAGATCGCATTCGATTGGATCACCGTCGCTCACCCGTGCGCACCGAGGGCGTCGCTGAGTCGCAGTGGGTGTTGCTCGATTACGGCGACGTCGTGGTGCACGTATTCGCCGAAGAAACTCGCCGCTACTACGAGATCGAGCGTCTGTATCGCGACCGCCCAGCGGTGGACTGGCGGGCCTGACGCACGCTGACTCTCGTGCCTGACGCACGCTGAGTGGTCGCCGTCCCGCGATTGCCGATAGGTTTACTGGGCGATTTCGGGGCTGTAGCTCAGTTGGTAGAGCGCCTCCATGGCATGGAGGAGGCCAGGGGTTCAATTCCCCTCAGCTCCACGCTTTCGTCTGAAATCGTTCATCGCGGCTGACTTACGATTGGCGCATGGCGCGCACGGTGATTGGCCAGATTTCCGACACGCACATCCCCGGTGCGGGTGAGGCCTCGCATCCGGATGCGCGACCCGTGCCCAACCTCACGCTCGCGTTGCAACATGCGTCGCGGCGCTGCAGTGCCATCATCGTCACCGGTGACTGCGCGGCGAAGGCGGGCACCGATGCCGAGTACGCGGCGTTCGCCGAAGTAATCAAGGCGGCGACCGTTCCGGTGTGGCTGGTGCCCGGCAACCACGACGACTCAGCGAAGATGCAACGGCTCTTTGCGCTGCCGAACGTGAACGGTCGTTGTGACTACGCGGTGGATGTCGCCGGGGCACGCATCATCGTGCTCGACTCCACACGGTTGGGTCGCGAAGACGGGGCGCTCGACGCCGCACAAACTGACTGGCTCGCGGCGCAACTCGACGCGCATACGCACGTGGCTCCGGCGTTGATTGCGCTGCATCACCCGTGCATCCGCGTGGGCGGTAAGGCATTCGACTCGATTCGCCTCGACGACGAGTCGCTCGCGCGTCTGCACGCCACCCTGGGAGCGGCCACGTCGCGTGGTACCCGTATCCACGGCATCGTCACCGGGCACGCGCACATGACCTGCGTGGGGGAGTTCGCCGGCGTTCGCTCATTCATTTGCCCGTCGAGCGCGTACGAATTCGGGTTCCTCGACGGCAAGTTCTCGTACCAGCTCGGCGAGCCGCAATACATGGAGTATTCGTGGGGTGATGACGGACGCGACTTTCTCGCCCGCGTGATCACCGTCGACGACTCCCTTTGGCGAACGATGCCATAATCAGGCAGACTGCCAAGGCGTGACCGAATCGCCGGACAGCCGCCCCAATGCCTACGACGGCGCCGTATCCCTGCGGCATTTGGTGAAGCGCTTCGGCGAGCGTGCAGTCGTCGACGATGTGTCGCTCGATGTGCGAGCCGGCGAATTCTTCTCGTTGCTCGGCCCGAGTGGCTGCGGAAAGACCACCACGCTGCGCATGATTGCGGGGTTCGAGCAGCCGGACTCGGGCAGCGTGGTGATCGACGATGTCGACGTCACCGAGTTCGCGCCCGAGAAGCGGCTGTGCAACACCGTGTTTCAGCACTACGCGCTGTTCCCGCACCTCGACGTGTATCAGAACGTGGCGTTCGGTTTGCGATTTTCACCGTTTGCCCGCGACGAAAAGACCGCGGTCGGCAAGGCGCTCGAACTCGTCCGCCTCACGGGGTTTGCCAAGCGTCGCGTGGAGCAACTGAGTGGTGGCGAGCAGCAACGGGTGGCCCTCGCGCGCGCCATCGTGCTCGAGCCGAGCGTGCTGCTGCTCGACGAACCGCTGGGGGCGCTCGATGCGCAGTTGCGCCATGCGTTGCAACTGGAGCTGTCGTCGCTGCAGCATGAACTCGACACCACCTTCATCTATGTGACGCACGATCAAGAGGAGGCCTTCACGATGAGTGATCGCATCGGCATGATGCGCGACGGCCGTTTGTTGCAGGTGGGTTCACCGGAGGAGTTGTACGAGGAGCCGGCGTCGGTCGAGGTCGCCACCTTCGTCGGCACCGCCAACTTGACGAGCGGGCGCCTGATTGATGCCTCCACCGTGGAGGTGTTCGGTGTGCGTTACCCGGTGGCGGCCGGAATCAACTGGGCCGTGTCACGGTCCAGTGATCTTGTACAGCCGAACGGGCAGTGCACCGTGATGGTGCGCCCCGAGCGCGTGCACCTCGCCGTGGCGACCGACAACACGGGCGCGCATCCGGTGGCGACCGTAGAGCACGTCACATTTTCCGGTTCGTCGCTTCTGGTCAGGGTGCGATGCGCTGGCGTGGCGATTTCGGCCGAAGTTCCGAACGACGACTCCGTGCCCGACCTGTCGCCGGGTGATCAGGTGCAGATGGTGATCCGCCCCGGTCACCTGCGTGTGTTCACGCGTCAGCCTGCGTAACTTCATCCAAGAACTGACGCAGCGTCACGCGCTCGCCGTCACGACGCCGCAGCCACCACATGCTCACGCCACCGAGCAACAATCCCAAGAACGAGAACACCACCAACAGCGTCGCCAACGCGTTCAATGCGGGTGACGATGCGCCGCGCACCGCGCCGTAGATGCGCACCGGCACCGTCTCTGAGGCCGCCCCCGACGACAAGAAACTCGACACGATGAAGTCGTCGATTGATGTCGCAAACACGATCACGCCGGCCGCCACGATTGCGGGGCGCAGCAGTGGCACCAGCACCAGGCGGATCGCCTCGCGACGCGAGGCGCCGAGGTCGCGCGCGGCTTCTTCGTACGACGAACCGATCGTGAACAGCCGTGCACGCACGGTGACGACCACCGCCGACAAGTTGAGGGTGATGTGGCCGATCATCTGCGCCGGACGCCCGAGTGGGATCGCCCCATACAGGTTGGTGAAGACGAGCAAGAGCGCCGCGCCGAGCACCAGTTCCGGGGTGACGAGCGGTGCCGACACGAGCGCCGACGAACTGCCCGCTCCGTGCCCGCGCCAACGTTGCAACCCGATGGCGAGCAGCGTGCCGAGCGGCAGCGTGACCACCACCGTCACGATGGCAAGTACCAGCGAGTTCACGGTTGTCATGCGCAACGACTCGTCGCGGAACAGTGATGCATTCGGGTCGCCGGTCCACCAGCGCAACGAGAAACCCTGCCACACCGAACGACTGCGCCCCGCATTGAACGAAAACAGCACGGCGATCAACACGGGCAACAACGACCACACGACGTACAACCATGTGAAGCCCGATAGCGCACGCGAGCGATACGCGGTCATCGTGCCACTCGCTGTCGTGCGTTGTCGCGCACGTACCACCACGCGAGACACGCGAGCACGAAGGAAAGCATCAACACGAGCACTGCCCCACGCTGTGGTTGCGTGCCGGCGTTGAGGAAGAAGTCGATTTGGTTGCCGATCATCTCGGTGCGCGGCGAGCGCGAAAGAATATCGTTGGTGTAGTAGTCGCCGAGCATCGGCAGGGCGACGAGCATCAGACCTGCCGCAACGCCCGTGCGTGACAACGGCAGAGTCACCCGCCAGAACGCCTGCCGTGGCGAGGCACCGAGATCGCGGGCGGCATCGACCAGTCGCCAGTCGAGTCGTTCGAGCGTTGCATACAGCGGGAGGATGAGAAACGGCACATAGCCGTACACCAGACCGAGAATCACCGTGGTGGGTGAGCCGTCGAGCCAGTTGTGCTCGACACCGAACCATGCGGTGAGGCGCATCCCGAGCCCGTCGCGTTGCAACAAGTTCACCCAGGCGAGCATGCGCATCAGGTAACTCACCCAGAACGGCAGCACGATGAGCAGGAGAATCAGGGTCTTTGTTCGCCCGCGCAAACGAGCGAGGTGGTACGCGATGGGATAGCCGATCACGAGACACAACACCAGTGCAACCACCACGAACAGGACGGTGCGCACGAACACGTCACGCAGCGGGCCGTTGATTACGTCCCCGAGCACATCGCCGAATGTGCCGAAGTTCCACGAGAGCGGGTTCCACGCGGGGCGTGCGTTGCGGAAGATCGGGTCGATCGACCCGAAGGCGATCGCTGCCACCGAATAGAACGGCACCGCAAAGAATGCCGCCAACCAGGCCGTGCCAGGCAACGCATAGCCTCGCCACGTGCGTGACGCGTGTGTGCGTCGTTGCGAACCGTTCATCCCGTGGTGAAGCGCGTCCACGCGTCGAGCCACAGGGCGTCGACGTCCGGCGAGAGACTCACGAATCGTTTGCCTGATGCGTAACGCTCGGGGGTCACGAGTGCCCCTACGAGTGAGTCGGGAATCGCGCCGGCATTGATGAGGGCCTCCGCGGTGAGCGCCTCAAGTGCGGGTTGGTATCCGACGTACGACTGATTGTTGAGTGCGTTGTCGACATCAATCAGATAGTCGATGAACGCGTGCGCAAGCACCGGCTTGGTGGAGGTACGCGGAATCGAGAAGAAGTCGTTGCCTGTCGGTGTCACTTCCGGATACCAGAAGCCCAACACGTCGGGAGACTCACCCTCGGCCAGATAGCCAACGCCGGCGAGCATGTCGCCCGACCAGCACAACGCGATGTCGCGGCCACCTCCGGCAATTTCTTGATACGAGAGGATGTCGATCTTCGGGTTGGTGAGCGTCGCGAGTTCGACGAGATCGTCGGCGGCGGCGGACAAGGCGGACGCATCGGAGGTGTTCGGGTCGAACACGCCGGCGCGAAAGAGCGCCATCGAGATCGTGTCGCGGTACGAATCGAGCACCGCAAGTCGACCTTCATACGCGGGGTTCCAGAGCGCCGACCATCCCTCGTTGCCGACGAACACGGATGTGTCGATGTCGCGATCGGTGCGATAGCCGATGCCGTTCCCGTAGATGACATACGGAATGGTGTACTGCGCACCGAGGTCGTAATACGGGTCGCGCAGTCCGGCGATCACGTTGTCGAAGTTGCCGATATAGCTGCGGTTGAGCGGCTGCAACAAATCGGCGGCGACGAATCGTGCGAGCACGCTGTCGGTGAGCCCGACCACGAGGTCTGGGCTGATCGAACCCGAGCGCATCTTGCTGAGCGCGACTTCCTCCGTGTCGTACACGCTGACGGTCACCTTCACGTCGAACGCTGCCTCGAACGCTGCGATCGTTTCGGGGTTGAGATAGTCCGCGTAGTTGTAGATCTGTAGGGTGCCCGACTCACTGGGCAGGTTGTCGGCGATCGGTTCACCAATCGTGGGAAGTGTGACGGGCGCGTCGGGGGTGCCGATCACCAGTTCCGCGGTCGATTCGTTGCCGCCAGCGCACGCCGCAAGCAAGCGAGCAAGCGCGATGGTGCCACCGCCAACGACGAGTGAGCGACCTACGAATTGCCGGCGCGAAAGGCGACGCGTCACGGTGTGCCAGATTCCCCCTCATGCCAAGTGTGACACAGCGCGATAGCACTTCGCCAGAACCAACGGTGCGAGAACTCGTGTCGCCCGGCGGAATCGGCGGCGTCAGACCACCACGTTGACGAGTCGACCGGGCACCACCACCACGTTACGCGGGGGCTTGCCGTCGAGCGCCTTGACGACGGCAGCATCGGCGAGGGCGGCGATGCGGAGTTCGTCTTGGCTGGCCTCGCGCGGCACGGTGATGCGCGAGCGCACCTTGCCGTTTACCTGTACCGGAATCTCGATGGTGTCGGTGACGAGCAGCGCCGGGTCGGCGACGGGGAATCGGGCATAGGTGATCTCGCCTTCGCAGCCGAGGCGCTCCCACAGTTCGCTGGCGAGGTGCGGGCACAACGGGCTCAACATCTGCGTGAGTGCTTCTGCGACGACGCGCGGAGTGTCGCCAGTCGCTTCGACGTGCTTGGTGAGCGAGTTGTTCAGTTCGATCAGCTTGGCGATTGCGGTGTTGAAGCGCATGCCATCCATGTCGCGCTGTACGCCGTCGATGGCCACATGCAGGGCGCGCAAGAGCGACTCGGGGCACTCCGTGTCCGACACCGTGAGTTCGCCCGAGTCTTCGTCGACGAGGTTTCGCCACACGCGTTGCAAGAACCGCTGCATACCGATGACGTCGCGGGTGTTCCAGGGTCGGCTCTGATCGAGCGGGCCCATCGACATCTCAAAGAGACGGAAGGTGTCCGCACCGAACTCGTCGTACATCTCGTCGGGCGTGACGATGTTCTTCAGGCTCTTGCCCATCTTGCCGTACTCGCGCGCGACGGTCTCGCCTTCGTGGAAGAACTTGCCGTCGCGTTCTTGCACGTCCGCGGCGGGCACGGTTTGTCCGCGCGCGTCGCGGAACGCGTACGCCTGGATGTAGCCCTGGTTGAACAACCGATGGAACGGTTCTTCGCTCGACACATGGCCGAGGTCGTACAGCACCTTGTGCCAAAAACGCGAGTAGAGAAGATGTAGCACCGCGTGCTCGACGCCGCCCACGTAGAGATCGACGCCGCCGGTGTGGCCGTCACCTTGTGGGCCCATCCAGTAGCGCTCGACATCCGCATCGACGAACGCCTGCGCGTTGGTGGGGTCGAGATAGCGCAACTCGTACCAACATGACCCCGCCCATTGCGGCATCACGTTGATCTCGCGACGCACCTTGGCGCGGGGAAGTTTCTTGTTGCTGATCGGGTCGGTGATCTCCATCTCGGTGTGCACCCAGTCGGCACGACGTGCGAGCGGCGGCATCGGGTCAGTGACTTCGTCATTCGGGTCGAGCACCTGTGGTTTGAAGTCGCTCAACTCCGGCAGGGTTACGGGTAGCATCGCGTCGGGCACGGCGACCGGCATATCGTCTTCGTCGTACACGATGGGGAATGGTTCGCCCCAATATCGCTGGCGCGAGAACAACCAGTCGCGCAACTTGTAGGTGATTGCGGCACTACCTACACCACGCGCCTCGAGCCACGCGTTGGTGCGTTGCTTGGCGACGGCCATCTCGGTGATGCCGTCGAGCACGAGCGAGTTCTTCTGTGTGCCACCGCGCTCCGTGCTCGCGTCGTTGCGCGAATTGATGTAGACGCCCTCGCCGACGAACGCGTCGGGCCATGTTGCACAGTCGGCCGACGGTGCGATGCCGTGCGCGGCAAACCATGAGTCAGGCGGCATCTGCGTGGCGACGATCGGCAGGTCGTACTTGCGCGCGAACGCGAAGTCGCGCGCGTCACCCGACGGCACCGCCATGATCGCTCCGGTGCCGTAACCCATCAGCACGTAGTCGGCGATCCACACGGGGACTGCATTGAAGGTCACCGGGTTCACAGCGTGCGCGCCAACGAACACGCCGGTCTTCTCACGCGTATCGCTCTGTCGATCGGCGTCGGTGACGCCCGCTGCCTGCGCACGGTATGAATCCACGGCTCTTCGCTGCCCTGGCGTCGTGAGCGCGTCGACGAGCGGGTGCTCGGGCGACAGCACCATGAACGTGGCGCCGAACAGCGTGTCGGGGCGCGTCGTGAAAACTTCGATGTCGCCTGCGTTGGATGCGAACGTGACGCGTGCACCTTCGCTGCGGCCGATCCAGTTGCGTTGCATCAACTTGATCGACTCCGGCCAGTCGAGACGATCAAGGTCGTCGAGCAACCGGTCGGCGTAGGCCGTGATGCGCATCGTCCACTGGCGCATGTTGCGTTTGAAGACGGGGTAGTTGCCGATGTCGCTGCGACCCTCGGCAGTGACTTCTTCGTTGGCGAGGATCGTGCCGAGACCCGGGCACCAGTTGACCGGTGCGTCGGCGAGATACGCGAGACGGTGGTCGTTGACCAATTGCTTGCGCTCGCGAGACGTCATGTCGTTCCACGCCTTGCCGCTGGTGGCACGCTGGCCCGATTCGAACTCCGCGATGAGTTCGCCGATCGGTCGCGCTGTGCCGCGCTCGATGTCGAACCACGAGTTGAACACCTGCAAGAAGATCCACTGCGTCCAGCGGTAGAACGCCTCGTCGGTGGTGCTCACACTTCGTCGTGGGTCGTGGGCGAGCCCGAGTCGCCGCAGTTGCCGACGATATATGGCGATATTCGACTCGGTGTTCTCGCGGGGGTGGATACCGGTGGTCATGGCGTGCTGCTCGGCCGGCAAACCGAACGAGTCGTACCCCAGTGCGTGCAGCACGTTGAACCCGGTCATTCGCTTGAAGCGACCGAACACGTCGGTGCCGATGTAGCCGAGCGGGTGTCCGACGTGCAGCCCGGCCCCCGACGGGTAGGGGAACATGTCGAGAATGAACAACTTCTTGCGACCGGCGATCTTCGCGGGTTCGGCGAGCGGGCCGGCCGGGTTCGGGGTTTCGAACGTGTGCTGCGACTCCCAACGCTCCTGCCATTTCGCCTCGATTCCGGCCGCCAAACCCGCGTTGTAGCGGTGCCTCGGCGTGGGAATGCTGTCGGACATCTTCATTTAGCGTAGTTGTCATGACACGCAATCAGCGGCGCACGACGCGAGCGCAAGACCGTCGACGACATGAGCGAAACGCTCGTCTTGGCGAGACGCTGCGTGAAGTGATCGCCGAAGAGCTCGCCAAGTTGGATGACGACCGGCTCACGATGGTGACGATCACGACGGTGGAGGTTGACTCGGAGATGAACCACGGTGTCGTGTATTTCGACTCGCTGCAAGGCTCCGACGGCGACGGGAAGATCGTCGAGGTGCTCGGGGAATACCGCAAACGTCTGCAGCACGAGATTGCCGTACAGGTGAAGTCGCGCCGCACGCCGGTGCTGCAGTTCAAGCCCGACGAAACCATGCGCGCCGCCGCCCGCATCGATGCAGTGTTGCGCGAAGACGCACGCCGTCGTGCGGAACGCGAGGCCGCGGGCGGTTCCACACCGTCGGCCGAGTAGACGGGTATCAATGTCGCGCAAGCCGGCGACGGTGCACGGTTTTGTCGTCGTCGACAAGCCCGCGGGCATGACGAGTCATGACGTGGTGTCGCGACTGCGTCGCCGGTTCGGTGAACGTCGGGTCGGGCACTCGGGCACGCTCGACCCCGACGCGACGGGTGTGTTGATCGTCGCGGTGGGTAACGCCACTCGGTTGCTGCAGTTCCTTGGGGATCTGCCCAAGTCGTATTCCGGTGAGGTCGTGTTCGGCACGGCTACAGCCACGCTTGATGCTGCGGGCGAGGTCACCGCGACACGCGACATGTCGACGCTTGCAATTGAGCGGGTGCGTGAAGCGGCCACGACGCTGACGGGTGAGATTCTGCAGGTGCCACCGATGGTGTCGGCAATCAAGATTGGCGGTCGTCGTCTGCACGAGATTGCCCGCGAAGGTGGCAAGGTGGAGCGTGCGCCGCGTCCCGTCACCATCCACCGCTTCGTCGTCCGCGAAGTTGTCGAACGCGTGGACGGAAACCCGGTGGTCGCCATCGACGTCACGTGTTCGTCGGGCACCTACATCCGCACGCTGGCTGCCGACCTTGGTGAAGCGCTCGGTGGTGTGGCGCACCTGCGCAATCTGCGGCGTCGCGCGATCGGCGATTTCGTCGTCGGCGCGGCCCATGATGAGCAGTCGATTGATACGGCTCAACTGCAGTCGGCCGTGGCGGTGATGGCGCATCTCGACGGCGTGAACGTAACCATGGCATCGGTCGACAACGACACCGCGGCAAGAGTGTGCAATGGGCGTTCGCTGGCGACGCTCGGTGTCGCAGATGGTCGTGATGGTGAGCGCCGCATCGTGCTGAACGAGCGCAACGAGTTGATCGCGGTGTATTCGCGCTCCTCAACTGATTGGCGGCCCGAAGTCGTGATGTCCGAACCGTTAGCCTGACAATGCGTGAAAGTGATTGCAGCGGCGACTCGAAGTGCGGTCGTCGCAGCACTCGGTGACCGCCGCAGCGTCGTAACGATCGGGGCCTACGACGGCGTGCACCTCGGGCATCGCGCCGTCATCGGCCAGGTGCGTTCGCAGACCGACAAACTGGGGGCGGTGAGCGTGGTGGTCACCTTCGACCGCCATCCTGCGTCGGTCGTGCGCCCGGAGTCCGCGCCAAGACTATTGATTGACGCCGAGCAGAAACTCGAGCTGCTCGCCTCAACGGGTGTCGATGCCACGCTCGTCGTGCCGTTCGATGCCGCGCAGTCGAACGAAGCGCCGGCCGATTTCGTGCGTCGTGTGCTAGTGGATGCGCTCGCGGTGCGCGTCGTGATCGTGGGAGAAGACTTTCACTTCGGCCACAAGCGCGGTGGCAACGTGCAACTGCTGCGTGAGATGTCGGTGCAATACGACTATCAGGTCATGCCAGTGCGGCTCGTCTCGCGTGCAGACGAAGTTGATGAACCAGTGAGCAGCACGGCGATTCGCCGGGCGCTGGCCGGCGGCGATGTGCGACGTGCCGCGGAGATGCTCGGTCGCGACCACGAAGTGCGCGGCGTGGTGGGCCCAGGCGACCAGCGTGGGCACACGGTCGGGTTTCCGACCGCGAACGTGCAGGTCGACGCCTCGATCTGCTTACCCGCCGATGGTGTGTACGCCGCACTCGTCACACTGAGCGACGGAAGTCGTCACGTGGCTGCGGTGAATCTGGGGCGACGACCAACGTTTCATGAGCACGCCGAGCATTCGGTGCTTGAAGCCCACCTGCTTGATTTTTCTGGCGACCTCTACGGTCAGCGTCTGTGCGTGGCGTTTCGCGCATTCCTACGTGGCGAGCGCAAGTTCTCCGGCATCGAGGCGTTGAAGTCGCAGTTGGCGCTCGACGTCGAGCACGCCCGTTTGGCGATGGCCTGACGACGTCCGCGGGGCGGATTGAGCGAGCTCGTGCGATGGGTTAGCGCATTGCGTACAACGTGGTGCGTTGGCGCAGCGGTCGCCCGAGCGGAGCGACCAGCGCGGCGAAATCGTCGGGCGTCATGCCCTGGCCGTGGCTCGCGCCCGCGGCCCGCGAGATGTTTTCGTTCATCAGCGTGCCGCCCACGTCGTTGCAGCCGGCTTGCAGCAGTTGGCGCGTTCCGGCGACACCAATCTTCACCCACGACGCCTGAATGTTGTGGATCGCACCTCGGTAGGCGAGTCGCGCCACTGCATGCACGAGCAACGTCTCGCGGAACGTGGGGCCACGCCGCGACTTGTGTTGCAGGTATATCGGCGACGCCATGTGCACAAAGGGCAAGCCGACGAACTCGGTGAACCCGCCGGTCTCATGTTGCAGAGCGCGCGTGCGGATGAAGTGCCGCGCCCATGCCCGTGGCGACTCAATTGAACCAAACATCATCGTGACGTTGGATCGCAGTCCCACGCCGTGGGCCACGCGGTGTGCTTCGAGCCATTCGTAGGTGTTCACCTTGTCGCTGCACAACACGGCGCGCACTTCGTCGTCGAGAATCTCGGCGGCGGTGCCGGGCAGCGACGACAAGCCGGCTTCCTTCAATCGTGTGAGATACGACGTGAGCGACTCGCCCGAACGGCGGGCACCTTCGGTGACTTCGAGCGCGGTGAAACCATGCACGTGTATGTCGGGTGCGGCCTGCTTCACCGCGCGCGTCACATCGATGTAGTAGTCGCCGTCGAAGTCGGGGTGGATGCCGCCCTGCAAGGTGACTTCGGTGGCGCCAAGTTGCCACGCTTCGCGCACGCGCGCAGCGATGTCGTCGAGCGTGAGCAGGTAGGGCGTGCCGCGCAGGTTGAGGCTGAGTGGCCCCTTGGAGAAGCCGCAGAATTTGCACTTGAACGTGCACACATTGGTGTAGTTGATGTTGCGGTTGTACACCCAGGTGACGTCGTCGCCGACGGTGTCGCGTCGTAGCGCGTCGGCAGCAGCAATGATGGCGACGACTTCCGGCCCGCGCGCACGGAAGAGCGCGACGATTTCTTCTTCGCCGAGTTCGTCGCCGATCTCCACCCCGCGCAGCACTTCTCCGACCGGGCCGTGCAACTTGCGCGAGCGCGCAATGAGCGTCGCACCCCCCACCAATTGCGGCGGGGGATTGTTCGCGCCGGAGTACCACTGTGTGGAGCGATGGCCGACCAGCACCACTTCGGCGCCGTCGTGCACGACGTCGGCGCTAGTCACTTTCTCCGGCCAGATTGCACCCGGGTCGTCGCGACCGAAACCTTCGGCGTCGCTGCGGTCGAGCACGCGGAAGCGCAGTGATTCATCGATCCACTTCGGCGACGACGAGAGACCGACGTCGGCGATGAACTCTGGGTACACCGTGAGTCGCGGTGCGAGTGCGCGACCAGCCGCCTCGGTCACCTCGCGCAGACGTTCGAGCGCGGGCCACGGGCGCTCGGGGTTGACATGGTCGGCGGTCACCGGCGACACGCCACCCCAGTCGTCGATGCCTGCGGTGAGCAGCACTCCGAAGTCGTCGCTCAGGTTGGGCGGCGCCTGCAGATGGATTTCGGGCGGCAGGATCAGTCGCGCGACGGCGATCGACCACAGGTATTCGTCGGGGTCGCACGCGGCGTCGTGTTGCATGCCGGTGCGGGGCTTGGGCAGGAAGTTCTGCACGATGACTTCCTGCACGTGGCCGTGGCGTTCGTGTGCTTCGACGATGGCTTCGAGTGCGGTGATGCGATCGGCGCGCGTCTCCCCGATGCCCACCAAGATGCCCGTAGTGAATGGAATCTGCAGTTCGCCCGCGAATTCGAGCGTGTCGAGTCGGCGCTGCGGCACCTTGTCGGGCGCCCCGCGGTGGCATTCGAGGTCGTCGCGCAGCGTTTCGACCATCATTCCCTGCGAAGGTGAGACGCGCCGCAGCATCGCGAGTTCGGCCCTGTACAACGCGCCGGCGTTGGCGTGGGGCAGCAGACCGGTTTCGTCGAGCACCAACTTCGCCATGTCGTGCAGGTAGTGCACGGTGGAGTCGTATCCATGCGCGCGCAGCCACTCGGCCGCCACGTCGTAGCGCAACTCGGGCCGCTCGCCGAGCGTGAAGAGTGCCTCGTGGCAACCGCGCGTCGCACCCTGTGTGGCGATCGCGAGCACCTGCTCGGGTGAGAGGTACGGATTCTCGAGTCGCGCCGGCGGCTGGGCGAACGTGCAGTAGCCGCACTTGTCGCGGCACAGCATCGTGAGCGGGATGAACACCTTCGGCGAGTAGGTGATGCGCGCGCCGTATTGGAGGTCGCGCACCTTTCGTGCGTCGCGCAACAATTCGGCGAGTGGTGCGTCGATCAGATGCTGATGATTCATGGTGCCCTCGCAGCACGCGACCGTGGTCGCGCGCCGTGTCGATGTCGTTGACTGTCAGCACCCGATCGGGTGAGTCGCGAGTGTTAGAGGTGCGACCCACTCGAATTCATCGAGCGACTTCACCATAGCAAGCGACGCAAGGCGACCGGCTGCCCGACCCGTCACGATTGTCTCGCCCCGTCAAGCGGGCGTGGGGTGCTGTTCACCGACGCGACTACGATTCGGTTATGGAAGACCCGAACAATTGGCGGTGGATTTGGCTGGTCGCCGTCGGGGTGTTCGGCGTTGGGGAAGCGCTACTGCCCGGCACGTTCTTTCTGTTGCCGTTCGCCGTCGGTGCGATTGCCGCGGCGGTCGCGGCGTTTGCAGGCGCGGGGCTGACCGGGCAGTGGGCGGTGTTCGTCGTGGTGTCCGCGGTCGGTGCCGTGGCGCTCATTCCGTTGCGTCGGCGACTTGACAAGTCGGAGATTCCACCGGGGGTGGGTTCTCGTCGACTTATCGGTCAAGATGCCGTCGTGCTTCGCGCCATCGCGGAGGGCCCAGGCGAGTGGGGCGAGGTACGTATCGGGCGCGAGGTGTGGCGTGCCGAGAGCGAGAACCACGGGTTGGTGCCGGTCGGAGCAACGGTGATCGTCAGTGATGTGCGGGGCACCGCCGTAATTGTCGGTGCCAAGACGACGTCGCAAAGTCAGGTAATCGAAGAGTAATAGGCAGGACGAGTTTCAACCCACGAAGGAGCAGGTCATGGCGCAAGTAGCGATTCTCATCGTTCTCTTCATTTTTCTCCTCACGTATCTGGCGAGCAGCGTTCGTATCGTGCGCCCGAATCAGCGGGGAGTCATCGAACGTCTCGGACGATTCAAGGGAACGGCTGAGCCAGGTTTGCGATTCATCATTCCGTTCATTGACAAACTGCGGCTCGTCGATATGCGCGAGCAAGTGGTGGACGTGCCGCCACAGGAAGTGATCACATCCGACAACGTCGTAGTCAGCGTCGATGCTGTGGTGTACTACGAGCCTGTTGATCCGCAGCGACTCACCTACAACATCGCCAACTTCATTCTCGCCGTGACCAAGTTGGCACAAACCAACCTGCGCAACCTAATCGGAGATCTGCAACTTGATCAGGCGCTCACCAGTCGTGACTCGATCAACACGAGTTTGCGTGCAATCCTCGATGACGCGACGGACACCTGGGGTGTGCGCGTGAAGCGCGTCGAAATTCAACGAATCGATCCTCCTGCGGACGTGATGATGGCGATGCACGAGCAGATGAAGGCCGAACGCACGCGTCGTGCCACCGTCACGCAAGCCGAGGGAGAACGCCAGGCCGCCATCACGCGTGCGGAGGGTGAGCGGCAGGCCGTGATTCTTGCAGCCGAAGCGGTGCGGCAGCGTCAAATCTTGGAGGCCGAGGGTCAAGCGACCGCGATTCGTGAACTTGCCGAGGCCGATCGATTCCGTCAGCAAACCATCGCGATGGGAGAAGCGGAGGCGATACGCGCCGTCTATCAGGCGATTCACGACGGCGATCCGACGCCCGACTTGCTGGCGATCAAGCACCTCGAGACCTTGGCGAAGATTGCCGACGGTCAGGCCACGAAGATTTTCCTGCCAGTCGACTCGTCGGCAACCATGGGAGCACTCGGGGGCATCAACGAGCTGTTCAAGGACGGTCGCGCCGGTTCCTAACTGCCGAGCGCGCGGAAGAGCGCGCGCACGTTCTGGCCGTTCATTGCCACGCGGTTGCCCGTGCGGGAGATGAAGCCGAGCTGCACGCCCGTCGACGGGTCGAGCACGGTGAACACCTGCTCGTGGCCGTGCGCATCGACGACCACGTCGGTGAGGAGCGGCACGTTGGCGGTCTTCAACAACTCCTGCACGTAGCCGGCGTTCAGCACTTCGATCGCGATGTGTTGCACACCCGAGCCGTGTTCTTGCAAGTGTGTGTCGACGGCCTTGTCGCCGGGGCCGACGAGCACGACCGTGACACCGCCACCCTCTGCCACGATGATTCCGGCATCGTCAGTGTTCGACGTCGCAAAACCGATTGACGCAAGGAACTTTGCCGCTGCATCGAGATTCGCCACGGCCACCACCACGTGATCGATACGGCACGCCACCGCATCGAGCGCGGAGGCCAGCACGTCGGCAACCTTCGTCGGCTTCTCATACTTCTTGTCGTGCGCCACCTCGATGCGGTGTGTCTCAGAGAGCAGAATACGGAACAACTGCTCCACAAAATCTGGGTCGACGTCGTTGTCGATCGCCCACTGACGACGCGTGGTCAACACTTCGCGCACGCGTTGGGGTTGGATGACCGCTGTATTGGTCTGCGCCTTCAGGGAGGCAACTTCGCGGCATACCTCCATCCGCTGGGCGAGCAATTCGATGATTGCAGCATCGATGTCGTCGATTTGCCGGCGAAGGTCGTTGAGGTTGCTCATGGTCGCCGCCCGAACAATTTGCGCAGAGCCCCGCCAATTCCGCCGCCGCCACCGGCGCGCCCGTTGCGCGAACCAGCGCGCGAGTTCACCAGACGCTCCACCTGTTTGGCAAGTACATCGATCTCGATGTTCACCCTGTCACCGGCGCGACGCGCACCGAGTGTGGTGACGTTTGCCGTGTGGGGGATGACCGCCACTTGAAACGAGTCGTCATCGAGCGCAAACACGGTGAGGCTGACACCGTCGACCGAGATGGATCCTTTTTCCACCAGCAGGTGCATCTGGTCGCGGCCGATGCGCACGCGTAGGTCTGGTGCGGGCGACAGCACTTCTCCGACGAGGTCGACATGCCCGAGCACGACGTGCCCGCCAAAACGTCCGTCGGCGGCCATTGGTCGCTCGAGGTTGACGGGGTCGCCTGATTGCAACGAGCCCAACGTCGTGCGGCGGAACGTTTCGTCGCTCACGTCGGCTTCCCACCAACCTTCGCCGGCTTGCACGACGGTGAGACAACAACCGTTCACGGCAATGGATGCGCCGAGCGCGCTGCCATCGAGCACATGGCGCGAGGAGATGCGCAAACGAGAACCGTTGCGTGCGGCGACGGTTCCGAGCTCTTCGACGATGCCCGTGAACACGCTGTGAACGCTAACTGTGGTGATGATTCCCCTCTGGGGTGGAACTGGAGCGAGTACGCCGTAGCATGAAGGAGTCCGTTTGGGCTCTGGCTCGGGCGTGATGTTTCGGGATGGTCCCGGAACGACCCGCCAAGTGTCCACTCATCCGAGTGATTGATGCGAGGCGAGGCAGAAAGAGGCAACGTACGAACATGGCGACTCCCACCAAATTGGGGACCAAAGACGTCATTGCGAAGCACGGTCAGCATGCAACTGACTCGGGTTCGCCAGAAGTGCAGATCGCACTACTGACCGACCGAATCAACAGCCTGACGGAGCACCTCAAGACTCACATCAAGGACCACCACAGTCGTCGTGGTCTCATGTTGTTGGTCGGGCGCCGCCGTCGATTGCTCGACTACGTTCGCAATCGCGACATCGAGAAGTATCGCAAACTCCTCGACGAACTCGAGCTTCGTCGTTAAGCCAAAGCGGCCACTGAAGGGGTTCCACAGGGGAACCACCGGTCGCGAGAGCTAACACAACACAGGAGAAAACAACATGGCTGAAGCCATTACAGTGTCGGGCGCCGTGAGCGGCACCGACAAGACCCTCCGGTTCGAAACCGGAAAACTCGCTCTGCAATCCCAGGGTGCAGTCGTAGCAAGCATCGGGAAGACCACCGTGCTCGTCACCGCGAACGCCGCAAAGGGCGTGCGTGACGGCATCGACTTCTTCCCGCTCACCGTCGATGTGGAAGAGCGTGCATACGCCGCGGGCAAGATCCCCGGTTCGTTCTTCCGTCGCGAAGGTCGACCGAGCCAGCAGGCGATTCTGACCTGCCGACTCATCGACCGTCCGCTGCGTCCGGCATTCCCCGATGGCTACCGCAACGAGACGCAGATCGTCGTCACCGTCGTCGGTGCCGACCAGGCCAACCCGCACGACGTGCTGTCGATCAATGCGTCGTCCGCGGCGTTGATGATCAGCGGCATTCCGTTCGACGGCCCGATCGGTGCAGTGCGCGTGGCGTACTCGCAAGACGGCACGTGGATCGCCCACCCCACCTTCGAAGAGGGTGACAACAGCACGTTCGAACTCGTCGTCGCAGGACGCGAGCTCGACAACGGCGATGTCGCCATCATGATGGTGGAAGCAGGCGGCACCGAGAAGTCGTTCGAGTTCTACGCCAACGGCGCGCCGAAGGTCAGCGAAGCAGTCATTGCCGCTGGCCTCGAAGCGTCGAAGCAGTGGATCAAGGAGTCGATCAAGTTGCAGCGACAACTCGTAGCCAGCGTCATCGCGGCGCGCGGCAAGATCGAGCCGCTGGCCTACACGCCGGTGCTCGACTACACCGAAGAGTTGTACGAGGCCGTCGAGTCGGTGGCCACCGCCAAATTGCAGCCGGCCATTCGTATCTCGCTGAAGAAGGATCGCAATGCTGCGATCGACGCAGCGACGAGCGAGACGGTCGCCGCCCTCGCGGGCAGCGCTGATGCACCTGGCAATTTCGCCGGACAAGAAGAGCAGATCAAAGAGGCGGTGCGTTCGCTCACCAAGCACTTGGTGCGCCAGCGCGTCGTGTCGGAGAACGTGCGCATCGACGGTCGCGGCCCGCGCGACCTGCGCCCGGTGTCGGCTGATGTCGGCTTGCTGCCGACCGCACACGGCACCGGTCTCTTCCAGCGCGGTGAAACGCAAGTGATGAACGTCGTCACCCTGGCCATGCCGCGCATGAACCAGATGATCGACTCGATCACGCCGACCACCGAGAAGCGCTACATGCACGACTACAACATGGCCCCGTGGGCCAACGGTGAAACGGGTCGCGTGGGTACGCCCAAGCGTCGCGAAATCGGTCACGGTGCGCTCGCCGAGCGTGCGGTATTCCCGGTGGTGCCGAACCAGGAGCAGTTTGCCTACACACTGCGACTCGTGAGTGAAGTGTTGTCATCGAACGGTTCCACCTCGATGGCGTCGGTATGTGCCTCGAGCCTCGCGCTCATGGACGCCGGCGTGCCGATCATCGCACCGGTTGCCGGCATCGCGATGGGTCTCATCTTCGAAGACGGCAAGTACACCGCACTCACCGACATCCTCGGTGCAGAAGACGCCTTCGGTGACATGGACTTCAAAGTGGCCGGTACTGCCGATGCTGTCACCGCGCTGCAGTTGGATACCAAAATCGACGGCATCCCGAGCGACGTGCTCGCATCGGCATTGCAGCAGGCCAAGGAAGCGCGTCAGAAGATTCTCGACGTGATGACCGCCGCGCTTGCCGCGCCGCGCAGCACCGTGGCCGAGAGCGCGCCGAAGATCGTGTCGTTCACCATTCCGCTCGACAAGGTGGGTGAGGTCATCGGCCCGAAGGGCAAGGTCATCAACACCATTCAGCAGGAGACCGGTGCCGACATTGCCGTCAGCGACGACGGTGCCGTGGGTATCGTCACCATCGGTTCGCCCGACTCCTCGAAGGTGGAAGATGCGAAGACTCGCATCCTGAACATCGTCGACCCGCCGACGGCGGAACTTGGCGCCACCTACACCGGCCGCGTGGTGAACATCGCGCAGTTCGGTGCCTTCGTCAACATCCTGCCGGGACGCGACGGATTGGTGCACATCTCCAAACTCGGCACCGGTCAGCGCGTGGCTCGTGTCGAAGACGTGCTCAACCTCGGTGACGAGGTCACGGTGCGCGTCGACGACATCGACGACCGCGGCAAGGTGAGCCTCTCGCTCATCGGCCCCGATGGTCAGCCGATGGCCGGCAGCGGCGGTG
>Ga0194128_10001889_pt1 | contig 35416 bp, 29 predicted proteins | sample TA2KigCa65mmetaG_FD_148650 | JGI IMG/M metagenome (GOLD analysis project Ga0194128, IMG submission 148650) | Freshwater microbial communities from Lake Tanganyika, Tanzania - TA2015037 Kigoma Deep Cast 65m | ecosystem: Environmental > Aquatic > Freshwater > Lake | place: Tanzania: Lake...
CTATTATGCCACGTCGCAGACGTGAACCCATGTGCGCCGCCAAATTCAACCGCCCCAACCCTCCCCCACCGCCGCCGTTTTGAACCGCCCTCAACACTTACCCAACGAATTCGGCTTTTCCGATGGCTGGAGAAAGGAGAGATCCACGTCGATCGGCCGCGGCATGCTTTCTGCTTGCGTCAGAAGAGCGCTGGTCGGCGTGTCGTTGAGTTTGCTGAGGGCTTCCGTGAGAGCAGTTTCGCCGGACGCGGGCTTCTCGCCGAGGTTCTGGGCCGTCTTGTCCCAGGTGACGCCGCCTGCCGCCAGCTTCTCGAGTTGCTGTTGGCAGATCGGGCATGATTCGAGATGCGTCTCGATCTCCGCACGTTGGTCGGCGAGAACGGTATCGTCCAGAAGGTGCTGCAGGATTTGGGGTGTGGGGCATTGCATGGGGACACTCGTAGATGCCCAGGGGTGAGCGCAGCGAACTCCTGGGATGGGGCGGCGGCGATCCAAGGGTTTCGTTGCGCTCACCTCCGGGCTTCATGTCATTCCATTTGCAACCGAGCGATTTCCGCTTTCAATCTGACCATGACGCGGCTCTTGGCCAGGTACACCGCGGCAACGCTGATGCCCAACTCTTGTGCCGCTTCCTGCCCACTTTGGCCGTCGACTGCGGTTAGATGAAACGCCTGCCACGTCGTTTCGGTAAACGTGGGCCGAATCAACTCCGCGGCGAACTGGAAGAGCTGGCGTTCGTACTCCTTGTCCCAGTCGGCTTGATCATTCTTGGCGGGCATCGCGTCGAGCACCTGCGTGGCGACGACCGTGCCGCCGCCGTCTTGATGCTGTCTCCGTTGCACAAAGTCGTACAACCGGCGATGAGCGAGCGTGAAAAGCCAGCTGCGAAACAAACCCAGCCGCGGATCGAACGCACCGACCGACGCCGACACGCTGCGCAAGACCTCTTGCGTCAAGTCGGCAGCGTCGGCGTCCTGCAGTCCACGGCCACGGGCAAACCGGTACACCACCGGCGCGTAAAGCCGAACGAACTCGCTCCAGGCCGCCTCGTCTTGGCGATCGCGCAGACGCACAAGCAAGCTCGCTCGAGTCGCCGGTACGTCCGCCATGCGAAGTCCTCTGCGGGATACTTCTGCCGATGTGGGAAATCCTATCGCCGATTCTTCAAATTTCTTTTTAACCCAGAACGATGCTCGCGAACAGCGAATTCCCTCATCGCTATAGTAAGGACATGCCAACGCTCGCATTTACCAACGGCACGATCGTTCTCCCTGATCGCATGCACTCTGCCGGCACGGTCGGTGTGACGGGCGATCGCATCGACCTCGTTAGCGATATGGCCGCCGCGCTGCCTGATCGGACTTCGGTTGATCTGGCGGGTGGCTACTTGTGCCCTGGATTCATCGATATTCACGTTCACGGCGGGGCGGGGCACGACTTCATGGACGGCACGGAGGACGCCTTTCGCTCCGTTTGCCGTGCTCACGCCCGACACGGCACGACCACGCTGCTGCCGACGACGACGGTAGCCCGGCACGATCAGCATCTGGCGTTCCTCGATATCTGTCGACGATTGCGTCATGAAGACACCGGCGGAGCGCGCATCGAAGGCGCTCATTTCTACGGCCCCTATTTCGCGAAGGAAGCGCGCGGCTGTCATCCGGGCGAATCGGTGCGGCCGCCGACGCCCGGCGAATACGAGCAGTATTTGAGCTACGAGTGCATCACGCGAGCCACGGTCGCGCCGGAACTGCCTGGGGCCGAGGCGTTCGTCCGCGCTTGTCGATCACGAGGCATCGGCTGCAATGCCGGGCATTCCTACGCCACCTTTGAGCAAATGGAAGCTGCCCGCAGCTGGGGCGTTACGCACGTCGATCATCTTTTCTGCGCCATGTCCGATCGCGCTCGTTTGCGCATCGAGCAAACCTACCCTATGCGCGGCGGCGTCATGGAAGCAACCCTGTTCTTCGGCGACCTGACGACTGAAGTGATTGCCGACGGTAAACACCTCCAGCGGGAGCTTCTGCTCTTGGCCTACAAGATCAAAGGCCCTGATCGCCTCGCGCTCTGCACCGATTGCAACCGCGCCCTCGACATGCCTGACGGTTCCTACATCTTCGGCCCCAAAGACGGCGGCGAAACGATCCTCCGCAAAGACGGCGTCGGTATCATGCCCGACAACAAGTCGCTCGCCTCCGGAGTCGTCGGCATGATCGAATGCGTCCAAACCTTCCATCGCCTGACGGGTGTTCCCCTCGCCGACGTCATCCGCATGGCCAGCCTCACCCCCGCACGCATCGCCGGCATCGACGCCGACACCGGCAGCATCTCCGTCGGCAAACGCGCGGACTTGTTGATCCTGGACCGCGATCTCAACCTGAGACAAGTCTACATCGGCGGCCAAGCGATTCGATAACATAAGCGCATCATGAAGATCGGACTGACCTTCGATTTGAAATCGACCGGACCCAAGACGCCCGGCATCCACGACGATGCCGATGAGGAGTTCGACAGTCCGCAAACCATCGAGTCGATCGCCAACGTCCTGCACGGGCTAGGGCACGCGGTCGTATTCTTGGGCGACGGACGGGAGTTTCTGGAGAAGGTCCTCACCGAGAAGCCCGACTTTGTCTTCAACTTCGCCGAAGGCCGCGGCGTCAGCCGATCCCGCGAAGCGCGGGTGCCCGCCGTTCTCGAGATGCTCGGCATCCCGTTCACCGGGTCCGACCCATTCACGATGGCGGCGACCCTTGACAAGGACTGCGCCAAAAAGCTGGTCGCTCACGCCGACGTCGCCGTGCCCACAAGCTACGCCCTCGATCCGGCCGCTAATTCCTCAAGTATTCCGATCGATCAGCTGCGATTCCCGCTGGTGGTCAAGCCGGCATGGGAAGGTTCGAGCAAGGGCATTCGCAACCGCTGCTTCGTAAAGGACCCTGAGGAACTTCCCGGCGTCATCGACTCCTTACGCCGATCGGCTCGCCAGACCATCCTGCTCGAAGAGTACATTGCCGGCGATGAAGTCACCGTCGGCCTGATCGGCAACGCCCCGCCGAGCATCCTCGGCATGATGCGGATTATTCCCAACACGCCGAGCGATCACTTTATCTACAGCCTGGAGATCAAGCGTGATTTCCGCAAGCTGGTGACGTATCAGTGTCCGCCGCCGTTGACTGCCACGACGCTCGATGCGATCGCCGCGTCGGCGCAGACGGTGTTCCGCACGCTGGCCTGCCGGGATGTGGCGCGCATTGACTTCCGGATTCGCGACGGGGTTCCGTATTTCCTCGAGGTGAATCCGCTGCCGGGGTTGCATCCCGCCGACAGCGACCTGGTCATCATGGCCGGGCTGGTCGGCTGGTCGTACGAGAAGCTGGTTTCGTCAATCGTTCAGGCGGCGATGAAGCGGTGCGGTTTGTCGTAATCTGTTCTTCGTTCTGCGTTCGCGCGGCGCCTCGCGAATGCTAAACGAAGTCATTCAATAACCATGTCCAAACCCTCGATCATCGTTTTGTACAATCAGCCGGTGTTGCCGAGCGATCATCCGGAGGCGGAGTCGGAGCGCTCGGTGGTTAAGATCGCGGACAAGGTGATCGCGACGCTGAAAAGCGCTGGCTATCGCGCGTCGCCGTTGGCGCTGGGCTGCGATCCGGCGGTGCTGTGGTCGGCCCTCAAGGAACGTGAGCCGAGCGCCGTGTTTAATCTCTTCGAAGGCAACCCCGATCACGCCGAGACCGAGACGTATGTCGCCGGGTTGCTCGAGTGGGCGGGCATTCCGTTTACGGGTTCGCCGGCAGCGACGCTTGCGCTGGCGCGCTGCAAGGACACCACGAAGCACTTGGTGAAGGGCGCCGGATTACCGACCGCCGATTTCGTAGTGGTCGATGCCCTGCCGATGCCGCGACCTCCCTTGTCCTTTCCTGTCATCGTCAAGCCGGCCCGGCAAGATGCCAGCGTCGGCGTGGATCAGTCGAGCGTCTGCACGCGCCAAGCCCAGGTCGAGGAGCGAGTCGAACAGTTGTTGAAGACGTTCGGTCCGCCGGTGCTGGTGGAAGCGTACATCGCTGGGCGCGAGTTCCACGTGCCGCTGATGGAGTTGCCGACGCTCGAAGCGCTGCCGATCATGGAGATCACCTTTCCGAGCGGTTCCAGCGCTTGGCCGATCCTGACCTACGCGGACAAATGGGAGCGTGACATACCGCCGAGGTTCCCGTGCGACCTGCCACACGCGGTGCTTCAGCGGCTGGGCGCGTTGGCGATGCAGGCGTATCGGCTTCTGGGCTGTCGCGATTACGCGCGGGTCGATTTTCGGATGAATGCAGCCAATGAGCCATTCATTCTGGAAGTGAATCCGAATCCGGAGATCAGCGCGGGAGCGGGCTATGCGAGCAACCTGGGCCGAGCGAGCCTGTCACATCACGAGTTTATCGTAAAACTTGCGGAACAGGCGCTCGCGCGCGGAAAATGACCTTTTTCATTCAGAGCCTGATGCAACGAAATAATTATCCGTAACTCTTTGAAATATAGAGCGTTTAGTTGATTCGTTGCACCGAGTTTCGGACACCTATCCCCTGGTGGAATCAATAGCGCCACAATTTTTACACATTTCTATACGCACAATATTGACAAAAAGCAGTGTACATATGTATATTTAAGAAGGAGGCATCAAGGTCATTTTCTTGAGGGCTCTCACCATGGAAAAATGGCGTCGTGTTTGGCGAGAAGGACTGGCGCCAAATCTACCTGTTGCTGGGCTCTTGGCGCTGGAGCGAGCGTTGCGCGACGATGATCCGCGACTGCTTCAGGGCGTAGTGTCCACCCCGCCGCCGTTCGAAGCGGTTCGTAACGCCACCGTCACATCCTGTTGTGCGATCTGCTACTGCGGCTGGAAAGGCGACCGGCTAAGAACGGTCGGCGAGGTCGAAGCGTTCTATCATCGCATCTGCGAGTCGGCCGACGCCGTTTTCTCCGAGGCCGCCGCGTGCCGGTTCTTTCTCAATTGGTATGACGCCACGCCGCGTTATGAGATGCGCCATGAGATGCTCGGCGAGGTCCGTCGAACGCTGGCGCGCCGTACTCCCGCAGCGGCGTAAGGCCCCGTCGCTTGCGCTCCGGGCTGGTCTCTGAAACGGAGAATGCCATGAAGTGTCGCCACTGTCACGAACGCCCAGTCTCGCGATCGCGCGGGTTGTGCTGGAAGTGCTTCTATCAGCCATCGATTCGCGCACAGTATCCGTCCACCAGCAAATTCGCCCGGCGCGGCGAGGGGATCGGCTGTATCCAGGCGCCGCTGCCCGCGTTCCCGACAACAGCTATGCCCGGCACACCAGCGAAAATCACCGTCCTTGCCGAACGCGCTCGCCTCAAACAATCGCTCTGGCACCCCGAAGACGCCACGGACGTCTCGCCGGCTTCATCGGTGCCGCGCGCTGGCTGAAAAACGTGCTCAGTCGCGCAGCACCCTCGGTCGCTGGCCACGCACGACTTTGTTTTCCTCGCTAATGCTGGCCAGTGCCCCCGATTGGTTGAAACGAAACGTCGCGACGAGCGATCCGCTGTTGCCGGCTTCCGGCACGACTTCGACTTCGCCGATCAAAATGGTCACGCTACTGGCTTCCGGTCCGGGTTTTATCTTTTCGGGGTACTTGAACTTGAAAAACCCGTCTTGGATGAATTCCATGCGTAATCTCAGCCAAGCGCGAGCCGTTTTCTCTTCTTGAACCTGAATCCTCGGCGTGGCCTTGAAGAACTCGAGAAGCACTTCGGCGCTGGCGAAGTGGGTGATCTTACCGTCTTGGCCAACAGCGAACACGTTTCGGTGCTTGAGCCCGGCGGGAGCCGACCGAGCAATCGGCCATTCGCGAAAGTGAACGGCGACGAATACATGATTCGGAAAGGCGTCGCGGAGATATTTGTCACCAACTGCGGCGACGGAGGCATCGCTGCCGGCACGATCCCTGAGGTGTTTCTCGATCGTCGCCTGGGCCTTGGCGACTTTTTCATTGGGAGTGTCTTGAGCAAACACACCCCACGGGGCCAAGGCTGTGATAAACGTCCAACAAAGCAGTACACGCGGATTCATGGCATCACCTCGATAGGAACGGGCATCACCAACAAGACGATTTGAAGTTGTCCAGCGATTTCTTGATGCGGGGAGCCGAACGGCGATCACCCGCAGCCCGGCTTCTCGTCCGCTTCGTAGGTTCTCCCGGCACTGCCGCCTTCGTGATGGCGGCGCAATGCGAGTTGATACATGCGTTCGCCGGCCAGCGTCGGGTATTCACCCGTCAGGCACGCTCGGCACAGCTTGTCCACGGGGAGCCGAATGCACCGAGCGATGGCGTCGAGCGGCAGGTAGAACAAACTGTCGGCTTCCAACGCGCGGGCCATCGCCTGCTGTTCTTCGATGGTGATGATCTTGCCGCGCATGAACTTCGGCGCGTACAACTCGTCGACGGTCGACATGTCGATGCCGTAAAAGCATGGCGCAATAATCGGCGGGCAGGCGACGCGGACATGCACTTCCTTGGCGCCGCCGCGGTCACGAATGAGCGAAAGAAGCGACTTTAGCGTCGTGCTGCGGACGATGGAGTCTTCCACGAGAATCACGCGCCGGCCTTCGAGCACTTCGCGCAGCGGCGAGAACTTCATCTTGACCCGGTCGGCCCGGTTGTTGCCTTCGATGAAGGTTCGGCCGATATGGCGATTGCGCATCAGGCCTTCGACGGACGGAATGCCGAGTTCGTAAGCCATGGCGTCGGCGGCGGCTTTGCCGGTGTCGGGGACGGGAACGACGACCGTGTTGTAATCGGGCTTGATGAGCCCGAGGCGATGTTCCTGGATCGCGAGCTCTTTGCCGAGGGCGGCCCGCGAGAGATACACGCTGCGATCGTCCAGCGTGCTGGCGACGTTGGCGAAATAAATCCATTCGAAAAAGCAATGGGCCGTCCGCGGCGATGGAGCGTAGCGAACGATGCGGAGTTCATTGTCCTGGATGAGAACCATCTCGCCCGGTTGCAACGTCTTGATATCGCGGAAGCCGAGATTCGAAAGGGCCACGCTCTCGCTGGCGGCGGCGAAAAGGGGGCCGTCGATGGCGTAACACAAGGGGCGCAGGCCGACCGGATCGCGAACGACACACATGTCGCCGTTGCCGTTCATGAATACGAGGTTATAGGCGCCGTCGAACTTCTTGCTCAGGTTCGTGAACACCTCGACGAGATCGGGCCGATCGTCGCCGCGCAGCTCGTAGCTGAGGTAGTGCATGATGACCTCGGTGTCGAGGTCGCGCATCAGGTAGTAATCTTCCTTGTTAAGTAGCTCGGACTTGAGTTCGGGGTAGTTCGTAAGCTGGCCGTTGAAGGCCATGGAGAACCACTTCCAGCGGCGACCGTGGTATCGCTCAAACGGCTGAGCGTGATCCTTGTCGTTCTTGCCGCAGGTGGCGTAGCGAACGTGACCGATGGCGGCGCGGCCGGCGTTCTCGCGAAGGATGTTCTCGGACTTGCCGGGATGGTTGAGGCGAAACGCTTCGATGACGGTGCCGATCTGCTTGTAGGTGGAAAGAACGTTGTCGCGATTCGGATTGTAACTGGTCATGCCCGTGGCGAGCTGGCCGCGATTCTGCAGATCGATCAACATGCGCACCATGAGCCGGGCGACTTGTTCCGGACCGTCGCGCGCCGCCAGCTTGGATGTGGTGTCGCTGCCGAGGTGATAGATGGCCGCAATCCCACATTCATGGTGCAGTTCGCGCATGGAGTCGGCTCGGAAGTACGAGAGATTGAGGCGTCTAGCACTATTATAGTCGCGTGTCGGCATTCGTACAATAATGCGAATGAAGCCCAGGGATGAGCGCAGTGAACGCCTGGGATCGAACCTGGAGCCCTTTCCGCATGCCGACGTTTCTGCCGCTTCGCACCTTCGGAAGGACCTCGTTGCGCGTCACGCCGTTATGCGTCGGCTGTGCACCGCTGGGGAACATGCCGGAAACGTTCGCGTACGATGTCGTTGAGAACGAGGCGCTGGCGACGCTGCGGGCGGGCTTCCAATCTCCGATCAATTTCCTCGATACAGCAGCCTCCTACGGCGACGGCGAAAGTGAACGTCGCATCGGCCTGGTGCTTCGCGAGCTGGGGGGACTCCCGGTTGGGTTCGTGCTGGCGTCGAAGGCCGACCGTGACCTGAAGACTGGCGATTTCTCCGGAGATCAAATCAAACGATCGGTCGAGCGCAGCCTCCACCTGCTGGGCATGACCAAGCTGCAGATCATGTACCTGCACGATCCGGAACACGCCAAGTTCGAGGACATCCTGGCCAAGGGCGGGGCCGTCGATGCATTGATGAAATTCAAGGAGCAAGGCGTGATCGGCCATGTCGGCGTGGCCGGTGGACCGATCGAGCTGATGATCCGCTACGTCGAGACGGGGATGTTTGAAGCGGTCATCACGCACAATCGCTACACGCTCCTGAATCGGTCGGCGAATCCTCTATTGGACATGGCGGCCAAGCTGGGGATCGCCGTGCTCAACGCGGCGCCGTATGGCAGCGGCATCCTGGCGAAGGGGCCCGACGCCTACCCGCGCTATGCCTATCAAGCCGCCGACTCGCTCACACTCGAACGCGTTCGCGCCATGGACGCGGTGTGCAAACGGCACAAGGTTCCGCTCGCAGCGGCAGCGTTGCAGTTCTCCATGATCGATCCTCGCATCACCTCCACGATCGTCGGCGTCTCGAAAGCCGAGCGATTGGCTCAGACGGTCGAGCTGGCGCATGCTCCGATCCCGGCGGAGCTCTGGGCCGAACTCGACGCCGTCGGCTACGCCATCGACGATCCGGAAGCGAATCGCTGGACCCGCCCGTGACAAGTCAGGCTCTCGTACCAGAAGTCACAAGTCAGAGATCAGAGGTCGGAAGTCAGAGATCAGATCACTTTCCCCTCAGCGAGACCAAACTGATGCATCTCGGCCCCGTTCTCTGACCTCTGATGTCTGACATCTGATCGCTGACTTCTAGTGCGGGTTGTTCCGATTTTTTCTAATTTTTCGCTTCTCCCATTTGTGCGGACAAGAATCCTGTTGAGGGCGGTTCAAAACGGCGGCGGTGGGCGGGCGAAAGTGGCGTAGAGGCATCACTTTCGCCACTCCGTGGCTTTTCGAACGCCCCCGTTTTCCAGGGGCTTGCGCCGCTGGCTATTGGCTGCCGCCGCTCTGCGGCTCTTCAAGATAACGGCTTACAACATCCTTGAAAGATGTTGGCAAGCGACGGGCGGGCGCGTTCCGTCGCTTGCGCACTGGCCTGGTGCGAGCTACGCAGTTACGAGCCGCAAGCGTCAGCGACGGGTTTAGCCCGGACCGTCGCTCGCGTTTCCGGCTCGTAAGGCCAATTTCAACCAAACATCTCCCTCAGCTTCTTCTCGCGAAACGCCAACAGCTTGTCGAAATCCTTACGCAGGCTATCCGCCGTGACGATGAAACCAAGCAACCCGCCGGGTGGATCGTATTCGATTTTTTCGACGATCCTCGTCCCTTTCTCGCTGACGGCAAACTGGCTGGCGTACACCCAGAGCGCAAGTGGTCCTTCCGTCTGCTTCGTGACAATCAGCTTGTCGACCTCGAATGTCACCACCTGCTGCGTGATCTCTTGCGAGATGCCCCAGCGCCGGCCTTTCCAGACAAGCCGCGAGCCGAGCGTCAGAAGTTCCGGCGCCGTCACTAACTCCAGGTTGAGTTCCGGCGGCGTTAGTTGCTTCAGGTTCTTCGTTTGCGTCAGATAGGCGAACAGTTCAGGCAAAGGCCGAGCAACTTCCAGGGTCGCGGTATAATGATGAGGCATTCGGGGAGTCCCTACATCTTTGGGAATTATCTCTGCAATCCGAAAGCGCCGAGTGGGCGCTAAACAGCGCTTGACAGACTCTATTCATCGTAAGCACGATGGTTGGAAAAATCGATCCCTCATGTTGCCTACGCCATTTGAAAACGCATTCGTGCTGACCGGTCCCACCGCTTCGGGGAAGACGCAGCTCGGCATCGAGCTGGCGCAAGCGATGGGCGCCGAGATCATTGCCATGGACTCGATGACGGTGTATCGGCACATGGACGTCGGCACCGCCAAGCCTACGCCCTCCGAGCGCGCCGCTGTCCCGCATCATTTGATCGACGTGCTCGAGCCGTGGGAATCGGCCAGCGTCGCCTGGTGGCTGGGCGAGGCGAAACGCTGCTGTACGGAGATCGTGGCACGAGGCAAACAAGTCTTGTTCGTGGGAGGAACTCCGCTCTATTTGAAGGCTCTCTTGTGCGGGCTATTCGACGGCCCTCCCGCCGATCTCGCCATCCGGACGCGACTCACTGACGAGGCGAGCGCGCTCGGCTCGGACGCCTTGCACCGACGCTTGGCCGAGGTCGACCCGATCAGCGCCAGCCGGCTGCATCCCAACGACGTTCGCCGCATGGTGCGAGCTCTGGAAGTCTATGAGCTCACGGGAAAGCCAATGAGCTCCTGGCAAACGCAGTGGCATGCGAGACCAACACGTGAGCCGCGGGACGGGCCACCGGCTGTTCTCTGGCTTGACTTGTCGCGGCAGGAGCTTTACGATCGCATCAATCGCCGAGTCGAGGAGATGTTCGCCCGTGGCTTCGTTGAGGAGGTGCGCCGGCTGCACGCGTGGGAAAAACCGCCCAGCCTTGAAGCCCGGCAGGCTTTAGGATATAAGGAAATAGACGATTTCCTGGCTGGGATGATTAGTCAAACGGAAGCGATAGTGCGGATTCAAACGCGGACCCGCAACTTTGCCAAAAGGCAAATCGCCTGGTTTCGGCATCTCCCGCAATGCCAGCCCGCAACAATAGAATTGACTCGGCTGCTCTGGCAGTCCAGAATAGGGACATGAACGCGGCCGACATTTTGTGATATCGTGCGAGCGTCGGCCTTTTTTTCTTCTGAGCCGACTCGATCAGGCGGAGAACGCCGACCCGTTCAATCCGGCGTGCGGCAACATCCGCGGGAGCTTCACACCCATGGCGAAAGCCTCGGTGACGTTTCAAGTGCTCGAAGGAATTGATCGCGGCCGCATCTACCGCGATGTCGCCGTTCCGGTCACCATCGGCCGGGAGGAAGGCAACTCGCTGCGCCTCAACGATGAACGCGTGAGCCGATACCACGCCAAGGTTCAACTCGACGGCGACGACTACATTCTCACCGATCTGGAAAGCACCAACGGCACCCGCGTCAACGGCACCGCGATTCAGATTCGCCGGCTACGCATCGGCGATCGCGTCGGCGTCGGGCGCTCACTGTTGTTGTTCGGCTCGAACGAGGAAATCGCGGCTCGAATGGCAGCCTTGGCGGGCGTCGGCGCCTCGCCGAACCCCGTCGGCATCGCCGGCTATTACGACGAATCAACGGGCGACCGCAAAACTGTCGCCGGGCAGGTCGATCTCAATCTCGATTTCGACATCAGTCCCACCGACCCGGCGAAACCGACAGCAGACGCGTTGTTCATCGGCAAGAAAGCACTGCCTCCGTTGCCCCTCAAGATGACCCCGTCTCAAGCCGCTCGACTCGCGGAAATTCTCGACTTCCTCCATCAAGGTCTGACACTCGCCACCGAGAACATTCAGGCCCGCGACGACGGCTCGCAAGTCACCCTCGAATACGGCGATTGGCAACGCGTCCTGGCCATCCAAATGCTGTTGGCGCGCTATCTGCGCCTCGTGGCCGATCCGCCTGAAGAGTAAACGAATGTGCTGCGAGCCGGCAGCGCAGAAAAGCTGCGCACGATGTAAGCGCCGTTTTGCCGCTTACTTCGTGCGCGGCTCTTTGCCCATTTCTACGCCTTGTGCAACTCGATGATGATGCCGCCCAACCGGAAAATGCGGTGCAGTAAGGTGAAATAGTGCGGGCGGTGCCAGATGAAGCCGCACTCTTCGCAGACAACTTTCAGTTCTTTGCGATTGTAGGTTCGGCAATGCCAGAGCTTGCTGGCGAGAATTCCGGCCAGCGTGTCTTCCGTCGTCATGAGCAGTAGCTTGCCGCCGGGACGCATGATACGGCAAAGCTCCCAAAGGCCGGGACGCGGATCGGGAAGATGCTCGAGCACCCAGCCGCAGACGACGGCGTCGAAGAAGTCGTCGGGATACGGCAAGCAGGTCAGATCGGCGGCGATATAGTGGATGCGATCGTCGCCGTAATTCCGTTTGGCGCGCAAAAGCATGCGCTGGGAGAGATCGAAGGCGGCGATAAAGGCGTCGGGGTCGGCGTGACGCAGCAGGTACTTGCAATGCCGGCCGTTGCCACACCCCGCGTCAAGAATGCGCTTGCAACCGGCGATGTCGAAGGCGCTGGGATTGAGCACGCGGCCGGCAAACAAAGCGTGCCCGGTCAGCAAACCGGACAGTGCCGTGAGCTTGCCGGCGATGCCATCGTAATGGCTCTGAATGAAATTGCGGTACTCCGGATACGGTTGTTCATCCTTGGTTTGGGCCTTGAGCTCTTTTTGGATCGCTCGGCGAGTCGGCCGGGGTTTTCTTGTGGGTTGGGTGAGAGTCTTTTGCTGGGTTTCCATGAATAGGCACTCTGTCAATGCACGGCGTTTATGGACGTCAGGCTAGAAAGTCTGGCCTACATGACTCAAACGGCTATGCGGCGTTGGTAAATGATCCACTCGGTCAATAACAATACCACGACCAAAAGCAAAATCCACTTCCAAATCTCGCGCGTCTGCGATTTTTTTTCGCCGCTGACAATCGGCTCGTTTCCGATGCGAATGCTCGGCCTCGGTTCGATGTTCGTCTCGTTAGAGTCGAGCAAATTCACCGCGAATCCGCGCCTCGGCTCATTCACCAGCCGACGTTCATCTTCGGCAAGCGCCACTTGATAACGATAAATGCCGAGCTTATCGGTATCGGCAAACACGATTTCGTTGCGTTCGGTCCGCGGCAACTTGATCTTGCGCTGATCAGGCGTCGTCAGCTGCACAAATCGAAAGCCGGCGTCCGGTCGCAACACCATCGGCTCTCCCGGCGACACACTCACGGTACGCACAGAATCATCGACTTTGCCAAGAATATAAAGTAGATTCCAAAAGAAAAGCGGAAAACTGGGTTGCAATCCCCAATCGCTCAATAGGCCGCCGTCATCACTGGTTAGCGGAAACGTCTGTACCAGGTCCGTGTGCGGGCCGCGCGCCATCGCGAACAACAACGGCGTCTGATTGCTCGTCTCGACAATTCGCTCCACGGTCGGCAACGTGCGGTGCTTCGCATGCCCGATGGGCAGGTCCGCTTCCTTCGCCGCCTCTGCGCTGAGGTTCTTGCGCACGTCGAAAACAAAAGCCTCGTGCGTGCGAATGTCGTTGATCGTAGTCAGGTGCTTGAGGAGCGGATGATCGCGCTGGCTCGCGATGAAGAGCGGATTTTTCAGCACGGCCGTGCCGCGCCGCCACGGAGGCGGCGGTCGATCGATCAACAACGTGTTCGCCAGCGGCATGTCCAATTCGTCCGCTGGGACACAGCGGTCAAACACGACAAGATCGACATCTCCCGCTCGCGCTTTCTTGCGATACTCGTCTCCGTTCAGATCGGCCGGCGTCATCCACTCGGCGATCGCGATGCGCTGCGTTCCCTCCTGCTTGAACATCGCATCGAGGTGCGAATTCCCCTTGGTCACGATCAGCACCTTGGCCTTGCGCGTTGTGCCCACCGCTAGCCAGGCATGATCGTCTAGGGAGAAGTCGTCCTGCTGATTGACGAAATACGCGTGCAAGACGATGTTACTGCGAAGCTCCAAGCTCGGCAAATCGAAACGAATTTCTGCCTCGCCGGGCTCGTCGACGTCGTCTTCTTCGTCCGCTTTGGCCGGCACATACTTGCGTGCGGGAATCGTCTTGCTCTGTTCGAGGGAGTGGCGTTTTTCGCCTTCGACATAGACATCGAGCTTGACGCGTACCGCCGCTGATTGCGCGCGCACGTTGGCGAGGCGCACCCAGGCCAGCAGTTGCTGCGAATCGGCCTTCTTCTTGGCATCGATCGGCTGGCGGTGGACGTTGAAGAGGATGATGCCGACGTTGTTGGCGTTTCCCGGTTTCGCGAGGGAGCCGGCCAAGTGGTAACGCAGGTTGAGTCCGCCCTGCTTGGGATCGTCGTCGGGGCCGCGCAGCTTGAGCTTGGCGATGGCTTGCTCGGACAGCTTGGCAAACCGACCGTCGGAAAAGACATGGACAACGGTGGAGATCCCGCGTGCTTGCACCATCGTGCGCTTTTGATCGTCGGGAACGTCCGCGGGCTGCATCGACAGGTCTTCGGTCGAACGGACCGGATTGGCCAAGCTGGCCGCAAGCAGCAGGGCTTCCTCGATGCGCGTGGGCCGTTCGGTCAACGTGATGCCGCGGATCGCGTCGCGCAACTTCTCACGGTCGTTCGTATAGGCCTGCAAGGTCGTCGCCTTGGAGTTGAAAACGATGACCATGCCGAAGTCGCTGTCGCTGGCTGCGTCAATCTCCTTGAGCGCTTCCTGCTTGGCCCACTCGAGGCGATTCGGCGCCACATCCTTAACCGACATGCTGGCGGAGTTGTCGATCATGAGAATGTAGTGTCGGCTCTTCATCGTGCTGCCGTGGAGCCGCACGCCGAGTACCGAATAGATGAGGAACAGAAGCACCAGCAGCTGCAAAATCAGCAGGACGTTCTCGCGCAACCATTGGAACAGGCTGTTGACGTGCAAATCCTCCACGCTTTTCTTCCACAAAAAGGTGCTCGGCACCTGCATCGGCGTCCGCTTCAGGCGAAGGAAGTACAGAAGCAAAAGGGCGACCGGCAACAGCAACAGGATCAGCGTGATCCATGGCGAGAGACGCAACTCGTAGGTAATCTGAAAAGTGAGTAGCAGCCAATTGTTGATGGGGCCGTCGACTTCAAACAGACGCAGGATGACAAGAACGACGCCCGGCATCGCGCACGCCGCGAGCGCCAGGAGGGCAAGGGTGAACCAGTTATCCAGAAGCCACTTCATGGGCCATCCTGGTTTGCGTTTAGCGCTCACGTTGGGCCACGCTAGACTATCGGTCCGGGCAGCGGCCTACGAGCGGCAAACGTAGACTTCTACCGCACCAGCCCGCGTTGCCGAAGGTAGCTCAATACCAGGCGGTCGAACGGGACCTGGTTGCTGGTGGCCAGGAACGTGATGCCGCGGCGATTGCAGAACTCCTGCAGCCCGGTCTGGAAGGCCGCCAGGTTCTGGCGATAGCGTTCCAACAGCGGCGCGGATACGCTGATCTCCGCTTCGTCGGCGTCCTCGATGTCGACCAGCTTCAAGTCGCCCTGGATGGCCGGGTCAAGTTCCTCTTGGGCCAGTATCTGGATTACATAGATATCGAACTGGCGAGCGACGAGGTAGCGCAGCGCCTCTTCGTAGCCGGCCTTGTCCATCATGTCGCTCAAGAGAACGACGATGCCTTTGCCGGTCGATTTCATCGTGAACGTTTTGAGCGACTCGCGCAGGTTGCTCGGCCCAGCAGGGGCGATTTTTTCCAAGAAGTTCATGACGCGCCATAGGGACCGGCGTCCACGGACCGCGGGCATCGATTCGACCACATGATCGTTGAACACTTCGATCACGACTCGGTCCATGTTGACCAGCCCGATAAATGCAAGGGCGGCAGCGATCTGACGGGCGTAGTGCAACTTCGTCGGCGTTCCGAAGTCCATCGACAAGCTATTGTCCATCAGCAGATAGAAGTGGAGATCTTCTTCTTCCTGAAACAGGCGGATAAACAGGCGATCGAGCCGAGCGTAGAGGTTCCAGTCGAGATGGCGGAGGTCATCCCCTTTGACGTAGTTGCGATAGTCAGCGAACTCGACGGATTGGCCCTTGCGTTTGCTGCGGCGTTCGCCCTTGATGGCGCCGGTGAAGATCTTGCGCGACACCAACTCCAGTTGCTCCAGCCGATGCAGGAACTGCGGATCCAGGAGCGGCGTTGGCCGGGCGGTTTCGGGCATGACAGGGGTTCCGAATTCTTCGTTTAGCGTTCGCGCGGCGTCGCGCGAACGCTAAACGAAGAAACCAAAGAGTCACGTTCCGGTGGTCGGTTCGGGGCCATCGTCGGAGTGGTCCATGCGGAAACGCTGGAAGATCATCGGGCGAGCGAAGGGCTCGATTTGCAGCACCACCATGCCATTCTGAAAAATGACGACACGGCCGGACGATTGGCTGACGACGACGGCGACGGCCTTGGTTTGTTTACTGATGGCGGCGGCGGAAATGTGCCGCGTCCCCCAGCCCTTGCTGACGGTGACCATCTCCTTGGATGCCGGTGCATCGACGTACATGCAGGCCGCCTCGGCAACGCCGTCGCGCCGAATGACCAGCGCGCCTTCCAGCTGCGCGATGTCCTTGATCTGTTCGCGCACTTTCTTGTCCCGGATATCCCGTTCCTTTCGGCTATAACCGCGAAACGGGTTGAAGTTGATGGGCCGACACATCGTCAGTACTTTGTCGGTGTCGCCGACGACGAACATCGTGCCGACGGGCTTGCCTTCGCGTCCTTCCTGGCCGATCTCCGTGGCCAACTCGACGACGGCCCGCAAGGTTTCGAGGGGCACGTGGGTATCCAACTTGCGCAGGTCGGCAGCGGTCAAGCGCTCCAGATGCTCGCCAAGATGGATGACGCTCAGGCTGTCGATATGCTCGGGGCGATCGTCGGTCCCGATGCCGTTGTAGAGCGCCACGACCTGAGCGCCGCTGCGCAGTTTGTCGGTCGCCACAGCCTCCAAAAGCGAGACGCTCATCCGCTCCTGCGTCGGCGTCGGCCCGGGGTCCACCTCCAGGACGCGCAGAGTCGGTGTTTCAAGCAGCTTCTTGTGCAATTCTTGCGTCTTCGCTGCCACGAGCAACTTTTCGGTTGGGAGAATTTCGAGAACTTCGGTCCAATCGAGATCTGTTTCGGTCAACAACAATACGGCGTCGGCCGACAACTCATCGAGGAGCTGTCGCGCGGATCTCAAAAGTGCTGCCGTCTGCGGAGGAAGCGCCATAGGGTCCGTGCAATCAATCCATGGTCGAAAATGTGTTCTCGTCCGCGACGAGAAGAATGTTGTATCGTATCCGATGCCAAGGCAAAGAGCGAAGTTCCAACAAAATCACTGCGACAAGAAAAAAACACGGGGGGTATAGCCGGCTGCATCTGGCGAGCGTGACGGTCGCGCTCGCCAAACGCGAGCGGCTGAACATGCCCAAACGCGCCAACTCGCTATTGCACCAATGTCCCTTTTTTCGCCACAATACCGTAGCTGCCTCTCTTGCAAACCATGCACCCATGAAAGGGACACGTATGGACCCGGTCAAACGCCTCAGCGAGTCGGAACCGGCCAGAAAGGCGTTCTCGCTTCTCGACGAATTCAGGAACTTCGCCCTCAAGGGCAACGTCGTCGATTTGGCCATCGGCGTCATCATCGGAACGGCGTTCGGCAAGATCGTCGAATCCCTCGTCAAGAACATCATCATGCCCTTTATCAGCGTCGTCATGCCCACGGATCAAAGCTACCTCCAGTGGAGCTGGCGGATTGCCGGCAAAGACATCCCCTACGGGTTGTTCCTCGGCGAAATCCTCAACTTCATCATTGTGGCAGGCGTGCTTTTTGTCTTCTTCGTCAAGTTCTTGGGCTGGATCATGGAGACGAAAGCGGAAGAGGCGCCGAAGCTGACTAAAGAACAAGAATTATTGACCGAAATCCGGGATCTGCTCAAAAGCCGACCGGCAGACGTGCCGCCGCCGAATCCGATTGCCCCGGTTGCCCCGGCGTAGGGACAAGCTGCCAGCTTGTCCTCCCACGTCTTGTGGCGGTCTGGGCGTGCCGGAACAAGCTGGACGCCTGACCCTGCGACTTTCTCGAAAGGACCGCACCATGCAAGAATCCATACTCCAATCGATCGGCAAAACGCCGCTCGTACGACTGCGACGCCTGGGCGAAGAGCTGCAGGCGGCGGTTTATGTCAAGAACGAGGCAATGAATCCGGGCGGCTCGGTCAAAGATCGCGTCGCCCAGGCCATGGTCGCCGATGCCGAGCGGCGCGGCTGGCTGCGTCCGGGCGGCACCATCATCGAAGCGACCGCGGGCAACACCGGCGTCGGCCTGGCCATGATCGCCGCCGTCAAGGGCTACCGCTGCATCTTCGTCCTGCCCGACAAGATGAGTGCGGAGAAGATTCGCTTGCTCAAGGCGTACGGCGCCGAAGTCGTCATTACAGCGACCAATGTGCCGCCCGATTCGCCCGACAGCTACAACGGCGTCGCCGATCGCCTCACCCGCGAAATCCCAGGGGCTTGGAGACCGAATCAGTTCTCCAACCTCTCCAATCCCGAAGTCCACTACCGCACCACCGGCTACGAAATCTGGGAGCAGACCGAAGGAAGAATCACCGCCTTCGTCGCCGGCGCGGGCACCGGCGGCACGATCTCCGGCGTCGGGCGGTATCTCAAGGAGCAAAATCCCGATGTCAAGATCATCGGCGCCGATCCGGAAGGCTCCATCCTTTCCGGCGATTCTCCCAAGCCTTGGAAGGTCGAGGGCATCGGCGAGGACTTCGTGCCCAAGACACTCAACAGTCAGCTTGTCGATGAATGGATTCGCGTCGGCGATGCGGAAGCGTTTCACATCGCCCGACAACTGGCTCGTCGTGAAGGGATGCTGGTCGGTGGCTCCAGCGGCACCGCCGTCGCCGCCGCCTTGCGCTACGCCCGGCGTTTGACGAGCAACGACCTCGTCGTCGCTCTCTGTGCCGACACGGGCCGCAACTACTTGAGCAAATTCTTCGACGACGCCTGGCTAGCCGAGAACAAGTTGACCCTGAGCGTCGACGTGCCCCACTCGATCGGCGATCTCCTCAAGTCGCGCGGCGCGCGCAAGCTTGTCTGCATCGCGCCGAAGGCAAGTATCTCGGACGCCATCGCCATCTTGCAAGCCTCGGGCATTTCGCAGTTGCCCGTCATCGACGACGGCAAGTCGGTCGGCAGCATCCAGGAAGTAACCCTCGCCCGCATCCTGCACGATCACAGCGACCCCGACAAGGTCAAAGTCGGCGACGTCATGGCCCGCCCGCTGCCGCAACTGGAAACGACCGTGCACCTCGACGAAGCCTATCGCCTGCTTCTGGCCGGCAACACCGGCGTCCTGGCCGTGCAGGGCGGCAGCGTCGTCGATATCGTGACGCGCATCGACCTGGTGCACTACTGGAACCAGATGCGACAGAAGAAGTAATTCGGGTTTGTTTAGCGTTCGCGGCGAAGCGCCAGAGACTGAGTCGCCGACATTTGTCTGCGAACGCTAAACGAGAACAATGGAGGATGTTCATGAATCCGATCGACCAAGGCTTCTCGACGAGGGCCATCCATGTCGGGCAGGACGCCGATCCGACGACCGGCGCTACCGTCGTGCCGATCTATGCGACCTCGACCTATACGCAGGCGGCGCCGGGGCAGCACAAGGGGTACGAGTATTCGCGCACCGGCAATCCGACCCGCGCCGCGCTCGAGACGTGCCTCGCTGCTCTGGAATGCGGCGAACGCGGGCTGGCGTTTGCCTCCGGGCTGGCCGCGACCAATGCGGTGCTCGCGCAACTCAAGCCGGGCGATGAAGTGGCGGCGGCGGCGGACCTCTACGGCGGCACGTTCCGCATTCTCGAACGCGTCTTCAAGCCGTGGGGCCTGGTCGCACGCTACACCGACGATCCCAGTCCCGATGGCTTTCGCAAGATCGTCACGCCCAAGACGAAGATGGTCTGGATCGAGACGCCGACCAATCCGCTCTTGCAAATCGTCGATATCGCCACGATCGCCGAGCTGGCGCACAAGGCAGGCGCCGTTCTCGCTGTCGATAACACGTTTGCGTCGCCGTACCTGCAACAGCCGATCAAGCTCGGCGCCGATCTCGTCGTGCACAGCACCACGAAGTACCTCGGCGGGCATTCCGATGTCGTCGGCGGGGCGGTGATTGGCCGTAAGGATTTGATGACACCGATCGCGTTCTATCAAAACGCGGCTGGCGGCGTGCCGGGGCCTTTTGACTCGTGGCTCGTCCTGCGCGGCATCAAGACACTGGCCGTTCGCATGGATCGCCACTGCGCCAATGCGTCGAAGTTAGCCGACTGGCTGGCGAAACACCCGGGCATCAGCCGCGTCTACTTCCCAGGATTGCCGAGCCATCCGGGGCATGACCTCGCCAAGAAGCAGATGCGCGACTTCGGCGGCATGATCTCGGTCAGCATCAAAGGCGGCAAGGAAGGCGCGCTGAAATTCATGACGCGCACCAAGCTCTTCAGCCTCGCCGAAAGCCTGGGCGGCGTCGAATCGCTCGTCTGCCACCCCTCGACCATGACCCACGCAAGCATCCCCGCCGACCTCCGCCTCGCCCGCGGCATCGACGACGGTCTGGTGCGCCTCAGCGTCGGCATCGAGGATGTCGACGATCTGCAAGCCGACCTGGACTCAGCTCTACACCAAATCATGTGACGAGCGGACGTTCGGCAAATTCCAATCACGATAACGCGAAAGACGAAAACACGACAGGGGCCTAATCCGGCCTCCCTTTCGTGTTTTCGTCTTTCGCGTTTTCGTGATTCGCATTTTTTGAGTAGCAAGTCAAACAGTAACCATGTACTCTTGACCGACAAGAACCGTCCCCATTCAGGAGGCATGACATGCGACTGCTGCTTTCTCTCTTCCTGGCCGCGACATTGCCAAGTGCCGGGTTGGCTCAGGACAAGAAACAAGACAAAAAGCCCGGCGATGCGATGATCGAGAAGTATCTCGCCGCCGAGACCGACAAGCTGTCGGCGAAATTCCTCGACGGCGCCAAGACCCTCGCCGAATGGAAGCAGAAACGGCCACGGCTGCACAAGGAATACATGGACATGCTCGGGCTGTGGCCGATCCCCGAGAAGACGCCGCTCAAGGTGGTCAAGACCGGCGAGGTCGACGCGCACGAAGTCATTGTCGAGAAGCTGCATTTTCAATCGAAGCCGGGGCTCTATGTGACGGCGAATTTGTATCGGCCAAAGGGCGGAGCCGCCATTGAACAAAAACAGCCGGCGATCGTTTATGTCTGCGGCCATTCCGGCAAGGGCCGCGACGGCAACAAGACCGCCTTTCAGGATCACGGCTTCTGGTTCGCCAACAACGGCTACGTCTGTCTCATCATCGATACCTTGCAGCTGGGCGAAATCCCCGGCGTTCATCATGGGACGTATGGCCGGCCGTGGGGGCATCTCAAATCGTGGGGCGTGGAAGATGCCGAGAAGATGAAAAACCACAATCGCTTCTGGTGGCATTCGATCGGTTACAGCCCCGCGGCCGTCGAATGCTGGAACGGCATCCGCGCCATCGATTATCTGTGCACGCGCGATGACGTCGATCCCGACAAGATCGGCGTGACGGGTATCTCCGGCGGCGGCGCCGCGACGTTCTGGATCGCCGCCGCCGATGAGCGCGTCAAGGTCGCCGTCCCCGTCAGCGGCATGGCCGACCTCGAGTTTTACGTCAAGCAAAAGGGCGTCAACGGCCATTGCGATTGCATGTTCCTTTACAACACGTACCAGTGGGACTGGACGACGATCGCCGCCCTGGTCGCGCCGCGACCGATGCTGTTCGCCAACAGCGACAACGACCCGATCTTCCCGATGGACGCCAACCGCCGCATCTTCAAGAAACTCGAAAAGATCTACGGCATGTACGGTGTCGAAAAAGCCGTCCAGGAAAAAGTCAGCGTCGGCGGTCACGACTACCGCCCCGACCTCCGCAAGGCGATCTTCCACTTCTTCAACCTGCACCTGAAGCAGCAACCGGTCGCGCTGGTCGAGGACAGCGCGAAGTACACGCCGATCGACGGCAAGAAGCTGCGCGTGTTCCCGGAAGACAAAGATTTGCCGAAGGATTCGATCAATCACAAGATCGATGAACTGTTCATCCCGCCGGCGCTTGTGGAGTTGCCGGCGAAGGGGAAGTTCGCGGCGTGGAAGAAGGGGATGATCAAAAGGTTAGAAGTTCAATCATTTTCCAAATTGTCCAGCAGAGTACCACTTCCCCAACGTGTTCCCACGGACTTGTTCACATACTTCAGGGGGACGGACGGCGTTAACATTGCGACGATGAATCCAGAATCGGAGAGCATGTTTGTGGTAAGGGACCTTCAGAATGTCCGATTCAAGAAGTTGACAGAGACAAAGGGATGGTCGACATCACAACTGCTCGTTTACCCGAGGGGAACAATTCTGGATTGGACAAAAAAGTCTCCTCCGAACTTCATTGAACGCGCCCATCTCCTCCTAGGGCGCACGGTCGAATCCGACGCAGTCGTTGACGTCTGCACTGTTGCGCGCGGGGCGGAAACGCATTTGAAAAAGAAAAACCTCGCCATTCAAGGAATCGGCAACGCCGGCATCCTCGCCGCCTACGCCGCTCTGTTCGAGCCGTCGATCAAGGAAGTGATCGTCATCGATCCGCCGAAGTCGCACAAGGAGGGGCCGCACTTCCTCAATGTGATGCGCGTGCTCGACATTCCCGAGGCGCTGGGGCTTTTGGCGCCGACGCCGCTCACGATCATCGGCGGCGACCAGAAGGCTTTTGAGCGGACGGCGGAGATCTATCGATTGGCCGGGGCCGCGGATAAGTTGACGCGGAAATGATGTTTCCCGTTCACGTTTAGCGCTCGCGCGGCGCCATGCGAGGAATACGGCGTTCAGTCAATAACCCGTTTACGTTTAGCGCTCGCGTGGCGCCGCGCGAGCGCTAAACGTAAACCATCGGAGGTCAAACTCCATGGTCGCCGGCTACCATCTCATCTGGACTGTCTACGATTACTGGCTGCCCAACGATCCGCGCGGCAGTACGTCCAAAGAAATCCGTGTCGAACCGATCTCCGACCTCGGTGAACTCCATTATGGCGTTAAACCAGTGCAGCCGTCGGCGAAGCAGATTCGCAATTTCCACGAAAAGGCACACGACATCCTCAAACACCCGGTGTTGACATTCACTGACGACGAGATCCTGCTCGTCGGAAAAGTGCTCGGTCAGGTCATCGAAGAAAAGAAATACACCTGCTACGCCTGTGCGGTCATGCCGGATCATGTGCACATGGTGATACGTCGGCATCGCGATATGGCGGAAGAGATGATCGAGTACTTTCAGGAAGCCGTGCGATTGGCGCTGATCGCGGCGGAGATGCGGATTCCGATCCAGCCGATCTGGAGTGATGGGCCAGGCTGGAAGACGTTCATCAACACGCGAAGACAATTCGAGCACGAAATTGGGTACGTGGAAAAAAACCCGGAGAAAGCGGGGCGGCCGGAACAGAGATGGGAGTTCGTGACGCCGTACGATGGGTGGATGCCAGGGTATCGAGGGTAGCGCCAAGTTGCCGCAAGGGATACAGCGAGCGCTAAACGTAAACGGCGGTCAGCGCAATCCCGTCGCCTTGTGCACCTTTTCCATCGTCTTTTGCGTCTCGATGCGGGCGCGGCGAGCGCCGTCGCGAAGGATGTCCTCGACCGTGTCGGGGCGGGTGGCCAATTCTTTTCGCTTGGCGCGAAACGGCGCGAAGTAGGCGTCGATCTTCTCTCTCAGCATCTTCTTGGCCCCGCCGAAACCGATCGTGCCCGCCCGATACTGCTCTGCCAGTGTAGCTTTCTCCGCCTCGGTGGCGAACAGTGAAAACAAGGCAAACACGTTGCACGACTCCGGATTGAGCGGTTGGCCCATCGGCGTCGAATCGGTCTTGATCGCCATCACCGTCTTTTCCAGCGGCTTGCCCTCGGCAAAGATGTCGATCGTGTTGCCGTAAGACTTGCTCATCTTTTGCCCATCGGTTCCCGGAACCTTCGATTCCTTGTCGAGTCGATAGGTCGGGATCGGGAAGAGGTCCTTCTCGAAAGCGCGATTGAACTTGCCGGCAATGTCGGCAGTCATCTCAAGATGCTGGACCTGATCCTTGCCAACCGGAACGACATTGGAGCGGACGATGAGGATGTCGGCAGCCATCAGGACCGGATAGGTAAAAAGACCGACGCTGGCCTCGATGCCCTTGTCGACTTTTTCCTTGTAGGAGACCGCCCGTTCCAGAAGCCCCATGTTGGTCACGGTGCTGAGAATCCAGGTCAACTCGGCAACTTCGGGAACATCGGACTGGCGATAGAACACCGCCTTGGCCGGGTCGAGGCCGAGCGCCAGGTAATCGAGTGCGACGTCGAGCGAATGTTGCTTGAGCAGATCGGCGGCCTTGAGCTTGCGGCTCTGCTCGACCGACATGCGTTCAGCGAGGTCGCGCATGGTGGTCTGGGCGTGGTAGTTGGCGATGAAGTAGAAGCAATCCCCCTGATCCTGCAGTTCGATGTGCTGTTTGATGGCGCCGAAGTAGTTGCCCAGATGCAACTTGCCAGAGGGTTGCACGCCGGAGAGGAATCGGGTCTTCTTGGCGGGTTGGTCCATTGGGTTCATTATCCTGATCGCCCGGAGGGGGAGAGGGGGAGAAGGGGAGAAAGGGAGAGGGGGAGAGTTTCATTTCTCCCTTTCTCCTCTTCCCCCCCTCGCCCCCACTCGCATTGGTGTTCGCGCCGAACTCAATTCACTGTACACTCTGGGACAAACCCTGGCCACGGAGGTTCGCCATGAATCCCCACGCATTCACGCTTTTGGAAGCTCTCAAGGCCGGCGCGCAGGCCGGCGATGAGATTCGCCTCTACGCTCGCGGCAAGCTGCCGGGCCTCTTCGCCAAACGCACGCGGCACAATGCCGAGGTCGCTAACCAAGCCATCGAGGACGGGCTGCTGGAAGTGACGCGCGTCGAGCCGATCGGCAAGGCAACCGTCGAATGGGTGCGCGTGACGCCGCACGGGGTGAATTTCTTGCTCGAGAGTGAATCGCCGGCCCGCGCCTTGGCCGAGCTGCGCGATGTGCTCGCGATCAACGAGCAGGGCATGCCGCACTGGCTCGCTCAGATGCATGCTCGGCTCGACGATCTTTCGCGCCGCTTCAACGACGAGATTGGTCAGGTTCGCTATTGGCTCAAGCAGATTGCCGATCGCACGCATCAGGCGCTGGATCGCATCGAGTCACGACAGACCACGCCACCGACCGAGGAAGTGCCGTGGGCGCAGCAAACATTGCAGTTCCTTGATCGCCGCAAGAAAGTCGGCCTCGGCGAACGCTGTCCGCTGGGCGACTTGTTCCTGGCACTAAAGGACCAGCATCGCGAGCTGGCGCTTCGAGATTTTCATTTCGGCCTGAAACGGCTCAGCGAACGGGAGTGCATCACGCTACTTCCGGGCATCAACCCCGCCGACGCGCCGGCCCCCGAGTACGCGCTCCTCGACGGCGCGTTCGTTTACTACTATGTCCGCCTTGGGGCATAATGTCAGAGCCCGAAGCGTTAGCGAGCGATGCGCCCTCCTTCGCTTACGCTTCAGGCTCTGAACGCCGCCTGCTGCTAAAATAGACTTCGATGACGCTTGATTCCACAGCGCCGGTGCTTGCGCAGAGCGTCCAGTACGTAAAGGGCGTCGGGCCGGCGCGCGCCGACTTGCTGGCCAAACTCGACATTCGCACCATCGGCGACCTCATCTTTCATTTCCCGCGCTCGTACGACGACTTGACCAATGTGCGTCCGATCGAAAACCTGGAGGCCGGCGTCCTGCAAACGGTGCAAGGCGAAGTCGTCGAGATCGACGGCAAGGAACTCCCCGACGGGCGACGCGTCACGAGCGTCGTCATCGCCGACGGTCGGGGCAAATGCGTTGCCGGCGTCTGGTTCAGCTCCCTGCTGATCGTCGGCAAGGTCCGTTATGGTCAACAGGTCGCGTTCAGCGGCAAGCCCAAGTGGTATCGCGATCATTGGCAGATGAACCACCCGCGCGTGCAGGTTCTTGACGATGAAGAGGCCCGGCTCGAAGTCGTGCCGGTTTATCCCTTGACTGAAGGCTTGCGGCCCGAGGCGCTGCGGGAGGCGATCCGTGGCGCCCTTACCAAGGGGGCTGAGGCTGTCGTCGAGACATTGCCTGAAACGACACGGATCAAACGCGAATATCCGTCCGTGGTCCAGGCACTTTGGCAAGTTCACTTTCCCGAGGTGCTGGCTCAGGGCGTTCACGCTCGGTGCCGATTCATCTACGAAGAATTCCTGATCTTGCAGGTTGCCTTAGCAGTCCGGCGACGCAACGTGCGTGACCGCATGCAGGCGCCGAAGCTTGTCACCACGCCGGCGATCGACGCACATATTCGAGCGCTCTATCCATTTCGCCTGACCGCCGATCAGGATCGCGCCATCGCCTCGATCGTCAAGGATCTCGCCAGTGATCGACCGATGCAACGGCTCTTGCAGGCCGATGTCGGCGCGGGCAAGACCGCGGTCGCCGTCTACGCCTTGCTCGTCGCTGTCGCCAACAAACATCAAGCCATCATCATGGCGCCGACGGAAGTGCTGGCTCAACAGCATTGGCAGACGCTCGATCGCTACCTGGCGAAAAGCCGCGTGCGGCGAACGCTCTTGACGGGTAGCTTGTCGGCGAAGGAGCGAGGCCAGACACTAAGTGCGATCAAGACGGGCGACATCGATCTCGTCGTCGGCACACAGGCGCTCATCCAGGACGACGTCGAGTTCGCCAAGCTCGGCCTGGTCGTGATCGACGAGCAGCACAAGTTCGGCGTGCATCAACGCGCCCGCGTCAAGAAGCTGGGCGTCGATCCGCATTATCTCGTGATGACCGCGACGCCGATCCCGCGCACAATCGCCTTGGCGGTGTTCGGCGATCTCGACACGTCGATCATCAAGCAGATGCCTCCGGGCAGGCAGCGCGTGCTAACACGTTGGCACGACGAATCGCAGCGCGAGCGCATCTACCAGCGATTTCGCGAGGAAATCAAGAAGGGCCGGCAGGGCTTCATCGTCTGCCCGCTCGTGGAGGAATCGGAATCCCTCGACCTGACTGCCGCCACCGAGTTGTACGAGATTCTTCGCGCCGGTTCGTTCAAGGATTGTCGCGTTGGTCTGCTTCATGGCCGCCTGGCGGACAACGAGAAACAGCGCGTCATGGATGACTTCCGCGCACAGAAGCTGGACCTGCTGATCACCACGCTCGTGATCGAAGTGGGAGTCGATGTGCCCAACGCGACGCTGATGATCGTCGAGCATGCCGACCGTTTTGGGCTGTCGCAACTGCATCAGTTGCGTGGCCGAGTGACGCGCGGCACGGTGGCGGGCGAGTGCTATCTCTTCTCCGGCGTGACGACCGAGGAAGCCCGGCTCCGCCTCCGTGCAATCAGCCGAACGAGCGACGGATTCGCGCTGGCCGAGGAGGACGCTCGCCTGCGCGGCCTGGGCGAGTTCTTCGGCGCCCGCCAGCACGGCTTGGGCGACTTGCGCTTCGGCGATTTACTGCACGACATCGACTTGTTGGAGATGGCCCGCAGCGACGCGATCGAACTGGTCGCCGACGACGCGGGTTTGCGAAATCCGGAGCATGCAGCGTTACGCCGGGCTGTACTGGCGCGGTACGGGCAATCGCTCGATCTGGCGGCGATCGGGTGATTGCGGCTTCGCGCTCACGTCGCGTCTTGCGAGCGCAAAGCCGCAAGCGGCAGACATTCGCCTAAACTTCAGGCTCGGGCGAGCGCGGCTGGACACGCTGCGACTTGGCGCGCTCAATTTCTTCGGCAGCCTGGTCGAACTCCAACCGAGGCTCGTCGCTCACCTGCAACGGCAAGCGAACCGTGAACGTGCTGCCTCTGCCCAGTTCGCTTTGCAGCGTCACTTCGCCGCCCAGAAGCTTGCACAGCTCGCGCACGATGGACAGGCCGAGCCCGGTTCCTTCGTGCTCGCGCGTGAGCGGATTGCCCGATTGGCGGAATTTCTGGAACACCAGGTCTTGCTCCTCCGGCGCAATGCCGACCCCCGTGTCGGTGATCGAGATCGTCACATAGCGCGTGTCGGCCTCCGCCTTCAGGAGCACGCGACCCCCCTCCGGCGTGAATTTGATCGCGTTGGAGAGCAGGTTCTGCAGTATCTGCTGGAACTTCGTGAGATCCTGGCGCATCTGCGGAATGTCCGGCTCGATTTGCGTACGCACGTCGATGTTCTTCTTCTCGGCGAGCGGACGAAACAGGTTGATCATCGCTTCGCAAACTTCGTGCAGGTTGAATGAATCGACGCGCACTTGCATCTTGCCCGACTCGATCTTGGCTAGATCGAGAATGTCGTTGATCAGCGCCAGCAGCTTTTGGCCGCTGGTCTGGATGTTGGTCACCCAGCGGCGTTGTTTCTCCGTCAGCGTATCGCTGGAGAGCAGCACGTCGCTGAAGCCCAGGATGCTGTTGAGCGGTGTGCGCAACTCATGGCTGATGGTGGCGAGGAAATCGCCTTTGAGCTTGTTCGACTCGAAGAGGGCCATGTTCATTTGGGCCAGTTCGTCGACTTTGCGATCGAGGTCGGCGTTGACCTTGCGCCATTGATCCTGCATCGCCACGAGGTGGCGGAGCATGCGATTGAAGGCGTGACTGAGGTCCTCGAACTCGTCGCCGGTCTGGATTTCGCTGCGGACGTTGAGTTCGCCGGCGGAGATAGCGTCGGAGACTTCTTTGAGGTGCGTCACCGGCTTGACGATGATGTAGCGCACGATCATCCAACTCCCGACCATGATGAGGATGGCCGTGGCGATGGCCGTCGTCGCCAGGATGGCGCGGTTCCAGTTGACGCCTTCCTCGATCGATTTGGTCGGCATGCGGATACGGACCATGCCCATGAGCTCGCCTTCGGCGGGCAAATCCTGCTTCTTCTGCTGGGCGATCTCGCGATGGCAGTTCATGCAGCTCGCCGTCGCCCGGATCGGCGCGTAGTAGAGAAGCACCTGCTCGTTGGGTATCTGCCGGCTATCTTCGGTTTTGTCTGCGTCGCGCTGGAATTCCTTGAACAGATCGCGCTCATAGCTGTCTTCGAACTTGTCGGTGATGAAATGAAACTCCCAGTCGCGTGCCTTACTGTCTTTGCCAGGAGCGTTCTGAACGAACTGCTGCAAGTCGCCGGCATGCCGCACGGGGGAGACAATGTCCCACTTGATTTTCGTCAGATGGCGCTGCACCAGGCTCGGGCCGACCAGGACGCGGCAATCCGTGAGGGCCTGCTTGTAGGCCAAATGCTCGGTTTGATACGCGTAGAGCGAGAAGCTGAGCGAAATGAGGATGACGATGCCCGAGCCGAATAGGAATCGGCACTTGCGTTCAAGGCTGGTTTCGCCGATAAGGCGTTTGAAAGCGCGGTAGGACATGGGGAAATTGTATCCGAAACGTCGTTTGCCGCTTTCGGCTTCGCGCCCGCATGGCGCCGTGCGAACGCGAAGCCGAAAGCGGCTAAACCGGTTGGCAGCGCGGGCAGAAGTGCGTCGATCGTCCCGCCAGCCGAATCCGCACGATGGGAGTGCGGCAGCGGACGCAGGGTTCGCCGGTTCGGCCATAGACGCGAAACTCGTCCTGCATCTGGCCTTTCCGTCCCGAGCCGCCGACGTAATCACGAATGCTGGACCCGCGGCGCTCGATGGCTCGCGTCAGCACCGTCACGATTGCGTGCCGAAGCGTCTCCGCGTGCTTGCTCTTGACCGACGCGCCGACGATTGCCGGATGCAGCCGAGCTTCGAAGAGCGATTCGTCGGCATAAATGTTTCCCACGCCGGCGACGACAGTTTGATCGAGCAAGGTCGCTTTCAGATTGCGCCGCGTTGCCAGTAGTGATTCACGCCAATACTGCGCATCCAGTTCGAACGGCTCCGGACCGAGGCGATTAGCCCGGAAAACGGCGTCGAGTGCCGATCGATTCGAATAAAGGGCGACGCTGCCGAAGCGTCGGACATCACGATATCTCAGTTCATTGCCGTCGTCGAGAGTGAAGACCAAATGGGTGTGCGGTAGCCGCGAATCGCTCGCCGGGCGGACAGTGAACTGCCCCGTCATGCCGAGATGGACGAGCATCCATGGTTCATCCAGGCCGACGAGAATCCATTTGCCGCGCCGCTGAACGACGTTGACGCATTGTCCGACAATCTGCGGCTCCCAAGCACGCGACCACTTTGTCCGCAGCGGCTTTCGGCTCACCACGATCTTCGCGAACGCTCGGCCGATCAAGAGAGGCCGCAGATCGCGCACCACGGTTTCGACTTCGGGCAATTCCGGCACGCTAGCGCCTCCGTATCAAAAGCTGGTTGTTACAATAATTGTAAAGATTTCGGTTTACGTTTTAGCGTTCGCAGGACGCCTTCCGAGCGTTAAACGTAAACAACAACAAGAATATGGACGACATGATTACGCCACCCACCGTTCCCGACGCTCAAGGCCGATTCGGTCCCTACGGCGGCCGCTACGTGCCCGAAACGCTCATGCACGCGCTGCGGCAACTCGCCGAGCAGTACGACGCCGCACGAAGCGATCCGGAGTTTCAGAAACAGCTTGATTACTACTTCGAACATTACGTCGGCCGGCCCTCGCCGCTCTACTTCGCGGAACGGTTGACGAAGGAAGCCGGCGGCGCGCGCATTTTTCTGAAGCGCGAAGATCTCAACCACACGGGGGCGCACAAGATCAATAACTGCATCGGCCAGGCGTTGTTGACGAAGCGCATGGGCAAGCCAAGGATCATCGCGGAGACCGGGGCCGGACAGCACGGCGTCGCCACCGCCACCGCCGCGGCGCTGTTCGGCTTCAAGTGCCAAGTCTACATGGGCGCCGAGGACGTGCGCCGACAGAAGCTGAACGTATTCAAAATGCGGGCGATGGGCACCGACGTCATCCCGGTCGAGAGCGGCAGCCGCACTTTGCGCGACGCCATCAACGAAGCCATGCGCGACTGGATGGCGACCGTCGAGAACACACATTACATCATCGGCAGCGTCGTCGGGCCCCACCCCTTTCCCATGATGGTCCGCGATTTTCAGTCCGTGATCGGCAAAGAAACCAAAAAACAATGCCACGATCAGATCGGCCGACTGCCCGACGTCGTGGTGGCCTGCGTCGGCGGAGGGTCGAACTCGGCCGGCATCTTCTATCCGTTCGTCGGCGATGCGTCGGTGGAACTCGTCGGCGTCGAAGCCGGCGGACGCGGATCGGCCGAAGGAGAGCACGCGTCGACACTGACATTTGGCAAGCCCGGCGTCCTGCACGGCTCAATGAGCTATGTGCTGCAAACCGCAGACGGCCAAACCGCCGACGTGCACAGCGTCTCGGCCGGGCTCGATTACCCCGGCGTCGGCCCAGAACACGCTCACTGGAAAGACACCAAACGCGTCCACTACACGCACGTCAACGACGCCGACGCTCTGGACGGATTCTCCCTGTGCAGCAAGCTCGAAGGCATCCTCCCCGCCCTGGAGACGGCCCACGCCATCGTCGAAGGCATGCGCATCGCCAGCCAGCGCAGCCACAACGACGTTGTCGTCATCTGCTTCTCCGGCCGCGGCGACAAGGACTGCTTCGAGGTGGCGCGGTTGCTGGGGCAGGAGATTGACGATTAACCGTCAGAGCCGCGAGCGTAAGCGAGCGGTTTTGGTCGTTCAACCGGTCGTTTACGCTCGCGGCTCTGAAAATCCGTGAACTGTTGCAAAATCGTTACACTCGATTGCTTTTGGCCAGAACGTATGCCAGATTTCCTTGAGAGATTGCGATTTTTTAGCGCCTTGGGAAATAGAGGCAGGCATGCGTGTTGGCATCATCGGCGCCGGGCCGGCGGGGATCACCGCGGGCCATCTGCTCAGCAAGGCCGGCGTGCAGGTCGAGGTGTTTGAGGCCGGCGACGCCGTCGGCGGCTTATCGCGCACCATCGAAATGTGGGGTCAAAAGGTCGATCTGGGGCCGCACCGCTTCTTCAGCCAGGCCCCGCGCGTCAACAGCGTTTGGCTCGATGTCGTCGGCAACGACTACCGCATGATCGATCGCCTCACCCGCGTCTACTACCAAGACCGCTTCTTCCACTATCCGCTCAAGCCCGCCAATGCCCTTTGGAACATGGGCATCGCGAACGCCTTTTGCTGCCTGACCAGCTACTTGAAAGAACGTATTCGTCCGTCGTTCTCCGCGGACGAACCGGAAACGTTCGAAACGTGGGTCGTGTCGCGCTTCGGGCGCCGGCTGTTCGACATGTTTTTCAAGTCGTACAGCGAAAAGCTCTGGGGCATTCCGTGCGATCAGCTCGACGCCGACTTCGCCGCTCAGCGCATCAAGAAATTCTCGCTTGGCGAGGCGCTCAAAGCGGCGCTGGGCCTGGGCGGCTCGGAGCATAAGACGCTCGTCGATCAATTCGCCTATCCGATCGGCGGCACCGGCATGGTCTATGAGCGCATGGCCGAGCGCATTGAAAAAGCCGGCGGCGCCGTCCACCTCAACGCTCCGATACGGCGAGTGCTTCATCACGACAAGGAAGTGCACGCCCTGGAACTCGCCGACGGCCGCATTGAGCCATTCGATCACGTGATCTCGACGATGCCGCTCACCCTCTTGGTTCGCGGGCTGGGCGATCTGCCGGCCGAGGTCGAGCACGGCGTCAATCAGCTTCGGTTTCGCAACACGATTCTCGTCTATCTCAACGTCGATCATACCGACCTCTTCGGCGATCAATGGCTCTACGTCCATTCGCCCGAGTTGGGCATGGGCCGGGTGACCAATTTCCGCAACTGGGTTCCCGAGCTTTACGGAGGCGAAGAGACGAGCATCCTGGCCCTCGAATACTGGTGCTACGATGAGGATCCCCTGTGGCGGGACGATGACGAGCATCTGATCGATCTGGCGGAACGCGAGATTCGCTCGACGGGGCTGGTCGGCGCTGCGCAGATCGTGGCCGGGCATGTCCATCGCATTCGCCGGTGTTACCCCGTCTATTCGCGCGGATACAAGCAGCATCTGACGCCCGTAATCGAGCATCTGCGGCAGTATCGCAATCTACAAGCGATCGGGCGCTACGGCGCGTTCAAGTACAACAACCAGGACCACAGCATCCTCATGGGCATCCTGGCGAGCGAGAACATCCTGGATGGCCGCGATCACGACTTGTGGGCGGTCAATACCGATAGCGAATATCAAGAGTCGGCGACGATTACGAAGGCCGGCCTGGAGCGCCAGCCGGCGCCCGTTTACGTTTAGTGCGCGCATGTCGCCATGCGAGCGCTAAACGCAAGCAGAGAATATATGGACTCCCCGTCCCCACCATTCTTTTTGTGGCGATTGTTCGCCCTCGACCCGGATCATGTATCGCCGGTCGAGCGCATGCTGATGCGCGTGGCGCTCGGTGTGGCCTGCTTCGTGGCACTCCGTACTTACGACGACAATCGCGTCTTCTCCGGCGACGATCTGCGCAATCGCGTCGTCGGAGCTCGCGTCATGCTGGCTGGTTACGACCCGTATACCTTCGAATGGGAGCCGGGCATGCCAGAGCAATGGCTCGATCCCGTCTACGAGCCGAAGGCGCATCGATTGACGATCTCGCCGCCGACGCTGCTTCTGTACGCGCCGATCGCGCCCTTGCCGTACAAAGCGCAGCGGTTCGTTTCGTTTCTGGCCGAATGGCTGGCGATGATCGCGAGCCTGGCCCTCCTGGCCCACAGCCTGCCCGCGCCACGGCATCGTGTCATCTTCCTCGCCGGCGCGGCGGTGCTTTTCCTGGCGACCGATATCTGGCGCATGCATCTGGAACGCGGGCAGATGTATGTGTTTCCGCTGCTTGTCCTGAGCATCGCGATCGCGGCGAGCAATCGCGGGCAGGACGATTCGCTCCTGGCCGGCGTCGCGCTCGGCGCTCTGGGTTTGATGCGGCCCAACTTGCTCATCATCGCGGGCGGCCTGTTAATCTTGAAGCGATGGAAAACACTCGGCGCGATGTTGGCCACCATCGCGATCGTTGGCACAATCACGTACAGCATGCTTCCAACGACGGCGTGGCAAAGCTACCTTGATGTCGGCGAGCAGTACTACCGCGCGGTCGATGATCCCGAGCCGGGGCCGAACGATCGCCGGCTTCCGGAGCACGTCGGGCCAGTCGAGGGGGTGCAGTTCCATCATTCACTGGTCAACGTATCCTGCAGCTCGTTCGCCCACCTCTACTATGTGTTGCGAATGCGATTCGATTTGCCTCGGCTGGAGATCGCGCTGGTCAGCAAGGCGATCCTGGCTGGATTCGCGGCGCTCATGATGATCATGGTCTGGCTGCGGCGTGGCGAGGCGACGAGCGCGTTCGCGTTGATGGTGCTCTTGGCGCTGGATACCGAGTTCTTTTTGCCGCACCGCTGGGGTTACGCAGATGTGATGCAGCTGGCGCCGGTAGCGCTGATGTTGCCGCTCCTGGCGCGAAACGAATCGGAAAGTCTTTTGGCGTCGGCGTGCGTGCTGATCGGCCTGATCGGTGGTACGCTTGGGCAGCACTACGTTGACGTGCACACGGCGACGGTATTGCGCTCGTGGCTCGTCATGGCATCGTTGACAGCGCTGGCGTGGCGAACCGATACCAATGTTTAGCCGGCGTTGGAAGAACGCCGCGAGCAGGTGGCTCGCGGCGTTCTTCCAACGCCGGCCAAACGTGCGTGGCTCTTTTTGCCGCGCACGGCAACTCTAATTCCCCCCACCGGGGATGCCGGCGAGAGGCGTACGGTTAGCGCGGGCGGCGGCGTCGAAGAATGGCCGAATGACCATGTCGTAGCCGCGCTCGCTGTTCATCCGGACTTGAGCCGTCATGGGCACGCCGCTCCCTCCGGTGTTGAACACGTTCTGCATGATCGGCGTGTCGGCCGGCCTGTTCTTGCTGTCCTTGGCGGCCAGCGAGGCGACGCTCGGAATGCCAAGGGCGCTAGCCCCGCGCTGTGTCGTGGCGCCGTAGAAGTTCGGATTGGCGACCGCGCGAAGATCATAAAACGGATTGCTGTCGGCGATCTTCACTTGCTCCTTGCGCTGCAATGCCGCGGGCGATACGGACGCCAACTCGGTGCGCCGGCCATCCTTGACCGTGACCTTGAAGCGCAGGTTCTTGTCGAGCTGAACGATCTCGACTCGGCGAGCTTCTTGTTTGGTTCCCGCGTTGGTGGTGACGATCAAGCGAGCGCGATTGCCGAGCGGTTGGCCGTACAGGCGCGACACCGCAATTTCATATTCACCATTGAACGCCTGGGCGGCGACATATTGGCTGCCCGGCTCCTTGCTCATCAGATCGTAGCCGATCATGACGCCGCCGCCGGGCGATTGCTTTTGATCGATGCTGCAAAGCGAACCGGTCGGCTCCTTGACCTTGAGGTCGAGTTCGCAGACGACGCCGGAATTCTCCCAAAGCAACTGGACGATGAGATCACGCTGGTTGAGCCGGGCGAGGGCGGCTTCGAGCTGGGCGGCTTCATCGCCACGCTTCTCGGTGCGAAGCGTCGTCGC
>Ga0194128_10001893_pt1 | contig 35372 bp, 33 predicted proteins | sample TA2KigCa65mmetaG_FD_148650 | JGI IMG/M metagenome (GOLD analysis project Ga0194128, IMG submission 148650) | Freshwater microbial communities from Lake Tanganyika, Tanzania - TA2015037 Kigoma Deep Cast 65m | ecosystem: Environmental > Aquatic > Freshwater > Lake | place: Tanzania: Lake...
TCGAAACCTGCCGTCGCCAGTCACAAAACGCTTTCGCATGGCTGGTGACTGCCGTCGAGGCCCAACTTGCCGGAAAGCCAGCGCCATCGCTGGCCAAGGCGTGAACGGTTACGGATGGTTGCAAGAGACTTGATCGAAGGATTTCCGTGGGATCCTGGCTACCTGAATGTATGGGCTAGCAATCCGCTCGTCCCGAATACATATCGATTCTGCGTGCAGCATTAGGGCCGAGGATCACAGCTGCGCCCGAAGGTCGCCGTGATAACTCCGGAACGCACATTGGGCGAGGTGGCGCCGGTCAGGAGACCGTGCCACTGTGCCGGAAACCGTGCCCATCAATTCGGACTGTATCGGACGATGCCCGGCGCCCGGTCGAAATCAGCATCGTTGCTGGCGAGATGGGTCAGGCCGTGGTCCTGCATCACGGCCACAATCAGGGCATCGTTGGTCAATAGACCCGTCAGGCGGCTGATGTCCCTTGCGCGAGACACCTGCATACCTGTCACGGGAATGATCGGCAGCGGAATCGCCAGCAGGTCGTCCAGGCATTGGCCATACCGTGCGAGCCTTTGGACCTCGGTGGGGTGACGACGCAGCCAGTTGGCCATGCCGGTCATGGGCCGGCCAAAAAGCAGAGCCGCCTCGATGGTCATGAGTCGATGGGACAGGTCGCTCAGGACGTGGGACGACGTGCAACCCTGCAGGTGCTTGTTCTCAATTTGCTCGAGCAAACGCTGGCACGCCGGTCCATGCGTGGGGTCGAGGATCGCCGCCTAGACCAGGCAGTTGGCGTCGATGAATACCATCGCCCCGGCAGGCAAAGCGCTAAACGTCACGGGAGCTCCAGGAACTTTCGTCAGGGTCATCCAGGTAGCGGCGGAGCTCTTCGGGATCACGCGTCCAGCGTAAGCTGCCGCAGAATCGCGTGACGGCGCTACCCGCCGGCCGAATGGTCAGGTTTACGAGCTGTCCTTCTTGCAAAGGCAACTCCTGGGACGGCCTGAGCATGCCGTTCTCGTAGATCGCTTGGACTTCCACGGACATGAGTGCTTCTCCATGGCAGGCTTCAATGAAATTGTAACTCGCTTAGCGAAGAAAAAATAGATGTCGCGGATGGTTGAGCCAGGCGAGCGAGGATGTTCGTATCAAGAAGGACGTTCATTCGCCTCGACCAGCGTAGATGCTCTCGCGGCTATCGTCAACCACACGGTCTAGCGGCCGGTGACTCTTAACCCAGTCATGAAATGCCTTCGACCATTCTTCACGCGAACCTGGCTTGCATTGAGCGGCGCGAAGCGACGTCACGAGCGATTGAACAGCCTGAATGGACTGCTCGGAAAGGTCTGACACATCAATCGTTCGCACTTCGCTTGTCATCCACTTCAGATTATCATGTCCGCCGATCACCGTCGAGCGTCACGGGAACTCCACGAACTTTCGTCAGGTCATCCAGGTAGCGGCGGAGCTCTTCGGGATCACGTGTCCAGCGCAAGCTGCCGCAGAATCGCGTTACGGCGCTGCCTGCCGGCCGAATGGTCAGGTTCACGAGTTGCCCTTCTTGCAAGGGCAGTTACTGGGATGGCCTGAGAATGCCGTTCTCGTAAATCGCTTACACTTCCAAGGACATGAATGTTCTCCACATCTGCCTTCAATGAGATTGTACCTCACTTGGCAAGGAAAAGTAGACGCGGGTTTCGGCCTGGGATGCTCGGACGCAATCTGACGAACGACGTTTGTTCGCCCCAGCTGTGACACGGTCTCCTGAAGTGGACCCCATTCTTTGGACCACGAAATGGGATCGGATAGAGAGAGGCAATTCCCTCGTTCCTTCGGCCTTCAAGGACGAAGTCCTTGAAGAAATCGCCTCGGTGATCCCATCACCGCTGGGGGCGGGCTGGGCGGAGCGGAGCCCAGCCCGCCCCCAGCGGCTCGACACGATCCCCGTCTCCCACCCGTGCGCATCCGTTTCCCTCCGGCTCCTGTCCAGCCACAGCCACATTCCTCTCCGAATTTCAGTGACATACATATGTCACTATCATTGGCTCGCCAACAACACCCGCTGCTGCTTGGCCGACGACTGGCTACGCCGCCTCGGTGACTCCTCCCAGTACACCTCCGCCGGTGTCCGATAGCCCAGCGACTGATGCGGCCGCTCTTTGCAGTAAAACTTCAAGTACGATGACAGGCCCGCGTGACACGTTGCGCCGCTCTCGTAGTTTTGCAAGTACACGTCCTCGTACTTCACCGTCCGCCACAGCCGTTCCACGAACACGTTGTCCAGCGCCCGGCCCCGGCCGTCCATGCTGATCTTCACCCCCGCCGACTCCAGGCGACCCGTGAACTCCTGGCTCGTGAACTGCGAACCCTGGTCGCTGTTGAAAAGCTCCGGCCGGGCGATCTGCAAGGCTTCCTCCAGGGCCTCCAGGCAGAAATCCACAGCCAGCGTGTTCGACAGTCGCCACGACAGCACGTAGCGGCTGTACCAGTCCAGAATCACCGTCAGGTACAAAAAACCGCAGCATAACGGCACGTAGGTGATGTCCGTGCCCCACACCTGGTTCGGCCGCGCCACCACCACGTTCCGCAGCAAGTACGGATAGATCTTGTGACCCGCGCCAGCTACCGTCGTGCGTCGCTTCGGATAGATCGCCTCCAGGCCCATCAGGTACATCAGCCGCTGGACACGTTTGCGATTCACCTTCTCGCCTTGCTCGCGCAGCCACTTCGTCATCCGCCGGCTGCCGAAGTAGGGCCGACGCAAATACTGCTCGTCGATCCGCCGCATCAACGCCAGGTTCGCCGCCGACTCGGGCACCGCCTCGTAATAGCAGGTGGACCGATGCAAACCGAGTAGGCCACACTGACGCCGAATGCTCAACTGCGGATGATTGGGTTCGACAAGCTGCCGACGTGCTTTAATCGAGCTGGGCAACTTTTTTTTTGAGCCACTCCAGCTCCATCTTGAGCCGGCCGATCTGCTCGTACAGTTCGGCCGCCGCGTCCTCCTCATCCTGCCGCGGCTTCGCCGGCCGCGTGAACAGCTCGGTGGCGCCGTCCAGCAGTCGACGCTTCCACTTGTGAATCTGGGTCGGGTGCACTTCGAACCGGCCCGCCAGTTCGCTGACCGTGTGCGTCTCCTTCACCGCCGCTAACGCCACCTTCGCCATGAACCCCGCATCATGCTTCCGCTTCCGAGGCATCCCTCACCTCCTGAACCACGCACCGCCAGGCCTCTCCCCTCCGGGCGAGTTTTGTATTAAAGACTATCTTACTCCGTGGTCCAAAAAATGGGGTCCATTACATCCCCACCGTGCCACTCGTTGCGACGGAGGGTCGCCACTATGCCGCCGCGAAAACGTCACGGCCATACGTCGTCTTCACTTCCCGATGCAAAAACGGCTGAAGACGCGGTCGAGAAGGTCGTCGGTATGCACGGCGCCGGTGAGGGCGCCGATCTGGTCGAGTGAGTCGCGCAGTTCCAGGGCGATGAGTTCTGCGGGGGAATCGTCGAGGGCCTCGGCGTGGGCGCGGCGCAGGTTGGCCAGGCAGGCCTCGACATGGTGACGGCACCGGCTCAGGCTCGGCGCCAGCGGCGAGCGCTGGGCCGCCCGGGCCCGCTCCACCAGGAGCTTGCGCAGACCGGCGATGCCCTGGCCGGTGACGGCGCTGGTGGCCAGTTCGCCGGGCCCCGCCGCCGCCATGTCGCACTTGGTGGCGACGCGAACCTGTGCCGTGCCTGAATGGGGCGTTGTCGCCGCGCCGTTCGTGTGAGGGGCGCCCGCCTCCCGGCACACCAGGATCAGATCGGCGATCTCGGCTTGCTTCTGTCCGAGTGTCTGGGCGCGCGATTCGATGTCGTCGTGACTGTCTCGCAGGCCGGCCGTGTCCACCAGTTCGATCGGCGTGCCGTCGATCTGCAAGCGCTCGACCAGGTAGTCGCGCGTCGTGCCTGGTTCGGTATGGACGAGCGCGGCCGGCTTGCCCGCCAGCGCGTTGAACAGGCTGCTCTTGCCGGCATTGGGCTTGCCGGCCAGCACGACGCGAAACGCCTGCCCGCTGAGCGCACGCTCGTCCAGTTGCTTGCGCAGCAGCGTGAGCAGGGCCAGCCCCCGGGTCAGGCGATGCAGCAACTGCTCCTGCGGCACGAAACGGATGTCCTCGTCGGCGAAGTCGAGGCCGGCTTCCACGTCGGCCAGCAGATTCAGCAAGTCTTCACGCAACTCGGCGAGCGGCCGGGCCACGCCGCCGGCCAGCTGAGCGAGAGCCTGCTTCAGTTCGTTGCGGTTACCAGCATCGATGACGGCAAGCACGGCCTCGGCACGCGTCAGATCCAGCTTGCCCGCGAGAAAGGCACGCATCGTGAACTCGCCCGGCAGGGCCGCGCGGGCGCCCCGGTCGAGACACGCCTGCACAAGCAACTCGATGAGCGGCGGCGCGGCGAGCGTATGAAGCTCCACCACGTCCTGCCCGGTGTAGCTGCGCGGGCCCGGCCAGAGGTAGACATCCGCGGGCAGGCGAATCGCCGACGGCAACTCGAGGCATGTTGAGATGCAGCGGCGGCGCCGTTCGGCAGGCAAGTCCGCAACAAACCCGGTCACGATGGCAAACGCGGTCGGTCCGCTCAGTCGCACGATGGCTCGGGCTCCCGGGCCCGGAGCGCTGCACAGCGCGACGATTGTCTCGGACGGGTTGGGGATCACCCGCGTGCCTCCGTGGCGCGATAGATCGTTGTCCGGGTACGCGCCAGCAGGTCGAGAAAGTACAGAAACAGCACGAGTTCGAAGATTGTCAATCCGATGGCCAGGATGACCAGCAGCACGCTCAAGGCTGCCTGGTCCGGCGGGCGGCCGGCGCTGCTCATGATGATGCTGAGAAACACCAGGAGCAGCAGAAAGCCGGAGAAGATGCCCATCATGAGCAGGTAGGTGCTGGCCCCGGATGAAAGCTGCTGATTGCGGAAGTAGCGGCCGACATTGCGGAGGAACAGCACGAACAGGGCATGACTGACGATGGCCAGCACGGTGGTCAGGAGCCACAGCAGGCCGGCCATGATCGCCACGCCCTCGCCCCTCATGCGGCCGACGCGTTCCGCGGCGACAATCAGAAACAGGAAACCGACCAGCCCCAGACCGATGCCGACGAAGAGGCAGATGACCGAGCCGACGGCCTGCCCCTTGGTGCCCGATTCCGGCGGCGCGGCGCAGCACATGCATTGACCGACGACGAACAGGATGATCGCGACCAGGCCTGTGAGCCCGCCCATGAGCGTGAAGATGACCAGCAGCATCTCTGCCTGGCGATTGCGCATGAGATTTCCGCGCGCCGCCAGCGACAGGATGAAGAACAGGACCATGACCAGGGCGACGATGATGAAGATGATCATCGCCGTGCGCATCAGCGAAATCCCGCTGGCGACCGTGCTCCAGCCCGGGGCCAGATGCGCCAGGCTGCGCGGCTCGCGATCGTATGGGGCATCGTAATCGTCATAATCATCGTCGCGCCGCGACTGGCGGGAGGCGGCGCCGCGCGGCGGGTCGTCGCTGACGTCGATCTCGCGCCAGCCGGCGCCGCCGCGATTGACATCCGGCGCCGCTGGCACGCGCAACGGCATGGTCGTGGGCGCGATGGCCGTGTGCGGATCCGGTATGCTGAAGATGGTCGAGCAATGGGGGCAACGGCCACGCTTGCCGACCATGTCCTCGGCCGCCATGATGGGCGCCCCGCACCTCTGGCAATCGAATGTGAATGCCGCCACGATGTCACTTTCCCGAAAACACGTTGCCTGGTTGCCCGTTCAAGCGCAAACCGGTGGGCTGCCGGCCTGAGGAATGTCACGCTCCACAGAGCATCTCGGCAGCCAGCCTCTGACAACTCCCCTGCGTCCGCATGGCCCTCAGGTTACTTCGTCTTGACCACGTTGACATTGAACTTGGCTTCCTGGACGATGGCCGTGCCGTGGAACGTGCCCGTGGCCCGGATGACAAGGTTCTGCCTCGTTCCCGGCGGCGCGTCGCCGTCGGCAGTCAGCAGAATCTTTGCCTCGTTCTGGTCGGCAGCGACACGGACGGCGCCGCTGCCTTGCAGTCCCTTGGTGTTCGGCGGCAGGATCAATTCCACCGTGAACGGCCCGTCAAACTCAAAGAGCCGGGCCAGCGTCACGGGGATCATCGTCTTCTGCCCGATATTGAGCTTGACGGTGTTCGGCACGGAAAGCTTCGCCAGCTGCTTGGGCAGCACGATGATGGAGATCGGCGTGGATGGCTGTGCCAGAAGCCGCGGCCCCTTGGGCGGGTTCGGCTTGCCGGGAATGCCCGTCTGGGCACGGAGCACGATGGCGTATTTCCCAGGCTTGGCGCCGTTGGGGATGTTCAGCGTGGCGTCGCCGCTATCCTTGCCGGCGGGCAGTGGGAAGTTCGGGAAGGTGAATCCCTGCGGCAGATTGAGCGCCGCCAGCTGCAGGTTCGCCTTGGCGGCGGCGCTGAAACGCGTCACCTTCACCGGAATCGTGATCTTGGCCCCCGCCGCCACGACGAACTGCTCCTTGCCCAGGGCCACGTTGAATGGGGCCTTGTCACGAACGGCCAGCACCAGCGAACGGTCAAGCCGGCTGACCGCCGGAATGTTCTGCTGCGGCACCGGGTACGTCATGGTGGCCGAGCGAACCTCGCGCACGAGCTTGTCGCCGTTGATGACCGCCGTGCCGACGATGCGGATGGCGCCGGTCCAGGGACGGGCGTCGCCGCCGGCGCTGAGCACGACGGTCGCTTGCTTCTGCCCCGCCGGAATCCATTGCGGCTTCATGGTCACGCCGGCCGGCAAATCGTCGGCTGTCAACGCGATGTCACCGTTGAACCCGTCCATGCGCCAGGCGTAGACCGTGAACACCTGGTTGCCTCCCTGGCCCAGGACGGTGGCTTCCGGATTCTGTGTCCCCAGCGGCATGGCGATCAGCCGAAAATCCGGTCTCTCGGCGGCGATCCGGATCCGGTACACATGCCGCGGACCGGCTTCCACGAACGCATCCCGGCTGCCGACCTGCAAGCGGTATTCGCCGTCCGCCGGCACCACGAAGCGATAACGTGGCGGATCATAGGTGCGGCTGAACAACACCGGGCTCAGCACCTCGGGCACGTCGTCCTGCTCCGTGATCGTCGTCCCCTTGGCGTTGCGCAGCAGGAAGAACAGATCCATCGGCACGCCCAGACGGTCGGCCCAGGCCTCGATCGTGTAGATATCCCCCTTCTTCGCGGAAAAGCCGTACCAGTCGGCGTCTCCCTTCTTCTCGATGCGGCCGACGATCTCGCAGGGGAGAGTCACTTCCTGGGCGGTCTCCGCAGTGTCGTTTTTCTCGTTGTCCACGATGACGGGCGCAGTGGCGAAGTCGAGGAGATATGGATTGGATGCGCCCGCCTGATTGCGCGCGCGGAACTCGAAGCCGTCCAGCCCCGAGGCCTTGGGCGGCACATAGCCGGTGAAGTCGAGGCGCGACGCGGCCCGTGGATCCCCCGGCGCCTTCACCGCCATCGTCGCCTTGTCGAGCGCCTTGTCGAGGTCCTTGCCGCTCAGCAGAGTGCTTGGATCGCGCGTCCCATCAGGAATGTTCCGGCCGTACACGGTCACCGACGTCGTCTTGCCCGCTTCCACCACCGGCGGATACACGGCGTCGATCCACGGGGCCGTGCTGACACTGAGCCGATAATAGTAGTCCGTGCCTCCCTGCGTGTATGCGAAACAGGCGACGCGGACATGATGCTCGCCGTCCTGGTTGATGGCCACGTCGATGAGCGCATCATTCTCCTGGTAGCCGCGCCCCTTGCCGATGTAGTTCCCCGCAGGGCCGTAAACCTCGACGAGCGCCGGCAGCTTGCTGTCAACGCTGGTCGTCAAGCAGGAGATGACGACGCGCTGTCCCTTCTTGCCATGGAAGGCGTAGTAATCGACGTCAGTGGCGGCGGAGATGACGCCATTGACCGTGGTGTTGATGTCGATCTTCTGAGCCACCGGCACATCGTCGTTCGGCTCGGCTTCACGCACTTCGGTCAGATCGCCGACGGCAAAAGCGCGCGGATTGCTGATGCCGCCTTTCGTGATGACGCGGACGTCGTGCACGCCGAGGCGGGCGTTTTCCGCCAGCGTGACCTTGAACTGGAACTGGTTCTTCTGTCCTTTCGGCGCCATCCCCTTGGGGCCCTTGGTCTTCTTGTCTTGCTTGTCCTTGGACGACTTCTCCGGCGGCGCTGGCGGTGAAATGAGCTCGGCCTTGATCCCGGCTGTGCTGAAGTACAGCCCTTCGGTGGTATCCAGGTTTTGACCGCTGACGGTGATCTCGAAACTCGTCCCGGCCTGCCCGCCCGCCGGTGATACGTTGAGGAGCAACGGCGGCAGCGCCTCCTGGGCGCCGGCCGTGTTCCAGCCCGCGTACAGTGCCCATGTTGTGAGGAATGCGACGCCAAACTTTCTCATCACGCCGATGCACCTGCGCATGATCTCCCCCCAGAGTCAGCATCCTTGAGATCGCCCGAACCTCATTTTCCCGACTCGCGGGGGGTAAAGCAAGTGGCTGGGAGCGCATTCGCGCACGTGCTGCCCGCACGACACGACACGGTCGCCGGCTGGGACTCCATATTCACGCACAGCCGTGATGGCACCTCTCTTTACCGGGCGTGCCGGTTCTTTGCATTATTCGGCCGGCAGGCTCACGGCGCAGGCCGGCCGGCGCTGACCTCCGCGTCGAAGTCAGCACTGTGGCATGGTATTCTCCATCCGTGGAGGGCAATGCCATGGACAACCTCGCGAGGATATTGCAAGCGGACCTGGCGACCGGCGACCAGCATGGCGAGTTGGCTTGCCTGGCGGCCCGGCGCAACTGGGGCTGGGCGTTGTTGCTGACCGGCTGGTTGCATCTGGCCGCCTTCTCGCTGTGCTATTATCTGACGATCGCCCGCGACTTCCACGAATCAGCCGGGTACATGGCGATCTGGATCGGCGAATTGCTGGGCGCGTGGGCCATCTTCCGGGTCGTGGGCGGCCGGCGCCGCACTGATGAGCCGGTGTTGCCGCTGGAGCGATTCGTCCGCCGAGTGTGGATCGCCTACTTCCTGCTGGCATTCAATCTCGGTTCGATGAACATGCTGCGCGGGCACGCGCTGTTCGAGTTCTTCCCCGCCGTGGCGTCGCTGGCCTCATTCGCGTTCATCATGATGAGCGTCGTCGTCAGCTGGCGATTCCTGGGTGCGGTGCTGGTGTTGTTCGCCGCCGGCTTGCTCAGCGCGGCGCACCTGCTCCATGCTTACCTGATCTTTGCGCTGGCGTGGTGGCTCGTGCTCAATGTCATCGGCTTGACGCTCATCGGCGGTGCGCGCCGGAACATGCGTGCCGGAATCGCAACACGCAGTCCCATCAGGCTGGTCCGGCGTCATGCCGAGCCGCAACCGGCCGAACCAGCAGATTGCACACGAAGCCGATGACGAGCAGTACCGCCATCAAGAGCATCGTGACGTTGTAGGCCTCGGCCCTCGGGATGCCGCGCTCGATCTGAAACTGGCGGATGTAGTTGACGAGCGCGGGACCGGCGACGCCGGCGGTGGACCAGGCCGTCAGGAGCCGGCCGTGGATGGCGCCGACAAACTGCGTGCCGAAGACATCCGCCAGGTATGCCGGGATGGCCGCAAAGCCGCCGCCGTACATGCTCATGATGATCGCGAAGCAGGCCACAAACAGCCAGGCGTTGTCCAGCAGCCCGGTGAGCGGGACGACCGCATACAGGACCGCGCCCAGTCCGAGAAAGATGGCATAGGTTGGCTTGCGGCCGATCTTGTCCGACGCGGACGACCAGGCGAAACGCCCCACCAAATTGAAGAAGCTCAGCAAGCCGACGAAATAAGCGGCCCGGCCAGGATCGATCGCATCGGGGAAGATCTCCTGGCTCATCGCGGATGCCTGGCCCAGCACGCCAATGCCCGCGGTCACGTTCACAACGAGCACGAGCCACAGCATGTAAAAGGAGCGCGTGCGAATCGCCTGATCTGGACGGACATCGGCCGCCGTGGACGGTGTGGACTGCGTGGACGACGCGGTACTGCCGGCCGGCGGAGCCCAGCCGGGAGGCCGCCAGCCGGGCGGCGGCACCCGAAAAGCCAGCGCACCATACAGCATCACGACCAGATACACGGCGCCGAGCACGCAAAAGGTCTGGGCCACGCCGACGGATTCGGCCGAGGCAAACCTGGACATCAGCCACTCGGAGAGAGGCGACGCCAGCAAGGCGCCCCCGCCGAAGCCCATGATGGCCAGGCCGGTCGCCATGCCGCGGCGGTCCGGAAACCACTGGATGAGAGTGGAGACCGGCGTGATGTAGCCGATGCCAAGCCCGCAGCCGCCGAGGACGCCGTAGCCAAGGTACAGCAGCCAGATGTTGTGGGCCGTGACGCCCGCGGCCGCGACAAAAAAACCCAGCCCCCAGCAGCAGGCCGCCGCCATGCCGCTTTTCCGCGGACCGGCCTGCACCACCCACCGGCCCCCCACCGCTGCCGACAGCCCCAGCGACACGATCGCCAGCGTGAACACCCACCCCAGTTCGGTCAATTGCCAGTCCGCTGAGGTCGAATGCGTGATGCCAAGAGCGCGGGTGAGCGGCAGGTTGAAGACGCTGAAGGCGTACACCTGCCCGATGCACAGATGGATGGCCAGCGCCGCCGGCGGCACCCGCCAGCGATTGAAGCCAGGCGGCGCCTGGATGTGATCCTTGGAGAGGGAAAAGGCCATGAGGCTCATGCTGCGCTCGACCAGCAAGGGATGCGCGGTCAGGGCAATATATGCTCGAAGTTCCTTTTATTCAGGGGGTGTGGTCTCGCTCCCCGAAAACGCATGAAGCTGGCTAAGCTGCGCAGGCCCGGAAACCGGCAGCCCGATTTCGCACAGACTCGAGAGTCCCCGCCGCAGCCCCATCTTGCCTGGCCAGCAGGGTCGCGTCAGCCTGTCCGGCTTTTTTCTCTTGGGGAATTGACCCGCGATACGGCGGCTGCCGATGTTGGAGGATGCACCACACCTGGCCTGCGCTTGTTTTTCCGCGCCTGCCCGTTATAGTCGGCGTGGCCGGTAGTGTCGCTGGGATGTGACTTTAGGATGCGACCCGAGTAGCGGCAAGGATGCGGTCATGACCCTTCAAGTTCATCAGGACCTCGATCTCACTCAAGACGGCGATCGGCTCGCGTATGGACGGCAGATCGTGCGCGCCGAGGCGGCTGCGCTGGAACTCGTCGCCGACCGCCTCGACGATTCGTTCTTGCAGGCGGTCGATCTCATCCTGCGCTGTCCGGGGCGAATCGCCATCACCGGCACCGGCAAGTCGGCGGACGTCGGCCAGAAGATGGCCGGCACTTTCAACTCGACCGGGACGCGCGCTTACATTCTCGATTCGACGCGCGCGGTGCACGGCGACCTGGGCATGGTCCACCACACCGACGTGGTGCTGGCGCTATCGCATAGCGGCGAGAGCGAGGAAATCGTCCGGCTCTTGCCTTCGTTACGGCAGATGGCGCTGGCCATCATCGCGGTCACCGGGCAGCCGGAGAGCACGCTGGCCCGCAAGGCCGACGTTGCCTTGGCCTATGGACCCATCGACGAAGTCTGCCCGCTGGGAATGGCGCCGAGTACGAGCACCACGGCGATGATCGCGCTGGGCGACGCGCTGGCGTTCGTTCTCTCGCGGTTGCGCGATTTCAGCCGCGAGGACTTCGCCCGCTATCATCCGGCCGGCAGCCTGGGCCGCAAGCTGCTCAAGGTCGAGGCCGTCATGCGCCGCGACGACGATCTGCGCATCGCCCATTTCGATGAAACGGTGCGTGCGGTGTTTGCGAAGGCCAGGGTTCCCGGCCGGCGCACTGGCGCCATCATGCTCGTCGACGATGCCGGCAAGCTGCGCGGCCTGTTCACCGATAGCGATCTGGCGCGGCTGTTCGAGGAGCGCCGCGACCACGCCCTGGACCAGGCCATCCGCACCGTGATGACGGCAGAGCCGATCACGCTGCCCCTGGGCACGCGCCTGGCCGATGCCGTCGAGGTCATGCGCCGGCACAAGATCAGCGAACTCCCCGTGGTCGATAGCAGCGGCCGGCCGGCGGGACTGCTCGACGTCACCGACCTGATTGGCCTGGTGCCGCGCCAGGAGACGGCCTGGTTCTCAAGAGTCGCGTGAGCAAGGGAGGCATGGGCGAGCGCAATCCGGGAGGGTGAGGCTCCTGCCGAGCCGGGGACCTATGGCGACCGTGTCATTGCAGGAACGCTGTGCAAAGATCGAGCTGCTGGTCCTGGATGTGGACGGCGTGTTGACGGATGGCCGGATCATCCACGGCGGCGACGGCGTCGAGATCAAGGAGTTTCACGTTCGCGACGGCTCGGGCATCAAGCTGTGGCAGAAGGCCGGCAAGCGGGTCGGCATCCTGAGCGGGCGGGCGTGCAAGGCGGTGGACATCCGGGCCGCCGAGTTGGGCATCGACACGGTCGTCCAGGGCGCCGCCGACAAGCAGGCCGCCCTGCTGGCGATGACCACGAGCCTGGGCGTGCAGGTGGAGCAGACGTGCTTCATCGGCGATGATCTGCCAGATGTGCCAGCGCTGCGCTGTTGCGGACTGGCCGTTGCGGTGGCTGACGCCTGCCGCGAAGCGAGCGAAGACGCTCAGTACGTGACGCGGCTGCCCGGCGGCCGCGGCGCCGTTCGCGAGGTGATCGAAGTCATCTTGCGCTGCCAGGGACTGTGGCAGAAGTTGGTCGACGCATATCGGCGATAGCTGCTTGCGAGCGAGGTGACGACACCGTGTGGACACCGAAGCGAATCCTGATCTTGCTGACCGGCCTGACGGTGTTCCTGTCCGGTTACGGCGTGTACGCCTTTTTCCTGGGCGGCATCGACGGCCTGCCGCCCTTGCCGCCGGACTACCTGCCGGGCGAGCGCATCGAACGTCCGCCCCCAGGACCGCTGAAGATCGACGAGAAGCTGGGCCAGGCGTTCGGTCCGTATTGCCCCGAGCTGAAGCGCCGCATCAAGCTCGACCTGGCGTCGAAGAACTGGGCGCTGGCCTCCGACGAATTCGATCCGCTGCCGGACGGCCGTGTCAAGCTGACGCCGTTCAGCTGCCTGATCATGCCCAAGAAGCAGAGCGGCGACAAGTTTCCGGAGATCAACTCGCTGCGTTGCGATGAAGCCTATCTGACGCTCGACCGGCCCATCAGCAATACCACCGAGCTCGGCAATCGCAAGGTCGTCGCCGTCGAGCTGAAGTGCAAGCCCGAAAACAAGCTGGGCATCGTCGTCAAGAACAACCGCGGCACCCCGGAAGAAAGCGATGACGTCGAGCTGTTCATCGATCCCAACAGCCCGGTGTTCTTCGACGAGAAGCGCAACCTGATCTGGACGGCCGGCATCGTCAAGCTGCTGGACAAGCAGAGCCGGCCGAACCCGACCATCATCACTGCCCGGCGCATGGAGATCCACCTGGTCAAGGACGCGCGCAACCAGCCGCAGCAGGGCCAGCCGCCACAAGGTAAGCCGGCGAACAGGAGCGGCGGACTCACCGGCATCGAGCAGCTTGTGCTCCGCTCCAACGTGGACATGCACCTGTGGGTGGATTCATCGTCCGGCTTCCTGGGCAACGACGCGCACAAGAAGAACCAGCCCGAACCGGAGAAGGCTCATCTATTCGTCAAGACGCAGGGACCGTTCGTCTACGACGTGCGCAACGACAAGGCCGTCTTCGAGAGCCCGCCGCCCAACCCCAAAGCAACGACTCCGGACGAAGTCCTGGTCATGCGTGAACACCGCATCGGCGAGAGCAAGATCAAGCGCGACCCGGACCAGGCCGCCGAGCCGTTGCCGACCCTTTACGACCAGCTGGTTTGCCATCGCCTGGAGCTGCAGTTCCGCCGCAAGCCGCCGGACAAGTCGGCCCCCGAATCGAAGGATCCCAAGGAAAATCGGGGACAGACGCTTGACAAGGAAATCGAATCCGCCCTGGCCACTGCCCTGCCCGGCAAAGAAATCAAGCTCACCATGGACACCGAGCAGCTAGAAGCGCTCGGCAGCGAGCTGATCTACTACAGCCCGACGGCGGACAGCGGTCCGCAGACGATCATCAAGGGCGACCCCATGAAGGCCATCAAGGAAGGCCACATCATCACCGCCAAGGAACTGTTGCTGGTCGGCGCCAACAAGGACGGCAAGGGCCAGCGCGCCTTCGCCAAGGGGCCGGGACAGATCGACATGTACGACAAGGCCAAGAGCACGCCGGACCACCCGCTCTATCCCTGGCACGCCTTCTGGAAGGACACGCTCACCTCGGTCAAGGACCAGGTGAGCGGCAAGACCTATGATCTGATCACCCTTTCCGGTGACGCGGCCTTCGTGGATGACGAGCAGCAACAGCAACTCCACGGGCAGAAGATCCAGGTCTGGCTGCAGCCGCCGAACAGGACCGACAGCGTTGCCAGGGTCGAGAACGAGACGAAGGGCGCTTCGCAGGCACTGTCCGGACAGCGGCCGTCGAAGATCGAGGCCTTCGACAACGTCTTCGTCATCGCCCCGGAACTCAAGGTTCGCAAGACCGATCACCTGCTTGTGCATTTTGACGACAACGGCCTTGCCCGCGAGCAACTCCCCGACGCGATCGCGCCGGCGTTGACGTTGCCGGCGGCCGACCCGCAAGGCAAGAATGCCGCCGCCCCGGTCCCGGGCACCGCCCCGGTACCGGGCACCGCCCAGGTCGGCGCGGCCCCCGCCAATGCCGCGGCCAAGCTGCCGGAGGATGCACGCGATACACGCCTCACCGACAAGTCCGGCAAGAATCGCAAGCCCTTCGACCTGGAAGCCCGGCAGATGGTCGTCTACGTCAAGCGCATCGGCGCGCGCAACCACATCCGCGAGGTCGTTTGCGAGGGCAATGTCGTCGTCCAGCAAGAACCGGCCACGCCCAAGGACAAGGGCGTGGACATCAAGGGCGAGATGCTCAACCTGCTGCACGACCTGCAGGGGGACACGATGCACGTCTTCGGCGACTCGCGCCGGCCGGCCAACCTGCAGATGGGCGAACTCATTCTCATCGGCCCCAAGGTCACCATCAACCAGCGCGAGAACATCGCCGAGGTCGAGGGTGTCGGCGCCATGCAGATGCCCAGCAACACGACCTTCAAGGGAGAAAAGCCGACGAAGGAAGGCACACGCCTGACCATCCACTGGAACAAGAACATGCTCTTCGACGGTAAGTATGCCCACTTCCACGGCGGCGTCGTCGCCTACCAGGACACCGCGTCGCTGCGTTGCCAGGACTTGCAGGTCACGCTCGACCGCGTCGTTTCCTTCAAGGACGGCGAGAAGGACGGGAACAAGGCCAAGGTCGAGATCATGGTTTGCGACCGCAAGGTCTTCATCGTCGATGAGAAGCGCGACGACAAGGGCGTGCTGACCGGCTATCAGCAGCTGGCCGCCACGCAGGTGCGCCTCGATAACCCGGTCGAGACCACCAACGCGTCCGGACCGGGACGGGTCATCATCGTCCAGAAGGGTGGCGAAGACACGGTCATCAACCCGGCGGCAAAGCCCGGCACTCAGGCCAAGGGCAACGACAAGAAGGACCAGATGCTGTGGACGCGCATCGAGTTCTCCGGCAACATGTCGTCGAGCAACAAGGACACTATTCGCACCTCGCGCTTCTATGACAACTGCCAGGTGTTTCACGCACCCGGCGACCGGCCCGACATGGAGATGAACCCGGATCGCCCCCCCGAGAACGGCTTTTACCTGAAGTCCGAGATGCTCAGCGTCTTCACGCGCAGCGAGGGCAAGGGCAAGAACACGCAGTTCATGCGCGCCGATCGCAAGGTCTTCTTCCGCTCCAAGGACTTCTACGGACGGGCCGACGTCGTCAAGTACAACCAGGAGCGTGAGATCATCATCTTCGAGGGTACGCCCGGCAACCCCGCCACGATCTACCAGGACCTCGGCCAGGGCCGCGACCCGCGGCAGATCCAGGGCATGAGCATCCTCTACAATCGCCGCACCGGCGAGTTCAGCCTCGAAGGCGGCAACAACATCCAGTAGCGGAGCATGCCGGCCGCCAACTTCCCCGTGCTGCGCATACTCGGCAGCCAAGGCGCCGCGCCTAAATAACTCTGAATGACATCTGATGGCAGCCCCAACGGGGCGACCGTCAATAGCCAGGGGCAAAAGCCCCTGGGACGAGACGATTCCCGGAACAAGTCCCAACGGGACGAGAGTGTCTTGCGCCCCGTTGGGGCTGCGACACTTTGCCTCGCTTGATTGATCTGGCGCGGCGCCTGATGTAAATCCATGCTGGCCGCCGGCGAATGAATAGGATGAAGCCAGCGGCGACAACGCGGTGTCAAATCCTGGTGTCAGATCCTTGAGGTGCTTGCATGGAACCCTGGGTCATTCCCGCCATCCTCGGCGGCGTGGGCTTGCTGCTCGTGCTCTGGCTCATCGGCGTCTACAACGGTCTCGTCACCAGACGCGTCGAGACGCAGAACGCCTGGTCGCAGATCGACGTGCAGCTCAAGCGCCGTTACGACCTGATTCCAAACCTGGTGGAGACGGTCAAGGGTTACGCCAGTCACGAAAAGGACACGCTGGAGAAGGTGATCCAGGCCCGCAACCTGGCGATGGGCGCGAAAGGCGTGGCCGAGCAGGCGGCTGCCGAGAACGTCCTGACCGGCACGCTCAAGACGCTGTTCGCCGTCGCCGAGGCCTATCCGGACCTCAAGGCCAACCAGAACTTCCTCGCCTTGCAAGAGGAGCTGACCTCGACCGAGAACCGCATCGGCTTCTCGCGGCAGCATTACAACGACGTGGTCAGCCAGTACAACACGACGCTGATGCAGTTTCCGGCCAACGTCGTCGGCGGCATGTTCGGTTTCCGCCCGGCCGACTTCTTCCAGCTCGACGCCGCCGAGGCCGCCGCCGTCCGCCAGGCGCCGCAAGTGAAATTCTGAAACCCACCACGGATAGCATTTGCCAACCGATGCCCGTCACCTTCCGCGACCTGATCGCCGACAACAAGCGCAAGAGCTTCTGGCTTGTGGCCGGCTTCTGCCTGTTCATCATTGCCGCGGCACTGATCCTGGCGCTGGGCGTGGCTGCCTACTGGTTTCCGGACGCCATCGCCCATCTCGACTTTCGCCAGGCAGCGCTGGTGGGCGCGCTGGCCGGCGGCTTCGCGTTCCTGGTGTCCACGCTGTCGTACTTCGAGGGCGATTCGCTCATCCTCGGCATCAGCGGCGCCCGCGAGATCGCGCATCGGGACGATCCGGAGCTGTTCAACGTGGTAGAAGAGATGGCGATCGCCGCCGGGCTGCCCATGCCGCGCGTCTATCTCATCCTGGACCCGGCGCCCAATGCCTTTGCCACCGGCCGCGATCCCGAGCACGCGTCCGTGGCCATCACCACCGGATTGCGCGCCATGCTCAACCGCGACGAGCTGCAAGGCGTGATCGCTCACGAGATGAGCCATGTTCGCAATTATGACATTCGTCTGATGCTGCTGCTCGCGGTGCTGATCGGCACCATCGTCATGCTCTCCGACCTGTTCTGGCAGATGCTGCGCTTCACCTCCGGCGGCAGCCGCGGCAGCAAGAGCAAGAGCGACAAGGGCGGCGGCGTGATCGTGCTGGTCATTCTCGTGCTGGCGCTGCTCTTTGCCCTCGTGGCCCCGATTCTGGCGCAGATCATCCAGCTCGCCGTCAGCCGCCAGCGCGAGTTCCTGGCGGACGCCTCCGCCGTGGAGTTGACGCGCAACCCGCTGGGACTGGCCGGTGCGCTGCGCAAGCTCGACGCCGACCCGCACGAGCTCAAGTCCGCCAATCGCGGCACCGCTCACCTGTTCATCGCCAACCCCATCAAGAAGTTCTCCGACCGCGGCCAGCATATCTGGGCCAGCCACCCGCCCATCCAGGAGCGCATCGCGCGGCTCGAAGCCCTGGCCGGAGCCGGAGCCACCCGCCAAGTTCCCGCAGCAAATTGATCCGCCAAGAGGCCCGAAAAGAAAGAGGACTGGATCTTTGGCTGTCGCTGAATAGCGTCGTTTCTGGGCGTTCGTAGAGGTCCTGTCCCCTTTCTTTTCGGGCCTCTAAGATGCAATCTGGCGAAAGCGAGCGCAATGACGTCCCGACGCGAGCCGCGCGTCCGCGAACCAGCGCCGGCCGGGGTTGTCCTGTCCCTCGAGATCCATAGCGTTTGCGCGTGAAGGCATCCATCGGCCGCGTGGTGGAATGGCAGACACTGGGGACTTAAAATCCCCTGGGGGGTAACCCCCGTGTGGGTTCGAATCCCACCGCGGCCACTAGAGTTACGTCGATTCCGGTTCGGGACTGGTGAGGCAAAATGTAGCCTAAGTGTAGCCAATCCGAGGCAGATTACGCATGCGCGGCCTTCCTGGGGCGGTGCGTCAGGATTTTTTCCATCTTGGACGCCGCCTGTTCCTGCATGCCTTCAAGCACGTGGCTATACACGTCCAGGGTCATGACCGTCGTGGAGTGCCCCAGTCGCTCCGACACCACCTTCACGTTTTCGCCCGCCAGCAGCAGCAACGTAGCGCATGTGTGCCGCAGGTCATAGAGCCGAACGTCGGCCAACCCCGCCCGCTTCAGGATCGGCTTGAATGAATGGCGGTGGAGGTCCTTGAGATGGATGTAATGCCCGGCCGTGTTGCAGAAAACCGGCGCGGCGGCGTGCCCCTCGGCGAGCATCTTCTTGCGATGATCCTGAAGCGCCGCCAGGGTGAATGCTGAAAGACGAATCTGCCGCCGCCCCTTCTGCGTTTTCACATCTTTGGCTTCCAGCTGGCCCCATTCGTTCGGAGCTACCGACCTCTTCACTGTCACGCGCCCGGCGTCGAAATCAATATCCGACCAACGCAGGGCGAAAAGCTCGCCCGGTCGCATCCCGGTGTCCACGGCCATGACGTAGAAGGCATAAAACCGATCCTCCTTCGCCTCCGAAAGGAAGGCAGCAACCTGGTCGGGATCAAGAGGGTGAATCTCCGGCTTAGCCGCCTTGGGCTTTCGCACGCGTGAGGCCGGATTGAATGCGATCATTTCCTTGTCAACGGCCGCCCCCAGAGCGATCGTGAGCGTCGTACCGATCTTGCGTTGCATGGCCGCCGACACCGCCTTCTTCGTCAGCGCCGCATAAAGCTCTTCGACATGGAATCGTTTCAGCTCGACAAGCTTCAACGTGCCGATGATCGGGACAATATGATTGTTGACGTGGTGCTTGTACGGCCTGTACGTCCCGAACTCGACCGTCGGCTTGACCAGATCCAGCCATCTCGTCAGGTAGCTTTCAAGCGTGATGCGGGCCAGTTCGCGGGGCAGGCTGGCCGCATCATACAGTTTGCGGAGCTTGGTCGCCACCTCTTGCTTTGTTGCACCGTAGACTACGCGGCGCTTGCGTTTGCCCTCCACACTGCACCCGAGGCTAACGCAGCCCACCCACCGGCCATCTCCGCGCTGGTAGATGCCGCCCTCTCCTCTGCCTCGACGCCTTCTGTTTTGCTTTTCCTTTTTCATGATGCACTTCCCTTCTGTTTGCTCAAGTCCACTAATCGACTTTGCCTTCGTCAACATCACAATCCTTAGTCCCGGTTTACCGTGTTTGTTTCGCGCGGGCCTGGTACGCCCTGACTCGGCACGATTCGCTATGGTATAGCTTGTCAGACCTGGCGATTGCTGGCGAAACCTCGAAGCTCTTGCCACATCCCGGTCCTTGGCAAACGCGGTATTCCTTTCGACCCGTGATACTCTCCTCGAACTGCAACCAAAGCCTGCCGAGGAGATGTTTCGGTGCGAAAGACCGAGTGAGTGTTATTGCATCTTTCCAATCGAGCCGTGGCTGCAAATATGTCCTGGTTCGGTCGTTGAGAACTTGAAGGAGGTACGCGCTCGCCACCGCCAGGGGATTCAAGCTCTCAGTCTGGCGATTCCATTCTTCCTGGGACAGGCAACGCAGGGAAATCGTTTCGGTCAATCGCTTATCAGGAAACTTCGCCTGCCTGCCGTGGGCCAGATCAGGGTGGCTGTCGAACTCCAGGTAGTTCCATTTTCCCACCGTTCCCGTCAACCACTCGTAGAGATATTCATTTGACAACGGCGCATGGCTTGGGTTTTTCAGATACTCGCGCAGCTCCTTGGGAAAAGGGCGCCAGCGAAAGTGCTTGCGGATATTGGCGGAGTTGTTCGCTTTCAGGCATTCCCAGATTCGCAAAGCCCAGCGCATAGCCACCACCTCTTCTTGCCACACCAGGATCGGGCAGTAGCCTTCGGTGAGATTCCCATATTCTCGTGCGAACTGAAGAATCCCTTCGGGGCTCGGCTCCATTGACGCAAACATCATGAACAGCGCGGTGTCGAGCATTACAGGGCGATCAGCCGCTCGATACGGTTTGTGATGATTGCTGCTCCAGGTATCCGCTAGAGTTTCCGCCTCGACGCGTTGGGGTGTTATCCACAAGGTCGATTTGCCGACGCCATCGCACTGATGCTTGTTCTCAAGAACGCGCGTCACCTCCTCCGTGGGCAAGCCGACATCATCGGCAGAATACGCTGGGCGCAGACAGATCTCCCCCACATCGGCATTGTCGATAGGCGGTCGTCCCGGAAAGGTGTCAAACACCACTCCGAAATATGGCAGATGCCAAACGGTTTCCAGCTTCTTGCCCTTTATTCTCTTCTTTTTCTTCATGACGTGCTTCCTTTCATTTTACGACTATGACGCAGTTATCACGAAACCGGCTTTACCGCGCATGCGCCGGAATTGTCGCCTTTTTTCTCAACTATACTGAAATTGCCACGATTGCTTCCAGGTGTTCGGCACCGGTAGAATTTACGGATCGTTATTTAATATCCGTTACCATTCTAGGCGTGGCGGCAAGGAGTCAAGCCGATGTTGGAAAAAAATGTGCGCGAAAACCTGGTATGCGACGGCCTGGTCCCCATCAAGGAGGCGGCCGGCTTCCTGGGGATTTCTGTCGGCAGTCTTTACGCAATGATGGGTCGGGGTGAGCTTGTTTACGTCAAGCTCGGCAGATCCAGGCGGATTCCCAGGCGCGCGCTAGTAGAACTCGCCGCAAAGTTCCTCGTGTCACACGAAGAGACCTAGCGCCAACGGCCCGAAGGTGAGCGTCGATTCCGGTGATTCACCGTTTTGCCGACACTGGGAAAGGTGACACCAAAGTGCAGCGGCAACATTAGCAGAGGAGGAAAAGAGACATGTCGAAGAACACAGCGAAACGACGAATGAGCCGGATGAATGTTCAACTTGAGGCATGGGTCGCGGCGGCTGCGAAAGAGGAGGCAGGGTTCTTGGGGATCTCGCTGGATCAGTTCATTCAGATTTGCACGACCAGCTTTCTTGTAGGAAGCCGCTTTCTTCCGGACGGTCAGGGAATCCCCATCGGCGCCGAGGACGCGGTAGGAGTGTTCCTTCGGGCCATCGAACGCGCAATCGACGCCTTGTCTTGCAGGCGTGACATTCTCCCGCTGGATCGGTCCCAGAAGGAAATCTTGCGACACGGCAAGCGTTTGATCGAGGCGATCTTGAGGCGGGCCGGCTCCAGGAGAGTCCGCCCGCCGAAGGAACGGAATACCAGGCATCATTAGCTGCAATGTCGGCCGAAACCTGCATCCGAAAGGAGGTGGTCAAAAGCCAAAAAAATTGTTCTACCGCTGACGGTTATCGTCGTCGCCGCCGTCAGCCGGTCCTCTGAAGATGTGCGACGGCAGAGGATTTTCTATTCAAGGAGCGAGTATGACACTCAATCAGATCGTCGAGCGGTTCAAAGAGAAAGCCGAACTGCTCCGGAAAAGTGATGAGGCGGCCGTGCTGGTCGTCATCGACCAAGGTCGCCTCATGGTCCAGCTGCGGACGAAGGCGCGGAAGAACTGGGAAAAGACCTGCGAAGAAAAGCTCCAGATCAACAAGCGCGTGGCCCGCCGCTATGTCAAGATCGGCGAAAAGTGGTCAAGCCCGGATCGGACCCCTGGGTCCGATATGGTTGGGAAGTTGCCTTCTGACCTGCACAAGTTGGAAGTGCTCTGCGACCTTTCGTTGGAGCAGCTCAAGACATTGGCTGACCAATCCGATCTGCGCAAGCGAGAGCGCACCGAAGTTATCGCAACGGTCAAGGCGTTGCTGGGCAAGACGGCCGAAGATCAGTCGGCCCCAAACCCCGTGCTCACCGTCCTCAACAGGTGGGATGGCTTTGTGGCCAAGCTTGTCAAGGATGTCAAGAAACTCGACGATGCCGGACGCAAAGAGTTCGCTGAGGAATTGGATGACCTCCTACAGCAGCTGCGCGAAGAGTTGGATGGTGCCTTTAAGGCGCCGCCTTCGGAGGACAGCGCCGAGCAGAGTGAAGGCGAGCCGGAGGACGAGACGGACGCTGACATGGATGATGATGACGAGGAGGAGGACCCCGAAGCTTCCGAAGAGGAGACCCCCGAGGAGGAAGATAAGGAGCCGGCGCCAAAATCGCCGGCCACCAAGGGTTCCCGCTCTCCCGTCAAGCAGCGTCCCAAGTCCTGACCGTCCTAGTCAAATACTCGCGGAGCGCGCTGCCCAGGCGCGCTCCCTGCCTGACCTCGGCCGCGTCCGTGTCACTGCTGATGATCTGCCCGAGCTTTTCGACTTGGACGGCCGGCCGATCAAAGGTATCAACTACGCCTGGCGCCCATCATCCGCTCTGGCAGCGTACCTGCCGGCTGACTTCAGCTTTCCCCTGCGCTGCGTATCGTGCCCGGACGGACTGCGCCGCTTCTATCCTTCCAGCTTTGAAGGGATGATCGCCAGGGGCTTCACCGGCGGCCTGGCCATTCTTTCGGTGCTATTCAACTTCACCGAGGCCCAGCGAAGTGCCTACGGGGCCATGTACCTGTTCTTCGAGAGGTTGCGTCGGAGCAGGGAACATCTTGGTAACAGGTTACTCAACTCAACTAGCCTACGCATCGCCAGAGCTGGACGCGACATCGCCGAAGAACGAGATATCCTACCCGCGTCGCTTGGCCAAAATGCCAAAGGTGAAGGGGATCCGTGGAGTCTCGAAACACTGCTCCGCGAGGGCAGAGTTGCCGCTAGCGGCGCTGGGATCGCACGGCCAACCGAAGAAGACTGCGTCCATTACGGGCTGGTCGCGGCCGCCCGGCTGAACCCTTCATACGTTCGTGACCAGGAGGTTCTTCCGTTAGTCCGAATGGCTCTGTACGAGTCCATTCCCTGGGACGAGAAAGAAATCAGAAAACCCACGGTACTGCGATACGTCATTCAGCGGGCCCTGACCGCGGTGCAAGAACCCGAGCATCTGGAGGAACCAGCCGCGGCCTTTACCACCTGGTTTGCCGGCCCCAAGAACAGCTTCGTGCAACAGATTGCGAGGCGAAAGCTTCGGCTCGGTGGCATTCTGGATTTGCGCCTCGTTCGCTGGGCACTCCAGGAACTCGGCTGGCAAGCTTACAGCCATTTGGCCGGCTGCATCCACGCCCAGATGTGGCTGTTCAGGCGCTTGTTCCCGGCTCCCCTCAGTGCCGACGAGCTGCGGTGGTTCGAGCAAATGCTCTGCCCGCAACCGTGTTTTGGAAACCTGCCGTTGGTCCTGCTAGTCGAGCGCTTCCCCTTCCTGCACAGCGTGCTCTGGGAGATATGGGAGAATCCCGGCGAGCCCGAGCCCATTGCCGTGCTCCATCGGCTCTTGGCCTACTACGCCGAGATGGCCTCGACGCGGCGTAATATCGACCGTCGCGTCCAGCAACGACGCGATGACATGCGGCTCGGCGGCGGACGAGTTCCTCTGATCGGGCCGCTGCCCCCCGAGAGTGCCGACGACGATTCTGACGAAGCGGGCCCTGACGAGGCCGGCGGCGAGGACGATATGAACAGGACGGTCGAGGGCAAGCCGATCTCATCGGCGGCTCGTTCTGGCACTTGGCCTAGAGAGTTCGTCGCAGCGCTGGCTGCATTGGTACGGAAGCAGAAGCAGGTCCGTTGCCCATGCGCCACTCCCTTCTGGGATGACCAGCTCATTTGCCAAGACGAAGTCAGTGCAACCTTCAAGCACTTTTGTACGAATTGCCGCTTCGCGGTCGAATCGACTGCATCTCTCGAAGAACTCACGCCCCTGGCAGCAAACGCACTGCCACAATGACCACGTCATCCCTTGCACAGTCCACTAATCGAGATTCCGCCCGCTTGGAATCCTGGGAGGTCGATTTTGACCGTCTGACACCTGCCGCGCCTCCTCACACGCCTACGACAGTACGGCTTCGTGGGCAGACGCACTCAGTTTTGTACGGCGTTCACAGGGAGGGTAGCGGAGGACATTTCGGGACAAACTCAGAAAACCCCGGATGTCAACCGTGACCCTTACTGCAAAGGAGCCAAGCATGTCCAACCTTGCAACCGACACGGAGCCTGGGGCCGAGATGCACCCCCAGCCGCTTTTGAAAATTGGCGAGCTGGAATACATCCTACGAATCGACCGCCGGACGGTTTTCCGCTTGTGCCAGACCGGGCAACTTCCGAAACCGATCCGGATCGGTGGCAGCCGCAGGTGGCGGAAACAAGATATTGACCGGCTGATCAACGAATCGGCCGAAGCTACGAAGCACGAAGATTGCTTACGGTAAGCAGTCTAACGCATGATGGTAGCCAGTGACTCAACACTGGTTACCAGGGCCCTTTTGTTTTTGGAGTTTTTGTTATGAGTAAGAAGAACGTAAGGCGAAAGCCCACCAAAATCACGCCGGACGTGATTGTCTGGGACGAGTTAGTTGCTCATGAGCCCAGGCTCAACGACCGACTAATCGAAGCACTTTCTATCCCGGATGATGGAGGTTATTTCTGTCGCGACGAAGCATGGCAAGGTCGTCGCGGCATCAAGGACAGCCTTTCCCATCTCGTGGGCTTCGGATCATGCCATCACGACTCGTTTCTGGCGACGCAGCAGGCATGGGATGTAGCTCGTGACGCACTGCTGGAAGCTCTGCCACCATGTCGCAACTGCGGCTGCTGCGTGAGTGATGGCAGCTTTTCATAATTTGCACACACCAACGCCAAGATGACGGTCTTGGCGTTGGTGGTTGTATTGATGGAGCTGAACAATGAGTTTACCAAATCTCGATGCCATTCCCAATGGCATCCAGCCTGATACCACGCAGCTTATGTCGAACGGCTGGCCGCTCGCTTGGCTCGCTGTTGATCCAGACGCTTTGGCAACATCACCCGAAGCTGTCTATGAGGCCGCCATAAAATACATCGAGGCCGGTCTTTCTGTGATCCCGATTGACGCCCAGGAGCCAAGCAAATCGCCGGACCCACGCAGGCTGAGATCGTGGCAGGTCTATCAAATTCGTCCGCCACGCCTGGATGAAGTGCGGGCCTGGTACGAACGCGGCGGCCCCTTCGGATTGGCGGTAATTGGTGGCGGCGTAAGTGGGAAAGATCGTGGCCACGGTCTTGAAATCATCGACTTCGACACGCTTGAACTGGCGGCACCGTGGATTGAGAAAGTCGAAGAGAGTATCCCTGAACTGACGGCGAAACTCGTAATGATTCAATCGCCACGGCCCGGCCTTCATTGCTACTACCGTTGTCGTCAGTTTGGCGGCAATCAGAAGCTGGCCTGTGCTGCGGCCGTAAGCAACCCACCAACAAAAAACACCTTGATAGAGTTGAAGGCCGAAGGCGGCTATTGCTTGGTGTGCCCAAGTCCACGGAGGTGTCATCCACGCAACGGGCTCTATCGTCTCCTTGATGGCAGCCCCGACTTGACTCAGATCCCCGTAATCACACCGGAAGAACGTGCTGTCCTTCTGGATGCCGCTCGCAGTTTTAATCGGTGGACAGAGCACGAAGCGAAGCCGGTTCGTCCAGTGGCGAGGAATGCAGCAAAGGATGGCAAACGGCCCGGTGATGATTTCGAGCGAAGGTCAACCTGGTCGGACATCTTGGTTCCGCACGGCTGGGTGCTCGTGCGACGACGCGGAGAGATTGAAGATTGGCGGCGGCCGGGCAAGGACGACGGCATCAGTGCCACCATCAATTACGCCGGGAGCGGGTTGCTCTACGTGTTCTCCACCAACGGCTACCCGTTCGAGGAAGGAAGGGGTTATTCAAAGTTCTCGGCGTTTGCCGCATTGAATCACGACAGCGATTTCGTGAAGGCAGCCCAGGCGTTGCAGGAGAAGGGCTTCGGCCCGCCGCAACTGCCGTCGGGTAAGCGGCACGTGTCGGGCGGCGTTCGGATTGCATCATCGGAAACTACGGTCAGGGAAGGACAATAACAATGGACTCACGCATTCAAATCAGTTACGAGCCGATTTCATCAAAGGGTCGGCTCCTGCTTCACGTCATGTTCGGTCAGGACGACAAGGAGATTTACGACGGCGTCATCCTTGGGAATGAACGAGACGAAGTCATCCGGCTTACGAACGAGGCATCGCAGGCGACGGGTATCAGCTTGAACGAGATCGAGCAACAACTTACGGGCGTCGTGCTGCAAGCACGGGACTGGTGGGCACGGTATCAGCAGTTGCAACCGGCAAGCGAGGGCTTCCAGGCCAACTTCTTGACCTCGGCCGCCCTTGAAAAGTTGGACGCCCGGCACCGCTGGCTTATCAAGCATGTGCTGGTCCGCGATCAGCCCGTGCTGCTAGGTGGACCGAAGAAGTCCCTTAAAACGTCGATCATGCTGGACGCAGCTATCAGCCTTGGGTCGGGCATGCCCTTTCTCAACAAGTTTGAAATCCCCGAGCGGGTGCGGGTGGCCGTGCTTTCTGGTGAGAGCGGCCAGATTACGATTCGCGAAACGGCACGCCGGATCGCCAAATACAAAGGCGTGCCGCTCGGTGCATGTGACGTGCTCTGGGGATTTGAGCTTCCCCGTCTCGGCGTCGAAGCGGACATCCAGGCGTTGGCGTCGGCACTTCGGGAGCAACAGGTGGCCGTCGTATTCGTCGATCCCGCTTACCTGTGCTTGCTGGCCGGAACGCCCGACCTGCAAGCCAACAATATGTTCCAGGTCGGACCATTGCTCATGCGGATTGCCAAAGTGTGCCAGGTGGTCGGCACGACGCTCGTGCTCGTCCACCACACGACCAAGCCGGCCGGCATGCTGCGAATGCAGGCGGGTGAGCCATTGGAGCTTGAAGATCTGGCGTATTCGGGCTTTCAGGAATTCGCCCGCCAATGGCTTCTAATCAATCGCCGCCAGAAGTATGAGCCAGGCACGGGCAAGCATCTGCTTTGGCTCAACCTGGGCGGCAGTGCCGGGCATTCCGGCTGCTGGGGCATCGACGTGGAGGAGGGCAAACTAAACGACAACTTCTCCGGCAGACAGTGGTTGGTGCAGGTGCGGTCGATGAATGACGCCATGAGAGTTATCCTTGAAGCCAAAGAGCGTAGGCAGGAAGCGACCAGGACCGCCAAGTTCGTCGAGGCGACCGAGAAGGTAATAACGGCATTGAGCACTGTTCGCGACGGCGAAACCCAGTCGAGCATTTGCAAGCTGACAGGGCTTCAAGCACGAGTCGTCGGGCCAGTACTGGCTAACTTGCTGGCCCGGAGTAAGGTCGTCCGCACGCAGATCAAGAAGAAATCCGGGCAGGGTGAGACGCCGTATGACGCATGGCGGTTAGCATCAGCGACCGAGATCGTGGCAGCCAGGATGAACGAGGAGGCAACTGCGTCGGCATCATCATCGGCTGACGGGCGAATTGCCAACCTGATGGGAAAGGGGGACGACACCGACACGGATTTCTTGGACGAGAGCCTGGAAACCAGTAGCTCGGCTTGAGCATGCTGAATCATGCCGTATCAAGCTTCGACTGCAACGACATGATTCGACATGCCATCACATCGTCGCTCCATTGGGAATGGTAGTGATCATGTTGTTGTAGCAGCAGCTATAGTATATAGCTGCTGCTACAACAACATCACTCCATTCCGCTGATTCATCGACATCCACTGTAGGCAATCCAGTTGCAGGCAGGCACCCTTTCACACACTGTCAGCCAATCGGATGTTGCGACCGCGATTGCATTCCACATGCCTGCGTGCCGATCCCGGTTCAGCCTGGGAAGGCTGGAATCAGAGCGGCTGTCACTCTTTGTCCGATATTGCCCCTAACTATCCGTTCCTTGCTTGGTTCGACACCCTGGCGGCGAGCGTTCAGAGGGGCCATCGCCTATGCTACGGATCCCCGTTTCGGCCATCCCTCGGTGACCTCATCGCCGCCGGTGCCCAACGCCATGCCCCGGCTGCCAACGGACCCAGCGGGCACAAGTGAAAATGCCCCTTGCCACACCCGTCTGCAATACCGTGGCCACACCTTTCCGCACCACCTCCGACCCCTCCTTCCGTTGCCTTTCGCGTACCCCTTCCGCCACAGCCCGCAGAACGGCTGCATTGCCGGCCCATGAAGGGACGATTTGGCAACGTCACGGCCCGCAAGCAGGGGCTTGAAAGCCAGTGCTTTGGGGCCGGTCAAGCCTTGCATCGGGGTAGGCGTCGGCCAGGACGCCGAGACCTGGATCGGCAGCAAGAACCGGGGTCAGCCAGGGCCTCGATTGGGCGGCCGAGATCACCTCCGACACCAGCCTCATTACCCCGCTCGACAGACTTGCGCGTGGCCCTTCGCCTGCACGTTTCTGCATGGGCCTTTCCTGATGACACCGCGCAGCCTTTGCCTCGGCCTTACCCACGCCCCGAATTAACTGGGCGCAAGAGGCACCGGGAGTCCCACCAGGAGGTGTGCCCGCAACTATTTCCGGCCCCATACGCGAACCCCGGCCGACCAATCGGCTGCTGCCCCGTCACCGTGCCGCCGGACTTGGCACCGAGCGCCAAACGGATTGCCCGTCGGCGCGGCTGAATGGGAGGATGGTGAAGTCCTCGCGGAATGCCGCAAGCCAGTGGCAAAACCGCGAAAAGCGGGTAAATTGGCATCATCGAGCCGGCGCGTGCCGGCCCATCAAGACAACCAGGAGAACGACACGAACCTGACCCGCGGCGAAAGCGATCGCTGCGGCAACAATCTGTTCTGACTCTTGCGAGTCAAGTTACTGCTTCAGGGAAACGACTAACCTGAGCCGAAAGGCTCTTGTATCTGACGAGGCAGTGCTTGGCCGCACCCGAAAGGGTGCCGGCCTCGCGCTGTTCGTCTGCGCCTTCGTCGGCGTCCTGCGAGCAGTGTCGAGGTTCGGCACTCTTTGCTTTCGGGGACGCAGATGGTCGAGAGCCAGACAACACGATTGCAATCCTACATCGACCGGCTGAAGGCGGGTGACGCGAAAGCCAAGGACGAGTTGATAAGCTGCGCCTGCGACCGCTTGCAACGGCTCACCCGCAAGATGCTCAAGTCATATCCCGGAGTTGCCCGCTGGGAGCAAACCGACGACATTTTTCAAAACGCCGTGATTCGGCTCTGCCGGGCATTGAATGACACTGCCCCCGAATCCGTGAAGCACTTCCTGAACCTGGCGGCCTTGCACATCCGCCGTGAACTCATCGACCTGGCTCGACACCATTACGGACCCCAAGGGCCGGGTGCCCATCACGACACAGGAGCAGGCCAAGCCGAGACGCCGATTGCGGTGGCATCAGAAACGACTATGGACCCTGGCAAGCTGGCGCAGTGGAGTGAATTTCACAAGCAGGTCGAAGCACTGCCGGCAGAGGAGCGGGAAGTGTTCAACATCCTCTGGTATCACGGCATCCCGCAGTCCGAAGCGGCCACGCTTCTGAATCTGTCCGAGCGCACGCTGCAACGCCGGTGGCAATCAGCACGGCTGAAGATCTTCCAGGCCATGAATGGTACGTTGCCAGAATGAACCACGATGGAGAAGGGCGTGTCGCAGAAACTGGATGACCTGCTGTTGCGATGGGAACTGGGCCGGCGAGGCGGTAATCCCGTTTCCGTTGACGAGCTTTGCCGCGACTGCCCGGAACTGCTCAGCGTTTTGCGGTCGCAGATCGCCGCGCTCGAAAAGATGGATGCCATGCTCGATTTTTCGCCGACTGACCAGGCCCCTATGAGCCCGAATCAGCGGCGCACCCGCTACGACGACCTACGACCTGGCTGGGAACCGATTAGCGGTTATCGTCTGGAGAAGAAGCTGGGAGCAGGCGGCTTCGGTGAAGTCTGGAAGGCCATCGGTCCGGGCGGCTTCGGCGTCGCGCTGAAATTTGTCCCGCTGAGCAGCCAACTCGGTGCCAGCGAGATTCGCTCGCTGGATGTGCTGAAGAAGGTACATCATCCAAATCTGCTTTCCATCCTTGGCGCATGGCAGGCTCATGGTTTCCTGATGGTTGCGATGGAACAAGCGGACAAGACCCTTCTGGATCGGCTAACGGAGGTGACCACGAACGGCCAGATTGGAATCCCGAAAGCTGAACTAATCCAGTACATGCAGGAGATCGCCAAGGGCCTCGATTACTTGAATCAGCCGAACGCCAATCTGGGAGACAGCGCGAAGGAAGCAATCCAGCATCGTGACATCAAGCCCCAAAACCTTTTCCTGATGGGTGGCGGCGTCAAGATCGGCGACTTTGGCCTCATGCGAATCCTCAAGAAGACGGTAACCGACCACACTGGTAGCCTCACGCTGAGCTATGCGCCGCCGGAGTTCTTCCAGGGCCACACCGCTCGCACGTCCGACCAGTATTCGCTTGCGGTCACGTACTGCCAGTTGCGCGGCGGCCGCCTGCCGTTCGTCGGCAATCCGGGGCAGGTCATGGAAGGCCACCTCAAAGGCACGCCCGATCTCACCATGCTGCCCGAAGGCGAGCGAGCTGCCGTGGCGCGTGCCCTTGACAAAGACCCGCATGCCCGCTGGCCGACCTGTTCGGAATTCGTAAACGCTCTGACAATCGACGGCTCAGCATCCATGACAAGCACGTCGTCGGCCAGGCGGCCGAAGGTGGCTCGACTCCTGTTGCCCGGCGTGCTTGTGGCCGTTCTGGTAATTGCGGTCATCTCGCTGGCATGGCGTTTCGGCCCTTGGCAGAACAAAGGGCCGCAGGTTAGCCCCGACAAGGATCGCGTTAGCCTTCCCGATGAAGGCGATGAATGGCCCGATGTCGAGATTGAGGACCCACGTCCCCCAAGCGTGGACCCACCCCTCGTCATGGCGGATGAATCCAAGCGGCTATCCGGCGTTTGGATCAGGCAGTCGATTACGTCAAACGGCAAAACGTCACAAACACCAACATCAACCCAAGTGCTCTTGAGCGGCGACAGGATGACTTACACCTATATCGCCAAACAAGAGGCTGTCTGGAGGTTCGTGATTGACCCCACGAAGAGCCCAAAGGCGTTCGACAGAATGTCCGGCACCAAGGTTGTGCTCGGCATATACAAGCTGGAAGGAGATCGGCTGACCTACGCGTTTTCTCCGACTGGCGACCGCAACAGGCCGACCGATTTCACGTCCCCAAAGGGCTCCAAGATAATTGTTCAAGTCTACAAGCGAAAGTGACCGCTGGCCGCTGCCACCGGCCGGATCATCGGTGGATCAGTACGTTGGTGTCCAGCGCTTTGGGAACGTAGAGGCCATTCGCAGCAACGCTGATCGTCTCATGCCGTTCCACAGTCCAACGTGCGTCGGACGGATCAAGCGTCTTCGTTTCCCCAGGACGCAACGAGCCAACTCTCTGCATCACTGAATTTCCGGTTGCATCGGTGTAAGTTACGGTCACGTCTGTGAGCGAGATGTGGCTCGACGTGTTCGTGACATTGACGTAGTATCCATTGAAGATCAGGTAGGGTGTGAGAGATACCTGCACCGGCGGCTGGACGGCCGCGACCGTCTGTTTGAATGCCTGCTTGCCTTCCTGCGTGTTGCTGCCCCACCACCAGATGAGTCCACCGACAATGAGGACGACAGCAATCAGGCCCCCGTTACCTTCACCGCGTCGGGACCGAATCTGACCGAGGGCGGAAGAGTTATTCTTTAGCATGATTTTCACTCCTAATCGTAGTTGTGTGCTTTGTCTTCTTGGGTCTATCCAGCCTTGCGGAGATGACCTATCAGATCCGCCACAATCACCGTTGAACTTGTTCCAATTTCTGTTTTGTGGCCCACTCCATGCGACATGCGAATGCCGTTCACCGTGCCGCCATTGAAACCGAGAAGGTCGCTTTCTGCTCAGCATGAATACAGGTGCCCGCGATGGTGTTCCCAAGCACGTCACCCTCATAGATGCACGGGATTCCAATTCCGGAGCCGGAAAGTAACTCGGTCTCGACGAAACGAACCTTGGTGCCGTAGATGGTGCCGCTGAACCGCGTCGTGCTGTTTCTAAGCGTGGGCCAGTGGATGGTCCCCGAAATCTCGCTGCCCTTCGTCGCCGACATGGACATGATCATTGGATAGGGAGCAAAGTTTGGCTGGGCACACATGCCTCGCCATTCGCCCACGACGCTATTCTTGGTCAGCATTCCCACATCACCGTTGGTCGGATTCACGACAGGGATCGGCCCGCCTTTTGGCGGCGGCTGATAAGTACCGCAGCCGTTGAACATGCAAAAAGCCGTGATGCCGACAAGCGTGAACAGCGAGCCGAACGCTTCCGCAAGCACCTTCCCCATCGACGATTCGTTGTTTTCCATGACCGCGCTCCCTTGTGTTGAAAGTTCCATTGGTTCCCGCTTCCACCCAGCCTTGCGGATGCCGCCTTTGTCGTCCGCCACGTTCTTCGCAAGAATTCTGAAAAGTTGGACCGGCCGCATTTACAGGCACTTGATCGGGTGCCGGCACTGGATGCAACAACGAGGCGTGGCGAGCGTCTCTGTTGTGGTTGTCGTCTGGACCGCCAGCCACACCAAGATGCCCCAGATGGAGATGGCCGTCCCCAGCCCAACCCAAAAGCTGCCGGCGAAGTACCAACCGATACACCCGATGATTACACCCACCCAGAATCCCAACCACGCCATCCCTTCGTCGATGGGGAACGTCGGGCGAGTGACAGGCCCTTCTTGGGAAACCATGACAGTGCAAGCCGAGCACAGTAGCTTGCCGTAACAGCTGCACGACTGGTCGGCACACTGGTACTGGTCTTCCTGCCTGCCCACGCGGGCACGGCACGTGTAGCAGAAGTAGATGCGGCATTTCGGACAGCGATAGGCGTCTTCATCGAGTCCCCAACCGCATGCCGGACATTTCGTTTTGTCGCCGCGACGCCGGATTGTGCATTCCATGACCCTGCTTGCGATATGGGGTGCTACAAACGGAACTTTGCATTCGGGGCAGGGCATGTACTGGCCGGCACTATGATCCGGGACCGGCAGCGCTTGGCTGCAATGCGGGCAAGCAATCTCCATGACAATTCTCCCCTTCGTTGAAAGCTCGTTCGTTTGGACTGACTGTCACTGCCCAGCATTGCGGACGCCGCCCAGTTCATCCGCCAAGTTCTTGTGAGAACCCGAAACCATCACTTCCACAAAATGTGGCGAATGAAGGGAGCGGTTCCCGCAGGGCTTGACAGGGGTGAACGAAACCAACGAACGTAAAGGGAGGGCAATATGGCATGGGGAATTGCGTTGCTAGTTCTGGCAATCATCATTGCGTCGGCGATGGGAAAGCCTCCTTCGGCCGTCCACGATCCGGCGGGTTACAAGGGATTTCAGGGTTGCATGTCCGTTCTGACAATCGCGTTCTTCGGCGGCATTCTCTTGATGATCGTGAAGGGCTGCAACTGAACCGTGCAATCGTGGCGTCGATGGCTAAAAGAAAAAGCCGGCCCAACGTCTGCTGGGCCGGCAAGACCACGATGAACGTGGCCACGACACCTAACCTTTCGCCAGCCCACGCTTGGCTATGCGACCAGCACGGCCGTTTGTCAGCGTTTCCGAATCGGCCACGGACTTGGTGCGGGCCGCTCGCCATGCCCGCCACCGTTCCCGAATCCACCTCGCGCTCCACATCGCGCCCAGCCAGCCGTGCTTGAGTGCCAGCCAGAGCCAGTACAGGATCCACGCGAGCGGCTTCGCCGTGACGAAGTTGACCGCCTTCTCGATGCTCACTTGCGACATACTTGTTCTCCTTGGTTCGTAGGTTCCGTATCAATCCTCGTGCGCCGTTATTTGCCCGGTCTGATGTCACCGTTGTTCACAGCCAGGCCGAGCAGCACCACCAAGGCGATGAAGAAGACCATCCAGGACTCGGTGGCCCATCCGAAAAGCCCGGCCACGGCAAGGCACCCCGTGGTGTAGGCGCTGTTGAGTTTGTCTCGTGCTCCCATTGTTGCCTCCTCCCCCATCTCTTTTGGGCGATCCGTTCATTTCACTTCGCAGTAGCCCTTGCCGAGCTTTTCGCGGATGAGCTTGTCGGCGTGCCTTTCGGCGGCCGCGTTGTCGGGGAACGTCTTCGTCGTCGTTTGGCCGCTGGTGCCGTTGCGGCCGAAGCGGACCTCGACTTCGCTGCCGTTGACGCCGATCTCCCAGAATTTGTCGCTCGATCCGCCGACGAACTCGAAGCGGCGCTTGCTGATGCTGGTTGGCATGATGTCTCCTTGTGTTGGTGGAATGTGGTCAGTAACCGGCAGATCGGCGCGGATGCCCCGGTAGGACGCGAAACGTGGAACGCAATTCTCGGTCAGGTCCTGGTAGGCAAACTTGACCGTAGCATTGATTGGCGGGGGCCGGTCTCGTTGGGAATCCGTGAAGCCGGTGCCGATCTCGAATTGCACACCGTTGGCCATCTCGACCACAATGGCACCCATCCGGCCTTTGTGCCTGCCGCTCCCTGGCTCGTAGCCGATCACGCGGGCCTCCGCATCATGGAACCGTTTGACTTTGAGCAAAATGGACGACCGACCAGCAGCGTAAACAGACCCAGGCCGGCGCAGCATCAGGCCCTCGCCGCCCAGTTGCTCAATGTGGGCCATTTCACGATCCAGCTGGTCACGGCCGGAACAAATGACGTGCTGGTGGGCGCTGGCAAACTCCGGGCGGTTGATATGCATGATCGTGTCGATCAGCTTGAGCCGCGTCTCGAACGGGCCATCATCGGCGGGGGCATCAAACACCAGAAAGCGGATTGCTCGCCACAGATCAGGCTCGTCATGCCGCCGAACGATGCTAACCGTACGCTGGAAGCTCTTACGGCCGATCCACAGCTCGCCATCAAGAGGTTCAAGGGGCAACCCTGCTGTGAACCAGGCCGGCGCGTGAAACCGGTTGCCCTGCCGTGACAGGAACTGCTTGCCGTCCCAGAAAGCGCAAACAGACTGCCACTCAAAAGACCTCTTGTCCGCCAACGGCGAAATTGCCCATAATCGCTATCCCAGCACTCTTGTCGCTGGCTGAATGGAGTCGGAAACG
>Ga0194128_10001896_pt1 | contig 35348 bp, 29 predicted proteins | sample TA2KigCa65mmetaG_FD_148650 | JGI IMG/M metagenome (GOLD analysis project Ga0194128, IMG submission 148650) | Freshwater microbial communities from Lake Tanganyika, Tanzania - TA2015037 Kigoma Deep Cast 65m | ecosystem: Environmental > Aquatic > Freshwater > Lake | place: Tanzania: Lake...
GGGCCGTCGCCCGTGCTCCCGCTGTCTTGCGCGGCCGCCGGGGCGGCCAGGACGAGCAGGAGCACGATGCCGGGAAGACGCAACGGGCGCCCTTACCGGGTGAACACGTAGACGGCGCCGGCCTCGTCGACCGAGTTGTCGTTCTGATTGCCGTTGACGCCGCGCGCGCCGCTGTCCTCGCCGCGCGCGCCCGCGAGCAGGAGCCTGCCATTGCGGCTGATCGCCACCGCGCCGCCGAACTCGTCGTAGGCCTCGGTGTTCGCGCCCTTCACGTACGCCTGCTGGGCCCAGGTCGCGCCGCTGCGCGCGAACACGTAGACGGCGCCCGCCTCGAGCGCCGACTCGTCGTGCTGGTTGCCGTCCAGGCCGCGGGCGGCGCTGTCTTCGTTCTGGGCGCCGACGACGAGCGTGTTGCCGTCGCCGCTCAGGGCGAGGCGCACGCCGAACCAGTCGCCCTCGCTCGGGTTCGACGGCTTGATGTACGCCTGCTGGGTCCACATGCCGCCGCTGCGGATGAAGATCGCCGCGGCGCCTACCGACATGTCGGATTTCTGGTCGGTGGCCCCAGTCTCCGACGGCGCGTGGACGATGCCGCCGCAGAGACAGTCCTCGTCGATCGATCCCAGCGCCAGCGTGCTGCCGTCGTCGCTCAGCGCCACGGCCACGCCCCAGGAATCGCCGCCCTCCGCGTTCCAGGTCTTCAGGTACGCTTCCTTGGTCCAGGACGTCCCCGCGCGGCGGAAGACGTACGCGGCGCCGGAGCCGTTGCGCCCGGTGTCGACCGGCGCGTTGACCGTCCGGCCGGAGCCGCCTTCGTCGTACACGCCAACCGCGAGCGTCGCGCCGTCGCCGTTCAGCGCGACGGAGTAGCCGAACTGGTCGCCCAGCGTGAAGTTGGTCGGCGTGTCGGACTTCAGGTACGCCTGCTGCGTCCAGGCGCCGCCGCTGCGCCCGTAGACGTAGACGGCGCCGGCCGAGCTGGCCGCGTCGCTCTGCTGGTTGCCGTTGACGCCGCCGGCGTTGCTGTCCTCGCTCGGCGCGCCGACGGCCAGGATGTTGCCGTCAGCGCTGAGGGCCAGAGAGAAGCCGAACTGGTCTCCCTCGCCCGGCAGCTCGCCCTCGCCGGCGCGGCCGGTGTTCGACGCCTTGATGTAGGCCTGCTGGGTCCACGTGCTGCCGCGCCGGGTGAAGACGTAGACGGCGCCCGCCTGCGGGATGGAGTTGTCGTTCTGATTGCCGTCGATGCCGGTTGCGGCGCTCGACTCCCAGAACGCCGCCACGGCGAGCGTGTTGCCGTCGGCGCTGAGCGCGAGCGCGTTGCCGAAATGATCGCCGCTCCCCGTATTCGACGCCTTGAGGTACGCCTGCTGCATCCACGTGCTGCCGGTCCGGGTGTACACATACACCGCGCCGGCGTTGTAGGCCGACTCGTCATTCTGGTTGCCGTTCGCCCCGCGCGCAGCGCTGCTCTCGTGCTGCGCGCCGACCGCGATCGTGCCGCCGTCGGCGCTCGTCGCGACCGCGTTGCCGATGTGGCCGTCGAGCGCCCCGCCTTCGCCGAAATGGTCGAACATCCCGGGATTGGACGCCTTCAGGTAGGCCGCCTGCCGCCAGACCCCTGCCGGCTGCGCGCCGAGCGGGGTGCTGAGCGTGCCGAGCGTGATGGACGCCGCGACGCCTGCGCACACGAAGGACGCAGTTATGAGCTTCCGCAACATGATGAGCGATTGTAAGCCACAAGTGACAAGTCACAAGGTTTCCTCGTTGTGACTTGTGACTTGTGACTTGTGCCTTGTGCTGCTCGCGGGCTACTGCGTCGGCGGCGGCTGGCCGTAGTTCGCGTTCTGCATCACGACCTTGCCCGAATCGGCCAGGACGACGCGCGCGCGCTCGGTCAGGTTCATGTACGGGGCGCCGCTCTTCAGCCGGCGGCCGGTGATCGTCACCTTCACGCCCGGCTTGACGTCGTTGGTCCAGCCGCTCTTGATCAACTGCTGGGCCCCGCCCATCTCCGCCTGCCAGCGGACCGTCTTGCCGCCGTCGGTGACGTCGAGCACGAGGATGGAATGGGGGTTGATGAGCTGCGTCTCGACGACGACGCCTGTGAGGTCCAACACGTCTTCGATATACCGGCCGGCATCGCCGTGGTGCGCGCGGACCGAACCCGCGGCGACGAGCACGGCAGCGCCGACGCACATGGCAACGTAGGAGATCTGCTTCACGGTCTTTACCTCCGGCCGGGATCTCCGGCCCGCGTCCCAACTATACCCCGCGACTCACGGGTCGGCAACGCCCGGGTAGGCGCGACCGGCTACCGGCCAGAGTACGGCTTCGGCGGCCCCGGCCTCGCAAACCGCGCCGCGTCGACGGCCACGTTCGTCTGCACCTCGGTCAGCTCGAAGTTCGACCGGCCGTCCAGCCAGGTGGTCGTCCACTTGAAGGGGAGCTTCACGCCCCCGACGTCGCGGTAATCGGAGTAGTCGGTTCGCACCGGCAGGCGCCCCACGGCCGACGGCGTCGATCGCACGAGCCGCGTGAGCAGCCCCGTTTCCTCGTCGAAGTACATCGTCACCAGGGCGTTCCCCTTCGACCCCTGCACCGCCAGCACCGTCCGGTCGTCGAGGAAGTCGTTGCTGCTGCGCAGGTTGGTCAGCGCCTGTTTGACGTTAACCGGAAACATCAGCTCCGCGTCGGCGCGGAGGGAGTCGAGCTCGGCGCCGTGCAGCTCCATGACGTCGATCGGCCTGAACGGGGCCGACACCCAGCCGGTCGTCCCGTTGAAGACCGTAATGTTGTCGCCCGACTCGGGGTCGCGCACCATGATCGCCTTCTGGTTCGGCGCCCTCGCGTACAGCTCCACCGGCCGCGGAAATCCTTCCGGGCCGTACCCCGAGTAGGTGCCCTTGCCGACGATGCTCGTCAGCGTGGCCGCCTGCGCGCCGCCGACGGCCTGGAGGTACCTGTCGAGGATCTGGGCGGCCGTGGGCGTCCCCGGCGGGCCGGGCGCGAGCAGGACGTCGAGCTCGTCCGGCGGCGGCGTGCCGTAGAGGAGCGTCAGGCTCGGCGTGACCTTCGGGCGGTTGGCGCCGCGGTGGCACGAGAAGCAGGTGACGACCTGCCGGCCGCCGAAGTACTGCTTGTTGATCGCGACCATCATGGTCACCATGCGGCGCGCCGTGGCCTTCCGCGGGCTGACGTCCGTGGCGTAGTTCGCCCAGTCGTTGGACGACGCGGTGTGGCAGTCCTCGCAGGAGAAGCCCAGCGCGGCCGAGAAGACGCCCATCGTGCCCATGAACTCGTCGACGCTGATGCCGCGCAGCACGGTGACGTTCTTGAACACGTTCTCCGCGAGCGCGTTCGCCGGCAGGGCCGGCTGGGGTGCGCCCTGCGCGCCGGCCAGCGCCGCCGCGGCGAGCCAGACGAGCCCCGGCACGGCCACGGCCCATACAATCCGTTTCGATCGAAGCCTCATGCGTCCTCCGACCCCTCCCGCCTCTCATTGTCCAGTACGGGATGGGCGGGAAAAGCAGCAGTGTACACCGGGCAGCGCGCGTGACGCCGTGATCGCGGATTATTCCGCCCCGGCGTCGCGGTCTGGTGTCTGCGCACCACAGGCCCTGCTCCATGACGCCTCCATCGCGCCGCCGCCACGCACCACATCTCCCCCCTTCGCATGATTGACTCGCGCGGAGGGGTCGCCGAGCGTACGAGAGAGGCGCCCCGTGGCGCCGGATTCACGTTGTCGTTCATTCGCGGGTGTGGGAGGAGGTTTCATGCCGACTCGCGTCGGACGCCTTGGCCTGCATGAACCTCCAGCCGTCGGTGTGGCGCAGCCCGGGCTGGATCGACGGCACCGAGTACATCGGCCTGGCCGGCCGCGACCAGTTCGACATCGCGTCGCAGAACGAGTACGAGGACTTCACGACGGCCCTGGCGGCGGCGCGCACACGCTCAGGGCGGGCTTCACCTACAACAACGAGGCGGTGGACCCGCAGCGGATTGGGGGCGGCGACAACGGCCACTTCATCTTCCCGCACAACCGGCCGTTCATTCCCGCCGATCCGTTTCTGAGCGCCCACGGGGTGGCCGGCGGCTCGAGCCGTTGCCGGCCACCATCCGGAATCGCCCCATTCGGCTCGTCGCGGGCCGGATTAAGATGTCCGCTGGGCGCCCGCCCAGGAGGCTCGCATGAGACCCTACGCGCTCGGCCTGCTGATGGCCGGCGGGATCGCGTTCGCCGCCGCCGCCCAGACGCAGCCGAAGAACCACAGCATCGATCCGTGGCACCTCGTCGTGCCCGCGCCGGTTCCCAACCCCGTGGCCCGCGTCGTCGAGCGGATTCCGGGCTCGAGCCTGACGGCCGAGATCATCTTCGCCGAGATGGACGACGGCGTGTACGCGCCGATCGCCCTGATGAAGCCGCCCGGCCGCGGGCCGTTCCCGCTCGTCCTCGTCGCGCACATGAACGGCGGGCAGGGGACGCAGTGGCTCCGCGAGTGGCTCCACTATGGCAACTGGACGCCGGAGCAGCTCGTGGGGGCCGGCTACGCCGTCGCGTGGATGCGCTACCGGGCGGAGGTCGACAACGTGTACGGTCCGCCGCTCCGGGAGGGCGCGCGGCAGGGACGCCAGGTCTTCAACCGGGGGCCCTTCGAGTACGACGACGCCATTGCGATTGCGCGGTTCGTGAAGACGCTGCCGGACGTCGACGCCGGCCGCGTCGGCTACCTCGGGCTGAGCCACGGCGGCGAGATGGCCTTCAAGATCGCATCCGAGTACGACGGGCTGCGCTGCGCGATCGCCGTCGAGCCCGCCGCGGGCGAGTACCTCGGCGTCGGCCCCCGGCCACCCGGTTCGCCCGACATCCCGGAAACGCGGATGGACGTCACCGACGACATGCTGCGGAGGGAGCTGGAGGACACGCGCGGCCGCGTCGACATGAGCGTCGCCGGTCCGCGCGTGCGCGCGATCCGGTTCCCGATCTTCGTGATGGGCCGCACCAACGACGACAACATGCCGGTGTTCCGGCTCAGCTACGAGCTGGCGCGCGACGCGGGCAAGCAGGTGGAGTGGAAGACGTACGCGCACCACGAGCACGGGTTCGTCTTCGTGCGGCGAAACGAGGCGGGCGTGTACGCGCCGGACCCGGTGCAGACCGAGATCGTCAGGGATGCCATCGCGTACTTCGACCGCTGCCTGAAGCGGTGACCCGTGGCGCGGCGCGATGTCCGGGCGCTGACGTTCGCGGCGATCGGCCCCGGGGCTCCGGGGACCGATGCCCCCCATGGTAGCGTAGCGCCATGAAGCCGATGTTCCTCGTCACCATCGACGCCGAGGGTGACAACCTCTGGGCGCGCCCCCGCGAGATCACGACCCGGAACGCCGACTACCTGCGCCGCTTTCAGGACCTGTGCGAGCAGCACGGGCTGCGGCCGACGTATCTGACCAACTACGAGATGGCGACCGCGCCGGCGTTTCAGCGCTTCGGCCGCGACGTGCTGGCTCGCGGCACCGCCGAGATCGGGATGCACCTGCACGCGTGGAACTCGCCGCCGATCGTGCCGCTCACGGACGACGATTTCCATCACATGCCGTTCCTCACCGAGTACGCCCCGGAGGTGATCGCGCGCAAGGTCGCGGCAATGACCGACCTCCTCCAGCAGGTCTTCGGCGTGAAGATGCTGAGCCACCGGGGCGGGCGCTGGGCCATGAACGAGACGTACGCGGCCGCGCTGGTCGAGCACGGGTACGCCGTGGACTGCTCGGTCACGCCGCACGTCTCGTGGCGCGCCACCGCAGGCGCCCCGGGCGGGTCGGGCGGTCCTGACTACACGGGCTTCCCTGAGACGTCCTACTTCGTCGATCTGTCGAACATCAGCCGCCCCGGCGATTCGCCGCTCCTCGAGGTGCCGCTCACCACGTGGGGCACGCCCTATCCCGCCCCGATCGAGCGCGCGCGTCGCCTTGTCCACGCGCGCGCACCGGCGGTCGCGCGCCGCTTCTTCGACCGTGCCTTCCCCAGAGTGTGGTGGATGTACCCGGGGCGTCGTCAGCACATGAGGGCGATCGTCACCCGCGCCGTCGGGGCGGGCCGCGACTACGTCGAGTTCGCGCTGCACTCGTCGGAGCTGATGCCCGGGGGCAGCCCGGCCTTCCCGGACGGCCCGTCGATCGAGGCGCTCTATCGCCGGCTCGGCTCGTTCTTCGGGTGGCTGGAAGGGCGAGCGGTCGGTGCGACGCTCGGCGAGTACTATCGGACCCGCGTCCCGGCGGCGGGCGCGCGCCCCGCGTCGGCCCAGTAGGGCGGGCGGAGGCCGATGTCGCCCAGATCGTAGCCCACCAGCCACGATGACGTGTCGGCCGGAAGCTGGAGCGGAGGCGTGCCGCCCCCCACGGCGAACGGGGGCGAGACCCTGGCGCGGCGGAACCCGAAGGCACGGTAGATGCGCTGCATCTCCGGGTGGCCCGCGACCGCGACGGCGCTGCGCGGCCGACGATCGCCTGCCGCGACCTGCAGCAGGGCGAGCAGCACGCCGTGCGCGAGCGTGGCAGGGTCGTCACCGTCCAGGTGGGCGACGCTCAGCTGCCGGGGGCCGTCGTTGACGATGACGTACCCGACGGTGGCCGAGCCCCGCAGGATGCGGAACGGCCGGTAGCGCACCAACCCGAGCGTGGTGGCAAAGCGCCACCGGAGATGTTCGAGCGAGGGCGCGAGGCGCAACGCGAACGGCGAGCGCCGCACCTGCCAGTCGTCGTCGTAGCCGCCCTCCTCGCGGATCTCCAGGGCAGCCGCGGCGCGCTCGAGCCGGCGCGCGTAGCGCGGGATGGGGGAGCATGCGACGTGACGCGCCACCCACTTGGCCGCCGCGCGCCAGCCAGTCTCGCCGGCCGGCGCCGCGCAGGGCCGGTTGAGAATCCAGACCGGCGGGTGATGGAAGCGCCAGTTCCGCCCGTGGAGAATGCGCTGCGTGTCGGGGCTGCCGCCGAACACGAGCCCGTAGGGCGTGTCGCGGAACCACTGCATGTACAGGAACCCGCCGACCCCGCGCGTGAACGAGTGGTAGTTGGTGGCGATGCCCAGCTCGATCGCCTCGTCGCCGGCGAGGAAGCGCAGGCGCTCGACGCCGATCATCCCCGCGACCTGCCCGTCGCCGTCGAGCAGGAGGTGCATGCGGCAGAGGGGGCTTCCGGCGTAATAGTGGTCGACGATCGCGCGGTCGCCGAGCCCATCGGGCCGGTTCCAGCGACGAACGGTCTGCTGCAGCAACTCGAATCGGTCGGGCGTATAGACGGCCATCCGGAGCGCGTTCGTCACAGCTGCGCCCCCGTCAACCCGATCACCTGCCCCGACACGAACGACGCCTGCTCGGAGAGCAGGAATTCGACGGCGCCGGCAAGATCCCCGGCGTCGCACAAGCGGCCCAGCGGGACCAGGGCGCGCTCTCTCAGCAGCGTCCGCTCGGTGCTGTCGCGGTTGATGCCGGTCGGCATGAACGAGGGGCAGACGACGTTGGCGGTGACCTGCTTGCGCGCCAGCTCGGGGGCCAGCAGCCGCACGGCGTTCTCGACGGCCGCTTTTCCGAGCGAGTAGGGTGCCAGCGAGAGCGTCGGCTTGATGGTGCCGGCGATCGAGCCGATCACGACCAGTCGGCCGCCCGTCGGCGGCGCGTGGGCGAACAGGAACCGCGCGAGCCGGATCGTGTGCAGCGCGCCGAACGCGAGCTGCTGTTCCACGGCGTCGTCGGGCGTGGTGAGCAGGCCGCCGGTCGGCAGCCCCGGCCAGGCGGCGTGCACCACGCCGTAGAGAGGGCGCCCGCCGAGCGCCTCGGCGATGGCGGCCTCCCAGCCGGGGCGGGACAGGTCGGCCTGGACCGCGGCCGCCAGCGGCGCGACGGGAACGAGCGGCCGGCGGTGAATGAGCGCCAGGATCGAATAGCGCTGTGCCAGTCGGGCGACGAGCGCCGATCCGATCCCGCCGGCGGCGCCGGTGACGAGCACGAGCGGTCTGTCGCCGGACACGGGGGGCGGGGGAACGACCGGCGCGACCGCCGGAGCCTCGCGCCGCTCCTCATGCAGCGCGAAGCCCATCTGGATCTCGGCGGTCGGGACCGACGACTCGGCCTCCTGCACGAACACGCGCAGGCTCCCCCGCCGCTCGGCGGGATTCCAGGCCGTCAGCTCGCCGCTCACGCGCACGCGACAGGGGAACCGGAGCGGCTTGAAGAAGCGGGCGTTGGTCGACGCGAGCAGCGCGCGCCGGCCCGGCAGGTGCATGCCGAGCAGCGCCGACGCCAGCCCGACCTGCAGCGCGCCGTGCACGATGCGTTGACCGTACGCGGTCGCGCGCGCGTAGGCCTCGTCGACGTGGAGCGGGTTCTGGTCTCCGGAGTTGGCGGCGAAGGCGAGCACGTCCGCCTCGCTCAGATCGCGCTCGAACTGCGCGGTCAGCCCGACCCGGAGCTCGTCGGGCGACCAGTCGGCGGCCCTATCCGCCACCGACCCTACTCTCCAGATGGTCGAGGATCAGCTCGAACGACACCAGATTGTCGGCGTCGGCCGGATCGATCGGCACATGGAACTCCTCCTCCAGCACCGTGAACAGCGTGATGGTGGCGAGCGAGTCCCAGGCGGCGACCGAGCCGATGCTGGCACGCGGGATCTCCTGCGGCCCCAGGTCGGGAAAGACGGCGGCGAAGCAGCGCTCGAGCCGGGGCTGCAGGTTATCCATGCGGGACTCCGTCGATGCGATGATAGAGGGGCGGGCAGCTCTCCCGGAAATGTTCGCGCTCGAGCCGCACCGGCGCCGCCGGGGCCGTGCCGAGGAGCTCGGCGAAGAACTCCTGCAACGCACGGTTGCGCTCGGTGGGGACGAAGTCGAACTCGATACGCGCGACGCCGAAGTCGGCGAACAGCCGTTCGACGCAGTGGTGCTCGATCCGGCGCGAGAAGGCGCGGCAGCTCATGACCCACGTATCGACCTGCAGCGCCTCGCCGTCGCGGCGGCCGGCGATGAGCGCGATCTTGCCGAGCGGACCGAACCGGTCGGAGTAGCTGGCCACCCAGGTGAAGCGCTCGAGCGAGGCGAGCTGGGTGCGCCAGTCGGACTCGGTATACCGGCGGCCATTGAGGTTGAACTGGTTGGTCTTGTTGACCAGCTCGAGGGGCCGCGCGTCGCGCGCGCCGTTGACCGGCTCGAACCGCAGCACGCCGTCCAGCTCGCCGAGGAAGGCCTCGTGCGATCCCGCCGCGACCGCCTCGAGGCGGCCCGCGTTCCGCACGCTCTCGGCACGGAGCGCGTCTTCCTCGGACAGCGTCTCCTTCCCGAACAGGTCGCGGAGCTCGACGAGGAGCGCCTGCACCGCCGCCTCGTCCCCGGCAGGAAACCGCAGGCAGGTCACCGCGGGATGCGCGGCCTGGACCTCGGCCAGCTCGATGGCCGCGTCGTCGACGACGACCACGCTCTCGGGGCCGACGTTCCAGGCGCGCAGGACGCGCCCGACGGACTCCGACTTGGGGCCCCAGTGGACCTCGCGCGGGTGAATCTGCTGCTCGTCGATCAGCAGGTCACGCCGCCGCAGCGCGCGCTCCACCGTGTCTGCATCGTTCTTGCTCGCGGCCGCGATCAGCACGCCGGCCGCGGCCAGCGCGTCGAGCAGCTGCTGGTAGCGGCCGTGCGCCGCGGTGCCGGACGCGAGGTCCCAGCTCACGCCTTCGGGCCCCGCCTCACCGACCAATCCGGACCAGAGCGTGTCGTCGAGGTCGGTGATCAACCCCTTCTTCCGCTCCGGCGGTACGATCAGCCGCGCCAGCAGATCGCCGAGCACGTCGTCGAGGGTGACCCGGTAGGGGTGGCCGCTGTGGACCTCGCTCTTGACGTCGAGCCGTGCCGCGGGAGGGACCCGCTCGTCGAGCTCCGGGGCGCCGACCACCCGCACCCCCGCCGTCGCGGTCGCCTCGGCGACGAAGGCGGCGACGTCGGCACGCAGTCCGGCCTCCCAGGCGCTCGCCTGCCAGCGCGGCGCGTGGGACACCGGTGGCAGCGGCAGCGTCGGCGCGCTCACGGCGACCGAGGTCGCGGCCGCGAGGCGCCGCACCGAATCGAGGATCTGCGCGAGGCGCGCTCGCGTCCGGCCGGCGATATCGGGCAGATCGGAGGGACGCCACCGTCCGAGCTGGCGGAATCCGAGGCGGGGATCGAGGTCCGTCCACTCGATGGTGACGGCCGTCGCGTCGAATCGGAGCGCGATCGCGCGTTCCAGGTTGGCCGGAAGGTCACCGAACAGCCCGCACTCGACCTCGACGGGACGGTCGGGCAGTCGCTGCCGCAGGTGGGCGCGGAGGAAGGTGTGGAGGTGAAGCGGCATGAAGCCGCAGGCCAGATACACGCGAAAGGGCTTACCCTCGGCAGGCGGCGCCTGCGCGATCTGGAGAGCCTCAATCAGCTTCATCGGAGCGCCGATCGAAAGTTTATCAACGGCCCCCTTGGCGTCAAAGCCGACGCCCTTCCGTTTCGTGCCGGACCTTCGTCATGAGCCGCATCAGCGACGACCACATGCCGGGTGTTCCGGCCTCGGCGACGAGCCGGCGCGCGACGCGGGCAGGCAGGTGGAGTGAAGAACCAGACGGGCGTGGACGCGCCGGCCGCGCGACGTGACGCGCGGCCGGCGCTGACGTTTCGTGGCGAGCGGAACGGCTACTGGCTGTTCGGCAGCGGCTTGGCGTACGTGCTGACCGGCGGCAGCTGTGACCCGCTGCCGGCAGCCGGACGCGGCCCGGCGACCGTGCGATTCCGCAGCGTCCCGATCCCTTCGATCTTCGCCTCCATCACCTCACCCGGCCGCAGATAGCCCTTGCGGGTGCCGGCGAAGAACGCGCCCGACGACGTGCCCGAGGTCGTGCCGCCGTTGACCACGTCGCCCGGATGCAGCGTGATGATCGACGAGCCGTACTCGATGAGCTCCCACACGTTGTGGATCATGTCCTCGATTTTGGCCTCCTGGACGAGGTTGCCGTCGATGGAGAGCTGCATGTGGAGGCGCTTCATCGGATCGCCGTAGAACTCGGCCGGCACGATCCAGGGCCCCATCGGCGCAAACGTGTCGTGCCCCTTGCCGATGAGCCAGTCCGAGGTCTGACCGTTGCCCCCCGGGGGACGGCCGCCGCGATCGGACACGTCGTTGTGGATCGTGTACCCGAAGACGTAGTTCCGCGCCTGGTCCGCGGTGACGTAGCGGGCCGTGCGGCCGATCACGATGCCGAGCTCCACCTCCCAGTCGATGCGGTCCCGGCCCCACGGCAGGACGACCTCGTCCTCGTGGCCGATGATCGCGCCGCGCGTCGACTTGTAGAACAGGTAGGGCACCCCGCGGTTCGCCAGGCGCTTGGTCCGGGCGGCGTTGCGCTCCTCGGCGGTGCACGCCTCGCAGGAGTGGCTGAAGAAGTTCACCGCGGCGTTCAGCATCTTGCCCGGATACCGGATCGGCGCCAGGAAGCGGATGTCGCTCGAGTTGTGGATGTAAGCCGGCCGCCGCGCGGCTGTGAGCTGCCCGCGGCCGACGACGTGGTTGACGATCTCGTAGATCCGGTGCTTGAGGCCGTACTCGTACTGGCCGATCAGCGCGACCATGTCGTCGGGCACGGTGACGGCCGGGAAGTTCCCGGTCATTTCGAGATTGCGGTTGGCGCCGGCAAGCTCGACCACGTACTGCTCGCGCAGGACGAGGGCGACCGCTTCCCGCCCGGCGATATCCACCGTGGCGAGGTTGAACGGCTCGACGGAACTGGTGGCCTGCGCGCCGGCCTGCGACGGGAGTCCCAGCAGGACGACCGCGGCCAGAACAGCGAAAGCATGACGCATAGAACGATCCTCCCTCGTTTGGATGAGCTGGACGGGAACGGGTTCTGTCCGCGTGCGCGGACTGCAGCAGCTCCGTACCGGACTATAGGAGGTCCGTCCGCCGCCTGTCAACGACGGCGCGGCGGGTTGTGGACCGAGCGGAGTTCGCGGCGTTTCGGCAGCCGTGGTCATTGCCACAGCCGCGCGCGTCAGGGCGGACGCGATCGCGACGCTCGACCTGCGGCACTTCACCGCCGTCAGGATACGCGGGAACCCGGGTCATCTTCTTCGGTCTGTCCCCGTTTGACAGGTGCATTCGGCGGCGCGATGATCCGCGCCGTGCGTACGGACCATCCGCGCCGTGCTGACGGGCGGGGCCGCATACCGGGGGAGAGCCCTCGGCTCGGCCTGGCGGGTCGGATGAGCCGGGCGGGGATCCCGTGACCGGCGCCGCGTTCGACCCCTATCGCGAAGTGCTCGCCGCCTCGGTGGTCTTCGAGCGCCTGGCGCCGGTCGACCTCGACGCAATCCTGGCCCGCTGCCGGCTCCTCGACGTCCCGGCCGGGGAGGTGGTGGTCTCCGAGGGACTGCCGGCGGACGGCCTTTACGTGATCCTCGAGGGGCGTGTCGAGTTCTTCCTGCCCAAGCAGGGACCCGGCGGGCTGCGCCGGGCGAGCCCGGTGCGGCTCAACGTCCTCGGACCCGGCCGCTGCTTCGGGGAATACGGTCTCCTCGATGACAAGCCGAGTTCGGCCTCCGCCCAGACGCTGATGCCGGCCCGCTTCTGCTTCTTGCCCCGCCAGGACTTCCGCCGGGTCACCGAGCAGAACGACCGCGTCGGCAAGCTGATCTACGGCAACCTCCTCCAGTTCCTGGTCAGCCGCCTCCGCTGCAAGGACCAGGAGCTCGACGTCTTCGTCCTCGCCGACGACCGCTGACCAGGTCGCGGACTCGCAGGGTCCGTCCGCCGCCCAACGACGAGGCGGCGGGTCGGGTTCGTCTTCGTTCGTCGGCTCGAGCAGGGCGCGGTGCAGGGCCGAGCGTCACGCCGACCGAAACTCGAGCGAGCCACGCCGGATGCAAGGACCTCCCGCTGGCGAGGGTCCGCGCACGCTCGTTCGTGGTCCTGCACATGATCAACAGCGTGGCTCTGTTCGCCGTGTCGTACGCGATCACCGGCTGGAACGTGCCGCCCATGACGATGTGACGGCCAACGCACCTGACGCTCCACGCCGCCAGGCCATGTCACCGAAAGCAGGGGAAGCCGAGCTGGCCGAACACCCCGGTCGGCATGCGTCGGGCGTCGACGAGCAGCAGTCCGCGGCTCCCGGGCAACTCGACGTAGTTCGTGCTCATGTAGGCATGGATCCGAGGATATGCCTTCAGATCCTCGAGCACCGGGTCGTGCGTCGAGTACGCGAAGGGCACGGACTGGCGCTGCAGCAGTTCAAGTGACTCCTGTTCGCGGCGAGGGTCGGAGCGGAACCGTTCGTGCCAGAAGAGGTGGCCGCCGGCGATCGGCCGCCCGACGTAGTAGCCGACCTGGAACGGCGTCTGGCCGGTCACGAGCACGCGATCACCCTCGGTCGAACAGTCGTGCATATAGCGCATCAGCACGCGCACGGCGTCGACCTCCTGCGCGTTCCAGCTCGACCGGTCGTGCGAGACGACCTCCTCGGCCGGGGCGAAGCCATCGATCGGCGGCGAGGCCAGCAGTTCCGCAAAGACATCCGGGAGCGGCGGCACGAGCCTCGAGGGCGTGAAGATTCCGCTCGGGCGTGCATAGACGAACGTCGACACCCCGGTCACGGTGAGCGCGCCGAGGAGGACCACCCAGGCCGCGGCATCCGTCGCCCGCCGCCTCCAGAGCGGCGGCGCCGCAGGGCGATGCGCGCCTCCTCGCGGCCACCGGAGCAGCGCGGTACCCAGCGCGGCCGTCAACGGAGCCACGGCGGTGACGTATCCGGGCTCCCGGAAGAGGCGCCAGTCGACGACCACGAGCAGGGCGGCCGCCACGGTTACATGCATCGCGTGGGGCGGGATTGGCTCCCGGTGCCTCCATGCCCGAAGCGCCCGCAGGCCCGCCGCCGCGAGGAGCAGCAGCGGTACCAGGAGCGCCATCTGCTGGAGCCAGAGGGCGCTGTCGTTTCGTGCGGGCAGACGCCATCGAAGCTCCGACAGCCGCGACCAGTCGATATTTTCGGCGTTGTTGATATGCGCTCTCAGTTCGAGCAGTTGGGGGTCGAGGCGATTGTCGACGGCGTACTGCCAGCGGCCCCTGTCATCCGGCCCTTCCACCAGCCGCAGGTCGAGCTCTTCGACAAGCCGCTGCCGTGCCGCCACGTCGACATGCCCGAGCCACTCGAAGCGCACGGCGCCCGGTTCGAGCGCGGGTGGCGCCTGTGGCGTGAGCGCCTGGATCGGGTTGATCGAGAGCAGCGAGGCGAACGGATTGCTGTAGGGCGTCCCCAGCGCGTAGCGCCCCAGGCGCGCGTCGACGTACGGCGCCAACCCCTCGCTGGTCTGGACGAGGATCAGCCACGGCGCCGCGAGCACGAACGCGGCCCCGGCTGCCGCGCCGCTCTCACGGACGAACCGCCTCGCGTCGCGCGTCGACGGAGCGGCCAAGCGCACCAGCACGAAGGCGAGGGCCGCGCCGGCGGCGACGTGCACGCCATGGTCGTGCCGAAAGAGAAACGCCGTGGTCCCGACGACGCCGACCAGCATCGCGCGCCGCGTCCCGGGATCGTCGATGTATCGCCACAGGACCCACGTCGCCAGCGGATAGAGCAGCAGTTTCGGATAGTGGTAGGTGGCGGTCGACGCCAGGAGCACCGCTGGAAAGACCAGCATCAGCAGCGAGAAGGCGGGCGAGCCCGAGACCCGCATCCCCAGGTGGAACGAGAGCACCGCTCCCGCGACGATGCCCATCCACTGCACGGCGAACTCGCCGATGAGCCGGTTGCCGACGAGTACCTGCGCCACCAGCGAGACCAGCGCCTGCAGCGGGACTCCCCACTCGAAGAAGTCGCGGTACGGATGGTCGCCCGCCAGGAGCGCGGTGGCCTCCCAGAGCGAGTAGAAGTTGGTGTCGTAGATCTGCTGCCCCGCGGTCAGCACGAGAATCACGCCATAGAGGCCGGCGATGAGAGGCAGCACGCGGCCAGAGGGCCGGTCTGCGCGGCGTGACGGTGTCGAGTGGTCTCCGAGGTTCGCGGCCACTTCCGTCATCTCCGGTTGGATCGCCGGCCACCCGCGAACTGGCTCTGGGCCGAACGGATGGAGCGGAGTTTCGGCTCGGGCCCGGCGAGCAGTTTGGAGAGGTACGCCATCCGGCGAGCGCAAATGCTAATACAATTCGCGGCGGTTACCGATGGAAGCCACCGGCGATCCGCTGCCGTACGGCATCGAGCCGAATTGCCAGGCGATCCAGGCGCCCATCCTCCACGCGCGCGAGCAGGGCATCGTCTCGCGCACCTTCGCGGCAGACGAGCTGGTCACAGCCGGCAGCTCATAGACATGCCGAGGCTGGTTCCCGCGATGCGCAGCCTTGCCGTGGGCTGGCATCGACGCTCGCGTTCGGCGCCGGCGTGGCTGCGGTCGTGGCGCTGCTGGGTGCCCACGATCTCGAGGGATACGAGCTCTCGTTCTTCTCGCTGAACCGGGGAACGGCGGTCGAGGCCACCGGCGTCCTCGGACAGCCGGTCTACACCCTCGCGGTTGGCTACGGGGTCCGGTTGCCGCTGCACGGCAGCCTGGGAGCGTCGCCCGCCGCGGTCCTTGCGCCGCATCTGCCGGCCCCCCTGACCTACTGGCTGGTGCTCGCGCTGGCGATCGGAGCGGCTGCCCTCGTCACGCGCCAGGCGCTGGAGGCGCTCTGCGGCCGCCTGATCTCGTGGCTGGCGCTGGTGCTCCTCTTCTGCTCGGTCCCGATCGTCAACTACACCATCCATGACGATTGGCCGGAGACGGCCGTCACCTACTGTGCGTTCGTCGGCTGTGTATTCGCGCCGAAGGCGCTGCTGTCCCTGCTGGATTCCACGGCATCGTCGAACCGCAGGCGTCTCGGCGCGCTCTCGGTGGCCGGCATCGTCTGGAGCCTGATGGCGCTCTCGCACGCAGGGTACTGGCCGCTTCTCGCGGTCACGCTGGTGCTGGCAGGGATGCTGGCGCTGAGCGACGCCGATCACCCCTTCCCAACCAGAGTGAAGGCCGTGACGACGCTTGCCGTCGCGGCGCTCGTGCCGGTCGCCCTGCAGGCTCCGGACATCGTGCGGGAGCTCGATGTCGCTCGCGCGGCAGGCGGGCTGAGCCGATTCGTTCAAGGGCCGGACGGGAGCCTCCTGTCTGCCAACGCGTTTCCGCTTGGCGACCTCGGCCCCCGACGGCCGTTCACGTATCTGCTGATGACGCTCGCGTCCGCGGTGATTGGGCTGACGGCTGACGGTGCCCCGCTGCGCAGGTTGATCGTGGGCACCGCGGTCATCTCGGTTGGACTGGGCATCGGCGCATCGACGCTGCCGCCCGGGCCCGGGATGTTCGCGCCGTCCAACACCTGGGCCTTGCGGGATCCCGCGACCGTGTTCGCGGTCTTCAGTGCCGCGTGCGCGGCGGCCGCCGTCCGTCGGTCGCGCGGGTGCAATCGCCGCCTCCGCCGCGGACCTGTCCTGGCGGCGCTCGCCCTTACCGCGCTGCAGGGGCCCGCGTACGCGGGCACCCTCGCGATCACGGAGGTCCGAGGGGCCAGCGCCGCCATCAGTTGGACTCAGGACCTCACGGCCCCGTGGGACGCCGTGTCGCAGCGCGGGCTGTCGCCGGATCGCGTGGCCGGCAGTCGCCTGGCGTTCTGGCCGGGAGTGCGCAGCCGCATGCGAGATGCCCGCAGGTCTGCGACGGACTTCGCCGATGCGGGGGCGCTTCTCGTCACCGCGGCGACGAAGACCCGGACGATGCGCGGGCTGCTCGAGCCCAACGAGCGCCTGTTCAATCAGGGGATTGACCTGTCCTCGGACGTGCTCTGTGATGGGGACGCGGTCCGTTTCCTCCGGCTGCGCTTCTTGCTGAGGCCTGCCGGCGTCCCCGTCTGTGCGCCGTGGTCCCGGATTCCCGACCTGCTCGTCGACGGTTCGCTCGACGTGGACATCGCCCCCCACGTGGACGATCGAGTCAGCGGGCTGCCCTCCGCCCGCCTCACCGAGTCGCTCGTCCGGAATCCCGCGCTGTCGGCGGGGTCGGAGCTGCTCCCCGCGCTCGTCCCTCTCCCCGGCACTTCGCTGACGATCACCGTGCCCGAGATCGTCGTCCGGTTGAGAGGAGCGGCGATGCGCATCGTGGCGCTCGGGCTGGTGCAGGCCCTGGAGGGGATGTGAGTGCGGCTCGTCGCGCACGGAGCGCGGAAGATGGACGGCGGCGCCGAGACCGTGACCGACCAGGCGCGGCAGCTCCGGGCCCGGGTCTGGCGCGTCCGCCTCGAGGCGGTCGTGGCCGCCACGCGCCCGACGCGCTCGAGCCCTATCGCGACGTGACAGTCCCCCGGGAACGGCCGACCCATATTTATGGTAATATGCCTTACCATATGAAGACGACACTGGACCTCCCCGACGAGCTGTTCGTGACGGCCAAGAAACGGGCTGCGGAGGAACGGCGCCCGTTGCGGGATCTGGTCGCCATGGGCTTGCGGGCCCACCTGCAGGGTCCGGCCCGGAAGAGGCGCGCGGGCACGGCCATCGAGTGGGTCACCGTGAAGGGGGGGCTCCCGCCGGGCATCGACGTCGCCGATCGCGACAGCATGCACGAGAGCCTGCGGCGCAGGCGGTGATCGCGCTCGACACGAATCTGCTCGTCTACGCGCACCGATCGGCGACCTCCGAGCACAAGGCCGCGCGCGCCGCCATCGAGCGCGCGGCCGCCGCGGAGGAGTGGGGCTTCGCGGCCCCGGTGGTCGCCGAGTTCTGGAGTGTCGTCACGCACCCGTCTGCCAGCGGACGGCCGTCCACGCCGGATGAGGCACGCCGGTTTCTCGTGGCGCTCGCCGATGCGGGCGCGCAAGTGTGGTCCCCCGGTACGGGATTCGGCCTTCGCCTCGCCCAGCTTGCCGCCGACCTCGGCGTGAGCGGCAATCGCGTGTTCGATCTGCAGATTGCCTTGTGTGCGTTCGAGGGCGGCGCTCGCGAGCTCTGGAGCCACGATGTTCGATTCGTGACGATCCCGGGGCTCAAGCTCGTGCAGGCGCTCGCCTGAACGTCCTCCTTGCGGACATACCCCCTGCGGTCAGCTCGGAAAGAACCGCGCGTCCCTCGGCTCGCGGCGCCGTGGCGAGGTCAGTTCGTGCCGCTCGGCAGCGGGCCGAACCGCGGCGGCGAGATACGGCGCCTCGAGGCGGCCTCGTACGCCGAGGCGACGCGCAGGATCCGATCTTCCGCGCCCGGCTCCGCTCTGAACACCAGCGAGAACGGCAGCCCCGGCTCCGGCAGCATCGTCGGCGTGTCGGTGCTGGTGGGGACGTAGTCCTTCCGATCCGGGCTCAGCATGAACGCGGCGTCGTACGCCTCGCGGACGTACCCGGCGGGAATCAGCACTTCCGTCTCGCCGGCGTTGGGGCCCATCGGCATGTCGCTGCGCGTGTCACCCGGCGGGTTCGGCCACGGCGCGAGGCCGATCTTCCCGGGCGGCAGCGACGTGTGCAGCCGGACGACGACGTCGAGCCGGTTTTCCTGAATCACCTTCATCTCGACGCGGCGGAGCAGCTCGCGGAGCATGATGCGCTCGGCGGTGCCGTCGCGCTCGCCCGGGGGGCTGACGTGGCTGCCGGCCTCCTGCCAGTTGAGCCAGTGGGCGCGCTGCTGGTCGCTCCAGAACTTCGACCGCGCGTTGAGCGCCGGCCAGTCGGCGAGCGTCTCCGTCTGGCCGCGCGCCGCCCAGTCGTCGGCGCGGCGCATCAGGTACTGCGCGATGTGAAAGCGGAAGAGCCGTTCGGCCGCGAGCCCCTGGATGGTCCGGATGTTGAGGTTGCGGGGCGGGGCGACCTTGCCCTCCGCGAGCGCCACCATGTAGTCGGCCGGCGCCATCTTGCCGGAGCCGAACACCCGGCCCGGCGCGAACTCGGTCGGCGTGATGGCGGCGGCGAACTCGGGGAAGAGCGGCTGCCCCTGGTTGGTCAGCCGGAACAGGATCCGCGGAAAGAAGACCGGCACCAGCTCGGCGAGCGCCCGCGTGTAGCTCGTCCGCATGTTCTCCACGTCGGGGTCGTCGGGCCAGAGCGGATCGACCGACTCGACGAGCGTGGCGCCGAGACGGCCGCCGAGGACCTCTGTGATCTCCCGGGCCGCGGCGCGCGCGATCGGCTCGTCGGCCCTGATGCCCGGGAAGGTCACCATCGATTCGCGGATCACGCCGATGCGGACGCCCGCGAGCGAGCCGGGCGATCCGGGCGTCGCCGCGTGCGAGGCATAGGAGGTCGAGAGGACGGCCGAGCGGGGGATCGTCGTGAACACGTCGCGCGGGTCGTAGTAGCCGTCCACCGGGTCCTTCAGCGCGTCGAGCACCTTGGCCGCGTCGGTGACGCTGCGGCAGTGGATGCCGGCGCGATCGTTGTAGATGTCGGCGCCGATGGCGTTGCCGAGGAACGAGATGAGCGCCTTCTGGGGCAGGATGAGCGCGACCCCGTTGTGGTTGGCGGGGCCGCGGCACGACATCCGCGTCTCCTCGCAGATGCTGCACATCACGAGGTTCGTGCTCACCGAGACGCCCGACCCCGAGCTCGAGCCGAGCGAGGCCGCGCGCGACTGGTCGTACGCGTTGGCGGGATTGCCCGACCAGCTGCTGCGCTGGTAGCCGAGGTTCGACAGCAGCACGCGGTCGGGCTGGTGCCGGCCGCCGGGCGGCGGCGCCGGAATGCCGTTGTACTCGGTGTTGAGCGCCTTCGCGTAGATGATCGCGCCCTTCTCGCGGAGCTGCTCGACCAGCGTGTGATCGCGCGCGGGAACGTCGATGTCGAAGCGCGCGTCGGCGGCGCCGGTCGACCGCATGTCCTTGGTCTCGAACGGATCCTTGAACGAGAAGGGGATGCAATACATCGGCAGCGCCGCCAGATCGGGGCTGCGGCCGTACTGCGCGTCGAGCTCCGCGGCGCGCTCGAGCGCGTCGGGCTGCCGGCGGAGCTCCTCGCAGACGGCCGGCGCGCCCGCCGGCAGCGGCCCCTCCGACGGATGCCGGTCGCGGTCGCCCTTGCAGGTGACGGATCGCTCGCCGCGGAGGTTGAGCGTGGCGATCGTGTTCACCTGCCCCGAGTCGGGCGTGCCGACCGTCATCCCGAACTGCTGCCGCACGTCGGGATCGGATGCGGTCGGCTCGAGGCGGCCGAAGTCGAACGCCGGCCCGGCGTACCGGTCGTAGTCGGGCACGATCGACGCGATCGCCACCGTCTCGGTCGGGAAGTCGACCGGAGAGCCGGCCAGCGTCTTGCCCTGGGCGGGCGGAATCGGCGTGCCGTCGGCCGTCACCAGGCGATCGCTCGGGGCGCTGTAGGCGCGCGCCCGCGCGACGTACGCCTCGACCAGCCCGCGGCAGGTGATCTGCCCCTCCTGGATCGCGCGGTGGACGTCGGCAATCGTCGCTTCGACGAGCTCGAACTGGAACGCCTGCGGCGGCGCGCCCTGCCCGCCGAGGAGCCGGAAGCCCGCGAAGGCCACGACGAGAAGCGCGGGTACGACGATGACGAGGGTGCGCTGCGCGCGGGACATAGGAGCCTCCTCCGAACGGCGGCGCCGGAAGTGGGGAGACGCGACGAGCGGCTCCGGGCTTCAGGCCGAAGCCCACAGCCCGAGGCCCAACGTCTGAAGCCGGAGCTACTTCGTTTCGTTGAAGACGAGCTGCGCGTTCGACCGGACTCGCGCGGGCTGCGCGGTATAGCCGGCCGGCGGCTTCCAGCTGCCCGCGACCTCGTCCACGGAGCGTCCGGCCTTCTTGGCCGCCTGGACCTCGCTGACGTACCCGCGGATGAACTGGATGTAGTCCTTGAGGTCCTGGTTCGTGGTCGTCGTGTTGAAGTGCCCGTTGACGATCACGTCCGCGTTCTTCTCGGAGAACGACAGGACCTTCGACAGCGTGTCGGCATAGCCGACCGCGGTGCCGCCGTTGTTGGCGTCCATGATCGGCAGCTCCTTGCCCGGGAAGACGTCGGCGGCGTGCAGCACGCGGTGCACGGGGAAGTAGACGAACGCGTCGCCGTTGGTGTGCGAGCGGCCGAAGTAGCGCAGCTCGATCCGCTCGTTGCCGCTCCCGATCGTCATCGTGTCGCGGAACGTCCGCTTGGCGAGCCCCTTCCCGTTGTTCTCCTTGAAGATGTTCCGCGGGTTCGGGTTGGGCGCCGCCGAGGAGTTCGGCCGCATCTCCTTCATGTTCGCGGCGGTGTTCTCGTGCGTGACGATATCGACCTCGGCCGGGAACTCGACGTTGCCGCTCACGTGGTCGCCGTGCGTGTGCGTATTGACGACCATCATGACCGGCTGGTTCGTCACCTTCTTGATCGCGTCGAGCAGCGGCTGCCCCCACCCGGGGTTCTTCGTGTCGACGACGATGACGCCCTTCTGGGTGATGAAGACGGAGCTGTTGCCGCCGCCGCCTTTCATGACGTACAGGTTGTCCTTGAGCTTGTCGATCTCGACGACCATCGGCGCCTGCCCGGCGGGCTGCTGCACCGCCGCCGCCGTCAACGTCAGAGCGCCGGACGCGAGCAGGACGCCCAGTACGATCCCTCTCCTCATGGATGCCTCCCTCAGCGGTGCGGATCATACCGGAATCAGCCGGTAGCCGGTAGTCGGGAGCCGGAGGCCGGTCGCCCGAGCCGTCAGGACGTAATCCGCAGCAGCTTCACCAGGTTGCCGCCCAGGATCGCCTCCTTGTCGGCGTTGCCCAGCCAGGACGCGTTGAGCACCAGGTCCACCGTCACCGGCCAGTTCAACGGATTGTCGGTGCCGTAGACGATCTGGCTCGCGCCCATCTCGCTCACGAGGTGCCGCAGCCCCTCGTCGGAGAAGACCATCGTATCGACCCAGACCTGCGACCGCAGGTACGCCTTCGGACGTTTCGCGTTCGCGCAGTTGGCGTTGTTCCGCACGTCGCAGGCGACCTCGGTCCGCATGACGTAGGACGGCAGATACCCGCCGGCGTGCGCCGCGCCGACGCGCAGGCCGGGGAACCTGTCGAACACGCCGTCGAAGATCAGGCGCGTCAGGAAGTAGGTGGTCTCGAGCGGGTTGCCGATGATGTTGCCGAGATCCCCGCGGCCGCCGAGCGCGCCCTCTCGGATGATGTTGTCGGCGCGGCCCGGATGCATGAAGACGAGGACGCCCAGCTCGGCGGCCTTCGCCCAGAACGGGTCGAACTTCGGCAGCGACAGATCCTCGCCGTTGACGTGGCCGCCAATCGCGGCGGCGCGCAGGCCCAGGCGCTTGACGCCGTCCTCGAGCTGTGCGGCCGCGAGCTCGGGGAACTGCAGCGACGTGGAGGCCATGGCGACGAACCGATCGGGGTATCGGGCGACGAAGGCCGCGAGCCCTTCGTTCTGCGCGCGCACGATCCGATCGGCGAGCGCACGGTCCGTGACCGCCCACCACCAGAAGCCGTTGATGCTCAGGACCTGCACGTCGATCCCCTGCGAGTCGATGAGCGCGATGCGGTCGGGGCCGAGGGGGCGGCCGCCCGCCTGCCTCTCGTACGGCGTGCCCTTGACCACCGGGTCGACCTCGCGGACGGTGGCGTGCGCGTGGATGTCGATCACGCGCACGCGCCGGCCGCCGATTGACACCTGGCGCCGGACCGGCGCCTGCGGCGCGGCGGTGCTGTCGCCGCGCCCCACGACGTAGGCGCCGACGGCGGCGCCCGCGAAGGCGCTCAGGAAGTCTCTGCGGGTGGACATGGCGTCTCCTCAGAACGTCAGATCGTTCGGGCGTTCGGGTCGTTCGGATCGTTCGGATCGTTCTCGTTCTCGTTCTCGTTCGGGCCGTCCGGACGCGAGCGGGCGGAACGCGAACGATCCGAACGCGAACGATCCGAACGACCCGAACGGCCCGAACGATCCGAACCGTTCTTACGTCGAGATCCTCAAGAGCTTCGCGAGATTGCCGCCGAGAATCTGTTCCTTCTCCGCGGTGCTCAGCGCCTTGTGGTCGACGATGTAGTCGACGTGGACGGGCCAGCCGAACGGGATGTCGGTGCCGAAGACGATCTGGCCGGCGCCCATCTCGGCGATGAGGTGCCGCAGCCCGTCGTCGGTGAAGACCATCGTGTCGGCCAGGAGCTGCGTCCGCATGTACTCGCTCGGCTTCTTCTTGACGATGCAGTTCTGGTTGGGGCGCCCGCACGCGACCTCGGTCCGCCCGAGGTACGACGGCAGGTAGCCGCCGCCGTGCGCGCCGCACACCTTGAGCGCCGGGAACTTGTCGAGCGTCCCGTCGAAGATCAGCCGCGACAGGAACACCGTCGTCTCGAGCGGGTTGCCGACGATGTTGCCGAGGCCACCGCGCCCCGAGAGGGCGCCCGGCTTGAGGAGGTTCTGCGAGCCGTTCGGGTGCATGAAGACGAGCTGGCCCATCTCGGCGGCCTTCGCCCAGAACGGGTCGAACTTCGGCAGCGACAGGCTCTCGCCGTTGACGTGGCCGCCGACGGTCACGCCGCGCGCCCCATGCTTGGTGACCGCTTCCTCGAGCATCTGGGCCGCCAGGTCGGGAAACTGCAGCGGGATCGACGCCATGCCGACAATCCGGTCCGGGTGCCGGCGGTGCCAGCCCGCGAGCGTCTCGTTGTGGTAGGCGCAGATGGCGCGCGCGAGCCCGCGGTCGTCCGTCTCCCACCACCAGAAGTCGTTGACGCTCACCGCCGCGACGTCGATCCCCATCTGGTCGAGCGTGGGGATGCGGTCGTCGAACGAGGCGCCCTTCATGTACTCCTCGAACTTGGTGCCTTTGACGATGGCGGCCGGGATCGGCATGTCCCAGTGGTTGTGCACGTCGATGACGCGCACGCGCCGGCCGCCGATGGTCACCTGGCGGCGGGTCTGGGCGGCGAGGCCGCCGCCGGCCAGGCAGGCCCCCGCCGCGGCGCTCGCGATCGCTCTGAAGAAACGTCTGCGGCTCTGCATGTCTTCGTCCTCGTTCGGATCGTCAGATCGTTCGGATCGTTCGGATCGTTCGGAGCGTTCGGGTCGTTCGGATCGTTCTCGTTCGCGTTCGGATCGTTCGCGTGCTCGTTCGGGTCGTTCGAACCGTCGCGGTCCGAACGCGAACGACCCGAACGATCCGAACGATCCGAACCGTTCCTACGACGTGATCCTCAGGAGCTTCGTGAGATTGCCGCTGAGGATCTGCTCCTTCTCCGCGTTGTTGAGGAACGGCGCGTTCAGCACCAGATCGACGGTCACCGGCCAGTTGAACGGGTTGTCGGTGCCGTAGACGACCTGGCCGACGCCCACTTCCGCCACCAGGTGCCGCAGCCCCTCTTCGGAGAACACCATCGTGTCGATGAAGATCTGCGAGCGGAGGTACTCCTTCGGGCGCTTCTTGTTGGCGCAGTTGGCGTTGTTCCGCACCTCGCACGCGACGTCGGTCCGCATGACGTACGAGGGGAGGTAGCCGCCGGCGTGCGCGCCGCACACCCGCAGCCGCGGATGCCGGTCGAAGACGCCGTCGAACATCAGGCGCGTGAGGAAGTACGTCGTCTCGAGCGGATTGCCGATGATGTTCCCGAGGTCGCCGCGGGCCTTCCACGCCTCGTCGCGGATGATGTTGTCGGCGCCGCCGGGATGCATGAAGACGAGCTCGCCCATCTCGGCCGCCTTCGCCCAGAACGGGTCGAACTTCTCGAGCGACAGGCTCTCGCCGTTGACGTGGCCGCCGAGCGTCGTGCCGCGCGCGCCGAGGCGCGTCACCGCGTCCTGCAGGATCTCCGCCGCGAGATCGGGGAACTGCAGCGGCACCGACGCCATCGCCACGAAGCGGTCGGGGTACTTCTTCACCCACTGCGCCAGCCCCTCGTTCTGCGCGTTGCAGACGGCGCGGGCCAGGCCGCGGTCCTGGATGCCGTACCACCAGAAGCCGTTGATGCTGAGCGCCTGCAGATCGACGCCCTGCTTGTCCATCGCCAGCAGGCGCTGCTCGAGGCCGGGGTTGCCGGCGCCCTGCTTCTCGAACGGCGTGCCCTTCACGACATCCATGATCGGGATGTTGGTGTGGGCGTGGACGTCGATCACGCGGACGCGTCTGCCGCCAATCGACACCTGTCGCCGGGCAGGCGCCTGCGCCTGGCTGGACGCGCCGCGGCCGATCACCAGCGCGCCGGCCGCGGCCCCGCCGATGCTCTTGAAGAACGTTCTGCGATTCGGCATGACTGCTCCTTCCCGAGTATCGGGACTCGCACTGTACACCCGACGGCGCACCGGGAAAAGGGGTGACGGCAGGGGTCGGGCGCCGAGGGGACAGGGCGGTGGTTTAGAATCCTCAGATTGCCAGATGACGGACTGATCATGAAGAAGAGGTGAAGCCTATGAAGCCGTGTCGATTGCTGTTGGCGTCGCTCGTGGTCCTCGGCGGTCTCGGGACCGACGCCGCGGCCCAGACGGCTGCCGCGAAGGCGGCGCCGCCGCCCTCGGTCCCCACCGTGTCGCTCGCCAACGTCGCGCGCCAGGGCTTCTGGTTTGCCGGCGGGCAGTACGTGGGCGAGCTGGGCGACGCGAAGGAAGCCACGATGGGCGGCGCCATGTACGTCGAAGTGATGGTGCCGAAGCAGATCCGATCGCCGTACCCGATCGTGTTCTTCCACGGCGCGGGGCAGACGGGCACCGACTGGCTGCAGACGCCCGACGGCCGCCCCGGCTGGGCCTACAACTTCCTCGACATGGGCTACGTCGTCTACCTGACCGACTTCCCGGCGCGCGGCCGATCGCAGTTCGTGCCCGGCGTCGACGGCAACCTCACGATTCGCACCGCCGAGAACCTCGAGGAGATCTTCACCGCCGCCGCCACCCGCGGCAACTTCCCGCAGGCGAAGAAGCACACCGCGTGGCCCGGCACCGGCCGGATCGGGGACAAGGTCTTCGACGACTTCACCAAGACGCAGCTGCAATTCCTCCAGGGCAACCGGCAGGAGACGCTGACGCGCGACGCGTACGTGGCGCTGCTCGACGAGATCAAGACGCCGGTGATCCTGCTCACGCACTCGCAGGGCGGCGCGTTCGGCTGGCTCGTCGCCGACCGGCGGCCGAACCTCGTCAAGGCGATCGTCACGCTCGAGCCGGCCGCGCCGCCCATCCGCGGCGTCGACGCCGCGAAGGTGGCGTACCAGCAGGGCGGCGGCCTGAGCTGGGGCGTGGCGAACAGCCCCATTACCTACGAGCCCGCGATCAGCGACCCGAAGGAGCTGCAGACGACGCTCGAGGCGCAGGCGCCCGCGGCCGACAAGGTGCCGTGCTACGTCCAGCAGGAGCCGGCGCGCACGCTGAAGAACCTGCAGGGCATCCCCGTGATGCTGATGGTCGGCGAGGGGAGCTACCACCGGATCTACGACCACTGCCTCGCCAAGTGGCTCAACCAGGCGGGCGTGAAGACCGAGTACGTCGAGATGGAGTCGGTCGGCCTGCGCGGCAACGGCCACCAGATGATGATGGAGACCAACAGCGCCGAGATCGCGAAGTTCATCGGCGGCTGGCTCTCCCGCACCGCGCGGCCCGGACGCGGCGAGAACGCCTCGCGCGCCACGCCGCCGAAGACCATCCCCACCTTCTCCGTCGAGAGCATCGCGCGCAAGGGGTTCTTCTACGCCGGCGGCGAGTACTGGGGCGAGCCGGGGCGGCGCGTGATGCGCGGCGCCATGTACACGGAGGTGCTCGTGCCGCGGCAGATCCGGCACCCGAACCCGATCGTGCTCTTCCACGGCAACGGGCAGACCGGCGTCGACTGGCTGCAGACGCCCGACGGCCGCGCCGGCTGGGCGTACCGCCTGGTCGAAGAAGGGTTCGTCGTCTACATGGTGGACTATCCGGCGCGCGGGCGTTCGGTCTACGTGCCGCTGCCGGGCGCCGACGGCAAGACGCCGGTGGACGGCAACGTCGGCATCCGGACGGCGCTCGAGATCGAGCGCATCTGGACCAACGTGCGCGAGCGGGGCGACTTCCCGCTGAAGATGAACCACACGCAGTGGCCCGGCAGCGGCAAGATGGGCGACCCGGTCTTCGACTTCTTCATGAAGACGCAGGTGCAGTTCGCCGGCGCCACCGGACAGCTCATTCGACCCGCGGGGATCGCGCTGCTCGAGACCATCGGCACGCCCGTGATCATGTTCACGCACTCGCAGGGCGGCGGCTTCGGGTTCGACATCACGGAGGCGCGGCCGCACCTGGTGCGGGCGATGATCACGGCGGAGCCCGGCGGCCCGCAGTTCGCCAACGTCGACACCGCGAAGGTGACGACCGGCCCGCGCAACCCGAACTCGTGGGGGCTCACGAACAACCCGTACGAGTACGACCCGCCGGCCAGGACGCCCGCCGAGATCCAGGTCGTGCTCGAGGAGAAGTCGGAGCGGCCGGACGAGGCGCGCTGCTACCTGCAGACGGAGCCGGCGCGGAGGCTCGCGCGGTGGCAGAAGATTCCGGTCGTGGCGATCTCCGCCAACGGCACGTACCACCGGGTGTACGACCCGTGCATTCCGCGCTTTTTGAAGCAGGCCGGCGTGCCCGCCGAGTTCGTGCGGCTCGAGGAGGTCGGCTTCAACGGCAACAGCCACATGATGATGTCCGAGCGCAACAGCGACGGCATCATCAAGTGGGCGATTGGCTGGATCCGCAAGAACGTGCCCGCGACCGTGACGAGCACGAGGTAGGTCAGGTCTCTCGTCTCTGGTCTCTGGTTACGAAGGACGAGAGACCAGAGACGAGAGACGAGAGACTTCTGGAGGCATTCATATGCATACGCGCACATCACTCGTGCTTCTCGCCGCCGCCTCGGCGCTCGTCGTCGGCGTCGTGCTCGGCTCGCAGGTGGCGCCGGTCGAGGGCCAAGGGCAGGACGTCACCACCGCAGCCGTCCCGGGCGAGAAGGGCGGCCAGGACATCTTCGGCGCCTACACGGTGGCCGACTGGCCCAAGCCGATCGAGTCGCGCCCCGGCCACGAGAACTGGACATGGGGCGCCGGCCAGTACGTCTTCGCCGAGAGCCCGAACCGGGTGTTCGTGCTGCAGCGCGGCGAGCTGCCGGTCATCCACAAGCGGCCGGCGACGGTGAAGATCGCGCCGAGCATCGAGTTCCCGATCGGCCGGCTGCCCGTGCGCGACGCCACCTCCGCGAGCCCCCCGGGCGCGCTCTTCCGGCAGGGGACGCGCGAGCCGGGCGACGACCTCGACGTCGGCCAGCCCGGCGTCGACTACCGCTGGGAGCACATCGTCACGGTCTTCAACGCGCAGGGCGACCTCGTCGAGGACTGGACGCAGTGGGACAAGATGTTCCGGCGTCCGCACGCGATCTACATCAGCCCGTACGATCCCCAGAAGAACATCTGGATCGTGGACGACTACCGCCACGCGATCTTCAAGTTCTCGAACGACGGCAAGCGCCTGCTGCAGACGCTCGGCGAGCCGAACGTGCCGGGCGAGGATGACAAGCACTTCTTCCGGCCGACGTTCATGGCGTGGCTGCCCGACGGCACGTTCGTCGTGGCCGACGGGTACCAGAACACGCGCGTCGTGAAGTTCGACCGCGACGGCAAGTTCCTCATGACGTGGGGCCAGCGCGGCGAGCAGGGGAAGGAGACGCGCCCGGGCTACTTCAACAACGTGCACGGGATCGCGTCCGATCCGCAGACGCGCCGCGTGTTCGTCAACGACCGGAACAACGGCCGCGTGCAGGTGTTCGACGAGAACGGCACGTTCCTCGATCAGTGGAGCTTCGGCCCGCGGCCGATCTCCGACATCCACATGTTCATCATCACGAGCGACCGCTACCTCTGGGCGGCCGACCGCGGCACCTCCAAGCTCCTCAAGTACAGCCTCGACGGCCGGTTCCTGTACTCGTGGGGCACATGGGGCGACTTTCGCGGGGCGTTCTGGGGCGTCCACGGGATGAGCGTCGACCAGGAGGGCAACGTCTACACGGCCGCCGTCGACAGCGGCGGCGCGCAGAAGTTCGTGCCGCGCAAGGGCGCCACCCCGGCGTTCCTCCTCGGCAAGCAGGTGAACCCGGGCTGGGGGACGAACTGAGAACGTCTCTGGTCTCTGGTCTTTCGTCTCTCGTCATGGCCCGGCGCGCTCCGCGCGCCGGGCTTTGTGTTTCAGGACCAGAGACCAGAGACTAGAGACGAGAGACCAGAGACGAGAGACCAGAGACCAGAGACCAGAGACTGAGTGATCTCCCTCCTCTTCTTCCTCTCCGGCCTGAGCGGCCTGATCTACCAAGTCGTCTGGGTCCGGGTCTTCGGCAACGTGTTCGGCAACACGATCTATTCGGCCTCGATCGTCATTGCCGTCTTCATGCTCGGCCTCGGCGTCGGCAGCTATCTCGTCGGCGCCTGGGCGGATCGCCGGTACGCGCGCCTTCGGGGCGACGATGACGGTCGGGGGCGGGGCGCGACGACGCTCCTGCGCGCCTACGGACACGTCGAGGTCGCCATCGCCGTCCTGGGGTTCGCGGTCGCGGCGGCGCTGCCCCACCTCGGGGCCGTGTCGGCGCTGGTCTCGTCCTACGTGCGCGACGCGTCGGGGTGGTACGAGCTGTCGACGGGGTCGTATCTGGCGCGCGCGGCGATTGCCATCGCGCTCCTCACGCCGATCACGCTCCTCATGGGCGGCACGCTGACGCTGCTCATCCGGCACCTGGTGCGGAGCGATCTGGCGATGGGCGGCTGGCGGATCGCGGAGCTGTACGGCATCAACACGCTCGGCGCCGCGACGGGCGCCATCCTCACCGACTTTGCGCTCGTGCCGGCGTGGGGGCTCTGGTCGACGCAGATGATCGCGGTGGGGTTCAACCTGCTGGCCGGCGTCGGCGCGTGGTATCTCGCGCGGCCGCTGACTCAGGTCCGGCTAGAGCCGGGTGCCGCGATTCCACGGAAGCCGGACGCCACGACTCGACAGGCGAAAAAAGCCCGCTCCGGCGTACGTGACGGCCGGCTTCAGCCGGCCCACGGCCTTCAGCCGGACCAGAGCCAGCCGGACCAGGGGCGGCCTGCGGCCAACGGCGGGCGCCGGGCGGTCGCGCTCACGAGCCTGGCGCTGGCGATGTCGGGCCTCGCCGCGCTCGGCATGGAGATCCTCTGGTTCCGCCACTTCACGATCCTCCTGGGCGGCTTCCGGGCGGTGTTCTCGCTGCTGCTGACGCTCATCCTGCTGGGCATCGGGCTCGGCTCGCTCATCGGCGGCGCGGTGCACCGGCGCACGGGCCGCCCCGCGGAGTGGCTGATGCTCGCGCAGGGCCTCTTCGTGGCCTCGACGCTCTACGGCTTCGCCGCCGCCGACGTCGATCCGATCAATACCGCGGGCGTCGCGGGAACCGGCGCGCTCGCGGAACTGTGGTTCAACGCGCGGCCGATGCTCGCCGAGGTGGCGTTGCCGGCGCTGCTGATGGGGTTCGCGTTTCCGCTGGCCAACGCGGTCGTCCAGCGCACGGAGCTGCGCGTCGGGCGACGTGCCGGGACGCTGTACCTGGCGAACACGGCGGGGGCCGTGGCGGGGAGCCTCGCGGCCGGATTGCTCCTGCTGCCGGCGGCGGGGCTGCAGCGCGGCACGACAATCCTGATGGCGATCGCGGCGCTCGCGATCGTGCCGCTGTTCTTCGCGGCGGGTTCGAGAGATTCCGTCCGGCTGAAGCCGGACGCCACAGGGGCACAGCCGGACGCCAGAGCGGCAGTGTGGCTGCCGCCTTCGGGCGGACGAGTGGCGTTCGCCGGGGCGCTGATTATCGCGGGGGTCGCGCTCGGGCTCTGGCTGCGGCTGCCGGCCGACCACGTCACGCGGCGCGCGCTTGGCGCGCCGCCGAACGACGAGCGGCGGCTCGTGGTGAGCGATGGCCTGACCGAGCTGATTGCGGTGGCCGAGGCGCCCGGCGGCGGGCGGACGCTCTACACCAACGGCCACGCGATGTCGTCGACGCTCCCGCTCTCGCAGCGCTACATGCGCGCGCTGGCGCACCTGCCGCTCCTGTCCATGGACCGGCCGGCCGACGTCCTCGTCATCGGCTTCGGCGTCGGCAACACGACGCACGCGGCGACGCTGCACCCCTCGGTCGCGCGCGTGGAGCTGGCCGACCTCTCGCGCGACATCCTCGCGCACGCGTCGTACTTCGAGGCCGCCCACCACGGCGTGCTGGCCGACCCGAAAGTCGCGGTGCACATCAACGACGGCCGCCAGCACCTGCAGATGCGGCCGCCGGGCACCTACGACCTCGTCGTGCTGGAGCCGCCGCCGATTGCCTATGCGGGCGTCGGCGCGCTCTACTCGCGCGAGTTCTACGCACTCGCGCGCGGGCGCCTGAAGCCGAACGGGTACGTGAGCCAGTGGCTGCCGGCGTATCAGGTGCCGCCCGAGACCACGCTCTCGATGACCCGGGCCTTCGTCGACGTGTTTCCACAGTCGGTGCTGCTCTCGGGCGCGGCGTCGGATCTGGTGCTGCTCGGTACCGCCGCCGACCGCATCGCCATCGATCCCGCCCGCGTCGCCGCGGCCCTCGAGGCGGCGCCGGAGGTACGAGCCGACCTCCAGCGCGTGAGCCTCGGCGCGCTGCACGAGATCGTCGGCACCTTCGTCGGCTCGGCCCGGACGCTCGACGAGGCGACGCGCGGCGTGCCCCCGGTCGTTGACGATCGGCCGCTGCAGGAGTACGGGGTGCGATCGATGCTGAACGTCGGCCACGGCGTGCCCGCCGGGATCGTCGACATCGGCCGGGTGGCCGAGTGGTGCCCGCGCTGCTTCGAGGCGGGCCGCCCCGTCGCGGCGCTCGAGCCGCTCGACGTGTACGTCAGGCTGCTCGCCCTCGCCTACGACGCCTCGCCGGCCCAGGTCGCCGACGCGCGGCGGCTGGCCGAGCGCGACGGCCGGGTGATCGCCGGCAGCGCCTATCTCGGCGCCATCGTCCCCGAGTCGGCGGAGACCTACAACGTGCTCGGGCTGGCGCTGGCGGAGCGGGGCGAGATGGAGCCGGCCATCGCCGAGTTCCGCCGCGCGCTCGCGCTCGACCCCGACGCCGGCGCGGCGCATTGGCATCTGGGGGCGGCGCTCGCGTCGCGCGGCGCGCAGGAGGAGGCGACGCGGCACCTGCAGCGGGCCGTCGAGCTCGATCCGCGCAACAGCCAGGCGCACAGCGACCTCGGCCTCATGCTGGCGGCGCAGGGGAAGCTCGACGAGGCCGTGGATCACCTGGAGCAGGCGCTCGCCCTCGACCCCCAGTCGCTCGACGCGCGGCGGAATCTCGAGATCGTGGAGCGGCAGCGCCGGGCGGCGCCTTGACCGTGCTCCGGCGCGCCCATAGAATGGACCGCTTTTGGACTCGTTTCAGGAGGACATCGGTATGGTGACCGGCGCCGCCGCGATTTCGCAGCCAGGCTTCCAGCTCACGACGAATCAGAAGCGCGGATTCCTCGCGGCGTGGGGCGGCTGGGCGCTCGACGGGATGGACTCGTTCATCTATGCGCTCGTGCTGGTGCCGGCGCTGGTGGAGCTGCTCCCGGCCTCCGGCATCGATCCGACGCCGGCCAACGTCGGCGCCTACGGCGCGCTGCTCTTCGCGCTGTTCCTGGCGGGATGGGGCACGTCGATGATCTGGGGCCCGATCGGCGACCGCATCGGCCGCGTCCGCGCGCTGATGCTGACGATCCTCTGCTACTCCCTGTTCACGTTTCTCTGCGGCCTGGTCGCCAACATCTGGCAGCTGGCCGTCCTCCGGTTTCTGTGCGGCATCGGCATCGGCGGTGAACAGCCGGTCGGCGCCACCTACATCGCCGAGGAGTTCGACGAGCGGACGCGCAAGATGGGCGCGGGGCTGATGCACACCGGCTACTACTTCGGGTTCTTCTTCGCGGCCGTCGCCAACTACTTCATCGGCGCCAACTACGGCTGGCGCTGGATGTTCATCTTCGGCGGCCTCCCGGCGCTGATGATCTTCTTCATTCGCTACGGCGTGCAGGAGTCCAAGAAGTGGCAGGAGAAGTTCGGGCACGCCCAGGAGAAGCGGCCGACGATGGCGCAGGCGTTCGGGGCGCTGTTCACGCCGAGCTACAAGCGGGACACGCTCGTCATGTCGGGCCTCTTCCTGGTGTCGATCATCATGCTCTGGGCCGGCTCGGTCTACGTGCCCACGGCGGCGCGGCAGATGGCGGCGGCGGCGGGGGAGACGGTCGAAGCCAACCTCGCGCGCGTGGCGACCTACGCGTCGATCGTCCTCGCCATTGCCACGATCATCGGCTGCGTGCTCGTCCCGATCATCGCGGAGCGGGTGGGCCGCCGGCCGACGATGGCGCTGTTCATGACCATCCTGGGCGTCTCGGCCGCCATCGGCTTCGGCTACGTGTTCTACCAGCCCGGCGCGCTGAACCTCTTCATGGTGCTCACGTTCTTCATGGGCCTCGGCGGCGCCAACTTCGCCGTCTACACGGTGTGGCTGCCGGAGCTGTACGCGACCGACTGCCGCGCGAGCGCGATCGGCTTCATCAGCTCGGCGGGGCGGTTCGTCGGCGTGGCGCTGGTGATCCTCATGTTCTACGGCATCCCGCGCTACGGCAGCCTGGGCGTGCCCGTCGCGCTGGTGGCGCTGACGTTCGTCTTCGGCCTGCTGCTCCTGCCGTTCGCGCGGGAAACGAAGGGGCAGCTGCTGCCGGCGTAGATGTCCGCTCCCGTCCTCGAGCTCTCCAACGCGACTGTCATCAAGGGCGATCGCGCGGTCCTCGACGGCCTCACGCTCACGATTCGCGCCGACGAGCACACGGCGATCCTCGGCCCCAACGGGGCGGGCAAGTCGGCGCTCGTGCGGCTGCTCACGCACGACGACCGGCCGGTCGCCCAGGACGGCGCGCCGCCGCCGGTGCGCGTCTTCGGCCACGACAGCTGGGACGTGTTCGAGCTGCGCACGCAGCTCGGCATCATCTCCTCGGACCTCCACCACCGGTTCATCTTCGGCAACAACGAGGGGCGGGTCACGGCCGAGGCGGCGGTGCTCTCCGGCTTCTTCGCGACGCAGGGCATCCTCCGCTACGGCGTGGTGACGCCGGACATGCGGCGCCGTGCCGGCGAGGCGCTGTCGCGCATGGGCGTGTCGCATCTGGCCCGGCGCCGGCTCGACGAGATGTCGAGCGGGGAGGCGCGCCGCGTGCTGCTGGCGCGCGCCCTCGTCACCGCGCCGCGGGCGCTGGTGCTCGACGAGCCCACCACGGGCCTCGACCTCGTCGCCAGGCATGCGTTCATGGAGCGCGTCCGGCAGGTCGCCCGCGACGGCACCACGCTCGTGCTGATCACGCACCACATCGAGGAGATCGTGCCGGAGATCGGGCGCGTGATCCTGCTGCGCGACGGCCGCGTGCTCGACGCGGGGCCGAAGGGGGCCGTGCTCGCCGCCGACCGTCTCACGGCGCTCTTCGACTCGCCCGTCGCCGTCGACGAAGAAGGCGGCTATTACTACGCGCGGCCGGCGTAGGGCGGCGCAGTCGGCGCACCGCAGAATGTGCTACGACTGAGAATAGTACCCGGGGTCGGGTTCGCCGAGGTCGGGCGGAGGCTCGGGCATCGGGGCCGGCGCTGCCACCGACGCGTCCCGGATCGTGCCGACCATCGACGGATGCAGCGTGCAGCGATAGGTGACGGAGGCGGCGCCCAGCGTGATCGGCGCGCTCGACTGTCCCGGCATGATCGTCCCGACGCTGGTACCGTCGTCGAGCACGATGCGGTGGAGGGTCGCGTCGGTGTTGGTCCAGACGACCGCGCTCCCCATCGCCGCCTGCAGCGGGTTGGGCGCGAAGGCGCCTGCGCCGCTCGTGCCCACGATCATGATCGCCATCGCCGCCGGTTCCGGAGCCGGCGCCGGCGGGAGCGTCGGATCGGGCATCGGCATCGGCGTCTCGTGGTAATCGGACGGACCGAGCTGCCGCGCCGCCTCTGGTGCGGCGAACGGCGCAACCGGCGAGGGGGCGATCGGATGGCCGTCCCCGCAGCTCGAGGATGCGGCCACAGCCAGGAGCACCAGAAGGGCTGCGAGTCGCATGGGTGACGCGCGTGCAACGTCGGTACCGCCGCCTGGTCGCAGCGGGCCCGCGTGAGTCGCTGCGCGCCGTTACGTGCGCAGTAACCGCTTACCGGTCGTGAAACCGGAGGCGTGTGGCGTGGGGGAGCCATGCAGACTGTCGGCGTGATTGGTCTTGGCATCATGGGATCGGCGATGGCGGCGAACCTGATCCGCGCCGGCTATCGGGTCGTGGGGTACGACGTCCGGTCGTCCCGGGTGCGCGCGCACGAACGCGCCGGCGGGACGGCCGCGCGCAGCGCGGGCGA
>Ga0194128_10001898_pt1 | contig 35292 bp, 37 predicted proteins | sample TA2KigCa65mmetaG_FD_148650 | JGI IMG/M metagenome (GOLD analysis project Ga0194128, IMG submission 148650) | Freshwater microbial communities from Lake Tanganyika, Tanzania - TA2015037 Kigoma Deep Cast 65m | ecosystem: Environmental > Aquatic > Freshwater > Lake | place: Tanzania: Lake...
TCGTGGTCAGTTCCGTTCTGACTCGAGCGTCCACTGCTTGAGAAAATGCTGCGAGAGCACGCTCGAACGCGTCACGGACGTACGGGAGCACTTCCTCGAACGTTCCCTCCCAAGTATCCCACGCATGAGCGTCGCGCAACTCAGCACGCAGTAGAGGTGTCATTCCAACGCCCATCATGGAGAAAATCGCCATGGTTCCTAAAAAGATACGCATCACACCCAAGTCGACGGCGGCTCCAATCAGGGTCCTGATAGCCGTAAAGACGTTCCGGTGGCGCGTAGGAGACGTCGCCGGCAATCGGAACGTCTTCGTGCGGTGGATAGTCCCCTCTGTGCGATGCACGACCGAGGTCACCGACCTTCGAGACTTTCCCACCGTCGAAGGACAGAACGTTCGATGGCTTTAGATCTTGGTGGGCAATCGATTCGCGATGGAGTTGGGCGATGCCAGTCGCAACGTGATGAAGTGCACGCAATGACCAAGCGCGCTCATAACGGTGAGACTCGTCTGCCTGCGACCGTGCATCGCCATCGGCGAGTTCGAATATGAGGTACTGAACGGGCTGTCCGTCTACTCGAACAGCACCATCCGATAGACCACGAACAACCCGGTCCAAGTTTTTGTTCGTGCAGACCCGAACCAAATCGCGCTCGAAGTTAAACATCTCCGTGATGACTTGGAGGGCTCTCGCGGGGTCGACCTCGGCCATTGCAGCTGAATAGTCGAGAGCTTTCAGGAATCCCAGCTGACCAGTTTCCGACTCGACGACATACCCACACGAGAAGAAGCCTCCGCTGCTTCCCGGCCGCTTTTCGACGGGTCGAATGACCTTCCAGCCCCCGGGGAGAATCATTCCCAATAGCCGCTGAGCGGGCGTCTCCATAGTGCCTCCTACTCAGAGTTCGTGGTTAGGCAGAGAGCGCTCTCTGCCTAACCGCGCAATAGGCGTTAGATCAACACTCGTTGAAGCCGCACGAGAGGCACTTCTTGCAGCCTTCCTCGTAGACGAACGTCGCCTGGCCGCACTCCTTGCAGAGATCGCCGACCGTCTTCTTCGCCGGCGTCGTGGAGCCGACCTCTCCGGCCGCCTTGATCTGGCCGATGTGCTCGGCGAGACAGCGCGCGAGCGCGTCCGGGAGCGACAGCACCTTCGACGGTCCGAAGCCAACCGGTTGCGCGCCGCCGATCCGTGAAAGCTGGCTGATCACCTCTTCGAGGCGGCGCTGAGCCGACAGCGGCGAAGGCATTCTCAACGTCAGAGAAATCAGCCGTCCCAGTGCCTCGGCGACGGCCATCGTGTCCGACCCGCCCTTGCCGACCTGGAGGAAGACCTCGAAGGGGTCACCGGCCTCGGTTTCGTTGACCGTGATGAAGGCCGTCCCGATGGGCGTTTCCATCCGGTATGTGGTGCCGTGGAGACTATGCGGGCGTGGCTTGATCGTCACAGGTCCGCTCACCGATTGCGCCGCCGTCTGGTCCTTCTTCTTGCCCACGCCGACGTTCAGAACCTGCTCACCCTTGCAGCCGTCGCGGAAGACCGTGATGCCGAGGCAGCCGAGCTCCCACGCGAGCTTGTAGGCCCGCGCGACGTCTTCTTCGGTCGCCTCGTTCGGCAGGTTGATGGTCTTCGACACGCCATTGTCGGTGTGGCGCTGGAACGCAGCCTGATGCCGGACATGCCACTCGAAGCCGATCTCGTGCGAGGTCTTGAAGACGTCCTTCGCCCGCTCCGGCACGCCCGGAATGTCGTGGAGTGAGCCCCGCTTGGCGATCTCTTCGGTCAGCGCCTGCGAGTAGAAGCCCTGCTCACGCGCGAGCTTGTCGAAGGTCTCGTTGACGAACGTCAGCACGCGCTCGCCGTCCGACTGCTTGACCCGGTGCTCGAACGCGAGCGCGAAGATCGGCTCCACGCCCGACGAGCAGCCCGCGATCATCGAGATCGTGCCCGTCGGCGCGATGGTCGTGACCGTCGAGTTCCGCATCGGGCGGACGTTCTTGTAGATCGAGCGGCTCCAGTTCGGGAACGGCCCGCGCTCCTCCGCCAGCTTCGACGACTGGTCGTGAGACTTCTCCTTCACGAACGCCATGAGCTGATCGGCGAGGCTCACCGCTTCCTGGCTGTCGTACGGGATGCCGAGCATGTAGAGAAGGTCCGCCCAGCCCATGATGCCGAGACCGATCCGCCGGTTCGCTTTCACGGTCGCGTCGATCTCGGGCAGCGGGTATGGATTCATCTCGATGACGTCGTCGAGGAAGCGCACGGCAAGCCGCACCACGCGCTCCATCTCGTCCCAGTCGATCGACAGCTCGCCATTCGGCGCACGCCGAGCGAACTTCGAGACGTTCAGCGACCCGAGGTTGCAGGCTTCGTTCGGCAAAAGCGGTTGTTCGCCACAGGGGTTAGTCGCTTCGATCTGGCCGACTTCGGGCGTCGGATTCGCCGGGCTGGCGTTGATCCGATCGATGAACACCATGCCCGGGTCGCCGGTCCGCCACGCCGCTCGCACGATGCGCTCGAAGACTTCCTTCGCGGAAAGCTGCCCGACCGCCTTGTTGGTCCGCGGGTTGATGAGATCGTAGTCCTCGCCTTTCGCGAGCGCGTCCATGAACGCGTTCGTCGCGGCGACGGAGATATTGAAGTTCGTGATCCCCCCGTCGAGCTTGCACTCGATGAACTCGAGGATGTCGGGGTGATCGACCTTCAGGATGCCCATGTTCGCGCCGCGCCGCGTGTTGTGGCTGACGAATCCGTTGGCGACGTAGGTGTGGTTTGCGGGCACTGACAGGTCGAGCGTCAGCGACTCGCCTTCCTCGATCTTCGTGACCTGGTCGTAGAACTGGTCGTGTGCGAGGAACCATTGCACCGTGGCGTCATTGCCGATCGCCGGGTGGTCGTCGGCGAGGCGACGAAGCCGTGATCGAGTGAGATGCCGCGGGGCCGAGACGCCGGGAAGGTAATGCTGCAGGGCTCGGTAGAGGCGGCGGTCCGCGCCGCGTGGGCCGCGGCCCGCTCCGCTACCGCGGCCGGGTCCACCGTACAGCTTCGCGAGCAGGCGGGCCTGGAACGGGATGACGTCGTTGAACTCCCACGCCTTCCTCAGCCCAGCCTGGAGCCGCTCCTGTTTGGTTCCGGAGAAGAACCCGATCGTCTCAGCGAATACGCGCAGGCCCGCACCGGTAATGATTCTCAGACGATGGACCGGGTTTCGCCCGAAGGCGCCCTTCCGGTTCGTCACCTCTGAGATCGCCGAAGGCATGCCGAGCGCCAGCAAGAGCTGCTGGACGTCCTCGAGTAGTCCGCGGGAGGTGCTGCAGAGCGACGCGTAGCCGTCCTTGCTGATGGTTCCGTCGGCCGTGAACAGGCCACGAACGAGCCCGCGAGCGAAGCCAGGACCAGCGGTGAACGCGATCTGCGGCAGGCGGACGTCGAGCGCCGACGCCTTCTCAACGCCGATGGTCTTGAGCCACGCGACGAGCGTCGTCGAGTTGACGTAGCAGTTGTCCGACCCGTCTCCGGCTCTTGTTTGCCGGATGGGGCGAAGACCGAACAATTCTCGAGAGAGCGCGAGCACGCGTTCGGCGACGTCCTCCTCTGCGCGGCACACCGTCAGGATCAAGCGGCCGGTGCCGCGCGCATTCACGGAGACCGCGCCATCACCCAGGAAGTAGCCGATGAACTCGCCGAGACCTTCGGTCGCCGTCTCCGGGATCCGGATCGGCGTCGCGTTGGGATGCGGCGTGACTTCGAAGCGCGGGAACTTGAAGTCCTCGACCGGGAGATACGTGCTCTTCTGGAGCGCCACCCAGTCGCCGACCGCGATGTCCTCGAGCGCTTTCCAGACGTAGCGTCCCTCTTCATCGATGACACGCAGGCGATGCTCAAGGGTCGCGCAGACCGAGTAGCCGTGCGCCGTCCGAATGCGGCGAACCAGCGCGACGCCGTTGTTGTAGAACTCGTCGCACTCGCGCGGCCCCTCGTCGGTCGCGACCACCAGCGGGTGCGCGGGCGCGTGCCACGTCTTCGCCTCGGCCTCTGCCGGACCAAGGTCCCTGATTTCGACGACGCCGCGATTGGTCGAGACGCGCGTGTCCGGCGCGACGCAACCTCCTTGTTTAACGGCCTCGGTCGCGCCGTTGAACACGCGCAAGAAGGAGACGGGGCCCGAAGCGCGGCCGCCGGTCGAGGCGACGATGTCGTCCTTCGGGCGCAGACGCGAAAAGGCGAAGCCCGTACCTCCACCGGATTGATGGATGATCGCCGCCGCCTTCACCGAATCGAAGATCTCGGGCATGGAGTCGCCGACCGGAAGGACGTAGCAGGCCGAGTACTGGAGCCCGTTTCCCTTGCCCGCGTTCATCAGCGTGGGCGAGTTCGGCATGAAGTACTGGTCGATCATCATCTCGTAGAAGGCGGTGGCGATCTCGTCCACCGCCGCCGGCGTCCGGCCGTAGCGCGCCTCGCCCGCCGCGATCGACTGTGCGACGCGCCAGCACATCTCCTCCGGGGTTTCGACGACCTCACCATCCTTGCGTGTGAGGTAACGCTCCCGGAGGACGCGAAGTGCGGGCTCGGTCCACTGGCCGACCTTCGAGGGGCGGGTCGTTGACGGCATCCTCACTACCTCCCTTTTCCGCGCTGTTTCAGCCGCGAACCGCGATACACCTAGATATAGTGGTGAGGCGGAATCTATCACGCCGTATCTCGCGCTCGTCAAGGAAAAACACGGGACGCATGGCAAAAATTTCCCGACGCGCAGCGTCAGAGGTCCCGGCTGTGGATCGTCCGGCGCCCCAGTCATGCGTCCTCGTTCGCGCGCGAGTCGTGCCGGCGCGCGAGCGGTTTCCACCGGCGTCCACGGGTTATCCACCGCGCGTCCACGACGTGCCGCACCGCGGCGTTGTCGGGACCTGAACGAGGCTCGTGCTATCTTGCAGACGCGCAGCGCATACTTTTCAAGGAGCGTGCTCGTGAGACGGGTCCTCGTCGGCGTTGTCCTCGCGCTGCTGGGCGGCGTTTTCGAGGCGGGCGCACAAACTCCCGCACCGGTCACGCCGCCGCCCACGCGCGACGCCCTCACACAGCGTCCGATCAGCGTCGACGAAGCCGTGGCGTTCGCGCTCGAGAACCAGCCCAACATCCGCGCGCGACTCGGCGACTACGTGGCCGCGAAGTATCGCGTCGACCAGGCGCTCGCGCCGCTCTTGCCGCAGGTGGCGAGCTCGGTGAGCACGAGCCGCTCGCAGACGACGACCCTCAGCACGTCGTCGACGACCGGCATCACCACGTCGACGCAGGTCAATCGCGACTTCCACGAGACGTTCGCGGCGCAGATCACGCTCTCGCAGATCCTGTTCGACTTCGGCAAGAACGCCGCGTCGGTCGACGCCGCCCGCAAGCTTTCGGAGGTCGCGCTCGAGGACGTCGAGCTGCAGCGGCAGCTCATCACGCAGTCGGTGAAGCAGGCCTACACGAACATCAACTTCGCGCGGCGCCTCATTCGCGTGAACGAGCAGGCCCTCCAGCGGGCCGAGCTGAACCTGCGCTCCGCGCGCGGCTTCTTCGAGGTCGGCACGCGGCCGAAGTCCGACGTGACGCGCGCCGAGGTCGACGTCGCCAACGCCCGCGTCGACGTGATCCGCGCGCGCAACGCCGAGCGGCTGGCCCGCGTCGCGCTGAACACCGCGATGGGCGTGCCGGCCGACACGGCGACGCAGGTTCTCGACAACCTCGTCTACCAGCCGAGCACGATGGATCGCACGCGGCTCATGGAGGAGGCGCTCCGCCGGCGGCCGGAGTCGCGCCAGGCGCGGCTGCGCGCGGAAGCCGCCGAGGCGCTCGTGCGCCGGACGTTCCGCGACTTCTTCCCCGACATCACGGGCAGCGGCGCGTACGGCGGCGTGCGGACGACGCTCGACGAGGCGTGGTCGGCCACGCTCTCGCTGCAGTGGTCGATCTTCGACGGTGGCAATCGCCTCGCGCGCTACCGCGAGGCGCGCGCGAACTACGAGGCCGCCCAGGCCCGGGTCCGCGCGACCGAGCTCGACATCCAGCGTGACGTCGAGCAGACGCAGATCACCGTCTCCGAGGCGGAGGAGCGGATCCAGGCCGCGCAGAAGGCGGTGGAGTCGGCCCAGGAGAACTTCCGGCTCGCGCAGGGCCGCTTCGACGCGGGCGTGGGCACGATCCTCGAGCTGACCGACGCGCAGCTCGCGCTCACCCTGGCCCAGAACACCGAGGCGCAGGCCCTGGCCGACTACAGGATCGCGCTCTCGAACCTGGACCGGGCGGCCGGCCTCCGGTAACCCGGGGCTGGCGAAATAGTCGCGCTGACAGTACCGTCCTACTGATACCGATGCGTCGCCCCATCTGGCTCGGGCTGGCCGTGGTCCTCATCGCCGGCGGCATCTCCGCGTACTTCTACGCGCAGAGCCGGGGGGCGGCGCCCAAGTACCGCACCGCGCGGCTCGAGCGCGGCCCGCTGACGGCCGCGGTGTCGGCCACCGGCAACCTCAACGCCGTCATCACCGTCCAGGTCGGCAGCCAGGTGTCCGGGCAGATCCGCGAGCTCTTCGCGGACTTCAACTCGGTGGTGAAGAAGGGCCAGCTCGTCGCCCGCATCGATCCGGAGATCTTCGAGGCGAAGGTCAACCAGGCGAAGGGCGAGCTCGACGCCGCGCAGGCCACCGTGCTCAACCAGATGGCGCAGGTGGAGAAGGCGCGCGCAGAGGTCGAGAACGCGAAGTCGGCGCTCGCGGAGGCGAAGGCGCAGACGGCGAAGGCGCTGGTCGCGGTGGTCGACGCCAGGCGCGATTTCGACCGCAAGTCCGAGCTCCTCAGGAAGGAGCTCATCGCCAAGAGCGAGCTCGACACCTCGCAGGCGGCCCACGACTCCGCCGCCGCGCAGCTCGAGTCGACGCGCGCGAAGGAACAGTCGCTCGGCGCCGGGATCAGCTCCGCGCAGGCGCAGCTTCGCGTGACCGAGGCGATGCTGAAATCCGCGCAGGCCACCGTGGAGCAGAAGAAGGCCACGCTGCGGCAGGCGCAGGTCGACCTCGAGCACACGCGCATCACCGCGCCGGTCGACGGCGTCGTGGTCTCGCGCGCGGTCGACGTGGGCCAGACCGTCGCGGCGAGCCTGCAGGCGCCGATCCTCTTCACGATCGCGCAGGACCTCACCAAGATGCAGGTCGAGACCAGCGTCGACGAGGCGGACATCGGCCGGATCAAGCTCGAGGACCGCGCGACCTTCACGGTCGACGCGTTCCCGGGCGAGACGTTCGCGGGCGTCGTCACGCAGATCCGCAAGGCCGCGCTCATCGTCCAGAACGTCGTCACCTACACCGTGGTCGTCGCGGTCTCGAATCCCGGCGGCAAGCTCCTTCCGGGCATGACGGCGAACGTGAAGCTCGTCTTCGCCGAGAAGCCGGACGTGCTCAAGGTGCCGAACGCGGCGTTGCGGTTCCGGCCCGCAGGGGCCGAGGGCGGCGGGGGCGCGGGTGCCGGCCGTGGCGGGGGCGGCGGCGGTGGTGGCGCGAGTGCGGGTGGCGGCGCGCGCGAAGGCGCAGGCGGCGGTGGCGGCGAAGGTGGCGGCAGCGCGGGTGGTGGCGGGGGCGGCGGGCGGCTCGAACAGATGCGTGAGCGTCTCGTCAGCACGTACAAGCTCAACGAGCAGCAGCAGCAGAAGCTCGACGCGATCCTGCAGGACGCGCGCGGTCAGTTCGCCGGGCTGCAGGGCCTCCCCGACCAGGAGCGGCAGGCGCGCATCCAGAAGAACCGCGCGGCCACGCGCGCCAAGATCCGCGAGATCCTCACGCCGGAGCAGCGCGCCCGCTACGACGCGGACACGGCGAGCGCCGGTGGTGGCGGCACCGGCACCGGCCGCGCGGCGATGCCGGGGCGCGTCTGGATCCAGGGGCCGGACGGCAAGCCGCAGGCCGTGCAGGTCATGCTCGGGATCAGCGACGGCCAGAACACCGAGGTCGTGCGCGGCGAGCTCAAGGAAGGCCAGGAGGTTCTCACGGGTCTCGTCGGTGCGCAGACGGGACGACCGGGCGGGCCGCAAGCGCCCGGCGGAGGCGGGCCGCGGCTCCGGCTCTAGGCGCGATGGTCATCGTCACCGAAGGCCTCACGAAGGACTACCGCCTCGGCCGTCACGTCGTCCACGCGCTGCGCGGCGTTTCGGTATCGGTCGACCGCGGCGAGTTCCTGGCGGTCATGGGCCCGTCGGGGTCCGGCAAGTCCACCTTCATGAACCTGCTCGGCTGCCTCGACACGCCGACGCAGGGCCGCTACCTCATCGACGGCGAAGACGTCGCGGGTCTCGACCGCGACGCGCTCGCCCGCATCAGAAGTCGCAAGATCGGCTTCGTCTTCCAGACCTTCAACCTGCTCGCGCGCACCACCGCGCTCGAGAACGTCGAGCTGCCGCTCCTGTACTCGACCGTGCCCGCGCGCACGCGGCGGGAGCGCGCTCGCCGACGGCTCGCCGACGTCGGCCTCGCGAATCGCGAGCATCACCACCCGAGTCAGCTCTCGGGCGGTCAGCAGCAGCGCGTGGCGATCGCGCGCGCGCTCGTCAACGACCCGACGGTGATCCTCGCCGACGAGCCCACCGGGGCGCTCGACACGCGCACGAGCCTCGAGATCATGGCGCTGCTGCAATCGCTCAATCGCGAGGGCATGACGATCGTGGTCGTGACGCACGAGTCTGACGTCGCGGCGCACGCGGGCCGGATCCTCAGCTTCCGCGACGGCCGAGTCATCCGCGACGAGCGCGTGCCCGCGCCGCGCGACGCCGTGGCCGCGCTCGCGGAGCTGCCACGCGACGCCGAGGCGGAGGCCGAGGAGGCCGTGGCATGAACCCGCTGCAGAGTGCCCGCGTCGCGCTGCGCGCCCTGCGCGTGAACAAGCTGCGCAGCGCTCTGACGATGCTCGGCATCATCATCGGCGTCGGCGCCGTCATCGCGATGGTCGGCGTCGGCGCGGGCGCGCAGGCGCGCGTCGCCGAGCAGATCCAGAGCCTCGGCTCGAACCTCATCATCGTGCTCTCGGGCAGCACGACCGCGGGCGGCATCCGCGGCGGCCAGGGCACCCGGCTCACGATCACCGAAGAGGATGCGGCGGCGATCGGCCGCGAGATCGCCGCCGTCCACGCGTCCGCGCCGTCGATGCGCGGGACCGCGCAGATCGTCTACGGCAACCTGAACTGGGCCACCGGCATCCAGGGCGTGACGCCGGAATACTTCGAGGCGCGCGAGTGGACCACCGTGGCCGGCCGCGTCTTCACGCCGGAAGACCTCGCCGGGGCGACGAAGGTCGCGCTCCTCGGCCAGACGACGGCGCAGAATCTCTTCGGCGACGCCGATCCGCTCGGCCAGATCGTGCGCATCAAGAAGGTGCCCTTCACCGTGATCGGTCTCCTCGACCGCAAGGGTCAGAACTCGTGGGGCCAGGATCAGGACGACGTCGCGGTGATTCCGCTCACGACCGCGAAGAAGAAGGTGCTCGGCGTGAGCCAGGCGAACGCGCGCTCCGTGGGCGCGATCTCCATCAAGATCCGCGCGGGCGAGGACATGGTCGAGGCCGAGGCGCAGATCCGCGAGCTCCTGCGTCAACGGCATCGCCTGCAGCCGTACCAGGATGACGACTTCACCGTCCGGAACCTCTCCGAGATCCTCCAGGCGCAGGAAGAGTCGTCGAAGGTGATGACCTACCTGCTCGCGGCGATCGCGTCGGTCTCGCTCCTCGTCGGCGGCATCGGGATCATGAACATCATGCTGGTGTCGGTGACGGAGCGGACGCGGGAGATCGGGCTCCGGATGGCCGTCGGCGCGCGCGGCCGCGACATCCTCCTGCAGTTCCTCGTCGAGGCGGTGACGCTCTCGCTCATCGGCGGCGTCATCGGCATCGCGCTGGGGCTCGGCAGCTCGCGGGCGATCAGCGAGTTCGCCGAGTGGCGGACGCAGGTGCCCGCGGCGTCGGTCGCGATGGCGTTCGGGTTCGCCGCCGGCGTCGGCGTCTTCTTCGGCTTCTATCCGGCGCGCAAGGCCGCGCGCCTCGATCCGATCGAAGCGCTCAGATACGAGTAGCCCCCGGAGGGGGCCGCGAGGGCCCCTTCCGATCCCTGCCTCAGTCGCCCGCGCGCTCGGCTTCCCTCTCGCGAAGGCCGGCTTCGGGACCTATCGGCCACGGGAACGCCGCGGGGATCGGGTCCGTCACGAGCGACGTCTGCCCGTTCGGATAGACCACGACGTGGGTGCCGGGCCGCAGCGTCGCGTAGGGCACCGCACGGTTGTCGACCATGACCACGGTCTGCGTCGTCGCCGGGATCACGCGCCCGTCGCTCAGCACGGTCAGGTTCGGCTGATCGACGCGCACCACGGTGCCGGTGACCGGCGACGTCGCGATCACGGGGGCCGGCGTCATCACGACCGGCGTCCCGGTGGCGACGTAGTCGGTGTTGTCACGGAACGCGAGCGGCTTGATCGAGCGCGCCACCACGAACGTGCCGGGCGCCACCGTGCTCAGCATCACCGGCGAGCCGTTGTGGAGAAGCTGGACGTTCTCGTCGATCGAGACGTTGCGGCCGTCGTCGAACCGGACGATGCGGCGCACGGGGTCCGCGTACTTCACGACGCCGCCCACTTCGTAGGCGCCGGCGGCCGGGAGCGGCGCGGTGGCCGCGGAATGCGTCATCACGACGTAGCGTCCCTCGCGGAAGACGACCGGCTGAGCGTACTGCACGGCGACCGGCGTGCCGGGCGCGAGCGTGGTGAACGCCGCCGGCCGGTTGTCGACCGGGAAGACCGTCTGCGGCGTGGTCTGGTACATCGCGCCGTTGTCGAGGACGACGACGCCTGCCGGCTGGTCGATCCGGACGACGGTGCCGGTGACGACCTGCTGAGCGGTGACCGCGGTCGCCGCGAGCAGCAAGAGCAACGCGCATGCGGTGAGTCCACTCCATCGGATCATGAAGCTTCCTCCTCCGGTGTAATTCCGACCACCGCGCTGCGCTGGGCCGCGGCGGCACTGGCCTCCCTGGGTGCAATGCGACTGCCACTCACCGCGCTGTGCGACCATGGGCGCGTGACCGCCCGACGCCGACCGCGCGCTCAACGGCGCGCCAAGACGCGCCCCCAGCGCACCGCGCCGCGGCCTGCGCCGGTCGTTGCTCCGTCCCCTTCGTCCGCTGCATCGCGCCCGCTCGCGGCGGAGCCGTTCCTCCTCGAGCTCGCGCGCACGCTGGCCAAGCACAGCGGCGTGAACGCGGCGGGCCTCGCCGCCGCGGTCGAAGCCATGGCCGCGGCGTACGCGCCGGACGCGCCGTTGGCGCTCGCGCTCCGGGCGGATGCGCTGCGCACGGCCGACGACAAGACCGCGCGCCTGGCGCTCGGGTGGGCGCGCGAGCACGTCCGGCTGGCGCTCGTCGAGATCCTGCAGCGGGCCTCGGACGCCCGTGTCGTCCCATCGGGTCGCGACGCCGAGACACTCGCCTGGCTCTGGCTCGCGGCGTGCGAGGCGCTCGCCCACGAGCTCCCGAGCGCGGTGGCGGACCGCGTGCACGCGCTCCTGACGTTCCTGACCGAGCGGGAGCGCGTGCTAGAGTGACCCGATGTTTCGTGCGGCCGTGCTCCTCGTCGCCGTCCTCTCGCTCGTCGTTCCCGCGCACGCTGAAACACCGGCGGAGGCGGCGCGGAGCCTCATCGCGCGCTACGACGAGGACCTGACGCGCATCGACCGCGCGCGCGATCTCCTCGAGAGCGCGCTGACGAAAGAGCGCCGCATCGACACGCTCATCACGCTGTCCTACGTCTACTTCCTCGTGGGCGACGTGCGCGCGCGCACGAGGGACGAGAAGCTGGCGGCGTACGACCGCGGCCGCCAGATCGGCGAGCGCGCGGTGGAGCTGGCGCCGCGCGACGAGGAAGCGCACCTGTGGTTCGCCATCAACACCGGCCGCTGGGGCCAGGCGAACGGCATCCTGCGGTCGCTCTTTCTGCTCCCGACGGTCCGCAAGGAGATCGAGACCATCCTCGAGCTGAACCCGCGCTCGGTGCGCGGGCGCGGCCTCGCCGGCAACGTCCTGATGGAAGTCCCGCGCATCGCGGGCGGCGACCGCGTCGAGGCCGAGAAGCAGTTCCGCCGCGGGCTCGAGGTGGACCCGCGCTTCACCTCCCTCCGCGTCGACCTCGCCCGGCTGCTCATCATGAAGAAGCGCTACGACGACGCGCGCCGCGAGCTGACCGGCGTGGTCGACGAGCGCGCGCCGACCAACCTCGCCGACTGGACGGTCAAGGACCGTCCAAAGGCGCGCGAGCTCCTCGAATCGCTCCGCGACAAGATGTAGCGATCGCCGAGGTCATCCGGCGTCTCCGCCGGGCGCAGCCCGGCTGGAAGCGCACGGCGGTGGCCGGCGAGAGCGGCGACCCGTTCCGCGTGCTGATCGCGTGCCTCCTCTCCTTGCGCACGCAGGACACGACCACCGGGCCCGCTGCCGCGCGCCTCTTCGCGCTCGCTGACGCGCCCGCCGCGATGCTGACGCTGACGCCGCGACAGATCGAGCGCGCGATCTATCCCGTCGGCTTCTACCGCACGAAGGCGCGCGTGATCCTGAAGCTCTGCCGCGATCTCCTCGCGCGGTTCGGCGGCACGGTCCCCGACGAGATCGACGCGCTCCTCACGCTCGACGGCGTCGGCCGCAAGACGGCGAACCTCGTCGTCACCATGGGCTTCGACAAGCCCGGCATCTGCGTCGACACGCACGTCCACCGGATCTCGAACCGTCTCGGCTACATCCGGACGACGACGCCCGACGAGAGCGAGATGGCGCTGCGGGCGACGCTGCCGCGCCGGTACTGGATCGGCTACAACGACCTGCTGGTGACGTTCGGCCAGAACGTCTGCGCGCCGGTCTCGCCGAAGTGCTCGGCCTGTCCCGTGCGTCCGCTCTGCCGCCGGGTCGGGGTGACGACCTCGCGCTGAGGCGACGCAGAGGGGGGTGGGGTCCTCCAGTTGTGGGGCCCCCAATGTTCATGGTAAAACTAGCCAGTCATTCCACTGAACCCGTCGGTACGCATGCCCGGAGACCAGACATGGAACGCGCGAAGGCCTGGACGATTCCGGCGACGCTGACCACCACGTTCGAGCTCGACTACGCCGTCGACGCGCCCGACCTCCGGCGGCTCTACGAGAACGCCAAGCGCGACCAGTGGAACGCGTCGAAGGACATCGCCTGGTCGACGCCGCCCGCGCCCGACGGCCGGATCATCGCCGACGAGCTCGTCGACATCTACGGCAGCCCGCTCTGGGACGCGCTCTCCGAGGCCGACAAGGTCCAGCTCAACCGCCGCATCGCCGCCTACCGGCTCGGCGTGCTCATGTACGGCGAGCAGGGCGCGATGCTCGCGTGCAGCCAGATGGTCGACCTCGTCGAGGGCACCGACCACAAGTTCTTCCAGGCCACGCAGGTGATGGACGAGGCGCGCCACAACGAGGTCCTCAAGCGGTACATCGCCGAGCGCCTCGACGACCTCTCGTACCCCATGCCGCGGAACGAAGTCGAGCTCTTCGAGTCGATCCTCGGCGAGACGCGCTGGTACCTGAAGACGATCGCCCTCCAGCTCGTCGCCGAGACGTTCGCCGTCTCGCTGTTCAAGCTGATGGCGGAGAGCGCGAGGGATCCCGTGCTCGGCGAGGTCTGCCGCCGGATCCTCGGGGACGAGTCGCGCCACATGGGCTTCGGCATGCTGTCCCTGCCCGACGTCGTGAAGAACGCCACGCCGCAGGAGCGCACCGAGCTCGAGGACTACACGTGCTACGCGCTGGAGAAGACGCTCACCGGCTTCTTCCCGCTCGAGCCCTATCGCGACCTCGGCTTCACGAAGGCGCAGATCGACGAGGTCCGCCGCTATCGCCGCGAGACCGCGGCCAGGAACGACTACGCGCCGTTCCGGAAGTACTTCAAGCGCGAGATGCACGGCTCGATGGTGACGAACCTCGCGCGGCTCGGGCTCCTGACCGACCGCGTGCGCCCGCGCCTCGAAGCGATCGGCGTCAAGCTCCCCGCGTAGGCGTTCCTCGGATCGGCCTGAGCGGGCCCAGCAGCTCGGCGAGGCGTCGCGTGCGGTAGTCCCACGCGGCACGGAGCTGCCGACCCACGAGGACCGCGTGCATCGCGCGTCCGGCGATGCCGAGCGGCAGCCGGTAGACGAGACGGTCCTCCACGATCGTCCCTCCGTCGTCCTCGAGGAACCGGTGCCGGTGCTCCCACCGCGCGTACGGGCCCCGGAGCTGCACGTCCAGAAAGCGATACGGCGGATCGTACTCGCGCACGAACGCGCGCCACCGGATCGGCACGCCGAGCCACCGCAGGCGGTAATCGAGCACGGCCCCCGCCGCCATCACGGGCGCGGGCGTGATCAGGCGCAGGGCGAACGACGGCGGCGTGAGGACACCCAGGTTGGCGGGATCGGCGAAGAACGCGAACACGTCGGAACGAGGCCGGCCCAGCCAGACGCGCGCCTCCAGCACGTGGTCGGCCATCGCGAAAACGCTACCATAGGCCGGTGTCCGCTTCCGCCCACACGCGCGCGTACGTCGCGCTGGTCGTCATCGTGGTGCTGTGGGCGAGCTACCCGGCGGCCATCAAGCTCGCGCTGCCCGACATGCCGCCGCTCGTCATGGCCGCCCTCCGCTGCGCCATCGCGTCGATCTTCCTGGTGGTGACGCTGCCGCGCTCCGGCGCGGACACGACGCTGGCGCTCGCGCCGGGCGCGCTGCGCGCGTTCCTGCTCCTCGGCGTCTTCGGCATCTTCATCTCGACGCAGGGCAGCTATCTCGCGATCTTCTACTCGACGGCCTCGAACATCGTGCTGCTGCAGGCCGCGAGCCCGGTGATGATCGCGCTCGGCGCGCGGTTCTACCTGGGCGAGCGGCTCCGCCGTCGTCAGTGGCTGGGGGTCGTCGTGTCCGCGAGCGGCGTGCTCCTCGTCATCACGAACGGCCGCCTGCTGTCGCTGCGCCCCGGCGACGTGAACGCGGGCGACCTGATCAACATCGTCACGCTCGCGGGCTGGAGCGCGTACACGGTCTACTCGAAGCGCGTCCTCGCGGATTCGTCACCGGCGGTGCTCACCACCGCGGCGTACGTGGCCGGCACGCTCCTGATCGTCCCGACGGCGATCGTCACCGCGCCGCTCTTCCCGCCCCCGCGCTTCGGCTCGGTCCTCGCGTGGGGCGTCGTCCTCTACCAGGCGATCGCCGGCGCCGTCGCGCACGTGTACTGGTCACGCGCGATCCACGTCGTGGGCCCGAGCCGCGCGGCAGGCTTCCTGAATCTCCAGCCCGTGGTCGGCCTGGTCCTGGCCGCGCTGCTCCTGCGCGAGCAACTCGGCCTGTGGCAGCTGATCGGCGGCGCGTGCGTGCTGGCAGGCGTCATGCTGACCACGCAAAGCCGCTGAGCCGACCGGCCGGACTGGACGCGCCCGGTGGGGGCGCGCGACATCCGCAGCCGCCTCAGCGAGGACAGGAGCACGCCCCCACCGGGCGCGTCCCGTCCGGCCCGTCAGCGGAGCTTCGCGACCTCGGTGAGGATCTTGTCCGGATCCGGGAGCTCGCCCTTCCCGTAACGCTCGATGAAGCGGATCTTCCCGGCCGCGTCGACGATGAACGTCGCGCGGCTGTTCGCGTTCCAGTCCGGCCAGTAGACGCCGTAGTCCTTCGCGACCGTGCGGTGCACGTCCGAGAGCAGCGGATAGTTCTGGATGCCGACGGCCTTGGCCCAGTTCTCGTGGCTGAAGGGGCTGTCGGTCGAGATACCCAGCACCTGGGTATTGGCCTTGCCGAAGTCGCTCACGCGCTTGTCGAAGGCCGGCATGCACTTGCTTCAGCCCGGCGTCCAGTCGAGGGGGTAGAACAGCAGGACGACGTTCTTTCCGCGATAGTCGCGCAGGCTGATGTCCTTGAGCCCGATCGTCTTCATCGTGAAGTCGGGTGCCGCGTCCCCGACGTTCAACGTCTTGTTGTCGGTCACGACGTGGGACCTCCTCTCGCCGTTCGCGTGATCGGCCGATCGATCGTAGCACGCCGTTTCGGCGCGTCCGCTCCGCCCGCCGCACGGTCCGCCGTGCGAGCGCCGTCCGCCGGCTTGCGTGCCACCGAGGTCCAGAGCTGGCGCCGCTGGCTCTCGAGCGCCGCGAGCGGTACGCCGAGAAATTCCGCCGCAGTCACCACGCGCTTCGTGGACCAGAGGCGCTCGAACCGCGCGCCGAAGCCCGCGTCGCGCACCGCGTGGTGGTCCATGATCACGCGACAGCCCGTCGCGTCGATCACGCGGAGCAGGTTGTCGATGCCGCGCTCGATCAGCGGCGTGCCGAGCTGGCCCTCGATGTAGGACGGCGGCCCGGACAGATAGAGGAGCGTCGGCCGCTGCTGGATCAGCCAGCCGGCGGCGACGCCGGAGAGCGGCCCCTGCACGTCGGACGCGAACACGAAGCGCTCGCGCTCGGCGTGGTCGGCGACGAGCAGCGCGACGACGTAGCCGAGCGTCGTCGCCTCCACCCCATGCGGCAGGGGCGGCGACGCGCGGAGCTCCAGCGCGTGCTCGCGCCGCTCGTAGCCGTCGGCGATCGTCGGGCGCGCCTTGGCGTCGAGCATCGTCCACAGCTCGCTTCCGCGCCGCGCCTGCTGCCCGCCGACCATGCGGTGCGGATCCTTCGCGAGCACGGTGCGGCCGAGGTACGTCGCGGGATCCGAGCGGAAGTGGTCGTCGTGATAGTGGCTGACGAAGATCATCGACGCGCGCGCCGCGTAGGCCGAGATGCGGTCGTTCGCGCGGCGGAGCGCGTCCCACTCCTCGGTGGCGGGCGGCAGGGTGAAGCGCGAGTGCGCCAGCGTCGCGCCGGGGTCGATCAGAATGCCGGTGTCCGCGATCTCGACGTACGTCGCCATCGAGCGGACGCCGAGCGAATCGGCGGCGAGCGGAATGACTTTCATGTCAAATGCAGCGGCCGCCGTCCACTTCGACGCACGAGCCCGTGATCATCGCCGCGTCGTCCGACGCGAGGAACACGGCCGCGCGCGCGAGGTCCTCGGGCTGGTTGAGGCGGCCGAGCGGCACGGTTGCGATGTACGCGGCCAGGCCTTCCTCGTCGACCTCGCGCTTGTTCATGAACGTGGCGAGCATCGGCGTGAAGGTCGCCACGGGCGCGAGCGCCACCACGCGCACGCCGTACGGCGCCGCCTCGAGCGCGAGCCCCTTGGTGAACGTGATCACGGCGCCCTTCGAGGCCGCGTAGACCTGGCCGCCCGGACGCGGGCGGATGCCCGCGGTCGACGCGGTGACGAGGAAGACGCCGCGGCGCGCCTTCTTCATCACGGGCATGGCGTACTTCGCGCCGAGGAACACGCCCTTCACGTTCACCGCCATGATCGTGTCGTAGAGCGCCTCGTCGACGTCCTCGACCTCGGTCTTCCACTGTGGCACGCCGGCGTTGGCGAAGAAGATGTCGAGGCGGCTCCACAGCGCCATCGCGCGGGCGACGATCGCCTCGTTCGTCGCGGCCGTCGTCACGTCGCCGTGCATCGCCACCGCGCGCCCGCCCATCTTCTCGATCGTCTCCACCGTGCGCTTGGCGTGCGTCTCGTCGATGTCCACGACCATGACGCGCGCGCCCTCCGCCGCGAAGGCGGTCGCGGACGCCGCGCCGATCCCCGATCCCCCGCCCGTCACGATCGCGACCCGGTCCTTCAGCTTCATAGCGTCAGCTCCGCCATCGTCCGAAGCGCGTTGAGGTCGTTGGTCCCCACCATCATCGTCGTCACGCCGGCGGCCTTCCATTCCGCCAGGCGCTCACGGATGCGCTCGCGCGGCCCGCACAACGCGACCTCGTCGACGAGCGCGTCCGGCACCGCGGCTTCCGCCTCCTGCTTCTTCCCGGAGAGATAGAGGTCCTGGATCGTCTTCGCGGGTCCCTCGTAGCCGTAGCGCTGCGCGAGCTCGTTGTAGAAGTTCTTGCCGCGCGCGCCCATGCCGCCGACGTAGAGCGCCAGCCGCGCCTTGACGCTCGCGCGGCACGCCGCGACGTCCTCGCCCATCACCACCGTGACGCCGGGCATGATGTCGAAGCCGGCGGCGCTCTTGCCCGCCTTCCTGAACCCTTCGTCGAGCCACGCGCGGAACATCGGCATGCGGCGGGGCGAGAAGAAGATGGGGATCCAGCCGTCGGCGATCTCCGCGGTCATCGCCACGTTCTTCGGCCCGATCGCCGCGATGTAGATCGGCATGTCCGGCCGGCCGTGAAGGATCGACTTGAGCGGCTTGCCGAGCCCGGTCGCGTCGGCGCCGGCGTAGGGAATCCGGTAGTACTCGCCGTGATACTCGACGGGCTTCTCCCGGCGCAGCACCGCGCGCACGACGTCGACGTATTCGCGTGTCTTCTTGAGCGGCTTGCCGAACGGCTCGCCGTGCCAGCCCTCGACGACTTGCGGTCCCGACACGCCGAGGCCGAGGCGGAAGCGTCCGCCGGAGAGGCCGTCGAGCGTCATGGCGGTCATCGCCGTCATGGCGGGCGTGCGACCGGCGATCTGCATGATCGCGGTGCCGACGTGGATGCGGCTCGTGCGCGCCGCGAGCCACGCCGCCGGCACCACCGCGTCGGAGCCGTAGGCCTCGGCGGTCCAGATGGAGTCGTAGCCGAGCCGCTCGGCCTCGAGCACCTTGTCGACGTCGATCGAGAGCTTCGCCCCGGAGTAGCTCAGGTGGATGGCGAGTTTCATGTCAGGCTTTCTGCGCGCTCCACGCGCGCTCGTCGTCGATGCGGAGCCGCACGCGACCGGCACGCGACACCGCTCGTCGACGCCGGCCGCCGCGGCAGGCGCCCGCGGCGGCGTCCCATCCGTACCGCGCGAAGTCGACGCGGCCGCGGCGCAGCGTCACACCCTCGCGCTCGAGGAGCAGCCGCTGCGTCAGCATGCCGGCCGCGCGGGCCCGGCGGCTGATCCGGCCCGCGGCGTTCAGCACCCGATGCCACGGCACGCCCGGTGGGCACCGTCGCATCGCGCCGCCGACGGCGCGCGCCGCGCGGGGGCGACCGAGCATCGCGGCGACCTGGCCGTACGTCGCCGTGCGGCCCGCGGGAATCCGGCGAACCAGCGTGTAGACGGCGTGATCGAAATGGGGGGCCCGAGACGGGCCCCCCCACCCCCCCTCGCTCCGGGCGCGGCGTGAATCCGCGCCCTCCGCGGCTGCCCGTTTGCTCATCGGGACGTCTGCAGCTCCCATAGGCGCGCGTACAGCCCGCCGTGACGGACGAGGTCCGCGTGCGTCCCCGCCTCGTGCACGCGGCCCCGATGCAGGACGAGGATCCGGTCGGCTCCGTGAACGGTCGCGAGGCGATGAGCGATCGTGATCGTCGTGCGTCCCGCCAGCAGGCGCTTCATCGCGTCCTGGATCAGCGCTTCCGACTCTGGATCGACGCTGGACGTAGCTTCGTCGAGCACGAGGATTGCGGGATTGTACACAAGGGCGCGCGCGATCGCCAGGAGCTGACGCTGACCGTACGAGATGTTCGCGCCGCGCTCGCTGAGTGGCGCGTCGAAGCGCCCCGGCAGCGCCTCGATGAACGTGGAGGCGTTCGCCATGCGCACCGCGCGCTCGAGCGTCGCCGCGTCGACCGCGCCGCCGTCCCCGAGCCTCGACGGCCCATGGCCGTCAGCGGTGGCGCCGAGCCGGAGGTTCGCTTCGACGCTCCCCGTGAACAGCACGGTGTCCTGGAAGATCAGGCCGACGTGCCGGCGGAGCCGCTCGAGGTCCCATTCGCGGACGTCGAGGCCCCCGACGAGCACCCGGCCCCGGCTGACGTCGTACGAGCGATTCAGGAGACGCGCGCAGGTGCTCTTCCCCTCGCCCGTGGCGCCGACGATCGCCACGTGCTCGCCCGGCGCGACCTCGAACGAGCACTCGCGCAGCACCCACGTGTCGTCGCGCCAGAAGCGCGCCCGTGTATCGTACGCGAACCACACGCGATCGAAGGTCACGCTCGTCGTCTCGCCGCCCCGCGGCGCGACCGCCGGGCTCGTGATCGCGGGCCGCTCGTCGAGGAGCTCGAAGATCCGCTCGGCCGAGGCCATCGCCGCCTGCATCACGGTGTACTTCGCGCCCAGGTCGCGGATCGGCAGGAAGAAGCGGTTGGTGTACTGGAGAAACGCGACGAGCGCGCCGAACGTCAGGGTCCCGGCGGCGATCTGGGCGCCGCCGTACCACAGCAGGAGCGCGACGGCGATCGCGCCGATCGCCTCCACGGACGAATAGAGCGTCGCCTCGAAGATCGTGGAGCCGAACAGCGCCCGGCGATAGGACGCGTTGAGCTCGTGGAACCGCTCGCGCTCGTGCGCCTCGCGGGCGAACAGCTGCACCACGGCCATACCTTGCAGCGACTCCTGAAGGAATCCGTTGAGCCGGGCGAGGCGGCGCCGGACCGTGCGATAGGCGTCGCGCGCGCGGAGCCGGAAGTAGCCGGCCGCCACCGCGAGCACCGGCACGATCGAGAACGTCACGAGTGCCAGGTGCCAGTCCATCCACAGCATGATCGCGACCACGCCGGCCAGGGTGACGACGTCGGCGACGATGGCCGACAGCCCGCTCGTGAACGCGTCGCTCACCGCTTCGGCGTCGTAGAGCACGCGCGTCATCAGCCGCCCGACGGGGGTGCGATCGAAGAACCGTGCGTCGAGCCGCACGACGTGCGCGAACAGCGTCGCGCGCAGATCGTGCATCACGCGCTGCCCGGTCACGTGCATCAGGTACGCCTCGGCCATGCGCAGCGCGTAGAGCGCGGCGAGGACGACGACGTAGACCCCGGCGACGCGCGTCAGGCCCGCCCAGTCGCCGCGGAGGATGTGCTCGTCGATCGCGACCTTGAGCAGGTACGGCTGCGCGAGCTCCAGCGCGGCAATTAGCGGGAAGAGCAGCAGCGAGCCGTAGATCAGCCGGTGATGCGCGCGTGCCGCGCCCCAGAGGCGCCCAACGAGGCGCCGATCGAAGGCGCGTCCGAGCGCGCCCTCGCCGTCGTCGTGCACGTCAGGCACGGGCGATCTCCTCCTCGAGCTGCTGGATGCGCCAGAGCCGCGCGTAGACGCCGCCGGCGCGCAGGAGCTCGTCGTGGGCGCCCTGCTCCACGATCCGGCCCTCCACGAGCACGATCACGCGGGAGGCCGCCCGCGCGGCGCGCAGCCGGTGCGTCATCAGCAGCACGGTGCGTCCCGCCACCTCGCGCGCGAGATTGGCGACGATCTCCTCTTCCTTCGCCGCGTCGACGCTCGCGAACACGTCGTCGAGCACGAGCACCGACGGGCCGCCCGCGAGCGCGCGCGCCAGCGCCAGGCGCTGGCGCTGCCCGCCGGAGACCGTGAGCCCGCGCTCGCCGACGACCGTCGCGAAGCCCTGCGGGAACTCGTCCACCTCCGCGGCGATCCCCGATGCGTCGGCGGCCTGGCGCGCGATCTCGGCGGGCACGTCGTCGCGGCCCAGCGTGACGTTCTCGAGGATCGACCGCGAGAACAGAAACGCCTCCTGCGGCACGAAGCCGATGCTCGCGCGCAGCGTCCCACGGTCGAGGGCGCGCACGTCGCGGCCGCCGAGGAAGACCGTGCCCGGCGGCGGCTCCCAGAGGCGCGCGAGGAGATGGCCAAGCGTCGACTTGCCGCTGCCCGTCGGCCCGACGATCGCGACCGTCTCGCCGCTCCTGACCTCGAAGGAGACGTCGCGCAGGACCGGCGCGCGCTCGCCGTAGGCGAACGTCAGACCCTCGAAGCGGATGTCCGGCGTTCCCGGCACGGTCTCAGCCGGCACGGGCGGCGGCGGCGTCCGCGTGAGCAGCTCCTGGATCCTCCCCATCGAGGTGAGCCCGCGGCGCACGATCGACAGCGTCCAGCCGAGCGCGAGCGTCGGCCACGCGAGATACGCGAGGTAGCCGTTGAACGCGACGAGCGCCCCGAGCGTGATCCGCCCCTCGAGCACCGCGCGTCCTCCGGCCCACAGGACGACGAGGATGCCGACGCCGGCGATCAGGCTCATGAGCGGGCTGAACTGCGCCTCCACGCGGCCCAGCGCCAGGCTGCGCCGCAGGAACTCCGCGTTGGCGGCGTCGAAGACCGCCTCGGCGCGGCGCTCCATCGCGTACGCGCGGACGACGGAGATCCCCGCGATGTGCTCCTGCACGACGCTCGACACCACGCCGAGCTGCTCCTGCTGCGCCTCGGTGCGGTCGTGCACCGCCGCGTTGAAGCGCTTGGCGAGCAGGATCAGCACCGGGTACGGGCTCATCGCCCAGAGCGTGAGCCACGGATCCACCGCGAGCATCGCGGCGATCGCTCCGCCGTAGGCGAACGTGGTGCTCACCAGGCTCAACCCGCCGAAGCCGACGAGCTGCTTCACCGCCGACACGTCGCTCGAGGCGCGCGTCATCAGCTCGCCGGTGCCGCGCTCGGCGATGGTCGCGGGCGAGAAGCCCTGCATGCTCGCGTAGAGGTCGTTGCGGACGTCGAACTCGACCCGCTGCGCGGCGCCGATGATGGCGAACCGCGAGCCGAGCCGGGCCAGGCCGTTGAAAATCGCCAGCGCGACGATCGCGGCCACGAACGTGCCGAGCGCGGCAGTCGCGGCGTCGCGCTCGAGGCTCTCGATCGCCTGCTTGATCGTCCACGGAATCGTCAGCGACAGCGTGGTGCCCGTGAGCAGGCAGGCGTAGCCCGCGAGGTAGCGGCGCCGGTAGCGTGCGCAATAGCGCACGACGGCTCGAAGGATCAGGCTCGACTCCCCCGGGCGTGCGGCAGGAGCGCGGCGTACACCGCGCTCGCCATCGGCGTCGGCACCCCGTGACGGCGGCCGAGGCGCACGAGATGGCCGTGCAGCGCGTCGAGCTCGAGCGGCCGGCCGTTGACGAGATCGTGATACATCGACGAGCGCGCGGCGGGGTCGAGCGCCTGCGCCGCCTGCATGATCGCGCCGACGACGTCGGCAGCGAGCGCCACGCCCTCGGCGCGCCCGACCGCCGCGCACTCCTCCACGAGCGCCCGATACATGGCCCACGTCGGCTCGTGCGCGCGGAGCTCGCCCGCGGGCACGCGCACGAGCGTGCTCATGCCCGCCTGCGCGCAGATCAGGAGGTACTTCTCCCACAGCACGCGGCGGATGTCGGGCGCCACGTCCGTCGGGATGCCGGCGGCGCTCAGCGCCGCGAGCACCCGCTCCACGCGCGGCGTGCGCCGGCCGTCGAGCTCGCCGAAGGCGATGCGGCCGAGGAAGTGGTGCACGACGACGCCCGGGGCATCGATGGCCGCGAAGATGTACGCCGCACCGCCGAGCGCAAGCCCGGGGCCGAGCACGCGCTCGATGAGGTCCGCGCTCCGGACACCGTTCTGCAGCGAGAGCACCGCGGTCTCGGGCGTCACGACCGGCCGGACGCGCTGCAGAACGGCCTCGGTGTCGTGCGCCTTCACCGCGAGCACGACGAGGTCCGCCGGCGGCAGGCCGCCGAGATCGTCGACCGCCGCCGGTTTGACGGTCCACTGGCCCTCGAGGCTCGAGCGCACCGTGAGCCCGTCGCGGCGGATGGCGTCCAGGTGCGCACCGCGCGCGACGAACGTGACGTCCTCGCCGGCGCGCGCCAGCTTGGCGCCGAAGTAGCCGCCGACACCGCCCGCGCCCAGCATGACGATCCGCATCACCACCACCCGCGCCGCTTGAAGTACGCGACGAGCCCCGCCGCGGTGACGGCCATCAACCCGAGGGCCGACGTGTAGCCGAAGCGCCACTTGAGCTCGGGCATGGCCTCGAAGTTCATGCCGTAGATCGACGCGATGAACGTCAGCGGGATGAACAGCGTGGAGATGACCGTGAGGACCTTCATCACCTCGTTGAGCCGCTGGTTCTGGGTGGAGAGGTAGATCTCCATGATCGACGTCGCGGTCTCGCGCTCGGACTCCACGATCTCGAGCGCCTGGACGCCGTGGTCGTAGGCGTCCCGGAGGAACACCCGCGTCTCGGGCGCGACGAGCCCGCTCTCGTCGCGCATCAGCGCGGCCACCTCCTCGCGCGTCGGCCACACCGCGCGGCGCAGCGCGAGCAGCTCGTGGCGGATCTGCTGGATCTTCAGCAGGCACTCCGTCGTCGCCGCGGTCCCCACGATCTCCTGCTCGAGCACGGACATCCGCTCACCGATCGTCTCGATGATCGGAAAGTACGCGTCGATGACGGAGTCGAGGAGGAGGTACGCGAGGTAGTCGGCGCCCGCCTCGCGGGTGCGGCCGCGACCGTGGCGAATGGCCGCGCGCACGGCGCCGAACGTCTCGTCCTCGATCCGCTCCTGGATCGTGATGATCCATCGCTCGCCGAAGAACACGCTGACCTGCTCGTCGGTGAGCGCGCCGTCCACGAGCCGGAGCGCGTGCAGGACGAGGAAGTAGTGCTTCTCGTAGCGCTCGGCCTTCGGACGCTGGGGCACGTCCAGCGCGTCCTCGAGCGCGAGCGGGTGGAGACCGAACGCTTCGCCGAGGCGCTTCAGGACCGTGGCGTCGAGGCCGTCGACGTTGATCCACGTGACGCCACCGGGCGCGAACGCCGCCACCGCCTCGTCGACGGAGACCTCACGCTCGTCGAAGCTGTCGTGCGCGAACCGGATGAGGCTGACGCGCGCGGGCGGCGCCGCGGCGTCGTGCGCGAGCGTCCCGGGAAGCGTTCCTGGACGGATGCGGGGACGGCGCTTCCACGCGCGCGCGGGCGCGTGCAGCGGACGGTCTCCGCGCTTCCACGGTCTCATCGGTGCCAACGCACGTCATGGCAGCACGTGTGCTAGAGTCCGTCAAGAGATGGCTTCGCTCGAACGACGCGTGGCCGTCGACGCCGCGCGCGCCGCCGGGCAGCTCCTCCATCGCGAGCATCCCAGGACCCGTCAGGTTTCCTACAAGGGCACGGTGACCAACCTGGTGACGGAGATGGACGGGCGCGCGGAGACGCTCGTCGCCGACGCGCTGCTGAAGCACTTTCCTGACGACGGCATCCTCGGCGAAGAAGGCGGCGCGCGCGCCGGCCGCTCCGGGCGCCGCTGGATCATCGACCCCCTCGACGGCACCACGAACTATGCCCACGGATTGCCGATCTACTCCGTCGGCATCGGCCTCGAGCGGGACGGCGTCGTCACGCTCGGCGTCGTCTACGATCCGAGCCGCGACGAGCTCTTCGTCGCCGAGCGCGGCGCCGGCGCGTGGATGAACGACACACGCCTGGCCGTGTCGTCGACGATCGAGCTCGACCGCAGCCTTCTCGCCACGGGGTTCCCGTACGACATCCGCACGAATCCCGACAACAACCTGAAGGAGTACGCCACGTTCGCGGTGCGCGCGCGGGCGGTGCGGCGCCTCGGCTCCGCCCTGCTCGACCTCGCGTACGTCGCCGCCGGCCGGCTCGACGGCTTCTGGGAGCTCACGCTCGGCCCCTGGGACGTCGCCGCGGCGAGCGTTCTGCTCGAGGAAGCGGGCGGGCGCATCACCGACCTGCGCGGCGGCGCCGTCGACATCGAGCGTCCGCGCGTCGTCGCGAGCAACGGGCATATCCACGAGTCGATCCTCGCGGTCCTGGCGGAGGTCCGCGGGGCATGAAGCGCATCCTCACCGGCATTCGGCCGACGGGCGCGCTCCATCTCGGCCACTACGTCGGCGCGCTGGAGAACTGGCTCCGTCTCCAGCACGAGTACGACCGCCACTTCCTGCTCGCGGACTACCAGGTGTCGGACTACGCCGACGACATGGCGCGCGTCCGCGAGTCGGTGTGGGAGGTGGCGCTCGACTGGCTCGCGGTCGGGCTCGATCCGGAGAAGAGCTGCTTCGTCATCGAGAGCTTGGTCCCGGAGAACGCGGAGCTGACGACGTGGCTCTCGTGGTTCCTGCCGCTCGGGATGCTGCAGCGCAATCCGACGCTGAAGGCGGAGATGGACGACTTCGGCAAGAAGTCGGTGCCGGTCGCGTTCTTCACCTACCCGGTCATGCAGGTCGCGAACATCCTCCTGCCCCGCGCGCACCTCGTGCCCGTCGGCGAGGACCAGCTGCCGCACATCGAGATGACCCGCGAGATCGCCCGCCGCTTCAACCGGCAGTTCAAGGAGGTCTTCCCGGAGCCGGACGGGCTCGTCGGACGCGTGCCCCGGCTCGTCGGCACGGACGGCCAGGCGAAGATGAGCAAGTCCCAGAACAACGCGATCTTCCTCAAGGACCGCCCGCGGTGGTGACGGAGAAGGTGCGCGCGATGTACACCGACCCGACGCGCCTGCGCGCGACCGACCCCGGGCACGTCGAGGGCAACCCGGTGTTCATGCATCACGACGCCTTCAATCCGAACCGCGCCGAGGTCGACGAGCTGAAGGACCGCTACCGGCGCGGCGCCGTCGGCGACGTCGAGGTGAAGCAGAAGCTCGCGGCGGCGCTCAACGCGTTCCTCGATCCGATCCGCGAGCGGCGCGCGCGCTACGAGGCGAACATGTCACTCGTGCGCAACGCGCTGGAGGCGGGCACCGCGCGCGCCCGCGCGGCGGCGCAGGAGACGATGGCGCTGGTGCGCGACGCGCTCGACCTCGGCTACCTGGAGAAGCACCGCCAGCGTTAGAGGGCGATGTCCATCACGGTGCGCTCGCGTCCGAGATACGCGACGCGCTCCAGCGTGCCCCAGCCCAGGCGCGCGTAGTAGTCCGGCAGCGTCCCCGACGTGAAGAGGTCGAGCCGCGCATAGCCGCACCGCCGCGCGCGCTCGCGCACCGCCGTCACGAGCGCGGCGCCGACGCCGTCGCGACGCCGTCCCGGCGCGACGAAGAGCTGCGCGAGCCAGGGCGTCAGCGCGGGCCGGGCCGGGAGATCGGAGGCGAGGAGCGTGGCCGAGCCGATCAGCGCGCCATCGGCGAGCGCGACGAGCACCGAGGGGACCGTTCGACGCTTCGACGCGGTGTAGAGCAACGCCGTGTAGGCCTCGAGACTGCTCGCCCCGGTCAGGGGCCCCCACTGATCGAAATGCCAGCGCGCGAGCGTCGGCAGCACGTCCTTCCGGCGTAGACTCCCCGCATGATGGTCGTGGACGCGCAGATCCATCTCCGGGCCGCCGACCGGCCGGACCGGCCGTGGCCCGGCACTCGCTCGCATCCCCACCGCCCGGGATCGTTCCTCGCGGAGGACGCGCTGAAGGAGATGGATGCCGCGGGCGTCGCGCGCGCGGTGATCGTGCCGCCGTCGTGGGAGGGCGATCGCAACGATCTCGCGATCGATGCGGTGCGCCGGTACCCGGATCGCTTCGCGATCATGGGCCGCTTTGCGATCGAGCGTCCCGAGGATCGCGCCGCGCTCGACGGCTGGAAGCGCCAGCCCGGCATGCTGGGGCTGCGCTTCACGTTCGGCTCGGCGTCACAGCGGCCGTGGCTCACGAACGGAACGACCGACTGGTTCTGGCCGGTCGCCGCGCGGCTCGAGCTGCCGGTGATGCTCTCGGTGCCCGGTCAGCTCCCGCAGGTCGATCGCATCGCGGAACGTCACCCCAGACTGCGCATCATCATCGATCACCTGGGATTGCTGCAGGGCACGAAGGACGACGCCGCGTTCGCGCATCTGCCGGACCTGCTCGCGATGGCGCGGCGACCGAACGTCGCCGTCAAGGCCTCCGCGCTGCCGAGCTACTCCTCGGAGCCCTATCCGTACCGCAGCCTGCACGGACACATGCGTCGCGGGTTCGACGCGTTCGGGCCGCGTCGGATGTTCCGGGGCACCGACCTGACGCGCCTGCCGTGCTCGTATCGCCAGGCCGTCACGCTCTTCACGGAAGAGCTGCCCTGGCTCGCGGGCGACGATCAGGCGCTGGTGATGGGCCGCGGGCTCTGCGAGTGGCTCAGCTGGCCGTGAACGTCTCGACCGTCCCGCGCGCGTTGTCGGTGAGCGCGAACACCTCGTAGAACTCGATCTCGGGGTGCATGCCGTAGCGCTCGACGATGCCCGCGAGCCACGGCCCGCTGTAAAAGGCTTTCGCGTCCTCGAGCGTCTCCCACTGGTAGACGCCGCCCGCCCAGCCGCTCTCGCTCCAGATGAAGTGCTTGCTGACGAGCCCCTTCACTTCGCGGAAGCCCGGCGCGATCGTGTGGAAGTGCGCGCGGCAGGCGGCGTCGTCGATGTGGCCGGGCAGCTTGTAGCGAACGGTCGCGGTCACCATGCTCACACCTCCCAGGGCGGGTCGATCACCATGTTGAGCTCGACGACCGTCGGTCGGTCGGCGCCGAAGCCGGCGCGGAGCGCATCGCCGAGGTCATCGAAGCCCTTCACCCGGACCCCGTGCGCGCCGAAGGCGTGCGCGAGCTTCACGAAGTCGGGGTTCGCGAGGTCGGCCTCGCCCCAGCGGCCCTCGAACATCCGCTCCTGCAGCCACTTGATCGCGCCGTAGCGGTTGTCGTTGAGCACGAGGAAGACGGCGGGCAGGCGATACTTCACCGCCGTCGCCAGCTCGTTCACGCTGAACATGAAGCCGCCGTCACCCATCGCGGCGAGCACCGGCGTGCCCGGGTTCGCGATCTGCGCCCCGATCGCCGCCGGCACCGCGTAGCCGAGCACGGCCGAGCCGACCGGATAGAGGAACGTGCGCGGCTTCAGCACCGGCCACTTCCACTCGGCGGCGTAGTTCACGCCGCTCTGGTCGTTCACGAAGATGCCGCGCTCGGGCAGCACGTCGCGGATGATCGCGAGCAGGCGCGCCGCGTCCGCGGTCCACCACGGGCCGGTCACGCGCTTGACGTCCGCGAGCGCGCCGCGATTCCACTCCGCGGCCGGCGGTCCATCACCGAGTGCTTCGAGCACCCGCGCGAGCCCGTCTTTCGCGTCGCCCACGATGCCGAGCTGCGGCTTGAAGAGCTTGCCGATCACGCTCGGGTCGATGTCGAGGTGGATGAGCGTCTGGTCGGGAGCGAACGAGAGCTTGAGCACCAGGCCCTGCGTCGAGCGCGCGGCGAAGCGGCAGCCGATGGCGAAGACGACGTCGGCCTCGCGGATCGCCGGCTCGCTCGCGCGGCCGTTCGGCAGCACCGCGTGCCACAGCGGATCGCGCTCGCTGATGACGCCGCGGCCCATCACCGTCGTGATCACCGGCGCGCCGAGGCGCCGCGCGAGCGCCACCAGCGCCGTCTCCGCCCCCGACGAGACGACGCCGCCGCCGGCGATGATCAGCGGGCGCCGCGCGCTCGCGAGCCGCTTCGCCGCCTCGGCGATGTCGGTGACGTGGCACGGCGGCCGGCGCCCGGCGCCGCCGCGGACGACGCCCGCGGTCTTGCCGAAGAGGAAGTCGTTCGGAATCGAGATCGCGACGGGACCGGGCCGCCCGGTACGAAGCAGCTCGAAGGCGCCGCCGATCGTCGTCGGGATGTCGGACGCGCGCGTCAGCACCTCCGCCATCCGTGTCACGGGCCGGAAGCACTCGATCTGGTTCGGGACTTCGTGCAGCGCGCCGACCTCGCGTCCGAGGTCGGCCGAGGCGACGTCCGACGTCACGACCACGATCGGCTGCGAGCCCGCGTAGGACTCGGCGAGCGGCGTGAGCACGTTGGTCGCGCCGGGTCCGGTGGTGACGACCACCACGCCGACGCGGCCCGACGACCGCGCATACCCGTCGGCCATGAACGCGGCGCCGGACTCGTGGCGCGCGAGCACGTGGGTGATCTGGTCCTGCCGGAACAGCGCGTCGTAGATCGCGAGGTTGTGGACGCCGGGGATACCGAACACGTGCCGGACGCCCTCGGCACGCAGGGCCTCGATCACCCACTCGCCGCCGGTCTTCAGGTCGCTCATGCCATCGCCTTGAAGCCGCGGTCGATGACGACGTCGACCAGCGACGGCCCCGGATGCGCGAGGCACGTGGCGAGCACGTCGCGCAGCTCCCCCGGCTTCTCCACGCGCTCCGCGCGGACGCCGAGCGCGCGCGCGAGCGCGACGTAGTCGATCGTCGGATCGACGAGGTCCATGCCCGGATAGATGCCCTTCTTCGCCGACGGCAGGCCCATGCCGAGCATCCCGGCCTTGAGGATCGCGTACGAGCTGTTGTTCGGGACGACGTACGTCACCGGCAGCTTGTAGCGCGCCGCGGTCCACAGCGCCTGCGGCGCGTACATCACCGACCCGTCACCGATCGTGGCGACGACCTTGCGCGCGGGATACGCGAGCTGGACGCCGAGCGCCGCGCCCATGCCCCACCCGAGCGTGCCGGTCTTGCCGCCGAAGAACGCATCGGGCGCCGCGAGCGGCAGATAGCGCAGCACGGCGCCGAGCGACGTCGCGGACTCGTCGACGACGATCGCGTCCGCCGGCAGCAGCCCCGCGAGCGTGTGCATGAGGTACGGCTGCGAGATCGGTGTGCGCGCGGCGTCCGCCTCCGCCGCCTCGCGCGCTTGCGTCGCCAGCGCGGCACGCGCCCGGCGCATGTCGATGAAGCGCTGCCCGGCGGCGAGGCGCTGCGTCTCCGTCATCCGCTCGGCGAGGCCGGCGTCGATCGCCCGCAGCGTCGCAGACACGTCGGCGACGATCCCGAGCGAGATGCGATGGCTCTTCCCCACTTCCCACGGATCGTCGCCGACCTGGACGACCGGAAGGTCCCGCGGGATGGCCGTCCCCGGCGCGTGGAGGAACCACGTGAACATCGACGCGCCGACGATCAGCACGGCATCCGCGTTGTCGAGCGCCTTCCGGACCGCGGGCACCGTTGGGAAGAGGCCGCCGCGCCAGAGCGCGTGATCGCCGGGGAAGACCGACCGCCGGTAGATCGGCTCGCCGTGCACGCGCGCGCCGAGCCGCTCCGCGATCGACACGAGGATCGGCACCGCCCGCGCGCGAGCGACGCCGTCGCCCGCGATCACCAGCGGGTTCTTCGCGTCGGCGAGCAGCGTCACCGCGCGCTCGATCGCCGCCCCGTCGGCGACGGCGGCGGCGCGCACGTCGGGCGCCGGCGCCGCGCCGTCCTCCACGACCTGGGTCATGAGGTCCATCGGCAGCGAGAGGAAGACCGGGCCGGTCGGCGGCGTGAGCGCGAGCTTGATCGCGCGGCGCATCGCCGCCGGCGCCTCGTCGGCGCGGCGCAGCTCGTACGACCACTTCGTGAACTGCTCGGTGAGCCGGACCATGTCGCCGGAGAGGATCGGCTCGTCGAGGAGCAGGCGCGTGTCCTGCTGGCCCGCCGTGACGACGATCGGGCTCCGTGCGCGGCTCGCGTTGTGGAGGATCGAGATGCCGTTGCCGACGCCGGGCAGCACGTGGAGGTTCACGAGCCCCACCTGCCCGGACGCCTGAGCGTAGCCGTCGGCGGCGGCGACCGCCGTCGCCTCCTGCAGCGCCACGATGTACTCGAGGCCGGAGTCCGGCAGCGCGTCGAGGAACGGCAGCTCGGTGGTGCCCGGGTTGCCGAAGAGATAGCGCACGCGGGACGCGCGCAGGATGTCCATGAGGACGGCCGCGACGTTCATGGCTGAGACTTTACTTGAAGTTCGATTACTTCGGCATCGGGGTCGGCATGGGCTTGCCGGCCTTGCCGTACTTCGCGTCGATCTCGCGCCGGATCTGCGCGGTCGGCGTCCCCGCCTTGTGCTTTGTCATCACCTCACGGGTGATGTCCGTGCAGAGGCCTCAGGTGGCGGCGTGACTGGTGAACGTCACGCGGTCGCGCGTCTCGGCCTTGATGTAGCACATGCGGTTCGACGTGTGGCCGAACTCCAGGCAGCCGCACATGCACGGCATGAACGACAGGACTTCGGGATGCTCGACCGCGAAGCGATAGAGCGCGCGGGCGTCGTCCCCCTGGGCGAAGACCGGGAGCTGGCCGCGATCGCGCGTCTGCACCTGGTCGCCAATCTGGTCCGTGGTGACGGAATCGGCGGCCGAGGCGAGCCACCACGCCGCCCCTCCGCCCGCGAGGAGCAGGAAGACCGCGACGATGAGGAGGATCCGTGTCACCACGCGCGCCTGATCTTCTCGTAATCGGCGAGCTGCAACAACTGCCACGCCGCCGCGCGATTGAAGCGGGCTTCGAAGGCGCCCTGCTTCACCGTCGCGTACGGAATCTCCCCCGGCCCGAGGCGCAGCGTCGCGGGATCCAGGCGCTCCTCGCTGCCGTCGTTGAGGGAGACCTGGAGCCCGTCATCCCGCCGCTCGACACGCAGGACCGCGAACGGCGCGTCGTCCACGCGTACGGGGATGCGCACGCGCGTCTGGATGAAGTAGCCGTCGGCGTCGCGCCGGAGGTTTCCGCGCAGGTTCGCGAGGACGCCCGGGTGCGTGATCTGGACACCCTCGTCGTACCAGTCGCCGTCGGCGTCGATCCGGAAGTCCGGAATCTTCCAGTCGCTTGGAATCGGGGGTGTGAGCGACTCCCCCCCCGCCCCCCCCCCAACGTCCGACGTCCTCATCAGTACACCACGCTCGCGTGCGTGACCACGGCCTGCGGGTCCGGCCATTGGCCGTAGTGGCGCACGGTGCCACGCACGCCCGGCAGGCAGTGGAGCATCGCGTAGATCGGCGAGAACCCGCAGATGCGCCGCCGGTCGCCGTCGGCCTCGATGCTCGAGAAGAATCCCTCGGCGTCGCCCGCGCTCACGGGCTCCAGCATCGCACGATCCTCGCGCTCGATGCGCCGGAGTTCCGCCTCGGCGACGGGCTTCGGATCTCCGAAGCGCGGGCCGACGTGCGCGAGGTCGGCGCCGGCCACGAACGCCACGCGCCGGCGCTGCGCCTCGGCCGTCTCGGCGATCGCGTCGAGGAAGGCCATCACGCGCGGATCGTCGGTGGGTCGCCGGCCCCGGGCCAGCGCCTCGTGAGCGAAGCTCGCGAGGATCGGCACGATCGTGAAGTCGCGCCGGCGGCCGAAGAGATAGCGCAGGAAGACCGCCTGGAACTCGATCGAATGCTCGCCGCGGTGCCCGAGCTCCGACGCGAAGCAATCGTGCCGGGCGCGCTTCACGAGCGCCTCGATGAAGTCCAGGTCCGCGGGCGCGGCGCCGAGCGGCGTCTCGTACGGCTTCCGCGTGAGCGCGAACGGCTCGCGCAGGCCCGCGTGGCACGTGCCGAAGACGACGAAGAGGTCCGCGTCACAGCGCTCGGCGAGATCGCGATACGCCCACGCGTAGCCCGCGCCGCCGCGGTGATAGTCGATGTGCGGCGCGATGACCGCGCGGACGATTGCAGGCGCGGGCACCCGGGCGCTCGAGCGTCCACCCGCACCGGTGCCCTCTCGACGGTCGATCGCGCCGGGCCCGCCGTCCGTCGTGAAGAACCCGTCCATCGCGCGGCGCAGCTCGTCCGGATCGCTCGCGTACGACCCGCCCGCGTGCGAGGCCGGGCGCGTCGGCGCCGCGCGGAACTCCGCCTCGAGCGCCGCCTGCCGTTCTGCGAAGCGCGGCGTGTCGAGGAATCCGTGCTCGTCGAGGCTCGCCACGATGCCCTCGATCTCCGCCGCGGTGACGAGGCGCCCGTGCTGGCGCATGACGACCGCCTGCACGTCGACCAGCCTGTGCTCCCCGTCGAACAGCGAGACGATCTCGAGCAGCGGTCCCGGCAGGAGCACGACCGCGGGTGTGAAGCCGGAGGGGTCGCGGAGGGCGACCACGCGCTCGCCTTCGTGCTCCACGGGGAACGCCTCGACGTTACGCAGGCGGGGCAGCGTCTGGCTCATGTGCCGAGATACTGCATCGCCGACGCGACGTAGATCCGCGCCGCGGCGACGAGCTCATCGACGTCGACGTACTCGTCGACCTGGTGCGGGATCAGCCGGTTGCCGGGCCCGCACGTGACGATCGGGATCCCGAGCGTCGTGCGGAGAATGGTCCCGTCCGTCGATCCCGGCACGCCGCCGAAGCGGGGCGCGCGCCCGGTCGCCTGACGCACGCCCTTCGTCATCGCCCGCACGAGCGCCTCGTCCTTGCCGACGCTCGTCGCCAGTCGATAGCCGTTGAGCGCGCGCCATTCGATGGTCACACCCTCGCACGCGCTCGCCGCGCGGCGGCACGCGGCGTCGATCTCCGCCGCGACGACGTCTTCCGTCGGTCCCGGGGTGAGGCGGATGTCCAGCGTCGTCTCCGCGCCGGCGGGAATGACGTTCGACTGCGGCACGCCCGCGAGCGGCGCGCGCACGATCGTCGGCGTGACGGTCGGCGGCCGGAGGTACTTGCTCTTCGCGCAGAGCGCGCGCAGCCGCTTCTGCAGCCCCGGCACCTCGCGGAGCAGCGCGCCCACGCCGGTGATCGGGTTCACGCCGGCCTCGGGCATCGCGCCGTGCGCCATGCGTCCGCGCACGGTCACGCGCGCCCACACCACGCCGCGCTGCTCGAGACACAGCTCGTTCTCCTCGGGCTCGCAGATGATCGCGGCGTCGAGGTCGCGCCCGATCGTGGTGCCGCAGAGGTGCCGCGCGCCGATCATGCCGGCTTCCTCGTCGACGAGCGCGCCGACGACGAGGCGGCCGCCGAGCCGCGTGCCGCTCCGCTTGAACGCCGCCGCCGCGACCATCGCCGCCGCGAGCCCGGACTTCATGTCGGCGGCGCCGCGGCCGTAGATCCGGCCGTCGACGAGATCGGCGCCGAATGGCGGATGCGTCCAGAGCGCGGGATCGCCTTCGGTGACGACGTCGGTGTGCCCTTCGAGCAAGAGGCTCTTGCCGGCACCCTTCGCGCCGAGGACGGCGAGCACGTTCGGGCGCCCGGGCGCCACGTCCTGCACCTCGACGTCGAAGCCTTCCTTGAGGAACCAGCGGTGGACGTAGTCCGCGACCGCGGATTCGTTGGCGGCGGGATCGCCGGGGCGGACGACGCTGGGAATGCGGACGAGGTCGCGGGTCAGCTCGACGAGTTCGTCCGCGTCGACGTGGGCGAGGACGTCCTTCACCGGCACGGCCGTCCTCGCGGGCTGCTTACTCGTGCGGGAACGAGAGAATCACGGAGTCGAGGCGGATGACGCGGTACTCCTCGCCGCTCACGTAGAAGTAGTGACCCTCGACCTCCTCGGAGCTCTCCTCGAACGCGACGACCGTCTTGACGTTCGGCATCTCGCGGAAGGCGTTGGCGCCCTCGTCGAAGCCGTCTCCCCGCGCCACGACCTCTCCGTAGCGGATCGGCGATCCCTTCGGGCAATGGACGCGCACGAAGCCGTCGTCCGGAGCTCCCTCCTGCAGGAGCTTCACCAGAAGATTGATCCCGTAGACCTGGACGGAGATCTGCGTCATCGTTCCTCCGCGTTTACAGACTAG
>Ga0194128_10001902_pt1 | contig 35233 bp, 36 predicted proteins | sample TA2KigCa65mmetaG_FD_148650 | JGI IMG/M metagenome (GOLD analysis project Ga0194128, IMG submission 148650) | Freshwater microbial communities from Lake Tanganyika, Tanzania - TA2015037 Kigoma Deep Cast 65m | ecosystem: Environmental > Aquatic > Freshwater > Lake | place: Tanzania: Lake...
GCGCCGACGCGGTCGCGCTCGCCTGCGGCGTCGGCGCGGGCGAGGCCGCCGAAGCCCTGGTCGCGCTTGAGCTGGCGGGCCTGGTCAGCTCCGACAGCATCGGGCGCTACCGGCGGGTCGCCGGGGCATCCCGTGGGCAGGGGAGGCGCCGCGCGGCGGGGCAATAGGATCTCCCGCGGTGGGCGCCCCGACCGCGGTTCTCTTCGACAACGACGGACTCCTGCTCGACACCGAGTCCGTCTGGACCCGGGCCGAGCAGGACCTGTTCGAGCGCCGCGGCCTCGAGTTCACGCTCTCGGACAAGCAGGAGCTGGTCGGGACCCCGGCGCATATCTCGGGCGAGATCATCGCCCGCAAACTCGGCGAGCCGGGGCGCGGCCCCGAGCTGATCGCCGAGCTGGACGAGCTCGTCTTCGCCGAGCTCGAGCAGGGCATCGACACCATGGTCGGCGCCCGCGAGCTGGTCGCGGAGCTGGGCTCGCGAGCGGTGCCGCTGGCGTTGGTCTCGAACTCGCCGCTGCGCTTCGTGACCAGGGCGCTGGAGCTCGTCGGGTTGGAGGCCGCCTTCGACGCGGTCGTCAGCGGTCACGAGGTGGCGGCGCCGAAGCCCGAGCCGGATCCCTATCTGCACGCCTGCGAGCTGCTGGCGGCGGGCCCCGACGGCGCCTTCGCGCTCGAGGACTCCCCCACCGGGGTGAGCTCGGCGCTGGCGGCGGGGCTGACGGTGATCGGCGTGCCCTCCATACCCGGGGTCGTCCTGGAGGAGGCCCACGTCGTGGTCTCCTCGCTCGAGGACCCCGCGCTGCCCGGGCACCTGGGGCTAGATTCCTCCTCCTGACCCCGCGGGGCCGAACACCAGTTGCGCTCACGATCGCCGGCTCGGACTCCGGCGGCGGCGCCGGCATCCAGGCCGACCTGAAGGCGTTCGCGCGCTCCGGAGTCCACGGCGCCTCGGCGATCGTGGCGCTGACGGCCCAGAACACGGTCGGGGTCACCGCCATCCACCCGGTTCCACCACAGATGATCCTGGACCAGGTCCGGGCCGTCTCCTCGGACCTCGGGGTCGACGCGGTCAAGATCGGGATGCTCGCCGACGAGGGCACGATCGAGGCCGTGGTCCGGGCGCTGGGCGAGCTGGGGGAGGCGCCGACGGTGGTCGATCCGGTGATGATCGCGGAGAGCCGCGCGGTGCTGCTCGACCCCGAGGCGAAAACCGCCCTGATCGAGCGGGTGCTGCCGATCGCCACCGTCGCCACCCCGAACCTGCCCGAGGCACGCGAGCTGACGGGGATGGGAGAGAGCGCCGACCCGGCCGAGCTGGCCCGGGCCGTGCACGCGCTCGGGCCGCGCTACGCGGTGGTCACCGGCGGCCACAGCGGGGAGGGAACCGATTTCTTCTTCGACGGCGAGAGCGTGGTCGCGATCCGGGGCCCGAAGCACCCCGAGGGCGCGACCCACGGCTCGGGGTGCACCCACTCCTCCGTCCTCGCGGCCCACCTTGCGCTGGGGATGGAGCCCCTCGAGGCCGCCCGCGCCGCGCGCGCGATCGCGGCCGAGGCCGTTGCCGCCGGCATGCGCGAGCTCGGCGTCGGAGCCGGCCCCGTCGACGCGCTCCGGGTCTCGCGCCGCCGCCCCGACGCCGGCGGCGGCGGGGACGGCGATTGATCCCGGCATAATAGTCCTATCAACCTGCTGCGCATGACACCCGGCGACGAGCGCGCGCTGGTCGCCGAGGCGAACATGCATCTGCCGGGCCGCCAGCTCGACCCGGCGATGGTCCGCCGCGACCTCGCGCGGCTGGGCGAGTGGAGCGCCTCGTGAGCGGCAACGGCTCCAATCGGCCGCGCAGCTCCGCCGTCTTCGACGGGCCCGAGCGCGCCTTCGCGCGCGCCTACATGAAGGGGATCGGCTTCGACGACGAGGACCTGAGCAGGCCCACGATCGGGATCGCCAACACCTGGATCGAGGCGATGCCCTGCAACTTCCACCTGCGGGCCGTCGCTGAGAAGGTCAAGGAGGGCGTGCGTGCGGCCGGGGGCACCCCGATGGAGTTCAACACCGTCGCGATCTCCGACGGAGTCACGATGGGGACCCAGGGGATGAAGGCGTCGCTGGTCAGCCGCGAGGTCGTCGCCGACTCGATCGAGTTGACCGCGCGCGGCTACCAGTTCGACGCGATCGTCGCCCTCTGCGCCTGCGACAAGACGATTCCCGGCAGCGTCATGGCGCTGGCCCGGCTCGACATCCCCTCGGTGCTGCTCTACGGCGGCTCGATCCTGCCCGGCCGCTACAAGGGCCACGACGTCACGATCCAGGACGTGTTCGAGGCCGTCGGCGCCCACGCCAAGGGCGACATCAGCGACGAGGAGCTGGTCGAGCTGGAGAACGTGGCCAGCCCCGGCCCCGGCGCCTGCGGGGGGCAGTTCACCGCCAACACGATGGCCTGCGCCTACGAGGTGATGGGCATCGCCCCGATGGGCTCGGGCATGGTCCCCGCCGTCGCCGATGAGCGCAAGACCGTCGCCGAGCACGCGGGCGAGCTGGTGATGAAGGTGCTGGCCGATGATCTGCGCCCGAGCGCGATCATCACCCGCGAGTCGATCGAGAACGCGATCGCGACGGTGGCGATGTCGGGGGGCTCCACGAACGGCGTCCTGCACCTGCTGGCGCTGGCCCGCGAGTGCGGCATCGACCTCACGATCGACGACTTCGACCACATCTCCGAGCGCACCCCGCTGCTCGGCGACCTCAAGCCCGGCGGCCGCTTCGTCGCCAGGGACCTGAACGACGCCGGGGGAGTCGGGCTGCTCGCCAAGCGCCTCTCCGACGCAGGCCTCCTGCACCGCGACGCGATCACCGTCACCGGGCGCACGATCGGCGAGGAGGCCGATGACGCCTCCGAGGCCGACGGCCAGGAGGTGGTGCGGCCGCTAGATGACCCGATCAAGAAGACCGGGGGGCTGGTGATCCTGCACGGCAACCTCGCGCCGGAGGGGTGCGTGGTCAAGGTCGCGGGCTACGAGCGCCTCACCCACACCGGCCCGGCGCGCGTGTTCGAGTCCGAGGAGGACTGCTTCGCCGCGGTCAAGAAGGGCGGTATCGAGGCCGGCGACGTGGTCGTGATCCGCAACGAGGGCCCCTCCGGCGGCCCCGGCATGCGAGAGATGCTCCAGGTGACCGCGGCGCTGGTGGGCGAGGGCCTGGGCGACAAGGTCGCCCTGCTCACCGACGGGCGCTTCAGCGGCGCCACCCGGGGGTTGATGGCGGGCCACGTCGCCCCCGAGGCCGTGCGCGGTGGCCCGATCGGCGGTATCCGCGACGGCGACGAGATCACGCTGGACATCGAGGCTCGCACGCTCAGCGTCGCGCTCTCCGACGAGGAGCTGGCCGAGCGAGCTGCGACCTACAAGCCGCCGAAGCCGCTGTACGAGTCGGGCGTGATGGCCAAGTACGCCGCCTCGGTCAGCTCGGCGGCCGACGGCGCGATCACGCGCCCCGCGGCCTAGCGCTCACTCGGCCAGGAAGCGCTCGAGCAGGCGGTTGAAGCGCTGCGGCCGCTCGAGCTGGGGCATGTGCCCGGTCTCGTCGAAGATGACGAGCTCGGCCTTGTCGCCGATCCGGCGCTGGTAGGAGAGCGCCGCCGGGACGGGCACGACGCGGTCGTTGCGGCCCCAGACGATCAGGGTCGGGTCCTCGATCTCGGCCAGCCGGTGGCGGATGTCGTAGCCGACGAGGTTGGTGAGCGCGTCCAGGTAGCCGGGGCTCTCCAGCGCCGGCATGATGTTCTCCCAGAGCAGCTCGCGCCGCAGCGCGCTGGGGTCGTGGAAGACGCCGTTGAAGGCGAGCTGCCGCGCCCGCGGGCGGCGGATGCCGGCCGAGGTCTGGAAGCGAAGGGCCAGGGGCGCGGCGGCGCGGAAGACGCGGCCGATCATCGCCGCGGGCTCCTGGCGGGCGCGGGCCCAGGTGATGCCCGCGGCCGAGACCAGGACCAGCTTCTCGATCCGGTCGGGATCGGCGACGGCGACCTCGGTGGCGATGAAGCCGCCCATCGAGTTGCCGACGATCGCGCAGCGCTCGACGCCCACCCGCTCGCAGAAGTCGCGCAGGAAGCGGCCGTAGGAGGGGATCGTGAGCTGCCACGACGGCATCGGGCTGAAGCCGAAGCCCGGCAGGTCCATCGCGATCACGCGGTGGCTGCGGGCGAAGTGGGGGATGTTCTCGAGCCAGTTCTGCCACGCGCCCGAGAGACCGTGCACGAACAGCAGCGGCGGGCCCTCGCCCATCTCGACGTAGTTGACGCGGGCTCCGACCACGTCCAGCTGCCGCCGCGCGGTGCGCCAGTCGATCCGCAGCCACTCGGGGTCGTGCTCGCCGTAGGGGTCGGGCCCGTTCGACGGGGTCGCGGCCGGCAGCTCGATCCGGTTCGCCGCCAGCTTCAGCGCGAAGCCGGTGTCGGCCGCGACCTGGCGCAGCGCCTCCTTCACCGAGGCCTCGTCGGGGCCCGGCGTCGCCGCCGCGTCGGTCGTGCGCGCGGGCACGGTCACTACGCGTACCCCATCCGCTCGAGGATCGGGATCTCGCGGATCTGCGGCGGCTGCAGATGGTTCCAGAGGATCCCGCGCGGGCGGGGGTACTGGCGCTCGACCTCGATCACGGCTCGGGGGGTTGCGACCAGGTCCACCGGCAGGTCGTGGTCGGTCACCGGCAGGTGCCGGCGCAGGATCTGAATCGGGTGGACGGTCGTCGCGACCGTCGTGTGGTCGTCGATCTTGCCCGCCTCGATCAGCAGCCCGTACTCGAGGTCGGAGTAGCCGCCGCCCTTGCCGACCCGGGCGCCGCTGAGGTTGACCGCGACGGACCCGGTCAGCACGAAGTCGATGTCGGGCAGCTCCTCGTCGGCGACGACCTTGCCGTGGCGCAGCGCCCCCTTGATCGTCGCGGCCTCTCGCTTCTGCTTCTCGTTCAGCAGGCGTGGCTCCAGCAGGCGAAAGGGATGCATGTCGCGAAGCCGGGGCACCGCGATCACCAGGGTCTTGCCCTCCTCGAGCGCGATCCGCCTGGCGTGCGTCTGGGGCGAGTCGGGGTTGACCTTGATCACCCGCGCGCGTTTCCAGAGCCGGCTCGCCGCGAGCTTCTCGGCGGCGAGCTTGGCGCCCGCGAAGTTCGGGATCCGCCCCTCCGCGCCCGGGAAGCGTGAGACCCCCTCGCGGTCCATCGCCTTCCAGACCTCGCGCCGGATCTGGTCCTTGCTGCGCATCAGCACGCTCCCCTGGATGCCATGCGGCCGCATCTTATGGCGGGCCCGGGCGCAATACCCGTTGCGGAACGGGGATCCGGGCGGGGTAGGAGGCTCGTGTTCGTAGAATCAGAGGGGTTCGGAGGAGCGGTTCCAAGCGTGTCCGCACCGAATCGGCATCGACATGGGCAAGAAGGTTAAGACACACCAGAAGGCTCTGATCGCGCTGGTCGCGTGCGTGACCGGCGCGCTGCTGCTCGCGACCGCCGTCTGGGCCTACGACACGGCCCAGCGTGACCAGATCGCCCCCGGCGTCACCGTCGGCGGCGTCGACATCGGCGGCCGCAGCGTCGACGATGCCGAGCGCGTGATCAACCGCAAGGTCGTTGCCCCCCTGACCAAGCCCGTCGTCGTCAGCTTCGAGGGCGAGCGCTACCGGGTCACCCCGAAGCAGCTCGAGACCAGCGCCGACGTGAACGGGATGATCGACGAGGCGGTCGACCGCACCCGCGAGGGCGGGCTGATCGAGCGCATCACCCGCTACGTGCAGGGCTCGACGGTCGACGCCGAGATCGATCCCCGCGTCGGCTACTCCGAGGAGGCCGTGGACGAGTTCGTCACCGAGCTCGCCTCCGAGATCAACCGCGACGCCCAGGACGCGAGCATCACCCCCAGCACCGACGAGCTGATCCCGACGCCGGGCGAGAACGGCGTCGTCCTGCGCGAGGACGAGATGCGCGAGATGATCGTCGACGAGGTCGAGACCCCGGGCGGCGGCGAGCGGCTGACGGCCGTCGTCGACGTGACCAAGCCCGAGGTGACGACCAAGGAGCTTGCCGACCAGTACCCCACCTACATCACGATCAGCCAGAGCGAGTACAAGCTCCGGCTGTTCAGGAACCTGAAGCTGGTCGAGACCTATGGGGTCGCGGTCGGCGGCAGCGGCTACTCGACGCCGACCGGCCTGCACTCGATTCAGGACAAGCAGGTCGACCCGACCTGGAACGTGCCCACCTCCAGCTGGGCCGGCGACCTCGCGGGTCAGTCGATCCCGCCCGGGCCGTCGAACCCGCTGAAGGCGCGCTGGATGGGCATCTACGACGGTGCCGGGATCCATGGCACCGACGACGCCGGATCGATCGGGAGCGCCGCCTCGCATGGATGCGTGCGGATGCTGGTCCCCGACGTGATCGAGCTCTTCGATCAGGTCGCGGTCGGCACTCCGATCTACATTCAGTAGGTCGCGCGTGAGCGCGGCCCACCCGGCGGCTGCGTGGGAGGGAACCCGCGCGCGCGCGGCGAACACTGGCTTCATGGTCGCCGGCACCGAGGCGGAGCCCGCGCTGGGCGCACCCTGGCTCGAGGCCCTCGCCATCTGCGACATGGAACTGACGGTCAAGGGCAGCGCCGAGGCGACCAGGCGTGCCTACGCGACCGATCTCGAGCGGCTCGCGCGCTGGGCCGAGCAGCGGGGGCTGGAGCCCGAAGGCGTCGGGCACCGCGACCTGCGACGCTATGCCGCCGAGCTCTCGGCCGGGGGCGCCTCGCCCGCGACCGTGGCGCGCAAGCTGGCCGCGACCCGGAGCTTCTACCGGGCGCTGCTTCGCGCCGGGCGCGTCAGCGCCAATCCGGCAGAGCTGGTAGCGAGCCCGAAGCGCGAGTCGAAGCTGCCCCGGGTGCTCTCGGGGGATGAGATGGACTCGCTGCTGGAGCAAATCCCGGCGCGCACACCGCTGGAGCTGCGCGACCGCGCCATGCTCGAGCTCACCTACTCGTGCGGGCTTCGCGCCAAGGAGGTGATCGACCTCGACCTCGGCTCCGTCGACTTCGAGGGTGAGCGCCTGCGGGTCGAGGGAAAGGGCGGCAAGACTCGCTTCGTGCCCGTCGGCGAGCCCGCCCAGCGCGCGCTCCGCAGCTACCTCGAGCGCGGCCGCCCGCGCCTGCTCGCCGGGGCCGCGGAGCCCTCGACGGCGCTGCTGGTCTCGAAGAGCGGCCGGCGGCTGCACCCTTCCGACCTGCGCCGACGCCTCGAGCTGTGGGTGCGCAACGCCGCGATCGCCGGCGGCGTCTCCCCGCACGCCCTGAGGCACTCATTCGCGACCCACCTGCTCGAGGGTGGGGCGGACCTGCGCGCGATCCAGGAGCTGCTCGGGCACTCCAGCATCTCGACCACGCAGGTCTACACCCGAGTCGATCCCTCCCGGATGCGGACTCAGTACGCTCGGAGTCATCCGCGTGCGTGATTTGTCAGGCATTAGTGGGTAGACAAAAGATGGACGCAGAGGTCAAGGAATTCGAGCTCCGCGAGCTCTGGCGCCGCTACAAGGAGGAAGGCGACGACAGCGCACGCGAGCGCCTGGTGGTGGCCTATTCGCCGCTGGTCAAGTTCGTCGCCGGGCGCACCGGGGCGCGCCTGCCCTCGCACGTGGAGCAGGCCGACCTGATCTCCTACGGGATGCTGGGCCTGCTCGAATCGCTCGAGCGATTCGAGCCGGAGCGCCAAATCCGCTTCGAGACCTTCGCGATGCAGCGCATCCGCGGCGCCATCATCGACGAGCTGCGCTCGCTCGACTGGGTGCCGCGCTCGGTCCGCTCCCGCGCGCGCGCGATCGAGGAGGCCAACTCCAAGCTCGAGCACGAGCTCGGTCGCGCTCCCACCGACGCCGAGCTGGCCGAGCGCCTCGGCATCGACGAGGAGGACCTGCAGGAGTCGCTGGTGCAGATCTCCAACTCCTCGATCCTGGCGCTCGAGGAGCTGTGGATGATGTCCGATTCCTCGGGCGACCGAGTCAGCCTGCTGGACACGATCGAGGACGAGAGCGCCCCCGATCCGCAGGCGGCGCTCGACTCCAGCGAGGTCAAGGACCGCCTCCAGGAGGCGATCCAGGACCTGCCCGAGCGCGAGAAGCTCGTGATCGCGCTCTACTACTTCGAGAACCTGACCCTGCGCGAGATCGGCGAGGTGCTGGTCGTGACCGAGTCCCGCATCTCCCAGCTTCACTCCAAGGCCGTGCTGCGGCTGCGCTCGAAGCTGAAGTCCGCCGCCGCTTGAGCCTTCGGTAGCGCCGCCGCGATTTCAGCCACCTCCTCGGGCTTGCCCTGCGGGGGTATAGGGTTCCGCGCCAATGGCTCACAAGGCCGCCGACCGGATTCGGAACGTCGCGCTGATCGGGCACCGCGGCAGCGGCAAGACCTCGCTGCACGAGGCGCTGCTGTTCGAGGCCGGGGTCGTCAACCGCCTCGGCAAGGTCGACGACGGCACCACCGTCAGCGACTTCGAGCCCGACGAGCAGGAGCGCGAGATGTCGATCGGCGCCTCGGTCGCCTCCTTCGAGCACGACGGCCGCAAGATCAACCTGATCGACACGCCGGGCGAGCCCAGCTTCGTTGCGGACACGGTCGGCGCCCTGCGCGTCGCTGATTCCGCGGTGGTCGTGGTCAACGCCGTGATGGGGGTCGAGGTCCACACCGAGCGGCTCTGGCAGCGCGCGGACAGGGAGGGCCTGGCGCGGCTCGTCTACGTGAACATGCTGGACCGCGAGCGCGCCGACTTCTTCCGCGCCCTTGAGTCGCTGCAGAGCGCCTTCGGCAACCACGTGGTCGCCACCGAGATCCCGATCGGCTCCGAGCACGAGGTCAGCGGCGTCGTCGACCTGATCGACATGAAGGCGTTCGTCGCCCAGGGCGAGGGCCGGGGAATGCCCGAGCCGCAGGAGATTCCCGACCAGCTCCAGGCCCAGGCCCAGGAGTATCGCGAGAAGCTGATGGACGAGGTCGCCGAGAACTCCGACGAGCTGATGGAGCGCTACCTGGCCGACGAGGAGATCGGCCATGAGGAGATCGTGACGGTGCTGAAGCAGGGTGTCACCGAGGGCAAGATCTTCCCGGTCACCTGCGGGGTCGCGACCAAGAACCTCGGCACCACCCGGCTGCTGGAGGCCTTGGTCGAGGACCTGCCCTCGCCGGCGATGCGCGGCCCGGTGACGGCGCTGGACGGGGAAGGGGAGGAGATCGAGATCTCTCCGGACGAGGACGGCGAGCTCGTGGCCTATGTCTTCAAGACGCTCGCCGACCCCTATGCGGGGCGCCTCAACCTCTTCCGGGTCTATTCCGGGGTCCTCAAGGGCGACTCCCAGGTGGCGAACGTGACGCGGCACGCGAAGGAGCGCGTCGGCCAGATCCTCGTGCCACGAGGCAAGGAGCACGAGCAGGTCGACGAGCTCGGGGCGGGCGACATCGGCGCAGTCGCGAAGCTGAAGGAGACCCGAGCCGGCGACGTGCTCGCCGACAAGGACTCGCACATCGCCTTCCCGCCGCTTGACCTGCCCTCGCCGGTGATGGCCTTCGCCTTCGAGCCGAAGAGCAAGGGGGACGAGGAGAAGGCGGTGAGCGCGATCCGCCGCCTCGAGGAGGAGGACCCGACGCTCGACGTGCACCGCGACCAGCAGACCGGCGAGCAGATCATCGCCGGGATCACCCAGGTCCACGTCGAGGTGATCGTCGACCGGATCAAGAGCCGCTTCGGCGCCGAGATCGAGCTGCACCCGCCGCGGGTGCCCTACCTGGAGGCGATCCGCAAGCCCGCCAAGGGCCACGGGCGCTACAAGAAGCAGACGGGCGGGCGCGGCCAGTTCGGCGACTGCCACATCGAGATCTCGCCGACCGAGGCCGGGACCGGCTTCGAGTTCGTCGACGAGATCAAGGGCGGGGTGATCCCCAAGGGCTTCATTCCCGCGGTCGAGAAGGGCATCGCCGAGGCGATGCAGCACGGCGTCGTCGCCGGCTACCCGATCAAGGATCTGCGCGTGCGGCTCGTGGATGGCCAATACCACCGGGTGGATTCCTCCGAGAACGCGTTCAAGGTCGCCGGATCGATGGCCTTCAAGCAGGCGATGGAGGAGGCTGACCCGGTGCTGCTGGAGCCGATCATGCTGCTCACGGTGAGCGTGCCCGAGGACGTGGTCGGCGACGTGATCGGCGACCTCAACTCACGGCGCGGGAAGCCCCTGGGGATGGAGCCCAAGGGAACGGCGACCGAGGTCAAGGCCGAGGTGCCGATGGCCGAGGTGCTCGACTTCGCGCCCGACCTGCGCGCAATCACGGGCGGCCGCGGCGACTTCACGATGGAGCTCGCCCACCACGAGGAGGTCCCGGCCCATCTCGCCCAGAAGGTGATCGCCGAGGCCGGCTCCGGGGCCGAGGTCAGCATCTAGTCCTCCAGCAGCTACCGCCCGGCTTCCCCGTAGGGTTCCTGCGGCGATGAAGGTGGTGATCAACGTGGACGGGGGCGCCAGGGGGAACCCCGGCCCGGCGGCGATCGCCGCAGTCGCGACCGGCGGGGACGGGGTCGTGATCGAGGAGCGCTCGGAGACGATCGGCGAGGCGACCAACAACGTCGCCGAGTACCGGGCGATGCTGCTGGGCGCGCGCCTCGCCAAGCAGCTCGGCGCCGATGAGGTCGAGCTGGTCGGCGACTCGGAGCTGATCGTGAAGCAGCTGCTCGGGGAGTATCGAGTCAAGCAGGAGCACCTGCGCCCGCTCCGCGCCGAGGTGCTGGCGGCGATCGAGGAGCTGGGGGAGTGGTCCCTGCGCGCCGTCAAGCGCGAGCAGAACGCGCGCGCCGACGAGCTCGTGAACGAGGCTCTCGACGCGCTCTGACGCCTGGGGCTACTTCTTGCGCACGTGCCAGTCGACGGTCGCGGTCGCGACCTGCTGCCCGTCGCCGCCGCTGGCGGCCTCGGCCGCGGTGAACAGCGCGCCGGCGTGCTGGGCGCCGACGTGGTTGCCGAGCTCGGGGCGCTCGGGCAGCCGCACGGTCGCGGTGCCGGGTCCCATCTCGAGGTACTCGAGCTCCAGCAGCCGCACGAAGGGGATCGCCGCCGGCAGTCCCTGCTTGATCGCGTCCTAGTCCACGGGGGCGGAGCCTATACTTGCCCGCGTTCGCGGCTGTAGCTCAGTTGGCTAGAGCGTCTGCTTGCCATGCAGAAGGTCGTGGGTTCGAATCCCATCAGCCGCTTCTCCCGTGGCCTATACGAATCTCGAAGGACGTGAGGGGCTGCTCGAGGCCCTGGCAGAGTCGACCGAGTTGATCGGTGCGGCTCTGGAGTACCTTGGCGCCGCCCACGAGCGCCTCGACGACCAGAGCGCCGAGCGCCTGGAGGAGCAGCTGTTCGGCTCCGTCCAGCGCGCCTACGCCGGCGCGCGCAAGGCCTACGCGGCCTTCGCCTCGCGCCACTCGCTGGCGACCCGCGACTTCGACCCCCCGGCGGTACCGCCCGGCTCACTCAAGGCCGCGGACCTGATCGAGATGGCCGCCAACGAGGCCGAGGGCGCCGACGAGATGCTCTCCGGACTCCAGGACGACCAGCGCCTGATCGAGGTGGGGGACGTCGAGCTGCGCTCCGGCGTCGCCGACGTGCGCAAGGCGATCGGGGGCGTACCCGATCGCGCGCGCGAGATGCTGCGCATGCTCGGGCGCTGAGCGTCCGCCGGATGCCGGACGACTTGTGGCGCCCGTTACGGCGGGCCCCCGTGCTTGTATTCGCCCATGCCCGTGCAGCTGCGCCCGATCAACCGGGGGGATCTCGGCGGGGTGGCGGAGTTCATGCACCGGCAGATGGACAGCTCGGTCCCCACGGCGGAGTGGGAGCGGCTGATGAAAACCCCCTGGGGTGAGGAGGGTCCGAACTCGGGGTTCATGCTGGTCGAGGGAGACGCGGTCGTCGGCGCCTACCTCGCCTTCTACTGCGAGCGCCCGTGGGCCGCTCCGCTGCGGATCTGCAACCTCGGCACCTGGTGCGTCGCGCCGCGGCACCGCCTGCACAGCCTGCGGCTGCTGCGGGCGCTGCTCGACCAGGAGGGGTACCTGTTCACCGATCTCACCCCTGACGAGACCGTGATCGCGGTCAACCGGCGCCTGGGCTTCAGCTGGCTGCCGGGGCCCGCCGCGCTCGTGCCCCCGCTGCCCTGGCCCGCAGGACGAGCGGGGGGGAGCGCGATCAGCTTCGACCCCGAGGCGGTCGAAGCTGCCCTCAGCGGGCCGGACCTGGCGGCGTATCGCGACCACGCCGGCTGCGAGGCGGTCGTGCAGGCGGCCCTGACGGAGGGCGACGAGCGCTGCCACATCGTGCTCAGGCTCGAGCGCAGGCTGGGCATGCCGGTTGCGATCCTGCTCCACGTCAGCAACCCGCGTCTGTACCTGCGCCTGGCGGGCGCGTTCGGGAGGCGCCTGCTGCGCCGGCATGCCGCGGTGGCGCAGCTGGCGGAGAGGGCGATCCTGCCTCAGCCGCCCCGCCCGGCCAAGCGCGTGCGGGCGCCGCGACGCATGCTCCTGGCGCCGAACGGAATCCCGGAGCGGATGGACTACCTCTACAGCGAGCTGGCGCGGCTGCGGTGGTGAGCGGGTTGCACGAGCTGGTGCGCGCCTCGGCAGAGCGCGACCGCTCCGCGCCGGCGCTCAGCCACGGCGCGGACACGCTCGACTACGCCGAGCTGTGGCGGCGGGTCACGGCCTGTGCCGCCGGATTGCGGGCCGACGGGCTCGCGTCAGGGGACCGGGTCGCGGTCTACATGGAGAAGCGACCGCAGGCCGTCGTCTCGATCTTCGGCACCTCGGCGGCGGGCGGCGCGTTCGTCCCCGTCAACCCGCTGCTGAAGCCGGCGCAGGTCTCCCACATCCTCGAACACAGCGGCGCCCGCGTGCTGGTGACGACGCGAGATCGACTCGAGGCGCTGAGCGGAGTGCTCCCCGAGTGCCCTGAGCTCGAGCGGACCGTGCTGGCGGAGGAGCTTCCGGGCCCGGGGTCCGGGCCGGCGGCGGAACCGGTCGGCCGCGCGGACGATGAGCTGGCGGCGATCCTGTACACCTCGGGCAGCACCGGCCTGCCGAAGGGCGTCGCCCTGTCGCACCGCAACCTGCTCGCGGGCGCGGAGAGCGTCTGCGAGTACCTCGATATCAGCGCTTCCGACCGCCTGCTGGCGGTGCTGCCGCTGAGCTTCGACGCCGGGCTGAGTCAGCTGACGACAGCCTTTCGCGCCGGCGCCCACGCGGTGCTGCTGGAGTACCTGCTGCCCGGCGAGGTCGTGCGCGCCTGCGTCGAGCACCGGATCACCGGCCTCACCGGTGTCCCGCCCCTGTGGATCCAGCTGGCGGAACGGGAATGGCCGCCAGAGGCGGTCGAATCCGTGCGCTACATCGCGAACACCGGCGGCCGCATGCCGAGGCCGACGTTGGCGCGATTGCGCGCGATCTTTCCGGCCGCGGACGTCTTCCTCATGTACGGGTTGACCGAGGCCTTTCGCTCCACCTACCTGGACCCCTCCGAAGTCGACGCGCGCCCGGATTCGATCGGCAAGGCGATCCCGGGAGCGGAGGTGCTGGTGGTGCGCGAGGACGGCTCCGAGTGCGAGCCTGGGGAGGAGGGTGAGTTGATCCACCTCGGCGCTCTGGTCGCGATGGGCTACTGGCGCGATCCCGAGGCGAGCGCCGAGCGCTTCAGGCCGGCGTCCGCGGCGAGCTCGGCGGAGAGAGCGGTGTGGACGGGCGACCGCGCCGTTCGCGATGAGCAGGGCTTCCTCTACTTCGTCGGGCGCGCCGACGAGATGATCAAGACCTCGGGCTACCGCGTCAGCCCCACCGAGATCGAGGAGGCGGCGCGCGCCACTGGCCTGGTCTCGGACGCGGTCGCGCTCGGCGTCGCGGACGCGCGCCTCGGACAGCGGGTTGTGTTGGTGGCGAGCCCCGTCCGGGGCGCCCGGCTCGATTCCGAGGCCCTGCTGAAGCGGCTGCGCGCTGAACTTCCGACCTACATGGTTCCCTCCTCGGTCGTGACCCGCGAAGAGATGCCCAGATCACCCAACGGCAAGCTCGATCGGGCGCTGCTGCGAAGCCAGCTGGTGACCACGTGAAGGAGCACCTGATCTGCTTCGAGCCGCGCGGGGGGGTCTACGAGGTCGGCGGCAGGCCCCTGCAGGAGCTCGCGGACGAGCTGGGTGCGACGCCGTTCTTCGCATATGACCGGGTCCTGCTGGATCGGCGCATCGGCGAGCTGCGCGCCTGCCTGCCCGAGGAGCTCGAGCTCAGCTACGCGGTCAAGGCGAATCCGATGCCGGAGCTGCTCGCCCATCTGCAGGGTGCGCTGGACGGGTTCGACGTCGCTTCGGGAGGCGAGCTGGCGGCTGCGCTCGAGGCCGGAGCCGACCCGGAGAGGATCGGCTTCGCGGGTCCCGGAAAAACGGACGAGGAGCTGCGCGACGCGGTGCGCGCCGGCGTCGCGATCGAGCTCGAGTCGCCGACCGAGGCGGCCCGCGTGACCCGGATCGGCGAGCAGCTCGGGGTTCGCCCCCGGGTCGCGGTCCGGGTCAACCCCGACTTCATGGTTCGCGGCTCGGGGATGAGGATGGGCGGCGGGCCGCAGCAGTTCGGAGTCGACGCCGAGCTGGTCCCCGAACTGGTCTCGGAGCTCGCCACCCGTGACCTGGAGTTCCTCGGTTTTCACGTCTTCTCCGGCTCGCAGAACCTGAGCGCCGAGATCCTCTGCGAGGCCCAGCGCCGGACGGTGGACCTAGCCCTCGAATTGGCCGAGGCGGCGCCCGGCCCGGTCGCCTACCTCAACCTCGGCGGCGGTTTCGGAATCCCGTATTTCCCCGGCGATCAGCGCCTCGATCTGGCCGCGGTGGGCGCCAACCTGGATCAGCTGCTGTCCGAGCGGGTGCGTCCGGCTCTGCCGGAGGCCCGCGTGGTGCTCGAGCTCGGGCGCTACGTCGTCGGGGAGTGCGGGGTCTACGCAACCCGGATCATCGACAGGAAGCGTTCGCGCGGCACCACGTTCCTGGTCGTGGACGGCGGGCTGCATCATCAGCTTGCGGCCTCGGGCAACTTCGGCCAGGTGATCCGCCGCAACTACCCGGTCGCCCTCGCCGGGCGCACCGGGGGCGAGACGGAGACGGTCACGGTGGTCGGCTGCCTTTGCACCCCGCTCGACCTGCTCGCCGAGCAGGTCGAGCTCCCGCGCCCCGAGGTCGGCGAGCTCGTCCTCGTCTTCCAGGCGGGGGCCTACGGGTTGACCGCGAGCCCGACGGCCTTTCTCAGCCATCCGCAGCCCCGCGAGGTCTTCACTTGAGCGCCACGGAGGTGAAGCAGGTGCTCGTCCAGACGCTCGCGCTGGAGTCACGGGCCGACTCGCTCGGCAGCGAGACGCGGTTGTTCGGCTCCCTGCCTGAGCTCGATTCGATGGCCGTGCTCGAGCTGGTAACCGCGCTGGAGGACCGCTTCGGGATCGAGATCGAAGCCGACGAGCTCACGGCGGAGACCTTCGAGACGCTCGGCAGCCTGGCGGACTTCGTGGCCTCGAAGCGCGGCTAGGAGCCGAAGCTCGCGAGCGCCGCGATCGTAGCGGTGCGGTCGCTTCCGAACGGCATCGCCACCAGCGAGTCGGCGCCGGCGGCCGCATAGGCGGCGAGGCGGCCATCGAGCTCGGCCGGCTCGCAGGCGATCGCGCCGACCTCGATGATGTCCTCGCTGACGGCTTTGATCGCGCCCATCCGGTCTCCGGCCAGGAAGCGGTCCTGGATCTCGTTCGCCTCGGCGCCGAAGCCGTACCTCTCGCAGAGATCGACGTAGAAGTTCTTGCCCTTGGCGCCCATGCCGCCGAGGTAGAAGGCGATGAAGGGCCTGACCGCCTGCTGGGCATCGGCGAGGCTGTCCCCGACCGAGACGGGCACCAGCGGCGCGATCTCGATCGCCCCGCGGTCGCGGCCCGAGCGCTCGAGCCCTCGGTCGAGCCCGGCCAGCAGCTCGTCGGCGTCGTGCGGGTTGAAGAAGGCGGGCAGCCAGCCGTCGGCGGTCTCGCCGGTCTGCACGATCGCCTTCGGCCCGATCGCGCCGAGGTAGATCGGCACCCGCTCCTGCACCGGGCCGATCATCAGCTTCAGCGGCTTGCCGAGGCTGGTGCCGCCCACGGACGGGAACTGGAACTCCTCGCCCTCGTATTCCACCAGCTCGCGCGCCCACGCCCTGCGCACGACCTCGACGTACTCGCGCGTGCGGGCGAGGGGGCGGGTGAAGGGGACCCCGTACCAGCCCTCGGAGACCTGCGGGCCCGAGACGCCCAGGCCCATGCGGAAGCGCCCACCCGAGATCACGTCGATCGTCGCCGCGGCCCCTTGGCTACGCTAGCCCCGCCCGGCGCCATGGCGGAGTGGCTACGCAGCGGCCTGCAAAGCCGTTTACACCGGTTCGATTCCGGTTGGCGCCTTGAGCCGGTAGGCGCATGCCGCGGCGGCGCGCGCGGTTGACGCAAATCTCACGCCGGGCGTGAAAAAGGCGTCGATCGAGCGGTCGGGGGCCATTCGCGACGGCTCTGCGCCTAGGCTGGGCGGATGGCCGTCGTCCTCGTCGCGATCGCGCTGGCGATCTTCGTCTTGCCCTCCCCCTGGGGGATCGTCGCCGTCTTCGTCGGCATCGCGGTCGAGGTCGTCGAGCAGGTCTTCTGGTTCCGCTACCAGGCTCGGCGCAAGGTGCGCACGGGGGTGGAGGGGCACGTGGGCGAGCGGGCCGAGGTCGTGCGCGCGCTCGACCCCGAGGGCAGGGTCAAGTTCCGCGGCGAGGTATGGAGGGCGCGCGGGAGCGAGCCGGTGGCGGTGGGGGAGGCCGTGAGGGTGACGGGCACCGAGGGCCTGACGCTGCGCGTCGAGCCCGCACCCGGCGGAGCCGGTCAGGCCAGCTCGCGTCCCAGCCAGTAGCCGAGCGCGGCGGCGGCGAGGCCGCCGAGCACCGAGGCGAGCACATAGACGGCGGCGGTGTCGGGACGGCCGCCGTCGACCTCCAGCACCGCCTGGACCGAGAAGGTGGAGAAGGTCGTGAAGCCGCCGAGAAAGCCGACGCCGATGCCCTCGCGCAGGTCGCGGCCGAACCACTGCTCGGCGACGAGCAGCCCGAGCAGGAAGGAGCCGACGACGTTGATCCCGACCGTGGTCCAGATCAGGGCCTCCGTGTGCAGTGTGACGCGGGACAGCCCCCAGCGGGCGAGCACCCCGAGCATCCCCCCGACCGCGACGAACAGTGTGGTCACGGCTCGGACCTTAGGGAGCGGGCAGGTCGGCTGGGGCGGACTGACCCCACGGGCCCACGGCGCACGGAAAAGGGCCCCGGTAAGGGGGCCCTTTGCTCCGAAAGGACGTGCCGCCGGAAATCGAGTTCCCGGCCCGTCGGTCCTTCAAGCTCGTCGGCTCTCGCTCAGCGCCGCTTCGGCGCGATTCGAGCCTTTCAGGAGACACTAACACCGGAGCGGGGCGAAGTTTCGCCGATGCGTGATTTGCGGGGGGAATCCTGCAGCGCGGCGGGTGAGGAGTCCCTCGCAAACATTGGCCGCGCAGCCAGGATAGGATCACGGCGTGCGCTACCTGATCACAGGAGGCTCCGGCTACATCGGCGGGCGCCTGATCGACGAGCTCTCGGCCCGCGAGAAGACGGAGCTGATCGTCAACGTCGACGTGGCCGCGCCGAAGCGCACCTGGCCGAAGACGACCTACGTCAAGGGCGACGTCCGCGACCGCCACGCGACCCGCGAGCTGCTGGAGCGCCACGAGGTCGACTGCCTGATCCACCTGGCATTCATCCTCAACCCGATCCACGACGACGCGCGCATGTACGACGTCGACGTCAACGGCACCCACGCCACCCTCTGGGCGGCCACGGAGGCCGGCACCCAGCAGGTGCTGGTCACCTCGTCCGCCTCCGCCTACGGCGCCTGGCCCGACAACCCGAAGCCGATGGCCGAGGACTGGCCCGTGCGCGGCGCCCCCGACTTCTCCTACGCCAAGGACAAGGCCGAGGCCGACCGCGTCTGCCAGATCTGGGGCCACGAGCATCCCGACCGCGTCATCACCTGGGTCCGCCCCTGCATCGTGATGGGGCCGAACGTCGACAACTACATCGTCAAGGCCTGGGTCAACGCCCCCTTCTTCCCGGTCCTGGACGGCCAGGACGAGGAGTTCCAGCTCGTCCACGAGGACGACGTCGTCTCGGCGCTGCTCGCGCTGCTCGACGCGAAGGCGCCGGGCCCGTTCAACCTCGCCGGCGACGGCACGATGACCTGGCGCCAGTCCGCCGAGATGGTGGGCCAGAAGATGCGCGAAGTCTCGCTCAAGAACATGAAGCGCTTCAACAACGCCCTCTGGCGGCTGCGGGTCCCCAACACCGACGCTCCCGCCGGCAACCTCAACTTCCTGCGCTACTCCTGGGTCGTCTCGACCGAGAAGCTCAAGGCCGAGACCGGCTGGAGGCCCAAGTTCGACACGCTCGAGACATTCAAGGTGACGATGCGCGCCAAGGGCAAGCTGCCGGTGGAGCCGACGGTCGAGCAGCCGAAGTCCCCGATCGCCCAGGGCTGAGCGCGCAGCGGCCCCGCGGCGCCCGCGCGGCCGCTGGTACCTTTTCGGCCCTCGGGCGTATAGCTCAGTTGGGAGAGCGCCGCCTCGACAAGGCGGAGGTCACTGGTTCGAGCCCAGTTACGCCCATTGATGGCCGGGGACTCCGCCGCATCGGCCGCTGATCACGCCACCCTGGCGGTCCCCACGGCCTCGCCCGGCCAAAGCGCCGGCGAGGTGCGGGATGCGCTCGCGGGCCGCCGGTTCGAGTCGGTTGCCTCCGTGGCGGTCCTCGATGACGACACGCTGATCGGCCTTGTCCCGATGGAGAAGCTCCTGGCCGCTCCCCCTGGGGAGCGGGTGACCTCGCTGGCCGTGGACGAGATTCAGCCCGTCCCGGGTGACGCGAGCCAGGAGCTCGCCGCCTCGCGCGCCGCCGAGGCCGGCGGGCGCTCCGTGCCGGTCCTGGCGCCGGACGGTTCGTTCGTGGGGCTGATCCCGCCGGAGCGAATGCTCGGGGTGCTGGCCGAGGAGCACGAGGAGGACCTGGCGCGCTTCGGCGGCCTCACGGCAGGCACCGGGCGAGCGCGGCGCGCGGCGCGCGAATCCGTCCCTGAGCGGCTCCGCCACCGTTTGCCGTGGCTGCTGCTGGGGCTCGTCGGGGCTATGGCCTCGGCGATTCTGGTGGGCTCCTTCGAGGAAACGCTCGACAGGGTGGTGCTGGTGGCGTTCTTCGTCCCGGCCGTCGTCTACATGGCGGACGCCGTGGGCACCCAGACGGAGGCGATCCTGATCCGGGGGCTCTCGGTCGGGGTCACCGTCAGGGAGGTGGTGCGGCGGGAGCTCCTCACCGGTGCCATCACCGGCATCCTGGTCGGGCTGGCTTTCCTTCCGTTCGTCTGGATCGGCTGGGGGGACGTCTCGGTGGCGATCGCGGTTGCCCTGGCGCTGGTGGCGAGCTGCTCGATCGCGACGGCGGTGGCGATGGTGCTGCCGTGGTGCTTCCAGCGCCTGGGACGGGACCCCGCCTTCGGCTCCGGGCCCCTGGCCACCGTGATCCAGGACCTGCTCTCGATCGCCGTCTATCTCGCGATCGCGGTGCCGCTCGCGGACTGACGGCGGCACCGCAACCCGGCTGAGAATCTGTTGTTATCTGGTCACGTAGAGCGGGGGACGAAAGGGAGAGGCGATGAAGAGGACTTCGATCATGCTCGGAGCCGTCGTGGCGGCGCTCGCGATCACCGCGCCGCAGGCGGCGGCGCAGAAGGCGCAGGCGTCGGGGGTCAAGTGCCCCTCCAGCTTCCGCGTCCTGCACAACGACCGCATCGGCCCCGCGGTGCTGCCGGCCGGTCAGTACACGATCACCACGCAGCGCCCAGGACTCGCCTGCGCGACGGCCTCGAGCCTGTTCACGCGGTTCCTCGTCGACTACGACGGCAGGCTCCCCGACGGCTGGGTCGTGATCGCCCAGGGCCAGGGCCGGGCCAAGTTCACCCAGAACGGCCAGGCGGGCTTCACGGTCGCGCGCACCGGCGGTGGCCAGCACAAGCCGAACACCTACGGCTCGGTCTGCCCCGGTTCCTTCCAGGTGCTGCACAACGACACGATCGGGCCGCTCTCCTTCCCCAGGGGCAGCTACCGGATCGTGATCCCGAGGGGCTCGATCATCCTCTGTGGGCCCGCGTTCAAGCTGTTCAAGCAGTTCCTCAATTACCCGGACGGGGTGCTGCCGAAGAACTGGCGGCTGAAGCCCTCGGTGGCGCTGTTCTTCAAGCCGGCGAACGCCCAGCGGAAGAAGTTCAGGGTCGACCCGGCCACGTAGCTACGAGTATTTGTCCCAGTAGAGAAGCTCGGACAGCGGGTCATAGGGGCGGCCGCCCACGTACCAGCCGGGGGCCGTCCAGCGCTCGAAGTGCAGATGGCAGCCGGTCGAGGAACCCGTCGTTCCGACCTTTCCTATCTGCTGGGCGGTGAAGACCGTCTGTCCCTTGGCGGCCCAGGTCGGCTTCGGCATGTGCATGTAGACGTAGTCGCTGCCCGTCGCGGCGCCGTGAATGACGACGTAGTGGCCGGCCCCGCTCGCCTGATAGGCCTTGGTCGTCACCGTGCCGCCCTCGACCACGTAGAGGCGCTCGCCGCACGCCGCCGACATGTCCTGGCCCTGGTGGGTGTGCCCCGTACGAGAGGCGCCGAAGCGTGATGCGGCGCCGCCGTAGCCATGCGGCCCGGGTACCGGGAAGGTGCGCAGGCGCAGGCGGAAGGGCTTCGTCTGCCCGCCCGTGATCGCGGCGCGGGCGCTGCCGGGGTCCGCGAGCGCGATCCGGTAGGTCGAGTCGGGCGCGTAGTAGCCGGCGCTGGCCTGCCCGTTCCAGGATTTCGCGCCGGTGCCGGCCGATCCGAAGCTGGCGCCGAGCTCGGCAACCACCGCGCCGGTGCGGGCGTCGGTGACCTCGAGCTCCGCGCGGCCCGCGGACTGCGCCCGCAGCGTCACCGTCGGAAGCGTGAGGCCGTGGACGTAGAAGATCGTCCCCGGCTTCTTGGCCCGCTTCGAGGCGAGCTTCGAGATGCGCACGGCGTCCCTGCGCGAGACCTTGCCGTCGATCGGCCAGCTGCGCCTGCGCTCCAGCGCCTTGACGCTGCGCTTGGTGTCGGGGCCGTAGACGCCGCTGACAGGCGTCGGGTGGCCGAGCTTGGCCAGGTTGCGCTGCAGGGCGCGCACGTCCTTGCCGCTGGCCCCCTGCTTCAAGGGCCGTTGCCCGAACTGCGCTGCCGGCGCCATCGCGGACAGCGCCAGCGCGGCGATCACTCCCGCCGCTGCGGCGATCGCGATCGGCCGTCGGGTCACGGCGCCACGACCGCCTTCACCTCGGCGGTGCCGACCGGGATCGTCCCGAGCCGCTCGGCGAGCCGCGCGGTCAGGTCCCAGGTGCGGCCGGCGATGAATGGGCCGCGGTCGATCACCTTGGCCCGGGCCCAGCGGCCCTCGTAGGCGAACACGACCCTGCTGCCGCAGGGCAGCTTCTTGTGGGCGACGCCGATCGTCTTCCTGGTCAGCGTCTGGCCGCAGGCGGTGCGGTTGCCGTAGAAGCCCGGGCCGTACCAGGAGGCCATCTGCCCCTGCATCCGGCCCGCCAGCTTCTTGCGGGTTGACTTGCGCACGACGCCGTCGCGGGCGACGCCGACCGAGGCCTGGAAGTCGCGCACGGCGCCGTCGGTGGGTGACTGGAAGCTGCCGTGGAACGGGGTTCCGAGCGCGAGTCCGCGCAGGAGCCAGTTCAGCGTCTTCACGTCCTCGCCCGCCATGCCCAGCCGCAGGTCGCGGGCGCCGAACCAGTAGTCGTAGTAGGTGCCATCCGCGGCGGGTTGGCCGGTCGGCTGCTCGGAGGTTCCGGCGCCGACGCCGCCCGTCTGCGCAGCGGCCGCTGTCGCCCCGGCGAGCAGGACGAGGCCGGCGAGCGCGCAGGCGCCGACGCGGAAAAGTGCTCTCTGACGCATTCGTTGACCTCTCTCTTTGTTCGCGCTTCCGGGGTTAGCTGTCGGGCTCACGCGAAAGAGAGTCGCGTTACGCAGCCGGCTCGCTGCGATTCGCCCCGGGACTGGGTCCCCCGGCCGATGTCCCACCAGGGCAGGGCATCGGTTCAGCTAGGTCTTACGTGAGCGAAAACTAACAGTTGGGAAGGAAGTTGCGGTGGGCCGCGCCGGCTCGGGAGCGCGGACGCGCTCGCGCCTGTGACTAGCATCAGCCCCGTGCCCGAGACGAAGCTGAAGGTCGAGCTGCCGGACGGCTCCGAGCTGGAGCTGGAGAGCGGCGCCACCGGCGCCGACGCCGCGGCCGCGATCGGCCCGGGGCTGGCCAAGGCCGCCCTGGCGCTCAAGGTCGACGGCGAGCTGCGCGACCTCTCGGCGCCGCTCGCCGGCGGCGAGACGATCGAGATCGTCACCGACAGGAGCCCCGAGGCGCTCGAGCTGGTCCGGCACGACGCCGCGCACGTGCTGGCCGAGGCGGTGCTCGACATCTGGCCCGGGGCGAAGATCTCGATCGGCCCGCCGATCGAGAGCGGCTTCTACTACGACATCGAGTTCCCCGAGGGCGAGGCGCCCGGGCCCGAGGACCTGGAGCGGATCGAGGAGCGGATGCGCGAGCACATCTCCGCCGACGAGCCCTTCGAGCGGCGCGAGCTTCCCGTGGCCGAGGCGGTCGAGCACTTCAGGGAGGAGGGCCAGGACTACAAGGTCGAGCTGATCGAGGACCTGCAGCGCGACGAGGGCGCCAGCACCGTGACCCTCTACCGCAACGGCGCCTTCGAGGACCTCTGCCGCGGGCCGCACGGCCCCTCGACGGGCCGCATCGGGGCCTTCAAGCTGACCTCGCTCGCGGGCGCCTACTGGCGCGGGGACGAGACGCGCCAGATGCTGACCCGCGTCTATGGCACCGCGTTCCTGGACCGCAAGGCGCTGGCGGCCCACCTGGAGATGCTGGAGCAGGCGAAGGAGCGCGATCACCGCAAGCTCGGTCCCGAGCTCGACCTCTTCCGCTTCCGCCCCGAGTCGCCCGGCATGCCCTTCTGGCTGCCCAACGGCAGCGTGCTGCTGGAGCTGATGCAGGAGGAGGTTCGCGGCCAGCTGCGCAAGCGCGGCTACCGCGAGATCCGCACGCCCGAGGTCCTCGACGAGGAGCTCTGGCACCGCTCCGGGCACTGGGACAACTACAAGGAGAACATGTTCTTCGTCGAATCGGAGGATCGGCGCTTCGCGCTGAAGCCGATGAACTGTCCCGGCGCGTGCCTCGTCTTCGGCTCGACCAGGCACTCCTATCGCGAGCTGCCCCTGAGGCTGGCCGAGTTCGGCAAGGTCTTCCGCAACGAGCGCGAGGGCGTCCTGCACGGGCTGCTGCGGGTTCGCTCGTTCACCCAGGACGACGCCCACGTCTACTGCACCGAGGATCAGGTCACCGGCGAGTGCGTGGACATCATCGAGGCGATCGACGAGCTCTACGCGCGGTTCGGCTTCGACGACGTGCGGCTCGAGCTCTCGACGCGACCGCAGAAGTCGATCGGCAGCGCCGAGCAGTGGGAGCGGGCCGAAGCGGCGCTGCGCGGCGCCCTGGAGAGCGCCGGACGCGACTACCAGCTCAACCCCGGCGACGGCGCCTTCTACGGGCCCAAGATCGACTTCCACGTCACCGACGCCCTCGGGCGCTCCTGGCAGCTCGGCACCTGCCAGCTCGACTTCTTCATGCCCGAGCGCTTCGAGCTCGGCTATACGGGGGCCGACAACGCCGAGCATCGGCCCGTGATGATCCACCGGGCGCTGCTGGGGTCGATGGAGCGCTTCGCCGGCATCCTGATCGAGCACCACGGCGGCCGGCTGCCGCTGTGGCTGGCGCCCGTGCAGGCGACGGTGCTGCCCGTCGCCGACCGCCACAACGACGCGGCCTCGGAGATCGCCGCCGAGCTCCGCGAGGCCGGCCTGCGGGTCGGGATCGACGAGCGCTCGGAGTCGGTCGGGCGAAAGATCCGCGACGCCGAGCTCGCCAAGGCCCCCTACATGCTCGTCGTCGGCGACCGCGAGCAGGAGGCCGGGGTCGTCTCGGTCCGCTCGCACGAGGGCGGCGACCTCGGGCAGATGAAGCCCGGGGAGTTGGCCGCGCGGCTCGCCGCCGAGAGCAGGTGAGCGGCGCCGCAGCGCGCCTGCGTGCGTCTATACTCACGGCCAATGCCGGGCACCCCGACCATGACGCGCCGCTGAGCGCCCGCGTGCCCGCTTTCCCAAACTCTCCCTCCTGTTCCGCTTGACGCTCGACAGCATGCCTAGCTAGTGGCGGTCTCCCGGTTCGACCGTCGCCCGCCTGAGCGCGACACGACTCGCATCAACGAGCGCATCCGCGTCCCCGAGGTGCGGATGATCGACGAGAACGGCGAGCAGGCCGGCGTCAGGCCGATCAACGAGGCCCTTGCCTACGCGCAGGAGCACGACCTCGACCTCGTCGAGGTGGCGCCGAACTCGAAGCCGCCCGTCTGCCGCGTGCTCGACTACTCGAAGTACAAGTACGAGCAGGAGCAGAAGGCCAAGGCCGCCCGCAAGCACCAGACCCAGGTCAACGTCCGCGAGATCAAGCTGCGCCCGAAGATCGCGGACCACGACTACAACACGAAGAAGGGCCACGTCGAGCGCTTCCTGAAGCAGAACGACAAGGTCAAGGTGACGATCATGTTCCGCGGCCGCGAGCAGTCCCACCCCGAGCGCGGCCGGATGCTGCTCGACCGCCTCTTCGAGGACGTCTCCGAGCTGGCCACGATCGAGTCGGCGCCCGAGCAGGAGGGCCGCAACATGCACATGCTGCTCGCGCCCGCGAGAGGCGCCGGGTGAGAAGCGGGAAGCCGCGGCGAGCTAGCCGCGCAGCCATGCTCCGCTCCCCTCGGCTGAGGCAGCGACTGGGAGGCCTTCCACCCGTTCGCTTCGCCTACAGGGCACGGCTGCTGGCGGGCAGCGGCGAGATGATCCGAGCGCGCCCCCGCGAAGCCTGGGACTACCTCCTGCACAGCCGCGAGATCAGCAACTACACCTACGAGCTCGAGAACGAGCAGGAGATCGCCGCCTGGCTATCGGACGCGCTTGGAGCGGACGCCGGCGCCATCTCCTCCTACCTGGAGGAGCTGCAGGGCGACGAGCAGCTGCTCGCCGACTTGCGTGCGGGGCTTGCCTCGAACGCTCGCCGCGACGACGAGCCCCGCCTGGGCAAGCGCAGGGCGCAGTACTGCGTGGCGCGCGTCGAGCGCCCGCAGGTGATCGCCGAGTCGGGCGTGCACGATGGGCTCGGCTCTTCGGTGCTGCTACGAGCCCTCGAGCGAAACGAGAGCGAGGGGTCACCCGGGCGGCTGATCGGATTCGACGTGAACCCGGACGCGGGCTGGCTGATCGACATGGAGTGTCACCGCGGCAGGGTCGAGCTCGTCTACGGCGACGCCAGTCTGACCCTGGATCGGGCGCTGGCGCGCACCGGGGTTGACTTCTTCATCCACGACAGCCTGAGGACGCTCGAGCACGAGAGCTTCGAGTACGAGACCGCGATCCGCCACAGGCGAGGGCGGCTGGTTCTCTACACCGACGACGCGTCCTTGACCGGGGCGATGCGCGACCTCGGCCGCCGGGAGGGCATCGCGCCGAGCATCTTCACCGAGGTACCGAAGGGGCATTACTGGCGGGGAAACGAGCTCGGCGTGCTGGTGCTCAACATCTAGCCGGCGCGCCGAGCTGCCCTGGGCGCGCTCGCTGAGCCCGTCAGGGCTTCACGACCTGCAGGTTGTCCGCCTCGACCGCGCACCCGACCGGCGCCGCGCAGGGGATGTCCTGGTGGTGGTACATCCCCACGCGCAGGTGGGAGGGGATCGACTGCCCGGCGGCGATGCCGTCGGAGGTGTCGGTTCCGGTCTCGTACTTGAGCGTGTTGGTCTGGAAGCGGGGGCTCTGCTCCTGGGCATCCTCGAAGTCCCCGTCGGCGTTGAGGTCGATGTAGGCCTTCACCCAGCCGACGCTCTCGTGCTGGGAGTAGAGGGCGTCGATCGCGATCCGCGTCCAGAGGTTCTTGGAGGCGGGGACCTGCCAGAGCTTGAAGTCCTCGTCGGTGTAGCCGGGGGCGCTGTGCCAAAGCGACCAGTGCCCGTCGAAGGCGCTCAGCGAGAGCACCGGGGTGCCGCCGCCGTTGTCGGAGGACTGGGCCTGCTTCATCTGCAGCACGCCCTGCCACTTCTGGGTCTGCAGCGGGAAGCTGTCGTTCAACTTGAAGGAGGCGTAGGTGACCCGGCGCATGCCCTCGTGGTAGAAGGCGACGGGGCCGTTCTTCTCGTTGATCCCAAGTTCGCAGCGCTCGCCCCAGAAGTCGTCGCCGTCGATCACCGTCATGCGACGGTGGGCGCTGTCGCCCTGGGAGCCGCCGGTGGCCGTGGGGGCGGGGTCCCCGCCCGAGGAGATCTTCTGGTGGCGCGAGGCGTGGGCGCAGTCGATGCGCCCGTAGAAGGGGATCGGGTCGGGGTTCTGGGAGGTGTCGGAGGCGACGGTGGTGCAGGCCGAGGGCAGCGTGTAGCCGATGTCGGAAGCGGGCTGGGAGAGCGGGCAGTTGGGGTTGCCGGTCTCGGCCGGGGGAGACGCGTTGAGGGGCTTGCAGGAGGTCGAGCCCCTGCGGCCGACGCGGACCGTGGTGGTTCCCGCGCCGCCTGCAGTGGTGGCCCGCAGGCGGGCGACCTTGGCCTGGCGGGGGACGCTTACGCGGGCGCAGACGCTGAACTCGCCGCCGGCGTCGGTCTGGGCCTTGGCGACGGTCGCCCAGCGCTTGCCCTTGCGCAGCTTCACCTGCACGGTGCGCGGGGCGGAAGACGAGTCGCCGGCGTCGCAGGCCGTCCCCTGCAGCAGCACGCGCCCGCCCCGGCGGACGGTGCGGGACTGGGGCGCGAGCTTGACGCCGCAGGCGCTGGCGCTGGTTGCGGCCTCGGCGTCCGAGACGACGCCGCCGTGGCCGGCGGCGGAGAGCGCCGCGAGCCCGGCCAGGGCGAGGGCGAGGGCGGCGGCGGTGAGGACGGTGGAGAGTGTCTTCGCCATCCCAGCCTTGATCGGTGGCTGGGCGGCTGTCTCGAACCAAAGGCCAATCCGCTGGACATCGCGACCATGAGCCCGACCGGGCCAGGCTGGACAAGTGTTTGGCCGCGGCATTGGACCTTCGTACGAGCGCCCGCCCGCGCCTGGGCGTGCGGGCGTTTCGCCTCAACTTCCCCGGCCGGCTCTGCTTCAATAGTCGCCCCGATGCCGAAGATGAAGACACACAGCGGCTCCAAGAAGCGCTTCCACAAGACCGCGAGCGGCAAGCTCCGCGGGCGGCGCTCCAACCGCAGCCACATCCTCGAGAAGAAGTCGCCGAAGCGCAAGCGGCGCCTCGGCCGTCCCTCGGAGATCTCCCGCGCCGACAGGCGCCGGGTCGAGGGCCTGCTGCCCGGCAAGGCGGGTCGCTGATGCCGCGCGCCACCAACGCCGTCGCGCGCCGCAGGCGCCGCAAGAAGGTCCTGGACCGGGCAAAGGGCTACTACGGCCGCAAGCACTCGAGCTACCGCTTCGCCAACGAGCAGGTGATGCGCTCGGACGCCTACGCCTACCGCGACAGGCGCAACCGCAAGCGCGACTTCCGCCGCCTCTGGATCACGCGCATCAATGCCGCCGCGCGCCAGGAGGGCATGAGCTACTCCCAGTTCATGCACGGCCTCAACGAGGCCGGCGTCGAGGTGAACCGCAAGATGCTGGCCGAGATCGCCGTCAACGACCCCGACGGCTTTCGCCGATTCGTGGAGCTAGCCCGGGAGGGTGCGGCGGCCTGAGCCGATGCACCACACGCGTTTTCCCCGGGCGGTCCGCAAAGCGGCCGCCCTTTTTCGTTCCGAGCCAAATGATCACGAGCCCACAAAACGAGAAGCTGAAGCTGGTCCGCCGCTTGGGACGCAAGCGCGCCCGGGACGCGGACGGGCTCTTCGTGACCGAGGGCGAGGACCTGCTCGAGGCGGGCCGGGCCACGGGCGCCGAGCCCCTCGAGCTGCTGTGCGCCGCGGGGGAGGGCCTCGGGGGCACCGAGGTCGAGCCCGAGCTGCTGGACGGCGTCGCGGCGCTGGGCTCCGGGACCCGGGTGATCGGGGTCTGGCGCCAGCGCTGGGCCGAGGAGCTGGAGCCGCCCTGCATCTACCTGCACGGGGTCTCGGATCCCGGCAACGTCGGCACGATCGTGCGCACCGCATCCTCGCTCGTGGGCGGCACCGTGGTGCTGGGGCCCGGCTGCGCCGATCCCTTCGGCCCGCGCGCCGTGCGCGCGAGCATGGGGGCGGTATTCGGCCAGGGCCTGGCGAAGGGCGAGGTGGCGGCGACCCCGGCGCCGCGCGCGGCGCTCGTCGCCCACGACGGCGAGCCCCTGGAGTCGCTGGGGACCCCGGCGACGATCTGCCTCGGCTCCGAGCGCGAGGGCCTGCCGCAGGCGGTGATCGCGGAGTGCGAGACGCGGGTGACGATCCCCCTGCGGGCGGGGGCGGAGTCGCTCAACGTCGCGGCGGCGGCGGCGATCGCCTTGCAGCGGATATCGTCGCCCGCCCAGGCGAAGATGGGGGACTCCGGCGATGGTTGAGCGAATCGAGCAGATCGAGCGGGAGGCGGCCGAGCAGATCGCCGCGGCCTCCGGCAGCGCCGAGCTGGAGGAGCTGCGCGTCACCCACCTCGGCCGCAAGGCCGAGCTGACCGGGATCCTGCGCGGCATCGCCGAGCTGCCCGCCGACCAGCGCGGGCCCGTGGGCAAGCGGGGCAACGAGGCCCGCCAGAGGCTCGAGGCGCTGATCTCCGAACGCGCCGCCGAGCTCGACTCGGCCGAGCTCGAGTCGCGGCTGGCCTCGGACGCGGTCGACGTCACCCTGCCGGGGGCGCCGGCGCCCCCCGTCGGCCACCCCCACCTGATCTCGCGCACCCGCCGCCGGATCGAGGACATCATGGTCGGCCTCGGCTACCGGGTGCTCGAGGGGCCCGAGGTCGAGCTCGACTACTACAACTTCACCGCGCTGAACCACCCGCCGGGGCACCCCGCGCGGATGAGCCAGGACACCTTCTACGTGGCGCCGGGGTCGCTGACCCAGGCGGCTATGTCGGCCGCCCGCGCCGCCGCGGACGGCGGGGGCGAGGGCGGCGCCGCCACCCCGGACGAGGAGCTGGTCGTGCTGCGGACCCACACCTCGCCGATGCAGGTGCGCGCGATGGAGGCCCAGGAGCCGCCGATCTTCGTCGTCGTCCCCGGCAAGGTCTATCGCCGCGACTCCGACGCCACCCACTCGCCGATGTTCAACCAGGTCGAGGGCCTCGCGGTGGCCGAGGACATCACCCTCGCCGACCTGCAGGGGACGCTGCTGGAGATGCTGCGGGGGATCTTCGGCGAGGGCCGCGAGGCGCGCATGCGGCCGCACTTCTTCCCCTTCACCGAGCCCAGCGTCGAGTTCGACGTCTCCTGCTTCGCCTGCGACGGCTCGGGCTCGCTCGCCGACGGCTCGCGCTGCGGCCTCTGCAAGGGGGTCGGCTGGATCGAGGTCGGGGGCGCCGGCATGGTCGACCCGAACGTGTTCGGCTTCGTCGCTGACGGCGGCTACGACCCCGACCGCGTGCAGGGGTTCGCCTTCGGGATGGGGGTCGAGCGGATCGCGATGCTGCGCTACGGCGTGCCCGACCTGCGGCGGTTCCTCGACAACGACGTGCGCATGCTGGAGCAGTTCTCATGAGGGGCCGGCGGATCAGGGGTTGCGGATGAGGGTGCCGCTGGAGTGGCTGGCCGAGTACTGCGATCCCGGCTGGGAACCGGAGCGGCTGGCCGAGCGCCTGGCGATGACCGGGACCGAGGTCGAGCGCGTGACGCGCGCCGGGACGCCCTCGGCGGACGGCTTCGTGATCGGCCACGTCAGCTCGGTCGACGCGCATCCCGACGCCGACCGGCTCAGCGTCTGCGTCGTCGACACCGGCGGCGGCGAGCGCACGATCGTCTGCGGCGCCCCGAACGTCGCGGCCGGGCAGACGGTGCCCGTGGCGCTGCCGGGCGCCGTGCTTCCCGACGGGACCAAGCTGCGCAAGGCGAAGCTGCGCGGCGTCGAGTCGGACGGGATGATCCTCTCGGAGACCGAGATCGAGCTCGGCGAGGACGCCGACGGGATCATCGTGCTGGACGGTCAGGGGGCTCCGGCGCCCGGAACGCCGCTGGGCGAGGTGATCCCGCTCTCGCAGGCGGTGCTCGAGCTGGAGGTGACCTCGAACCGCTCCGACTGCCTCGCGATCTTCGGCGTCGCGCGCGAGGTGCACGCGGTCACCGGCGCCGAGCTGGCCCCCGAGCCCTGGGCCGAGGACGCGCCGGCCGAGGGGGAGGGAGCGCTCGAGGACCTCGCCTCGGTCACGGTCGAGGTTCCCGGGCTCTGCCCGCGCTTCACCGCCCGGGTCTTCACCGACGTCAGCGTCGGCCCTTCGCCGCTGTGGCTGAGGGCGCGCCTGATCGCGGCCGGCCAGCGGCCGATCAACAACGTCGTCGACATCACCAACTACGTGATGCTGCTCTGCGGCCAGCCGCTGCACGCGTTCGACCTGGACGAGGTCCCCGGCGGCGAGCTGACGATCCGAGCGGCGGCCGCGGGTGAGAAGCTGACCACGCTCGACGGCGTCGAGCGCGAGCTCGACGCCGGCGCGGTGCTCGTCTGCGACCGCGAGGGCCCCTCCGCGATCGCCGGGATCATGGGCGGCCGGCGCTCCGAGGTCTCCGAGGCCACGACCAGGGTGCTGCTCGAGGTCGCGACCTGGAACGGGGTCAACATCCTGCGCACCTCGCGCAGGCTCGGCCTGCGCTCGGAGGCCTCGGCCCGGTTCGAGAAGCAGCTGCACCCGGCGCTGACGATGCGCGCCCAGCACCTCGCCTCGAGGCTGCTGGTCGAGCTGGCCGGGGCCAGGCTGGTGCCGGGGACGATCGACGTCTCCGCCGGCGAGCCGGAGCCGCGCGTCGTCTCGCTCAGGGTGCCGCGCGTCGAGGCGCTGATCGGGATGGAGGTCGATGGCGAGACCTGCGCCGAGCGCCTCGAGAGCCTCGGGTTCGGTGTGAAGCTGAGGAAGGCGAAGGGCGGTGAGATCGCCGCCACGGTGCCGCTCGAGCGCGACTCCGACGTGCGGCGCGAGGCCGACCTGATCGAGGAGGTCGCGCGGCTGGGCGACCTCGACAAGACGCTGCCGAGCACGCTGCCGTCGGCGCCGACCGTGGGCGGTCTGAGCCGGGAGCAGCGGCTGCGCCGCCGCGCCGAGGACGTGCTCCGGGGCCTGGGCGCCGACGAGATCGTCGGCTGGAGCTTCGCCGACGCGGCGCTCGGCGACCGTCTGCGCCTGCCCGAGGACGATCCTCGGCGCCGGCTGGTCTCGCTCGGCAACCCGCTCTCGGGCGAGCAGTCGGCGATGCGGGCGACGCTGCTCGGCAGCCTGCTGGACGCCGCCCGGCTCAACCTCTCTCGCGGCGCCGAGCGGGTGACGCTGTACGAGTCGGGCCGCGTCCACCTGGTCGAATCCGGGGCCGCGGCGGTGCTGGGCCGACACCCCGCGCCGGTCTCCGAGCCGCACCGGCTCGGGCTGCTCGCGAGCGGGGCCCCGGCGCGGAGCTGGCGCGGAGAGGGCGCACCCGTGGACTTCTTCGCCGTCAAGGGCCTGCTGGAGGCGCTCTGCGCGCAGCTCGGCGCCGAGGTCGAGGTCGAGGCGGCGCCGGAGCCGTTCCTCAGCCCGGGCCGCTCGGCCGCGATCGTGCTCGCCCCGCTGGACGACGAGGGCGCGCGCGGAGACCCGGTCGCGGCGGGCTGGATCGGCGAGGTGCATCCCCTGGTCGCCCGCTCCTGGGACCTCGAGTCGGCGGCCGGCTTCGAGCTCGACAGCGGCGCGCTGATCGCCGCCGCGGGGGCCGGGCGCGAGCGCTACGAGGACGTCACCACCTTCCCGCCGGTGCACGAGGACCTGGCCGTGGTCCTGCCCGACGAGGTCTCGGCCCGGGAGCTGCGCGAGCGGGTGCTCGAGGCGGGCGGCGAGCTGCTTGTCTCGGCCCGGATCTTCGACCTCTACCGCGGCGACCAGGTCGGCGAGGGGCGCCGCAGCCTGGCGCTGCAGCTCGCCTTCCGGGCGCCTGACCGCACGCTCACCGACGAGGAGGTGGCCGGGCGCCGCGAGGCGATCACAGCGGCGATCGGCGAGGTCGGAGGGAGCCTGCGTGAGTAGCGGGGGCCCCCAACCCCTGGCGGCGGATGCCGTCGCGCGGGTTCTGGTCGCAGGCGCTTCCGGCTACGCGGGCGCGCTGGCGGCGGAGCTGTGCTGGCTGCACCCGCGACTGGAGCTGGTCCACGCGACCGCGCGCAGCGACGTCGGCGTCGCGCTGCGCGAGCTCTACCCCCAGCACACCGCGCCGATCGCGCTCGAGGAGCTCGACCTGGGCTCGCTGGACGGGATCGACGCCGCGATCGTGGCCTACCCGCACGGGGCCTCGGCGCCGGTCGTGGCAGAGATGCGCGGCCTCGGGATCAGCGTCGTCGACCTCTCGGCCGACTTCCGCCTGCGCGACGTGCCGACCTACGAGCGCTGGTACGGGCCCCACGGCGACCCCGACCTGCTGGACGGCGCCGCCTACGGGCTGACCGAGCTGAACAGGGAGGCGATCGCCGGGGCCGGCCTGGTCGCCAACCCGGGCTGCTACCCGACCGCGACCGTGCTGGCGCTGGCGCCTCTCGCCGAGGCGGGGCTGATCGAGGACGTCATCGTCGACGCCAAGTCCGGCGTCTCGGGCGCGGGGCGGGGCGCGGCGGATGAGATGGAGGCGCTGAAGCGGAGCGAGGACAGCCGCCCCTACAAGGTGGGCGGCCACCGCCACATGCCGGAGATCGAGCAGGAGCTGACCGCGCTGGCCGCGACGGGCAACGGCTCTGGGGGCCGCGCGATCCCGGTCACCTTCATCCCGCACCTGCTGCCCTTCGACCACGGTGAGCTGGTCAGCTGCTACGTCAGCGGCGCGGGCGACCTGGATGCCGGGGAGCTGCGCGCGCTCTATCGGGACCGCTACGCGGAGGAGCCCTTCGTGCAGCTCTCCGATCAGCCGCCCGGGGTCAGCTCCGTTCGCGGAACCAACCTCTGCCGGATCCACGTCACCGCCGCCGACGGGGGCAGGGTGATCGCCTTCGCCGTGATCGACAACCTCTGGAAGGGGGCGGCGTCCCAGGCGATCCAGAACCTGAACCTGATGCTGGGACTGCCCGAGGGGGAGGGGATCTCGTGAGCGCCCAAGGCGCGCCCGGACGCGCAGCGGAGGACGCGCCGCATCGTTCGTTCTTCCGCAGCCGCTGGGTCGAGCCGCCATCCGGCGTCGAGGAGCTCGACCCCGCTCAGCTCGCACCCGGCTTCCGCGCCGGCGGCGTCGCCTGCGGCCTCAAGGGCGGCGAGACCGACGTCGGGGTGCTGGTCTGCGACGACGAGGCAGTGCGCTCGGCGCTGGCGCTGACCGCGAACGCCTCCGCCGCCGCCCCGGTCAGGCTCTGCCGCGAGGAGTGCGACCACGGCTCGATCCGCGCGGTCGCCGTCAACTCCGGGAACGCGAACGCGGCCACCGGCGAGCAGGGCTACCGCGACGCGGCGGGGATGCGCGACGCCGCGGCCGAGGCGCTCGGGCTGGAGCCCGCGAGCGTCGCCGTCGCCGAGACGGGCACGATCGGGGTGCCGCTCGAGGCCGAGCTGGTGATTCCCGCGGTCTCCGAGGCGGCCGGAGCCGTCTCCGAGCGCGGCGGCGCCGAGTTCACGCGCTCGATCATGACCACCGACCAGGGTCCCAAGTGCTGCACTGTCCGAGCCGGAGGAGTGACGCTCTCGGCCCAGGCGAAGGGGGCGGGGATGATCGAGCCCGGGTTCGCAACCATGCTCTGCTTCGTGCAGACCGACGCCCTCATCGACGACGCCGACTCCGATCTCCGCGCCGCCCTCGCCGGCTCGATGGAGCGGATCACCGTGGACGGCCAGATGAGCACCAACGACACCGTGCTGCTGCAGGCGACCGGCGCTTCCGGGGAGCCGCTTCCCGGCGGCCTGCTCGAAGCCGTGCTGCTGCAGCTCGCGCTCGAGATCGCCGCCGACGGGGAGGGGGCCACCCGGGTCGGGCGCATCGAGGTCTGCGAGGCCCGCGACCGCGATGAGGCTGAGCGCGTGGCCCGCGCGATCGGCAACTCGCCGCTGGTGAAGACGGCGCTGTTCGGGCGCGATCCCAACTGGGGCCGGATCTCCCAGGCCGCAGGGCAGGCCCTCGCCGGCGAGGAGCTGGAGGAGCTGGGGCCCGACCGCATCGACGCGACCGAGCTGGCCGATGACACGGCCGAGCCCGAGCTCAGCGTGCGGCTTGGCCGGGGCGAGGCCTCGACCCACCTCTACTTCAGCGACCTGACCTATGACTACGTCCGGATCAACGCGGAGTACACGACCTGACATGCCCGAGCCCAGCCGGCCAGCCATGACCACCTCGGTCGAGACCCTGCTCGAGGCGCTGCCCTACATCAGGCAGTTCCACGGGCGCACGATCGTGATCAAGTACGGCGGCTCGGCGATGCGGGACGAGGAGCTGCGTGAGGCGTTCGCGACAGACGTGGTGCTGCTCAAGTACGTCGGCCTGAACCCGGTGATCGTGCATGGCGGCGGCCCCGAGATCACCGACTACATGGAGCGCCTGGGGATGGAAGTGAAGTTCGTCGAGGGCCTGCGGGTCTCCGACGAGCAGACCGTCGAGGTGGCGAAGATGGTGCTGCTCGGCAAGATCAACTCCGACATCCTCACCCGGATCAGCCGCCACGGCCAGCCCGCCGTCGGGCTCGGTGGCGAGGACGGACGACTGTTCGAGGTCAGGCCCGCCGCCAACGCCGAGCGGGTCGGCTTCGTCGGCGAGATCGAGCGCGTCAACGTCGACGTCATCAACCACATCGCCGAGGACTACGTCCCCGTGATCGCATCGGTCGGGACCGATCGCGACGGGCACTCCTACAACGTCAACGCCGACGAGGCGGCGGGCAAGGTCGCCGCCGCCCTGCGCGC